>Ga0105046_10017978_pt1 | contig 10782 bp, 6 predicted proteins | sample MAT03_FD_78385 | JGI IMG/M metagenome (GOLD analysis project Ga0105046, IMG submission 78385) | Freshwater microbial communities from Lake Fryxell liftoff mats and glacier meltwater in Antarctica - MAT-03 (megahit assembly) | ecosystem: Environmental > Aquatic > Freshwater > Ice > Liftoff...
AAATCGGCATTGGCCAACTTGCGGGCGATTTTCTCCGCCTCGTCGGCCAGTTTGGCGCGATCCTTGGCCAGCCGGGCACGCTCGGCGTCGAGGTCGATCAGGCCGGCGAGCGGCAGCACCACGGTGGCCTCACCCACCACGGTCTGGGCGGAGCCGGCAGGCACCTCGCCCACCAGGGCGGCGAAGGAGGAGGCGCGGGCCATGCGGCCGATCGCCTCGATCCAGCGGGCGCCGCGGGCGAGGGTTTCGGGCGCGGCGTCTTTCAGCAGCAGCGGGGCGCGGCGCGAGGGGGGCACGTTCATCTCGGCGCGCACGGTGCGGACCTCGGAGATCAGCTTGACGACCCAATCGAGTTCCGCGCGGGCGCCCGGCGCGTCGGGAACGGCGAATGCGGTGGGCCAGGCGGCGGTGATGAGCGAGTTGGGCGCGCCATAGCCGAAGCGGTGCCACAGTTCCTCGGTGACGTAGGGCATGACGGGGTGCAGCAGGCGCAGCACCTGGCCGAACACGAAGGCGGCGGTGCGGCGGGTTTCGGTGGCCTCGGGCGTGTCGGGGGTGGCGAAGATCGGCTTGGCGAATTCGAGGAACCAGTCGCAGAAGGACAGCCAGGTGAAGCGGTAGCCGGCGGCGGCGTAGTCGTTGAAGCGATAGGCTTCCAGGGCCGCGGTGGCGTCGGCGATGGCGTCGGACAGTTCGGCCAGAATCCAGCGGTTGAGCGGCAGGGTGGCTTGATCCGGGGTGAAGCTGGCGTCCGGCGCAATTCCGTTCATCTCGCAGAAGCGCGCGGCGTTCCACAGCTTGGTGACGAAGCTGCGGTAGCCCTCAACCCGCTGGGCCCCCAGCTTCACGTCGCGGCCAGGGCCGGTGAGCGAACAAATGGTGAAGCGCAGCGCGTCGGCGCCGAAGCGGTCGATCAGCTCCAGCGGGTCGATGACGTTGCCCTTGGACTTGCTCATTTTCTGGCCGCGTTCGTCGCGCACCAGGCCGTGGATGTGCACGGTCTTGAACGGCACGTCGCCCATGAAGTGGAGGCCCATCATCATCATGCGGGCGACCCAGAAGAAGATGATGTCGAAGCCGGTCACCAGCACGTCGCCAGGGTAGTAGCGGGCCAGTTCGCGCGTCGGTTCCGGCCAGCCGAGGGTGGAGAATGGCCACAGGGCGGAGCTGAACCAGGTGTCGAGCACATCGTCGTCTTGCGACAGCGGGCGGGCCTCGCCGTAATGCGCCAGGGCGGCGGCGTGGGCGGCGGTGGCATCTTTTTCCACGAACACTTCGCCGTCGGGGCCGTACCAGGCGGGGATACGGTGGCCCCACCACAACTGGCGGGAGATGCACCAGGGCTGGATGTCGCGCATCCAGGCGAAGAAGGTGTTCTCCCATTGCTGCGGCACGAATTTGGTGCGGCCCTGTTCGACCGCCTCGATGGCCGGCTTGGCCATCACGGCGGCGTTGCAGTACCACTGGATGGTCAATAGCGGCTCGATCGGCACGCCGGAACGGTCGCCGTGCGGCACCTGGTGGATGTGCGGCTCCACCTTGGCCAGCAGTTCCAGGCGTTCGAGCTCGGCGACGATGGCCTTACGGGCGAGGCCGCGGTCGAGGCCGGCCAGCGTGTGGACGAAGACGCCGTCGGCGATGCCGTCGATCACGGCGATGTCGGCGGCGATCTCGTCGAGAACAACGTGCGCCTGTTTGTCGAGGATCGAGGGCATCGGCAGGCTGTGCCGCTGGCCGACGGCGAAATCGTTGAAATCATGGGCGGGGGTGATCTTGACGGCGCCAGTGCCCTTTTCCGGGTCGGAATAGGTGTCGGCGACGATGGGGATGCGGCGGCCGACCAGCGGCAGGATGGCGAATTTGCCGATCAGGTCGGCGTAGCGCGCATCGTCGGGGTTCACGGCCACCGCAGTGTCGCCCAGCATGGTTTCCGGACGGGTGGTGGCCACGGTGATGAAGCGGCCAGGCTGCCCCTCGATGGGATAGGCGATGTGCCAGAGGTTGCCGCGCACCTCCTGGTTCTCCACCTCCAGGTCCGAGATGGCGGACTGGAACTTGGGGTCCCAGTTCACCAGCCGGCGGTCGCGGTAGATCAGGCCCTGTTTGTGCAGGGTGACGAAGACCTCGCGCACCGCTTCGGACAGGCCGTCATCCATGGTGAAGCGTTCGCGCGGCCAGTCGAGCGAGGCGCCGAGGCGGCGCAGCTGGCGGGTGATGGTGCCGCCGGATTCGGCCTTCCACTGCCAGACACGGTCGAGGAATTTTTCGCGGCCGAGTGCCTGGCGGGTGGTGCCCTCCTCAGCGAGCAATCGTTCCACCACCATCTGGGTGGCGATGCCGGCGTGGTCGGTGCCCGGCTGCCACAGTGCGTCGCGGCCTTGCATGCGGCGCCAGCGGATCAGCGTGTCCTGCACCGTGATGGTCAGCGCGTGGCCCATGTGCAGGCTGCCGGTGACGTTGGGCGGCGGGATCATGATGGTGTACGGCACGGCGTTGCTGTCGGGCGCGCAGGCGAAGGCGCCCGCGCCTTCCCAGCCGGCATAGAGGCGCTGCTCGGTGTCACCGGGCGAATAGGTCTTGTCGAGCATGGATTTGGCTCTCGGCAGTCGAACAGGTGTCGGAACGATGGCGGGCAGGCTTGCGGCGGCGGCCTCAGCCGACCGCCCGTCCTACCACGCGATCGATCTCGGCCCGTACCAGGCGCTCGACCATGGGGGGAAGGTTGGTGTCGAGCCATTCCTTCAGCAGCGCGCGCAGTTCCTCGCGCACCATGTCTTCCAGCGTGGGGCCGCCGCGATACACCGGCATCGCCCGGCCGGCTTCGAGGGTGCGGAGCAGCGAGTTGACCGAGCTGGCGGTCGCCGCCTCGGCCTCGGGCGCGATCAGGCGGTCTGGGGCGAGATAAGGCGCGACGGCTGCCACCGGGCCCGGAATGGGGGGCGCAGGCAGCGAGATCGGCACCTCGTCCGGCAGTTCAATGGGGGCAGGCGCGGCCGAGTTGGCCGCTGACATCGCCGCAAGCAGCGCTGTGGTGCGATCTTCCGGTGTAGTTGCAGGCAGCAGCTCCGCCACCGGCTCGGCCACCAGCATCGAGTCGTCGAGCGACAGCACGTCGTCATCGCCATCACCATTGGTGGCCGGCGGCGCCTTGTCGGCGGGCTTTGCCGCCGGCTCGTCTTCACTCAAAATCCGGCGGATAGAAGCAAGAATATCCTCCATCGAGGGGTCGGGGGCAGATCCCGAGGCGGTGCCCAGGGCCGTGCCCGACGGCGGGCCAGCAGTCGCGCCGGCGTTTGGGGGCGGAACGGATGCACTCATGTCGTTGCCATGCCTCTCATTATCCGGCGTCGGCGCAGGCCGGTGATGCCCGCGGGTTGGTCGCATCGCGCTCCATAGCCATGCGTCCTGCCACCCGGCCGCCCCTCGCTCCGTTCGATCAACGGCCGGGTTGGTCGATGGCGTAGTCGCCGGTGCCGATCAGCCGGTTGCGAACCGCCCGGTAATAGGCGGTTTCGTCGTACAAGGGCACATTGAGGTTAAGATCGCGTGCTGTCAGCCGGCCGGCCGCCGCCGCCACGGTGTACGAGGCGTTGATCAGGTTGGACAGGTTGCGGACCAGATTGACGCGTGAAATCAGCAACGTCTGTTCGGCGTTCAACACATCGAGCGTGGTGCGGCTGCCGACGATGGCCTCGCGCTGGACGCCTTCAAGAGCGATTTCGTTGGCGCGGATCTGCTCGCGGGTGCTGTCGATGGTGGCGCGGGCGGTGACATAGGTGTTCCATGCCTGGGTGACCTGCTGGATCGCCTGGCGGCGCGCATCGTCGACCTGCTGGCGGGTTTGCTGCTGCTGCTGGCGGGCCTGGCGGATGGCGGCGTACTCCGCGCCGCCCTGATAGAGCGGCACGCTCAACACCATCAGAACCTGGCCGACTTTGGTGGTGAGGTCCTTGGCCTGCACATCCTCGTTGCGCGACACCGAGCCCTGGAGGCTGAGGTTGGGCATCAGCCGGGCATACTGGACATCGAAGTTGTCGCGCGCCGCGGCGTCGTTGAACAGGGCGGCAATCACGGCCGGGTTGTTGCTGGCCGCCAGGCCGCGCGCGTCGTCGATGGTGCGCACCGGCAGGCGCAGCGGCTGCGGCTCGCCCAACCGGTTGGGCGCGGTCTCGCCGATTACCTGCTGGAAGGCGGAGCGGGCAACTTGGAGGTCGCCGTCGGCGGTCTGGCGGGTGGCAGTGGCGCCGGCCAGCGCCGCTTCGGCTTGGGCGACATCGGTGCGAGTGATCTCGCCGACGCGGAAGCGTTCGCGCGTAGCCTGCAACTGGCGGGACAGCACCTGCTCGTTGTTGATGTTCAGGGCCAGCACCTGGGTGCCCTGGATCACGGCGACATAGGCGCTGACGGCGTTGGTGAAGGCGGTCTGCTCCGAGCCGATCAGGGTGGCGCGCTGGGCCATCACCTGGTTCTCGGCCCGATTGGTGTTGGCGCGGGTGGCGCCGCCGCGGAACAGCGGTTGGTTGACGGTAAGCGATTGCGTGTTGGCGCCGCGTAGCGCGGAGCTTTCGACCGTGCGGTTGAGCCCGTTGGCCGGGCGAACGAATTGCTGGCTGGTGCTGTCGATGTAGCCGGCATTGGCGGTGATGGTGACGGTCGGCCGCCAACCCGCCAGCGCCTGTGGCACGTTCTCGTCGACCGCACGCGACTGGGCCCGGGCAGCGAGCAGGCCGGGGTTGGTGGCATAGGTCAGCGCCAACGCGTCATTCAATGTGCGCACCTGTGCCAGGGCCGGGGTGGCGGTGCCCAACGCCACGCCCACTGCAAGCACCGCCCGATACGTCAGGCGACGCGCGGTGCTCGGCGTCATTGTCCTGGATGCGTCAGCCATGCAACAGCCACTCCCGCCAGTGTCCCGCCTCGATGTACCACCGGCGCGGGATCGTGCACTGCACCATTTGCCACAGGACGGCGCCGCGCGCCACGCCCAAGCACACGGCGCCTAATCAGAATACGAAGCCAGGCGCGCGGCGCAGCATCGGCAGCACGGGCACGGCGCAATCGAAGACCTTATGCTGGTCCAGCCGCCCGCCACCTGCGCTGCTGCACAGCACCGCATGGCCCATGCGCGTGCCGGGCTTGAGCACGGTAACCAGCCGGCCGCCATCGGCGCGCACCTGCGCCAGGATCGCGGTCGGGATCTCGGGCACCGCACCCTCGATCAACACCACGTCGTATGGGGCGGTGCCCTTCCAGCCGTCGGCAAGCGGGCCCTCCACGATCATAACGCTCGACGCCGCCCCCGCCGTAACCAGGGGCACCACCACGCGGGCGATGGCGAGCAATGCCGCGTCTTGTTCCAGCGCCGTCACCGCCGCACCGCACAACGCCAGAAGCGCGGCGCCATAGCCGGTGCCGGCGCCGACCACCAGCGCCCGATCGCCCTGGCGCACCGCCGCGATCTGCACCAGGCGGGCGATCACCATCGGCTCCATCAGAAAGCGCCCGCCACCCAGCGGCACGTCCTCGTCGCTATAGGCCAGGGCGCTGCGGTCGGCCGGCACGAAGCGCTCACGCGGCAGTTCGCGCATGGCGTCCAGCACCACCGCGTCGGTAACCTTGTTGGGTCGCACCTGGCCATCCACCATCAGTGTACGGGCGGCCGCGAAGTCTGCATGAGGGTTCGGCATCGGGGGCATCCGGGCTGATCGGCGGGAGCGTTATCATAGGTTGGCGCATCCGAAGGCGCAAAGCCCCGGTTCGGTGCCTGCGCCCGCCCCTTGACCGAGGTGGCCGGCGCGGCCAATAACCTGGGCATCACCCGTCGGGGTCCGGTGGCAGAGTGGTGATGCAGCGGACTGCAAATCCGCGAATGTGGGTTCGATTCCCGCCCGGACCTCCAAGCGCGCCGGTTCAGCTTGCCGTGAGTTCATGCCACAGCGTGCGGCCGTGCGGGCGTGGATCGCGCGCCAGGCGGCACGTGGCGTCAAGCACCATGGTGGCGCGGCTCGCCGGGTCGTACTGCGGCCAATCTGGCAAGTCGGGGTGGCTGGGGCGGCCGGTGCGGGCGAAGGCGATCCAGGTCTCGGCCATTCGCGCCGAGAGGGCGAAGGCATCCGCGCGGTCGCCATGGGCGCGGGTGAGGTCGAGGGTGTCGAACACGAAGGGCACGTCCAGCGCGTGCGGCGCCTTCAGCCGGCCGTCATGCACCGGGGTTTCCCATTCGAAAGCATACATGAACACCGGTGCCGCGTGCAGCGCGGCCTGGCGCTCGGCGACCAACAGGGAGCGAATGCGGAATTCGGCGTCGGTGCGGATCGCGATCAGCAGTTCCGCTGGGTCCATGGTGGGATCGGCCGCGCGATAGGCAGCGATGACCCGCGCTGCTGCGCCACCGGCCAGGGCGGTAACACGCTGGTGCAGCGCCGCCTCGTCGAGCGTACGAAACCACATGGCATCGTCGGTGGCCACGAAGCTGGCGGCTTCGTCCTTCATGTCGCCGATCAACAGTGGGATATGCGCCGACAACGCCGTGGCGTCGGGGTCGAAGGGCTGGCGCGGCAGCACGGTGCCGTCCACCACGGGGCCGAACGGATAGCGGTCGAACAACGGTTGCGCCGACGGGCCCAGGGCCTTTTGCGCCGGGCCGACAGCGGCGAGCAGCCGGGCAAGCGGCAGGTCGCGCAATCCCGCCACATCGGTGCCGAGTTCGCGCAGCACCGCCTCGGTCAGCTTCGCGGCGCGGTCGGGCGTGCGGTGGCGGACGACCGCGCCGCTTTGCACCACCGCGCGATGGAACAGGCCCTGCGCGGCCGGCATGGCCATCAGGGTGCAGACCTTGCCGCCGCCGCCGGATTCGCCGAACACGGTCACGCATTCCGGGTCCCCGCCAAAGGCGGAAATGTTATCGCGCACCCATTCCAGCGCGGCGACGATGTCGAGCATGCCGGCGTTACCCGACTGCGCGTATTCCGCCCCACCGATCGCCGAAAGATCGAGGAAGCCCAGGATGTTCAGCCGGTGGTTGACGCCCACCACCACCACGTCGCCGCGCCGGCACAGGCGGCTGCCGCGGCTGCGCTCGCCGTTGCCGGTGCCGTAGCTGAAGGCGCCGCCGTGCAACCAGACCATCACCGGCCGCTTGCCGCCATCGCCAACGGCCGGGGTCCAGACGTTCAGCGTCAGGCAGTCCTCGCTCGGTGGCGAGGTGTCGCCGATGCCGTAGAGATCAGCCAGTTCCGGGCGCGAGGCCGGGCGCAGCCCCATCTGCGGCGCGTGGCCGGCATAGGCCGTGGCATCCCGGATACCCGCCCAGGGTGCGACCGCTGCCGGCGGCAGGAAGCGGGCTGCGCCGGCGCTGGAGGCGCCATAGGGCACCGACTTGAACGCCGCCACGCCGTCGATGACCGTGCCGCGCAACCGGCCGGCACCTATGTCCACCATGGGGGCGGCCGCGCCCATTGCGTCATTCGCCATATCCTGCGCCCCCAGCATTCGGCAGACACCATGGCGCCTACGCCGCGTGGTGTCGACCGCAGGCGGCGATCACACCGGGCCTGATGCGACCGCAGAACGCCGCACCCCATCGAGGATGCGGGCCATCTGGTCTTCCAACTGCGCGATGGTAAACGGCTTGCGCATCACCTCCTCCGGGCGGATCGACTCGGCGGTGTCGGACTCCGCGTTGCCCGTTACCAGAAGCGCGCGCAGGCCGGGATGGAGCACCTGCGCCGCCTGGATCAGCGCCACGCCGTTCATGCCGGGCATCACGTAGTCGACCAGCATCAGGTCGAACGGCTGGTCATGCGCGCCGGGGCCGTCGAGTAGCGCCAGCGCCTGGGCGCCATCGGCGGCAACCGCCACGCTGTGGCCGCGTTCCAGCAGCATTTCGGCGGTCATCTCGCGCACCGCACGGTCGTCGTCCACGACCAGCACGCGCAGCGGCGGCAGGCGGGCGTGCTGCCCGGCCGCGTCGCCACCATGCGTTCGCGCACAGAGCACCGCGGCACGCGGCAGCAGCACGGTCACGGTCGTGCCGAAACCCGGCCGGCTGTCGATGCCGACATCGCCGCCCGACTGCACCGCCAGCCCATGGACCTGCGACAGGCCCAGCCCGGCACCCCCGCCTGGCGGTTTGGTGGTGAAGAACGGCTCGAAGGCGCGGGCGATCACCTCGGGCGTCATGCCGGTGCCGGTGTCGCTGACCTCCAGCGCCACATAGTCGCCGGGCTGCGCGTGGCGATTGCGGGCATCGGCGCTGGCGATGACCAGGTTGCGTGAGCGGATGGTCAACGCGCCGCCGTCCGGCATTGCGTCGCGCGCGTTGATGGCCAGGTTCAGGATCACCGACTCCACCTGTGTCGGGTCAACCATGGCAGGCCATAGCTCGGCAGCCAGGTCGGTCTCGATGCGGATGTTGCGGCCGATCGTGCTCGCCAGCAGCCCGGTCATTCCCAGCACCGGCACGTTGAGATCGGTCGGCACCGGCAACAGGCGCTGGCGGCGCGAAAAGGCGAGCAGTTGGGCGGTCAGCCGCCCGCCGCGCTGGGCCGCATCCAGCGCGTTTTCGATCAGCGGCAACTGCGCCCGCTGGTCGCGCGGCAGGCGGCGGCGGATGAGGTCGAGCGCGCCGACTATTGCGGTCAGCAGGTTGTTGAAATCATGCGCGATGCCGCCGGCAAGCTGGCCCACCGCTTGCAGTTTCTGCGCCTGGTGCAGTTCGGCTTCGGTGCGCTGGCGCTCGGCGATCTCGATCTGCAGGTGGTCGCGGCTTTGCTCCAGGTCGCTGGTGCGTTCACGCACGCGGGCCTCCAGGGTGGCGTTCAACTCCTCCAGCTCGGCACGGCGGCGGGCATACGCCTCGGCCATGCTGTTGAACGCGATTGCCAGGCGGCCAAACTCAGACCCCGGCGCCTCATGCAGGGTGGCGCGGGCGCGCATGTCGCCGTCCGACCAGCGTCGCGCGGCGGCCAGCAGGGCGGCGGTCGGGCGGCGGACGAAGCGCTCACCGGCAAAGGCGGCAAGGGTCAGCGACAGCGCCACGCCGATCGCCATCAGCAGCAGCCCCTGCCAGGCGGCGTCGTCGATATCGGCAAGGATGTCGGGCGCAAACAGGCCGACGCTGACGAACAGGCCGTGCGGGGGCAGCCCGGCGGGGACGTACCCGACTACCCGCTCCTGCCCGTCTACCCCAACCACCCATGCCGAACCGCGGCGCGGTGCCGATACCAGCGGCAGCACACTGTCCGGCAGCTTGCGCCCGGCGAACTGTAGCTGTCCCGGCACGCGCACCAGTGTGGTGCCCTCCCGGTCGGCGATGCCGACGGTGCTTTGTGCTGGCAGGCGGAGTTCGCCGACATGGTGGGCGAGCCAGTCGAGGCCCAGCTCCATGACGATATAGCCGGTGCGCCCCGCGCTGGCCGCGAAGGCGACGCATAGCGGCAGCACCGCACCGCGCCGGTCGGTGGCAGATGAAAACAGGCCGGTGCGCACCTCGCCGGGCGTCACGGGCACATTGTTGCGCCAGCAGTGTTGCTCCATCGCCGCATTGGCCAGTGGCGGGTGCGAGCTGCACACCAGCCGCCCGGCATCGTCGCGCACCGACACCACCGCGTACGATGGCAGGTCGGCCTGTATCTCGGTCATGTGGCTGACACAGCGCGGGTCGAGGGCCGACACTGTTATGAAGCGCGCCATCGCGGTGGAAAGCTGGCGGGCGCCCTCCATCACGCTGCGCATATCGGCGTTGATCAGCTCGGCCTGCTGCAATGCCTCATCGGGAATGCGATCCATCCGGTCGCCGCGCAGGTCCTGTTGCAGGTAGACCAGCACCATCAAGGCCGGCAGCGTCGCGGCCACAACCAGGATCAGCAGCCGGGCGAAGAGGTTGCTGCGGAGCGCCATCTGCCAAACCTCGTGTCTCACATCATGACGGTCGGCAAGTGCCGCATCGGGCCGGCGTGGTGCGAGAGGGGGGATTCGAACCCCCAAGACTTGCGTCGGTCGATTTTGAGTCGACTGCGTCTACCGTTCCGCCACTCTCGCCCGCAGCCGGTATACAACAGGCCCGGCGCCGAACCAATCCACCGCGCGCACTGCCCGACCTGGGCAGTCGGCATGCGAAATGCCGGGTTGACCGGACCCGTCACGCTATCTAGATAGGCGCGCTCCGTAGCTGGTGATGTTCGGGCGTAGCTCAGCGGTAGAGCAATCGGCTGTTAACCGATTGGTCGTAGGTTCGAATCCTACCGCCCGAGCCAACCTGCGGAAGCCGCCGTCGCGGTGCCTGGCCGCCTATTCCCGTGCCGCCGCAACCAGCCCTGCGGCCGCCCGCTGCCATGCCGCATCGGTCTCGGCGGTCCATTGTGGCCCCAGCGCATCGCGGAACGTGGCGATCACCGTGGCATAGAAGTGGTCGAACATGGCGTGCGGCACGCCAACGCCTTCATGGTTCACCCGCTCGCTGCCAACGAAGTTGTGGGCATAGGCGCGCGCGCCGGCGAAATCCAACAGGCACTCCAGCGTTACCTGCAGCATGTTGCCGCGCACCATGCCCAGCTTGTCGCCCGCGAACAGCGCTTCCAGTTCGGGAAACGTCGCGAACAACCGGGCATAGACCAGCGGGGCGGGGTCGCCCAGGCGCGCGGCGACCAGTTCCAGGCTCGCCTCGATCAGTGCCAGGTCGTCCGTCATGCAACTCGACAGACGACGCGCAGTGCGGCGCCGACCGCGGGGGCGCGCAGGGCGGCGATGCGGTCAAGCCGGCGCTGCAATTCTTCGCCGGTC
>Ga0105046_10017980_pt1 | contig 10781 bp, 6 predicted proteins | sample MAT03_FD_78385 | JGI IMG/M metagenome (GOLD analysis project Ga0105046, IMG submission 78385) | Freshwater microbial communities from Lake Fryxell liftoff mats and glacier meltwater in Antarctica - MAT-03 (megahit assembly) | ecosystem: Environmental > Aquatic > Freshwater > Ice > Liftoff...
ACGATGGCGTTGTCGGAGCTGGGTGTTTCATTGGGGCACGACGCCGTCGTTGCCGCAGTGACGCGGGAAGCGTTTAGTGCTGAGGCGGACACCACTCGTCGAGTTGCCATGCTGGGCATGCTGAGTTCAAATGGTGACGCCGCATTGATTGAGCCATCGCTGAAGTTGCTGGCGTCTGATCAGTCTGAAGCTGTGCGATCGGCCGCGCTGCAGGTGTTGGCGCAATTCGATGATGCGAAGATCACCGAGCAATTGATCTCCCTGCAGCGATCGCTCAATTCCAAGCCTTTGGCGTCGCAGACACTTGACGTGCTGTTGGCACGAGCCACATCGGCGAAAGTCTGGATCGAACGTGTTGACCGCGGAGACATTCCAGCAGCCGCGGCCTCAATCGAACAGATACGCCAAGTCGCATTGTTCGGCGATCCAGAGCTGGATGCACTGGTCGCCAGGCACTGGGGCAAGTTGCAGGGAGGCACCCGCGAAGAAAAACTGGCTGAGGTGCGGCGGCTGAACAATGACCTGCGAGCAGCTCCGGGTGACCATACGGTCGGACAGCAACTGTTCAAGAAACACTGTGCTGCGTGCCATCAGTTGTTCGGCGAAGGTGCGAAGGTTGGACCGGATCTGACAACAGCCAACCGGCAGGACCGTGACTTCCTGCTGGTGAGCCTGGTTGATCCAAACAGCGTAATTCGCAAGGAATTCTTGAGCGTCATCATTCAAACAACCAGCGGTCGCGTGCTGACCGGTTTGCCGATTGAACGGACGGACGCCTCCATCACGATTGCCGATGCCAAAGGCGATAAGCAGACTATCCCAACGTCCGACATTGATGAACTCTACGATTCCCCGATTTCGCTCATGCCCGAAAACCTTTACCTGCAATTCAAGCCTCAGGAGCTACGCGACTTGTTTACTCATATTCAGTTGGCAAAATAGCACCGTCCCGTTTAACCCGACTCGAAGAGGAGGCGAAATACTCGGCACCTCCTCTTCGAGTCGGGTTAAACGATGGAATTCAACACTCGCGCAGCGAGCATTTGCTCATAACGGCAACTTCACTCGTAGCGCTGACAAAGCGCTGACCCGCGTTACATTTCACCTACCTCAGGAGACGTTCATGCGATCTTCCGTTCTATTGCTGCTGTGTCTGATGACGCTGCCAGCGCTAGCCGATGAACCGGCACCGCGAACCTACAGCAATCAGCTCAAACGCATTGAGAGTCCGAAGCCGCTGCTGGCGGACTATCCGGAATACTTTGAGCCGATTCAGGAAGAGGCTCATTTTGAAGCGCCTGCCATCGTGAATGACGACGGCGCAGATCTTCATGTTCGAGCCTGGCGATTTTCGTACAACGCGCGAGGCATCATTGAGATGCCCAACCATCTTCGGGCCAGCGAGACTGCCGTGATCATGGTTCATCCGTGGGCGATTGATGATGAATGGGGCTGGAAGAGTCCTGAGCCCAACGGCGTCGCGGACTTCTGCACGCCAACCAAGAATGCCCTTGCGGCGGGCCACACAAAGAAGGTGATCGATCCGTTCTTGAAGCAGCTTCGCGGTCGCGCCGCTTTCATCATGTACAGTCTGCCTGGGTCTGCCGATGCGGTGCGTACCAAGGTGTATCGTTCGTTCAACAGGATTCCGTCTGCCGAAGAACGCGTCGCCGGTGAAAAAGAATTGCGACAAGTGCTGGCTGCGTACGACTATTCCGGCCAAACCTTGCCCAGGACGTTGTCGCTGGGAAAGAATACCCCGGTGATTGATTACTTCAAACAGTTTCCCGGCCTTGATGCTGGTGCTCGATACAACGGCGATGGATTCTGGAAGCTTCCCATTCCTGTCAGCACATCAGTCACCGTGGATCCTCAGGACGTTGTGATTTTTGATGCTGAAGGATATGCTCCGCTGCGTGAATTCTTGAAGAACAACGGTGTGCGGCACGTGCTGCTGACCGGTTACGCCACCGACATGTGCTACTGCCGCACGACGGCTGGCTACGAAAATCTGTCGAAGGATTTTAATGTATTTCTGGTTGCGGATGCGTCTCTGGCGACATTCCCGTCCAACACATCGCCGCGCTTCGCCGTGAACGCTGCCATCTCATTCGCCGCGCTGAACCAGTTGATTACTCAGGTATCATGGGTCCAGCTTCGTTAGAGCTCTGATCAAAGTCAATATGTGTACTTCGAATCAAGTTTAACCCGTGGCCGACAGGCCAGGTTGTAGTACTACCTCACGGCCTGGCCTGTCGGCCACGGGTTAAACTAAGATAGGACAGGACAAACATGGTGCCATCGAACGGTAGTTCGCCAGTGTTCACGCGACGGCGCTGGAATCAGTCCGCAGCCGGCGCATGTCTTGCCGGGCTCAGCTTAGCCGGGCGCGCATTTGGTCAACAGGCGGCTTCAACCAGCGGCAATCGTAAGGCACGAATTGCGATCACGCTGGATCTTGAGATGAGTCGCAATTTTCCGCGACGGGAAGACCTGCATTGGGATTTCGAAAAAGGAAATCTGAACGACGCGACAAAGAAGTACGCGGTCGACGCCGGACAGCGCGTGAAGGCTCGCGGTGGACGCATTCATTATTTCTGCGTGGGGCGAGTGCTCGAACAGCAGGATGTAACATGGATCCAGCAGATCGCGGATGATGGCCATCCCATCGGAAATCACACCTACGATCATGTCAACCTGCTGGCTCAGAAACCAGCCGACCTGCAATTCCGATTTCAGCGGTCACCATGGCTGATTGAAGGACGCACGACGGCAGAAATTATCCATGAAAATATCCGCATCACGACGTTAGCCTTGAAACAGCGAATCGGGATCGACAACCGTGGCTTTCGCACGCCAGGTGGATTCGGCACAGGTCTGAACGATCGAGAAGATCTGCAACAGATGCTGCTGGATCTGGGCTTCAAATGGATCAGCAGTGTGTACCCCGCGCATGCCAATACCGGGCCACAGGAACAGCCCCGTGAAGACGTCTATAGCAGCATCGTGGCCGCTCAAGCCAAATCGCAGCCTTTCGTGTATCCAACGGGACTGATCGAAATCCCCATGAGCCCCATCAGCGACATCGGCGCTTTCCGCACGGGGCAGTGGAAGCTGGATTGGTTTCTGGAAGCCGTTCGTCGTGCGGTCGTCTGGACGATCGAAAACAAAGCCGTGTTCGACTTTCTGGCTCATCCCTCCTGCCTTGGCGTCATCGATCCGGAATTTAAAACAATCGACCTGATCTGCGACCTCGTCAAGGCCGCAGGCGATTCTGCCGAGATTGTGGATCTGGATCAAATCGCAATGGCAACGACTCCAGCCTGAAACATGTCGCGACAAGTTCGGCGACAAGAACAAAAATATCACCACGAAAACTTTAACAGGGGCAACATCATGGTAACGAGGCGATCATTTCTTGGTTCCGTTGGCGCGGGACTTTTCATGGCACCGCAACTGTTGGCCGCGGACAATCCGACTGCTCAACGCAAGCGACTCGCGGTTGTGACAACGGAGTGGCGGTATCACTCGCATGCCTGGCACATGGCGGAAAGATTTCTGGTGGGTTATCCGGTCGGCGGCCATTGGTATCGCCCGCCGATTGATGTCGTTGCAGCCTATGTCGATCAAAAACCGGACAATGACCTGAGCCGCAAGCGATCGGAGGAATTCGGCTTTCCAATCTATCCGACAATTGCCGAAACGCTGCGTTGCGGCGGTGACAAACTCGCAATCGACGGCGTCCTGATTATCGGCGAACACGGAAATTATCCGAAGTCTGAATATGAGCAGACCAAGTACCCTCGTTACGAGTTCTTCAAACAGGTGACGGATGTCTTTCGCAAAGATGGCCGAACCGCTCCGGTCTTCAACGACAAACATCTGTCATGGAAATGGGAGTGGGCTCGCGAGATGGTTGATATTTCGCACGAGCTGAATTTTGCGTTCACAGCGGGATCGTCTTTGCCCGTTACATGGCGAATGCCGGCGATCGAAATGCCCGATGGTGCTGAAGTCGAAGAATTGCTTGGTGTTGCGACTGGCAGCATCGACAGCTACGACTTTCACATACTGGAAATGATTCAGTGCATGGCCGAACGCCGACGCGGTGGAGAAACCGGAGTCGTCGCCATGCAGGCTCTTCGCGGTGACGCCGTGTGGAAGTCCATGGACGCGGGTAACTGGGCCAACGGGGGCTGGGATCCAAAGCTCTTCGAAGCCTGCCTGTCACGGAGCCAAACGCTGGCTCAGCCCGACACCTTCAGTCACCGGTATCCAACTGCGGATCAAATCCGCGAATGGGTCAAGGATCCCGTTGCCTATCGTTTTGAGTATGCAGACGGAGTCAAAGCAACGATGCTGATGATGAACGGATTGATCAGTGACTTCACCTTTGCAGCCCGACTGAAAGGGCAAGCAGAACCGCTTTCAACATTGTTCTATTTGCCGTCAACACCCAACGTGACGTACTCGGCGTCGTTAATGTCGAAGGCTGAAGAGACATTTTTGACCGGCAAGTCGCCGTATCCTATTGAACGCACGTTGCTGACGACCGGTCTTGTTGAAGCCGGCGTTCGGTCACTCGGTGCCGGACAAAAACGCATCGAAACGCCGCATCTGGCAATCCGCTACAATGCCCCCCGTGAAGCTACGTTTTTGCGATCATAGGAGTTCAGACTTGTGTTCATCAAAATCGGGATTATTGCGAAGTCAGAAACAGAGAGAGACACATACCATGAAACAGGCACTATCGTTCATCGCATTCCATCTTGCCGCGCTGCTGTGCTGCACGGCGGATGAGCCTGCTTCGATTCAGGCAACATCATCGACTCCGAATCATCCGGTATTGATTCGCAATGAGCACGGACCGTTGACTCGAGTCATCGTCGATGTTGGTGATGCCACTGCCGTTGCCGTGACCGCCGTTGAGTTTCAACTGACGGGAACGGATGATCTCGGCGATCTGGAATCACTGACATTGTTCTGGACCGGCGATAAGGAAGTCTTTTCACCCGAAAATCAATTCGGTGACCAATCCCGACCGACATCGACAATCGCGTTTCATGGCCAGCAGACATTGACCGCCGGTCGAAATGTGTTTTGGCTGTCGGGGCGATTGAAGAACTCCGCGAATTTGTCGCATCATGTGCTGGCAACGTGTACCAAAGTCGAAACGAACAACGGCATTCTTGTGCCGTCGAACGATTCGCCTGGCGTTCGACACAGAATCGGAGTGGCACTTCGCAAACATCAGGACGACGGCGTTCACACCTATCGCATACCGGCATTCGGCACTTCGCCGCAGGGAACGCTGATGTGCGTTTACGACATGCGACGACGCATGGGCCGCGATCTTCAGGAAGACATCGATATCGGGCTCAGCCGCAGCACGGACGGCGGTCAGACATGGGAACCCGCGCGAGCGATCATGGATATGGGTGAGTTCGGCGGCTTGCCACAGGAACAGAACGGTTGCAGTGATCCGGGCCTGATCATCGATCAGCAGACCGGCGAAATCTTCTGTTTCGCAGTCTGGATGAACGGCAAACCTGGCAAGCATCAATGGGTTGATGATGGCTCTGAGCCGGGATTTGAAATCGGCAAGACGGCTCAGTTCATGATGGTGCGTTCAAAGGACGATGGACTCACCTGGACGAAGCCAGAGAATCTGACTCAAAAACTCAAGCAGGCATCGTGGTGGCTATTGGCTCCGTCGCCTCAGCAGGGAATTCAACTGACTGACGGAACGCTGGTGATGCCGGTCCAGGGTCGCACAGGACGGGAGCCATTGGCAACTTTCGCGACGCTGATGATCAGTCGTGATCATGGGGAAACCTGGACCGTGGGTCAGCCCGGATACAGCGGTGGCAATGAATGCCAGGCGGTGCTGCTCGGTGACGAGTCGATCATGTTGAATATTCGCAATGATCACGAGCGATTCAGAGCCGTTGTCATTACGAAGGATCTTGGGCAAACATGGCAGCCGCATCCGACGAGCCGCAATACGCTCATCGAGCCCAAATGCAACGGCAGCCTGCTGCGTATGAATTATCGGCAGGACGGGCAGGAGAAACACGTCCTGTTATTTGCCAATCCACACACTCAGAAAGGGCGAACTCATCACACGATTCAGGCCAGCTTCGACGATGGTCAGACATGGCCGAGTTCTCATCACCTGCTGCTCGACGAAGGTCTCGGAGCCGGGTATCCCAGCCTCACGCGAATCGATACGGATCACGTCGGGATCGTGTATGAAGGCAGTCAGTCGCATCTGGTCTTCGAGAAGATTCCTTTAGTCGAGTTACTCAAGCCCGCAGTCTGGCCGACGGCCCTTGATGTCTGGCACCGAGAGATCTCGCCGGAGGGCGTCGCGTATCTGGAGAGACTCCGGAAAAATACGCCATTCGGCACCAACGACTTCGATCTGGCGGCGCTGCGCGCTGGCATGGGCTCGCGCAGACAACCGACGCTTCCGGATGTGAAGCTCATCAAAGTGATGGTTGGCGACGTGCCGTGCGAATGGGTTCTTGCGCCGGGCGCAGATCCGAACGTTCGGCTGCTGTACATTCATGGCGGAGGATTTGTTTCCGGATCCGGTGGCTTCTACCTCCCGCTGGCAAGCCACATTTCGGCGGCAGCCAAATGTGCTGTTCTGTTGCCCGACTATCGACTGGCACCGGAACATCGCTTTCCGGCGGGGCTGGATGATTGTGTCCTGGCTCACGACTGGATGGTCCAGAACGGCCCCCATGGCCCTGCGGCTGCGAGTGCGACGTTTGTGGCTGGCGATTCGGCCGGTGGCAACCTCACTCTGGCCACACTACTGGCGCTGCGAGATCGAGGTCTATCGCTGCCGGCGGGCGGGATCTCGATTTCACCAACGACGGATTTGACGCTGGCAAGTGATTCGTTGAAAACCGCTGCAGACCCTATCATCAGCGCGAAGACGATGCCGATCTTCCGAGACCACTATCTGGGAACCACGGACGCTCGTAATCCGCTGGCGTCGCCAGCCTTTGGCGACTACCGTGGCGTGCCTCCGCTGCTCATACAAGCTGGCGAACATGAGATGCTCCGCGATGACAGCATTCGTGTGGCTCAGAAGGCTCTCACCGACGGAGCGACGGTCAGGCTCGAAGTCTGGCCCGGCATGTTTCATGTGTTCCAGTCACATGATCCGCTGCTTCCTGAAGCTCGCGCAGCGATTGAACACATGGCTGAATTCATACGTTCGCGACAGTGACTGAGCGAACTTTGACTGGAGCATTTTGCTGATGAGGAAATTGGTGTGTCCGCCGGGATTTTCCCGGAGAATAGGTTTTGGGTGGCCGCGGCTGGACTGATCGCAGCGAAGAAAGCCCCGGAGTTTCAGGCTAATTCCCTACAACCCCGGCCACCCTCATTTTAAGGATCGACAAAGCACTGGTCGATTCTCGATATGTTTGTGCCATGGACATCGAATTCTCGTCGCAGGCTGTTTCCACATGATCAGCGATTCTGCATGGCCGACTGGCGAAGCAGCTTGATGGCGGCTTCGACCAGCATCTCGCCGCCGCCGGGTTGCAGGGCAGAATTGGTGACTTCGTAGCTGCCGCCAGCGTAAGCCGCGCGGTGGGGGACGTAAATTGTCTCTACGGCGTTAGACAGTTCCACAATGATCGTCGTGCGAAATGGTGACGCCTGTTTAATGGCAAGGCCCAGTTCCACAAAGACCTCCCCCGGCAAACTTACGATCGCGACATCGTCGCCGATCGTCATCACCGTCACGTTGACCGGCAGTTGTTCGCCGATACCGGCCAGTGATCGGCTCAGTCCCCATGTGATGTGCTTCGCGGTTTCTGCAAAGGGCTGGCTGTGAAGAAACTGATCCAGAATCAACTGCTTGTACGACGTCACATGATCCAGAAACGCTACCTTGCCGCCCTGATTTGCCAGAGCGACGATTTCGATGGCGCGTTCAACTTCCGGCTGAGTCACATCTTCCAAAGGCAATTCCACCACTTGCGACATGACGTGCAGCTGAGTGCTCTTCAATGGCGACAATGTCGCAAACTGCTGGCAGATCGAAGTGCCGATGGAATCGCCGATGTAGTCCGCTTTGTTGCGTTTTGGAGTTGCAGGATCAGCGTGATTGATGTCGCCGCAGCAGCCCGTGCCAAAAATCGAAATTACGTCAGCACCATAGTTTTTCCGCAGAGTTCGTTCGATGAAAAACGGATAGTCCGCGCTCCATCGCATGCCACCGACCGTATCCAGATGCAAGGCAAAATTGCTGAGGATGCCGCGAACTTTTCCGTCGTCCGAATTTCGCACGGCCAGCAATTCGATCATGGGATCAATGGGGCCGGCGGCGCGCACGACTTCCGGATTCGACAACGCCTGCCATGTTTGGACACTGCCGTCACGCATCACGAATCGTCGATTGAATGCGACAGGTGTCGTCTGCAATGCGGCTCCAGTGTACAGCGTAAATTTCCCAGCGTCTTCGTGAGCGCGAACAATCGCATCGATCGGACCGTTGATCAGCTTTTCGATGTACTCAGCCCGCAGCGGATCCTGTTTTTCTTTGCCCAGATATAGCCACAGCTCCTTCATGTAATCCGGTGCCGTGTGTGAATGGGTTGCCGCGATGACGATATTGCTGGCGGGAATGCCGGTTTTCTCGGACGCTCGTCGCTGTACCTCACGCGACAGGTCAGTGGCAATGCCGATCAGATCACAGACGACCAGCGCACCGGCTGTGTCTCCTTCGCGAAAGACGATGGCCTTGGCCTTCAGTGAATCGATCGTGCCTTCTGCCAATCGCTCGTGATAGTACCCTGCCATCGGAAACCCAACGGGAGGCGTGATGTCCACTTCGGCCATGCCGACGCGCAATCCATCGGCTTCGTCTTTTGCAGTCAACAATTCCTGACGAATCGATGTCAGCCACATGTCTGCGGCTCGACGTTGACCGATGCCAGTGAAGTGTCGCCGCGAATTGATGTCCCCTCGGTTATCACCCGTCAACGTGTCGGTGTCTGGGCCAGCAAGGAACGCTGTTTGTTTTGTGAGTTCATCGATCCCCGCGCGAATGCGTCCTTCGCCCTCGGGATCATTGTAGACGGTCGGATGATGTGTTGATTTTGCCAGCAGCCATGGCGGCGAATCGCCCCAGGCGTTTGCTGCTGTGTCGCGAATTTTTTTGATGTTGGAGACGTAACCTTCAGTCGGATTCTTCGTGATGACATCTGATTCGCCCTGCTGCCAAAGCACCGCCCGAAAAGATCCGAGTGTCTTTCCTGCGTTGATCAGACGAGGAAGCATGTCACCCTTGGGCAGCCACTGCGCCGACGAACTTCCTCCGATGGCCACGTTCGCAAAGCCGATTGGTACACCGAATTCTTTCGTCAGCGCGTCACCGAGCGGCGGCCAGATCGAACCACCATCGCTGCCATCGAAAACCGGCTGAGGATCATTCGCGACGGCCCAGGATTGTTTTGCAGAATCGAATGCGACAACTCGCTGTTGCGGATCGGCGACCGTCAGTCGTTCGTCGTTGCAGTTCGTGGCATACGATTGTCCAGCGACCACGAACACTTCACCAACTCCGATGGGCTCAACTGCACCCGTTGCCAACACCTTGTCGTCAACTCGGCAGCGGCATTCCAGTCGATACCAGCCGCCAGCCGGAACGCGGGCCGCTGCCTGGAACGTTTCCCCGGTGATTGTCGGTATCACGCTCATCCATTCGCTGGCAACATCCGTTTTCGCCGGTTGCTGAGACTGATCTGCGAGAACGACGATGCGATATTCCCACGTCGCTTGATGAGCGTCTGCTGGCAGCGTGCCGGAGATTTGCACATCCGCATAACCCTTCCCCGGCGCGACACCGATTCGCTGCAACACTTGATGAGGTTGCGGTTGTGTCAGCGCCAGAGGTTCAGCACCGTGTATCATAGCGAGGTTGAACAGGCTGAACGCGACGACAGCGCGAAATAGAGTGTGCATGTGATTTGAATCCTGAGTGTCTAGACAGAATCTGCTTCAATGTCTTAAACGGCAACTGAAACAGTATAGCAAGCTCGTTGGCTGTGTCTTCCGCAGGTCCTCCTTGCCGAGGAGGACTTTTCAAATTGCCACAAGGCAAACCACAAGTGCGGACGTACGCTCAACGGCAAGGTGTTGCTCTTGAATCAACGTGGAGCTGGTCGCAGGTTGCGACAAGTCGCGGAAGGTAAAAGGAGGCAAAGGAACCAGTTTCTTAAAAACCGCGTATTCGGTTCCTATATGCGTTTTCGGTTCGGTTTCCAGATTGCCATTCACACACTCCAGTCCTCGACCTGCAATCCGGAGATTCTGGTGAATTCACGAGTGTTTGCTCTTCACAAGGATCAAGCCATTGAGAGCCGCAATTGAAGCAATCTGCAAGATGTCGAATCCAAACATTCGTGTCCGGTATCATCAAAGGGGTCGCTTTGATGCAGACGTCAAGAATGTAGCATGATTTCGTCCTGCAAGCATCAACGAAAAAACATCCATTGGTCTCTTTACTACTGAGGCTGGTCGGGTATTTTTACTAATTCTTATAACAAAGAGACCTAATGATGTTCGGTGTCTGGCAGATCCGATCGCTCGGCGAGGAAATGTTGAGGATAAAGTTTCGGGCCGATTTTGGGAGACTCGTTTTCGCGTTCAGCCGCTTCTGGATGAAATGGCGATTGCGGCCTGTATGGCGTATGTGGATTTGAATCCAATTCGAGCGGGGATTGCGGAAACTCCGGAGACCAGTGACTTCACAA
>Ga0105046_10017981_pt1 | contig 10780 bp, 7 predicted proteins | sample MAT03_FD_78385 | JGI IMG/M metagenome (GOLD analysis project Ga0105046, IMG submission 78385) | Freshwater microbial communities from Lake Fryxell liftoff mats and glacier meltwater in Antarctica - MAT-03 (megahit assembly) | ecosystem: Environmental > Aquatic > Freshwater > Ice > Liftoff...
AAATTTCAACGCACAGATTCTGTATGGCAGCATCAATTCATATTAGATTATTTTTCTTCTCCCTCCACCGGAACGAAAAAGAAAAAGGCAGGCATTCAGTTCGACTTGAAAAAGGTGGAAATGACCAACGTTACTTTCTTAAAAAAAGATGGCTGGTTAGGTCAGGATATGGTTATGCGGGTTGGCGGCATGAAGCTGGATGCCGATAGTCTGAGCCTTGCCGGAAATACTTACGACATCACTTCTTTAGTATTAAAAGACCCGGTTGTAGCATTGCATAGTTATTCAAAACTGAAACCAGTTTCCGATATTATTTCTGCTGTAGTAGTGGCTGATCAGGCTGATGAAATCCGGAAAGCCATTTCCTGGAATAGCAGCCAAATGAGTTTTAAAATTGGTAATCTTAAAATCATTAATGGCACCTTTAAATCTGACAAACAACTCAACAGGGAACCCCTTCCGTATTTTGACGGGCAAAATATTCTCTTTACAGAAATAAATGGTGAGCTCAGCAATGCCAGTTTTATTGGCGATACTGTTTATTCGAGGTTGAAATTAACCGCCAAAGAAAGAAGCGGATTAGAATTAAAGAACCTGTCAGCCGATGTAAAGTTAACACCACAGGGAATGGCATTCAGCAATATGGACCTTGTTACCAACAGAAGCACCCTTCGCAATTACTTTTCTATGTCGTATGATGATATGAGTGATATGGGTGATTTCATTCACAAAGTAAAAATGGCTGCGGTATTTGATGATTCTTATGTGGATAGTGATGACCTCGCCTTCTTTGCCCCGGCAATGAAAACCTGGAAAAAGAAAATAAGCCTGAAAGGAAAAGTAAGAGGAACAGTGGATGATCTTGTAGCAAGAGAAATGATTGTTAAGGCAGGCAACAGCACTATTTTAAATGGTGATATTTCCCTGACAGGGTTACCCGACATCAATCAAACCTTTATTGATTTTAAAGCCAATGATTTCAGAACAACCTATAGCGATGCTGCTACATTTATACCGGCCATTCGCCGGGTAACAAATCCTGACCTCCGTAAAATTCAGTATGTAAATTTCAAAGGCAGCTTCACTGGTTTTGTAAAAGATTTTGTAACCTTCGGCACTATACAAACTAATCTCGGCACCATTACCAGCGACATTAACATGAAGTTGCCCGTTGGTAAAGACCCGATTTATTCGGGCAGCATTGCTACGGATAATTTTCGTCTCGGAGAATTTCTTGGCAATAAAAAAATAGGTTCCGTTTCACTTGCCGGCACAGTAAAAGGTAGTGGCTTTAACGAAAAAAGCCGTAACTCAACCATTGATGGAACCATCCGTTTTGCCGACTATAATAATTACCGGTATGAAAACATTGCCATAAAAGGGAAGCTGGATAAAAAACTGTTCGAAGGAGTTGCCTCTATCAACGATAAAAATGCCGACCTTACTTTAAACGGTGTTATTGACTTTAACGGTAAAACACCAAGGTTTGATTTGGTAGCCGATGTAGTAAATGCCAACCTGAAAAATCTGAAACTGTTAAAAGACAGTGTAACATTTGCAGGCAAACTCAATATTAATTTTACAGGTGATGGCATTGAGAATTTTTTAGGCAATGCAAGAATAACAGATGCAGAAATAACAAAAGATGGCCGTCGTCTTCCTTTCGATTCGCTGATTGTGTCATCCCAATACATTGATGGTGTAAAAACACTGACTGCTCTATCCAATGAGTTTGAGGCAAAAATAGATGGCGACTTCAACCTTGCCGGTCTTCCTGATGCATTTACTTTTTTCCTTAACAAATATTACCCGGCGTATGTAAAAGCCCCAAAAAAATACCCGGCTAATCAAAACATTAAATTCAATATTACCACTTACAATGCAGATGAATATTTGCAATTGATTGATTCCAGTCTTAAAGGTTTCAACAACAGTCATTTTGAAGGCAACCTTAATCTTGCCAATAATGAACTAAATTTTACAGCAAAAGTGCCGCAGTTTAAATTCCGGCAATACAATTTTGACCAGATAAAAATAATAGCCAAAGGAACGGCAGACAGCCTTGTACTGACAGGGGAAACAAAAAATATTTATATCAATGACAGTCTGAGTATACCCCAGGCAGTGTTCCGGGTAAAAGCAAGAAATGATTCATCACAGGTAAGCATTGTTACAGGTGCCAATCAAACAGTGGAAAAAGCTGACATCAATGCATTGGTTCTAACTTATAACGATGGTGTAAAAATTGACTTTGACCCGTCCAGTTTTACGATAAATGGCAAGACATGGTCTATTGACGAAAATGGTGAACTGGAGTTCAGAAGTAATAATCCAGCAAAAGGCCAGTTGGTGCTGCGGGAAGGCGAACAAAAAATAATGCTGAAAACGCAACAGTCGCCTAAAGGAAACTGGAACGATCTGCAAGTAGAACTGACGAAAATAAACCTCGGTGATTTCGCCCCTTTCTTCTTACCAAAAAACAGGCTGGAAGGATTGATTTCGGGTAACATACTGGTAGAAGATCCGACAAATAACTTAACAATTACTTCGGATGATATACAAACACAATACCTGCGGTTAGATAATGACTCATTAGGAGCAGTAAAAACTTCACTGGCTTATGATAATAAAACAAAAAAGCTGAAAATAAAAGGCAACACATTGAACCAGGAAAACTATCTTGGTTTTGATGCCAATATTTTTTTAGGCCAGAATGCCAGGGATAATATCATTGCACTAAAAGCAAGAAATTTCGAAATAAAAATTCTTGAACGTTTCCTTGGAACTCTTTTCACCGATATGCAGGGATACCTGACAGGTGATATTAATCTCTCCGGCGAATTTCAAAACCTGAATATTGCGGGGAAAGGACGATTAAAAGATGCAGGGTTAAAAGTAATCTTTACACAATGCTTTTATAAAATACAGGATACAGATATAGAGCTGACCCCGGAAAAAATAAACCTGGATGGTATCGTACTCACAGATACAGTTACGGGCAACCCGATTTATATCTCCGGCGGTATGGAACATCAGGCATTTAAAAACATGTTTTATAACCTTGACATTTCTACCCAGAAGCCTAATACAACCAGCGATAATAATAACAAACCCGTATTATTGCTCAACACCACTTATAAAGACAACAAACAATTTTATGGCAGGGTAAAAGGCACCGGTTCTTTAACGTTAGCAGGGCCGCAGTCTGAAATGTTTATGACAATTAATGCTATTGCTTCTGATAAAGACAGCAGCAACATTACTATTCCGGCAGCTACGGGCCGTGAGTCGGGCATTGCCGATTTCCTGGTAGAAAGAAAATATGGACGGGAAATGGATGACAGTGCTTTTAATAAGAATGCTACCAATATTATTTATGATGTAGAAGTAACAGCAACGCCGATGGTAACTGTAAAAGTGGTACTGGATGAACTGACAGGTGATGAAATAAAAGGAAAGGGTTCGGGCACATTGCAACTTCGTTCTGGCACATCTGAACCTTTATCTCTTCGTGGCCGGTTCGATATAGAGGAGGGAGATTACTTGTTTACTTTCCAGTCTTTTTTCAAAAAACCTTTTGTGCTTAAAAAAGGCGAAAACAATTTTATCGAATGGTCAGGCGATCCATATGATGCAAGAATAAACCTGACGGCTGTGTACACTGCCAGCAATGTTAGCTATGGACCATTGGCATCTTCATTGCAGGGGCTTGATCAAAGCCAGGCCATCTCCCGTGCAAGGGGTGATGTGTATGTGGTAGCCAAACTGACAGAAAAACTATTTCAGCCAAAATTCAGTTTCAGTCTTGATTTTCCACCCGCCAGTGTAGTAAATAGTGAGCCGTCGCTTGCTTTTGGTTTGCAACAGTTGCAGAAGAATGAGAATGAAATGAACAAGCAGGCTACTTACCTGGTGGTACTCGGTGTTTTTGCACCGGTAGAAAGCGGAACTGGCTTTTCTCTGAGTGAAGTAGCCACCAATAGTTTATCCGGAATATTTTTTAATGTAATAAATGAGCAGGTAAAGAAAATTGTATCTAATATTTTTAAAACCGATAAGCTGAATTTTAATTTCAGCAGTTCCGTTTATAACAGAAATGTAATTGGTACCGGCACCGGCGGGTTTAACTTAGGCAGTAATGTAAATGCGTCTATTGGCAGCTCGTTATTTAAGAACAGGATAATAGTAACAGTAGGCGGTAGTGTAGAGGGAGTTTTAACTGGTAACACCCAGCAAAATGTCGGGTTTCTTAAAGACTTTACAATCGAAATATTAATTAATCAAAGTGGCACCTTCAGAGCTAATCTTTTTTTACGGGATAATGTGGACTACCTCACTTCTACTACAGGAGCCGGAAGGCAAAACCGCACCGGCCTTGGTCTTTCTTACCGCAAAGATGTTGACCATATCGGCGATTTGTTCAGGAGAAAGAAAAACAAAAACCCGTCTCCGCCGGTAGAACAAAAGCCTGAAGCCATTGCCCCTGTAGCAGCTGCAAAAGAAGAAGACGAGCCTGAAAAGAAGTAATGCTGCATTTCCTGCTTATTCTTTATCTAATATCTCATGCCCCAGCTTATCCCGTTTGGTCTGCAGGTATTTTTCATTGTGTTCGTTAGGATAAATTTCGACTGGTATGTTTTCTACGATTTCTAATCCATATCCCACTAGCCCTACTCTCTTCTTAGGGTTATTAGTCATCAGGCGAAGTTTGGTAATGCCGAGGTGGCGAAGCATTTGTGCCCCTAAACCATAATCCCGTTGATCCATCTGAAAGCCAAGATGCAGGTTTGCTTCCACGGTATCCATTCCCTGTTCCTGTAAACGATAGGCTTTTAATTTATTGAGCAGGCCAATGCCCCTGCCTTCCTGGTTCATATATAAAATTGCCCCTTTGCCTTCTGCCTGCACCATCTTCATAGCCTTTTGTAATTGTTCGCCGCAATCGCAACGTAATGAGCCAAGTATATCGCCTGTAAAGCAGGATGAATGTACCCGAACCATCACCGGTTCGTCCTTTTTCCATTTTCCTTTTAGCAGGGCAAGGTGTTCGTTGTTTGAATTCTTTTCTTTAAAAGCCACCAGTTGAAAATCGCCATATTTCGTTGGCATATCCACCCTCACCACTTCTTCAATTAATGAATCGCTTTTTATCCGGTATTCGATCAGGTCTTTAATCGAGATAATTTTGAAATCGAATTTTTTAGCCACTTCAATTAGCTCCGGTAACCGGGCCATTGAACCATCTTCGTTCATTATTTCTACCAGCACACCCGCCGGTTCTAAACCGGCCAATCGGGGCAGGTCAACTGCTGCTTCTGTATGACCGGCTCTTCTCAGCACTCCTCCTTTTTTTGCCCGAAGGGGAAAAATATGTCCCGGTCTTCCCAGGTCAGATGGGTTTGTAAAAGGGCTGATTAATGCCTTTATGGTCTTTGCCCTGTCCTGTGCAGAGATGCCGGTAGTGCAGCCATGCCCGAGCAAATCAACAGAAACGGTAAAAGCAGTTTCATGCAAGGCGGTATTATTATTCACCATTAATTCCAGCCCCAACTCATCGCATCTCTCGTCTGGCAAGGCGACACAAACGAGGCCCCGCCCATGTTTGGTCATAAAATTGACAACCTCCGGGGTGATGGTGGAAGCTGCAGCTATAAAGTCGCCTTCATTCTCCCGGTCTTCATCGTCGGCAACCACTACCAATTTTCCACGTTTAATATCCTGGATGGCACTTTCTATTGAATCGAACATATATTGAGTTTTTTGCAAAAATACTATTTAAGCCTTCCAAACCTGCATTCTATTTTATTTAGGATATGAAGATGAAAGGCTTTCATATTAGTAAAAAAACAAAGAAAGCAAAGTAAAGTTTAGGCGGCCAGGGGCAGCGAAATACGGGGAGAAACTGTCACTATAATGTCTTACATTAAAGACTTGATTTGTTAATATTTACCTATATTTAATTAGTAAATAATCCCTTTCTTTGCAACCGAAAATCAACCTATATGCTTAAGAGAATACTCTTTCTATTTGCCTTAGCCTTTATGGCCAGTCCGCTTTTGTTTGCACAGATTACTACATCGGCACTTACCGGAACTGTAAAAAGTGCAACCGATGAACCCTTGTCAGGAGCTACTGTTGTAGCTACCCACCTTCCTTCCGGATCAAAATATACGGCCGTAAGCCGTGTTGGCGGTGCTTTTAATATTCCGAATATGCGGGTAGGCGGACCTTACCTTATTGAAATATCATATGTAGGGTATAAAACTGAAAAAGTAGAGGATGTCTACCTGCAACTGGCAGAATCATTTCAAATAGCTCCGATGCTTACAAAAACTGATGCTACATTGGAAAATGTAGTGTTAACAACCGGCAGAAGAAGTACTATCCTGAATGCTAACCGGACCGGAGCACTTACCAATGTGGGTAGAAGAGAGATAAATACGGCCCCAAGTATTTCAAGAAATATTGGTGATATGGCCCGTCTTACTCCACAAGCTACCGGTGGTGGTGCTGTGGGTGGTGGTAATTACCGTCAAAACAATGTAACAGTTGATGGCTCTGACTTTAATAACACTTTTGGTATTGGTTCAAACCTTCCTGCACAAGGCTCCCCCATTTCTCTGGATGCCATCGAAGAAATTTCTGTGAACATTACACCTTTTGATGTTCGCCAGTCTGGATTTATTGGCAGTGCTTTAAATGCAGTAACCAGGTCAGGAACAAACACAGTTTCAGGTTCCGTTTATAACTATTGGAGAAATGAAAGATTGCAGGGACGCAAAGTGGAAAATTCTTTTTTCGTTCGTCAGCCACTTGATTTTAAGCAATACGGTTTTAGAGTTGGTGGACCTATTATAAAGAATAAATTGTTTTACTTCTTCAACTATGAAACTGAAAAAACTATACAACCCGGCCAAACAAAGCTGGCGGCTACTGCGGCAGCCCCTTTCGGTAGTGCCAATGATATTGCCCGCCCAACTACTACTGAACTGGATGGTATCAGGTCATACCTGCTAAATACTTATGGTTATGAAACAGGTGGTTATGATAATTATAACCAGGAAGGTGATAAAAGAAAAATACTTGTTCGCTTAGACTGGAACATAAATAACAAAAACAAACTCAACCTTCGCTATAGCCAGGTAGAGAGCAGCGACCCGGCCTTTATGAGCGGTTCTACCGGCAGTGCAAATTTTAATTTTGCTAGCGGTGTAGGCCGTAACGATATCAATGCCCTTCACTTCGAAAACACCAACTATTTCCAGGATTATAATTTCTATTCACTTGCTGCTGAACTTAACTCAACAATCAGCTCAAGAATATCTAATACATTCAGAGCTTCTTATAATAACCAGAATGAGCCACGCAGTTCGACCAGTTCAGATTTTCCATTTGTTGACATCATGAAAGATGGCCAGCCGTTTACATCTTTCGGTTATGAGCCATTTAGTTACGGAAACCTGAGAGATGTAAAAATCTACTCTTTTGTAAACAATCTGAGTATTTCTGCAGGTAAAAATAATATCCTGATAGGCTTGCAATATGATGCTACCACAACGTTAAATGGTTTCCAGCCACTCGGTGCCAGCTATTACAGGTTTAATTCTTTTGCTGATTTTCAAAATGGTGCTAAACCAAATGACTTTGCCTATACTTATTCCTTAAAGAAAGATTATTCACAGGCATTCCCTACTTTCAAATTTGCTCAATTCTCCGCTTTTATTCAGGATGAGATCACGGTTTCAAACAAATTTAAGTTGACACTTGGATTAAGGGCCGACCAATCTACCTATCCCGGTGTAGCAGAAGTAAAAGAAAATCCTTTGGTTTCTGCATTGACATTTGCTGGCGGTGTTAAAATAAATACTGGTAAGCTTCCTTCTTCAAGGGTTCTTTTCTCACCCCGTGTTGGATTTAACTGGGATTTGTATGGCGACCGTTCATTACAAATTCGTGGTGGTACCGGAATTTTTACCGGAAGAGTTCCATTTGTATGGATAGTAGGGCAAGCCGGTAACTCGGGAATGTTGCAGATTACACAAGCTTATAACGGAACTGCCAATACTTTTGGCCCTTTCAATCCAAATGTTGGATTCTATAGACCTGCAACTCCACCAACAGCAGGTACTACCATGCCAACTACGGTAACAGTTTTTGAAGATAATTTTAAAATGCCACAAACCTGGAAGACAAGTCTTGCAATAGATGTAAAACTGCCCGGTGGTATCATTGGTACTATAGAGGCTATCTACAACAGAGATTACAATGTTATTTATTCCCGTAACATCAACCTTACAGCCCCTGCCCGTTTGAACGTTGCCGGTTATCCTGATAACAGGATGATTTATGAAGCCGCAAATCCAGCTAAATATATCAATAAGTTAATCGGCGCAGGACCGGGTATCTTAGTTCCAAGTGCCGCCGGAACAACAGCCTTACAAGTTATTTTAACAGGCAATGAAAAAAGAGGCCATTCAGGTTCTTTGACTGTTAAGTTGGATAAAACATTTAAAAAAGGATTTGCTGCTTCAGTGGCCTACACCAAATTTATTGCAAACGCATTATATGATGGTGTTGGTGACCAACCATTTAATACCTGGAGTTTAATACCTTCAGTTAATGGAGCAAATAACCCTAGCATGTCGCATTCAGGCTTTGTTGTACCAGACAGGGTAGTTGGAACACTCTCCTACCGCAAAGAATATTTTAAGCATCTGGCTACTACCATATCGTTCGTTTACCAGGGTTCTATTGATGGAAGGTTCTCTTATGTATATGGCGCCGACTTCAACCGTGATAATGTTACCGGTAATGACCTGATATATATTCCAAAAGATGCCAGGAACCCTGCAGAAATCACATTTGTACCAACTGCAGCCATTAATGGTGTAGTTTATTCTGCCGCTCAGCAAGGACAGTTGTTTGAAGACTTTATTAATCAGGATAAGTACCTGAAAAAACGCAGGGGGCAGTATGCAGAAAGAAATGGAGCACAACTTCCCTGGAGAAACCAGGTTGACTTAAAATTGTTACAGGATGTGTTTACTAATATTGGAAAAAATAAAAACACTATCCAGTTCAGTCTTGATATTTTCAACTTTGGGAACCTGCTTAATCCAAGTTGGGGTAAAGTAAAAATTGTCAATGCCAGTTCTATTCTTGTTCCACAAAACGTAACCGGTGCAACTCCATATATACCGGGCGGTACACAAGTGCCTACATTCAGGTTACAAATAGTGCAGGGTCAGATAGCAACAAGGACGTTCAGGGATAATTTAGGTATTGCCTCTACTTATTATATGCAATTTGGTTTCAGGTATTTGTTTAACTAATACAGGACTTACTCTTTAATAAAAATGCCCCTTGGTTTTAAACGAGGGGCATTTTTGTGGGGGCTGCCAATAATAGTGAAAGGGGATCTTTTTTTGAATGCCGGATTATTGGTAAATAAGTGGAATGCGATAGATGCCGAAGTTGAAATAGATTCAACGCTTATACGTAGCTTTCCAATTTGGATTTTTCTTTGTAATTTTAAAAATGGATATCCGGGAACTCATAACAATAGATAGCGAAATCTTAGGCGGACAAACCGTTTTTAAAGATACCCGTGTGCCTGTCGAAACCTTATTTGACCATCTTGAAGCTGGTATATCTCTTGACCAATTTTTAGAAGACTTTCCTACCGTAACTAAAGAACAGGCAATTGGATTACTGGATTGGGCCAGCAGGATAAATTAAAGCACCCACCCAATATAAGGTTGATCGATTGTTTAACTTCAGTACAGACCTGCTAAGAAGTTTTAATAAATGCAGAAGTCTAAAAGCTATAAGCTTATTAGCGGTTGGTTTTAATCTGCTTACGTTTAAAATCTGCCATAACAATTTTCAAACTCTTCAGGTATGCTTTTTTGTCTTTCAAAAATTCATCAGACAATTCATTGCGAACCACTCTCATAAAATCAACTGCCTTAAATTCTTTTTTTACTTTAGTTTTTGTCTTCATAAATTACCTCCTTTGGTGTTCGTATGTCAATGGTTGAATAACCAAATTTTAAATTGATGGAATTATATTGCCTGATACGAAAAAAATTTACCATGTGTTTAAAATTCCAACTTACCAGGCTGTCAACCTTTAGAGTAGTTGCAATAGCAATGTGCTGGGCATCAGAGTAAAATTTTTTTGTTAATGCCCCCTCTTCAATGTATTTATTAGCTAACTCTATTTGCTCCGGTGTCAGGGAAGTTAATTCCAAAAAATCAACGGGTATTGTTGTCGGCAAAGATTTAATTTTTGCGGGTGCCAAAGAAAGTTCCCTTAAAGTAAGATCAGACAGTACAATTATAAAAAGTCCTTACTTGGCCTGTTGAAAAAAAGGTTGAGTCCACAACGAAAACTCGTCGTCATCATGTCCACCCCAAACTGATGTATCAACATAAAACTTCATGAGCTAATTTACGAATAAACCCTGTATTGCATGAAAAGGAGGTGCATCCTTTGTAATTTTAAAAATGGACATCCGGGAAATCATAACAATAGATAGCGAAATCTTAGGCGAACAAACCGTTTTTAAACATACCCGAGTGCCAGTCAAAACCTTATTTGACCATCTTGAAGCTGGTATATCTCTTAACCAGTTTTTAGAAGACTTTCCTACCGTAACGAAGGAAAAGGCAATTGCATTGTTGGATTGCCCTTTAGCATTTTCTAACGGGCAATAAAAAAGGCTGCCCCTTTGGACAGCCTCTGTTTTATAGAGGTCCCGAGCGGATTCGAACCGCT
>Ga0105046_10017985_pt1 | contig 10779 bp, 10 predicted proteins | sample MAT03_FD_78385 | JGI IMG/M metagenome (GOLD analysis project Ga0105046, IMG submission 78385) | Freshwater microbial communities from Lake Fryxell liftoff mats and glacier meltwater in Antarctica - MAT-03 (megahit assembly) | ecosystem: Environmental > Aquatic > Freshwater > Ice > Liftoff...
ATTTCAGCCGAAGTCTATATTCACAAGATGGATTTGGAGTTTCTCAAGCCAATCACCTCGGCTTTTTCAAGCCACGCCAAGCTTAGCGATGAAGGGCTGTGGGCGCGCTTTCTGCAAACGCTGGCTGAACGCGGGCGCGCGCGCATCGAAATCACCGCCGAATCCTTTGCCGACGGCGTATGCGCCGCGCGCACCCACGCGCGCTACGTCGCCATCTTAAAAGAGTCCATGCCATGAAGCTCAAGATTGTTGCGCTGCTGCTGCTGACCTTATTGCTCGCCGGCTGCGGCCAAAAAGCCACGCGCGAACGAAGCCTCGATGTGACCCTCAAGGCCTATGCCAAAGTCGTGCGCTGGAACGAGTTTGAGCGCGCGCTCAAGTTCATCGATCCCGAGCTCAAAGAAAGTCTGACGCCCAGGGGGGTTGAGTGGGAGCGCTACGCGCAGATCAGGATTTCAGGCTATCAAGACGCCCCGCCAGTGATGGAAGACGACGGCACTGCGACCTCGGTGGTGAAAATCGACGTTTACAACATTCACACGTTCAAAGAGCGCGCGATCGTCGACCGGCAAAGCTGGCGCTATGACGAAAAGGCCGACAACTGGTATCTGACCACGGGTTTGCCCAAGCTCGTCACGGACTAGCAGCTACTCCGCGGCGCGCGCACCCGAACGCTCTAACCACGCCGTAAGCAGCGGCCAGAGACTAAAGTGTTCTCGCCGGAAAAAGCCCATGTGGGTGATGCGCTTGAGCCCATGGTCGCTGGCGCGCAAATGCACGCGTTCGAGCAGGCTGCCGGTGTAAAAAGAATTGAACAAATCGACCGAAACCCGCGGCGCCCAGCGGTCGTCCTCAGCCGATAGCGCGGTGATTGGGGCACGCACCGCGGCAAAGCGCTCGGCAAACGCATAGCGTGCATCGTCAAACCAGAAGCGCGGCAGGCTGCACCAGTGCTTCCAGTGCCGATAAACGCCAAGCGGCAGGTTCTCGCCCATGCCCAGATGCTTGCTCGGCAGATAACCGAAGGCGCGCGTCAGCAGCGGGCCGAGCAGGTTCCACAGCACAAACACCCGCGGCCATTCTGAAAACGGCATGTAGCGGACATTGCCCGCGCCTACGCCGAAGCTGAACACCGCGCGCACCTTCTCGTGATTGGGCAGCAGGCCGAGCGCATGGCCACCGAAGCTGTGGCAGACCAGAAAGACCTGGCCTGCACCAGCCGCGTGGTCCAGCACCGCGGCCAAGTCCCGTTCAGCCCAGTCGAAATAGTCCGCTTTGAAGCCACGCAGCGACTGCGGCTTCGAGCGCCCAAGGCCGCGATAGTCAAATGTGACCGCGCGAAAACCACTGTCACGTAAGTGTTCGGCGAGCGCGCGGTAATAGCCCTGCGGCACGCCGGTGGCGCCGGCGAAAACGACGGTGCCGCGGGCTTCGCGGGCGGGCATGAATTCGGTTGCGCTCAGCACAAAGCCGTCGCGCGTGGGCAGGGTAAAGGTTTTCATGGGCGCGCTCTTTGGGCGGTTTGCAACAGGTGGTGCAGGGTGGTCATGGCGTCAACGAATGGCGCGGTTGAGCGCTGCGCACGCGCCAGCAGCAGGCCGCCCTCATAGGTGCTCAAGACCAAATTGGCATGGCTTTGCGCGCCTTCGGGTGATGCGCCCGCGAGTTCGAACTGCTTGGCGATCCGCGCCTGCATCGCAGCAAAAGCCGCCGCCAACACGATCTGCAGCTCGTCCTCGCTGGCCGCTGCTTCAAGCGCGATGGTGGCGAGCGGGCAGCCGCGCGCATATTGGCTTTTCTTGAGCGCGCCAGCCACCGACTGAGTCCACGCCATCAGCGCCTCAAGTGGGTCGGGCGTGCGCGCAAACAGCACTTCGAATGAGGCCAAGACGCGCTCGCCCGCCGCCGCAACCGCAGCCTCAGCCAGAGCGCGCTTGCCGCCCGGAAAATGGTGATAAAGCACGCCCTTCGGCGCGGCCGCATGGGCAAGAATCTGGCTCAAACCGGTCGCCGCATAGCCCTGCTGCTGCATCAGGTCCTGCATCGCCAAGAGCAGGCGTTCGCGCGAAGAAGTGCTCAAAGGGGAGATCTACCGGATCAATGTGTGATCGGTGATTCTATAGACCGGTCGGTCTATTCGCAAGAGAAAACGCTGTCGCAACTGAGGGAAGTGGCCGTCTCAATTAAAGCACAGCCGAAATGGCGGAAATCACTCGCGGGTTGATGCCGCCAAGCCGACGCCAGTGCCGCCAGCAGATTCATGGCGAAACCACCTCAAGCCGGTCGAAACAGCGTTTGTATGGTATCGACCAACACCAAAGCACAGCCGTCATAGCCAGCAAGACCCGCCGCGGCCGCGGCGCGAGCTGGCGGGGAGCCCTTCTTCGCCGCGAATGAATTTCATAATCTCGTCGGCTTTCAGCTGCCTGAACTCTGGGCTCAGGCTCAGACGTACCTTGGCTGCCGCAGCGCGCAGCTTCGCGCGTCGGTCGTCCTTTGTGCCCGTTCCGATCGGCGTGATCACGATCCGGCTCCCTTCAAGGCTGAACGACACTTCGCTGCCGGCGCTGAGTTAGCCCGTGCCATGCTCAACCAACACAGCCATTTGCGCCGCGCCAAAGGCAGCAACGCCAAGCAGGCCAGAAACCACACCCGCTTTGTCTTGCTCTGGGCGGTTCTGGCTCAGCTTCCATTTGCCGACGAGACTGCTTATCGGTATTTCAATGCCGACGAGGGCAGCAGACAGCTTTTCTGTGAAGTCCGTCGGCGCATCGGCAACAGCCCAAGGGTGAGAAAGAGGCGCCTCTTGATGATCTGTTAGCTGCTCAAGATGGGCCTTCAACCAAGCGGCATCATCCACGATCCGCATGCGCCCGCGTGCGTGGACGACGGTGTAGTTCCAGGTTGGAACGACCCTGCCGGTTTCTTTTTTTGCGGGATACCAAGACGGCGTGATGTAGGCGTTGGGGCCATGAAAGATGACCAGCGCAGCAACGCTTTTGTCTGTTTCGCGCCACACCGGATTGGAGCGCGGGACATGGCCTGCGAGCATTCCATTTGGCTGCGGCTTTTCGTTCAGATACATCGGAATGTGGTTTGCACACAGGCCATCCGCGCCGAGGGTCACCAGCGTGGCCAAGGGATAAGCGCGAATATGCGCGTGCATGGCCGCAATGCTTTGTTGCTCGAAGTGTTTTGGTGTGTACACGGTGTTTTCCTGTTTTTTAAGCGCTAACGCCTGAGTTAAGCGTCACTTGCCGGCGCGCTTGGTCGCGTAAAAGCGTAGCGCAACGCATACGCGAAAAGGCTTGACGTACACTGGCGGCCTTCTTTGTTCAATCGGAGCCCAGCATGAGCGCTGTGCTGAAAGCTGTCCCGCCGGTCCAGTCGGATCTCGCTTTGACTTTGGCGCGGCTGCGCGCGGCGCAAGCGCGCAATGTGCCCGACTTTGAGCAGCGCAAAGCGGATCTGATCCGTCTTAGGCTTGCGTTCAAGGGCCGCCTTGACGAGATGGCGCGCGTGATTGCTGCCGATTTCGGGCAGCGCTCGCGGCACGATACGCTGGTGGCCGATGGAATGACGGTTTTGCACGAAATCGACCACATGCTGAAACACCTGCGCCGCTGGATGCGGCCAAAGCGCGTCCACGTCGACTATCGATTTCAGCCAGGGCGCGCCGAAATTCGGTCGCAGCCGCTGGGCGTGGTGGGCGTGATCAGCCCGTGGAACTACCCGGTCAACCTTGCGCTCAATCCGCTTGCGGCGGCCATCGCGGCGGGCAACCACGTGATGCTGAAGCCCTCCGAACACACCCCGCGCACCTCAGAATTTCTGGCCGATTTGCTGCAAAAAGTGTTTCCGGCCGATCGCGTGCATACGGTGCTCGGCGGGCCGGAGGTTGCTGCGTCATTTTCTGAACTGCCGTTCGATCACCTGTTTTTTACCGGCTCGACGCCGGTCGGGCGGCTGGTGATGATGGCCGCTGCAAAAAACCTAACGCCGGTCACGCTTGAGCTGGGCGGCAAGTCGCCAGCGCTGATTGGTGCGGATTTTCCGCTTGAGATCGCGGCCAATCGGATTGCCGCGGGCAAGCTCCTCAACGGCGGGCAAACCTGCATCGCGCCCGACTACGTGCTGCTGCCAAAAGGCCAAACCGCGGCGTTGATCGCGGGCATCGCGGCCTACGTCAAGTCGGCCTATCCGGATCTCGCTCAATCGCCCGACTACACCGCGATCGTCAATGAGCGCCAGTACCAGCGCTTGACCGAACTCATCGGGGACGCCGAGAGCAAAGGCGCGGCGATTCATCGATTGGGCACGGGCGACCCCGCGCGGCGCTTGCTCGCGCCCACCGTCATTACCAACACCCGCGATGACATGGCGGTGATGCACGAAGAAATTTTTGGCCCGGTGCTGCCCATCATCGAGTACGACTCGATGGATGCGGCGCTGGCCTATATCAACGCCCGCCCGCGCCCGCTGGCGCTGTATGTTTTTGACCGCAACGGCGCGCGCACTGAGCGGGTCTTGAACGAAACCGTGGCCGGCGGCGTCACCGTCAACGACACCATGCTCCACATTGCTTTGACCGATCTGCCTTTCGGCGGCGTGGGCCCGTCCGGCATGGGCGCCTACCACGGCCACCACGGCTTCAAAACCTTTTCCACCGAAAAATCGGTGTTCTACCAGGCCCGCTGGTCCGGCCTTTGGCTGTTCAAGCCGCCTTACAAAGGTTTTGCAGATCGACTGGTGAAGTTTCTGACGCGCTGAGTTTCGTTGCGGTAGGTGCGCACGGCGCTACATGCAATCGCTCCATGCGGAGCCCGGGGCGAAGCGCTGCAGCGGTTTGCTTTGGCTGATGCCGTCTAGCGTGTAGCGGAACTCGGCGCGTTCGCTGCTTGCAAAAACGAGGGTGGCTGAGCCCACTTGCGGCAGCGGCAGCGTGGTCGCCGCGCCCACAATCTGATCAAACGGAACCCCAAACGCTGGCCGGTTAAGCGGGCCGCTGAAGCTGCCGTCGGCGGCGCGCTCGAGCGTCGCCGCGATCCATTGCGCGCGCCCTTGTGCGCCGTAGGTGTACCAGCCGAGGGTCAGGCTGTCGCCTTGTTCGGTGAAGGTCGTGCCCCAGCCGGGTTCAAGCGGGTTCCACCAGACGTCAGAGCGATTGGGCGCGAATAGGCGCGAAGCGGTGACCGTGCGGCATATTGGCCGCGCTCCGACTGGGGTGAGGGTGCGCGTCTGCGCGATTCCAGAGATCACCGAGTTGAAGCCAATGCGCCCGTCGGCTAGCGGATTGATGGTGAGTGTGCCAACCTGCGCGCCCACGGTGTTAACCGGCCCATTGATTTGCGCAAAGGGTTCGCCGGTGATCCCAAAAGCCGGGCCACTGTAGCTGCCGTCGGGCTGCAGCAGCAGGCCGCCACCGGCATACCAGACGGGCCGGCCTTCGCGGTCGTAGGTGAACCAGCCGGGCACCAGCACTTGGCCTTGCTGGCTAATCGTGAGGCCCCAGCCGGGCTGGTTTTCGTTCCACCAGGTGCCGGTCAAATTGGTGCCGAGTGCGGCTTCGAAAAAATGCACGATTCGGTGGGCGAAGTCGCTCGCGACGTGGTGTTCGGCCCAGGCGATTTCGAGTGCGCCTGAAACCTCACCGGAGAAAGGCGCCAACGCGGCTGGCAGCAGCAGCGCCAGTTCCGGGCGCCCAAGCGGGCTTCGGACCAAGAAATCCTCAGCATCCAGCCAGCCGGCGCCGCGCAAATTGCTGAGAAAAACCTGTGCGGCTGCAACCGTGACGCCGCTGATTCGGGTCAGTCGCTCCACGGCCAGCGGCGAGGGTTCGAGCACGTTGAGCTCGCTTGCGATACGCCGGCTGCGCAAGACGTTGGAGCTGGCCTGCGCCTCAATGATGCCTGCGCTTGAGATAATCGAATCGCGCCTGGCCAAGCTGAAAATGGTCGACACCGACGCCTGCGTGACGATTGCTTGAATGCCGGTTGAAATCACCAGCGCCTGCGCGCGCATCGACAGCAGCGCACTCACCCGCGACGCAAACCCGCCGCCGTTGCTGGTGCCTTCGGTAAACACCGGTGTGCTCGGGGCAATCAAGCCGCGGCTTTGCAGGGCCGCAATCAGCGCCTGCACGTTTTGCACATCCGGATTGCTCAACGAAAAGCTCGGGTTCCACTGCCGCTCGGTGCGATTGACGCTGTCGAGTGAGGCCACCAAAAAACCGCTATGGAGCGCCAGCCGGCTCAAGTAGCCGCGCTCCGCGCCGCTGAACGCACCATTGGCGCTGCCGCCACTGCCATGAAATCGCAGCAGCAGCCCGCGCACCGGCGAGCTGGGCGCCTGATACAGCGCACGCGTTCCATTGACGCTGAGTTCTACCGGGGCCAAGTCCGGGCCTGCAACAAATCGCGCGTTCAAGCCGACATCGCGCGCCGGCATCGTCAGCGTGGCGTGCCAAGCGCGCGGATCGCGCAGCACCGGCGAATCGCCTTCCCAGCCATCAAACAGCGAAGTGGCGGCTGGAAAACGCGCAAACACGTGGCGCTCCCGCCCGGCGCTCGACTCGCCGCTGCCGCCGCCGCTGCCAACGGTTAGCGCCAGCGCGGAGGGGTTGGTGGCGGCTTTGACGATGGCTCTGACGTCTCGGGTGATGCCTTGCGCTTCGCCGCGCAGTTGGGTGTAGCTGCCGACCGTCAAAAACACCCCGCCAACGCCGGTTTCGCGGTCTATCCACGGCCAAGTCCCGAACGCACCAGGAGACGACACGAGCGTCGCTTGCCCACTCGGATTGCTGAGCTCGCGCCACACGCCCAAACCATAGCCGGCACCCGGCAGCGGCGTGGAATAAACGAACCTGTTGCCCAATTCGTCTTCGCTCAAGCGATCAATGCTGGCGCCGCTTAGAACCTGGCGGCCTTCAAACACGCCGCGCTGCGCCATCATCTGCACAAACCGCGACAAATCGCGCGCACTCGAACGCGCGCCGCCCGCAACCCGCGGGTTCAGGCTCAGCACATAGCCGGGCTGGCTGCTGCCGGTGGCAAAGTCGGTGGCGTTGAGGCCCAGCGGCTGCACCACGTATTCGATAAACAGATCATCGAAGCGCCGCCCAGTCGCCACTTCGGCCATCGCCCCGGCGAGCTGCATGGCGTTTCCGCCGTAAGCGAAACCGCCCCCGGGCGGATAGGCAAGGGACGCCAGCAGGATTTGATTGGCACAGGCGCGGAGCGTGCTGCTGGTATCGCCCAGACAGGGCGACTCAGGCCTAGGCAGGCCCGAGGTGTGCGAAAAGAGCTGGCGCAGGGTGATTTTGCGTTTGTCCGCGGGCGCATTCGGAAAGTAGCGCGAAACCGGGTCGTCCCACTGCATCAGCGAGCGTTCAACCAGCGCCGCCAGCAGCGCCGCCGACAGCCATTTGCTGGCCGACGCAATCGGCACCCGGGTATCTGCGCTATAGCCGCCAAAACTGCGGCTGAACACGGTTTCGCCCCTGCGCGTGAGCAGCAACACCGCGCCCGGCAGGTTCTGGTTGCTCACCACGGTTTGCGCGCGCGCCTGAACCGGTGCGAAGTTAAACGCTGGATTGTTTTGCGCATGCGCCGCGCAGGCCATCAGCAGCAAGGGGAGTATCGCGAGTGGGGTCATGCAGGGCATCCGATTAGGGCATGAGGCACAAACGCGCGGCTGGGCACTCGCGTTGACTGTAGGCAAAATCCTACAGCGATCGGGGTGCTTTGCCTATCGCCTGTGGCGCCAGCTCGCGGCATCTTTGGCGGCATGCTCAAACACGTACTCGACTATTGGTTACCCAGCCGCTGCGCGCTGTGCGGCCTAAGCGGCGGCGAGCTTTGCGTTGAATGCAGCGCCGAGCTTAGCCTCAACCACAGCTGCTGCCCGCTTTGCGCACTGCCCTTGCCCGCGCCGCTGCACGGCCACGCGTGCGGCGCCTGCGTCAAGCGCCCACCGCCGTTTTCGTCGGCATTTGCGCCCTTTGTTTACGACTTCCCGATTGACGGGCTGATCCGGCGCTTTAAGTTTTCGCGTGAACTGCATATTGGGCGCCTGCTCGCCGAAGGCATGGCTGCCGCGCTGGCGCAACAAGACTTCGCGCGGCCAGATTTGCTGATCCCGCTGCCGCTGGGTGCGGATCGCTTTCGTGAGCGCGGCTTCAATCAGGCCTGTGAGATCGCGCGCGTGCTGGGCCCGCGCCTGGGTCTCAAGGTGCTGCATGATCGACTGCGGCGCACCCGCGCCACCCAGCCGCAGGCCAAGCTCAGTCGCGCCGAACGCAGGCGCAACGTGCGCGGCGCATTTGCCTGGTATGGCCAGCCGCCGCCCAAACGGGTGGCTTTGATCGACGACGTGATGACCACCGGGGAGACCCTCAAAGCCGCGACCCGCGCCCTACACGAAGCCGGCGCGCATGACGTGGCGGTGTGGGTGCTGGCGCGCGCTTAAACTACAAAGCCCAGCCTTTGCGGCAGCCCGACTTGTCCGATACCCACGACACCGATCTACTCAGCCAGCACGCCGTCCAATTCGGCGTGAGCCTGACGCTTGCGCAGGCGCAGGCCCTGGTCAGCTATCTGGGGGAGCTTGAAAAATGGAACCGCACCTATGATCTGACCGCAGTCAGCAGCTATGCGGAGATGCTCTTTCGCCACGCGCTGGATTCATTGAGCATCGCGCCGTTTGTGCCCTCGGGCGAAATCCTCGATCTCGGTTCCGGTGCGGGACTGCCGGGCATTCCGCTGGCGATTGCGCTGCCCGATTGCCGCTTTGTGCTGGTTGAGCCGTTGTCCAAGCGCGTGCGTTTTTTGAACCACATCGTGCGCACCCTCAAGCTCAGCAATGCGCGCGTCTTTGAAGGCCGCGCGGAAAGCTATCAAGGCGCGCCGGCGCAGGCCGTTTGCGCGCGCGCGGTTGCCTCATTGCTGGAATTAAGCCGGCTCAGTGCGCCTTTGCTTGAGCCCGGTGGTGTGCTGCTGGCGATGAAAGGCAGCGCGGTCAACGCTGAGCTCTTGAGCGACTTTCCAGGTTTCGCGACGCCTGAGCCCATTGCGCTTGAGGTGCCCAACGCGCCCGGAAAACGCTGGCTGATCCGCATGCAAAAGCTTTGATTTCTTTAGGCTAACCCTAGCGCGCGTCCAGCCGAATCAGCGGCGTGGGCTGTTTTTCCGAGGTAATAAACAGCGAGCGCCCATTGCGGGTGAACGCGGCCGCTTCGGCCTGCGGCAGCGGCGGCAGAAAGATCACGCTCGGTTCCTGCGCAAAGGCCTGCGCCCAACTTTGTTTGGCGCTGCGCGTGAACACGTAGGCATTGCGGTAGGTCAGCACCACAGCCGAGGTGCCGAGCGGGTTCAAGCTAAGCTCCGTGGGCTGCGAGCGAAAGCGGTTGATCTCCGGCAGCACCTGCAAATCGCGCCGCGTCGGCTGCGGCAACGGCACATCGCGGATGAACTTCGCCACCACCAAATCTTTCCCCGGCTTGAGCGGTACGGCAAATAGCTTGGCTGGAATCTGGCGTTTGCTGAGCAGAAAAATCTGCTTGCTGGCGGCGTCCACGGCGACCGCCTCACAGTCGTGCGGCGCATCGGGAAAGCGCAGCTGGATTGTCCAGGCGGTCTTGACGCTGGCGTCGCGCAGCATCCCGGCGCTGGTTAGGCGCGGTTCGGGCAGCACGTACAGGGTGACCCGCTGGCGCTTGCCTGCGTTGTCGCCGGTATCGCCGATCAGCAGATACGGTTTGCCGTCAAGCTGAAACGACGACAGCGCTTCCCAGTCGTTGTTAACCGCGCCCTCGACCTCAAGCGATCCCCGCGCGCTGCCGTCGAGGCCAAAGGCGTGCACTTTGGCCGCGTTGCCGCCGTCATTGATCGCGAAAAAAACGTCGTCGCGGCGCGAGGAGCTGGCAATGCCGCTGACCTCGCTCAATTCCTCGTCCGCCAACACGCCAGCAAACAGCGCCGGGCCAAAGGGCGCGCGTTTGAGTGCTTCATCGACGAGCGCACGGGCGCCCAGTGGGCTACTGGCGAGAAGGCTGGCCAGCAGAAGTAGATTGATTTTCAAGCGTTACCTGCACAATTTTGATTGCTCCGCGGGCGCTCATCGCGCCGGCGAAATCCCAAGGCTCACCGTTACCAAAACTCAAGGCAATTCGGCGCGTGTCAAAACGCCCGAGCGCGGCGTCATACGAGCGCCAGCGGCCGTTCACATAGGCCTGCGTCCACGCGTGCGGGACAAACACCTGCGGCCTGCCGGCAAACGCCGCGGCGTAGGCAAAACCCGCGGCGACGCGGGTCGGAATGTTAAGCGCGCGCCCGAGTGCGGCCAGCAGCAGCGCGTGTTCGGTGCAGTCGCCGCGGCGGCTGCGCGCGGCTTCGAGCGCGCTGGCATAGCCTTGGCTTAAATCTTTGTGTTCGATGTGGCGCTCGACGAATGCTTCCAGCGCGCGCATGGTCAGTGCCGGATCGGCAGTGGCGTGGCCTGCGCTTGCGGACTGGGCCAGATCGCGCAGGCGTTTGTCTTCACTTTGGATCCAGGCGTTGCCGCGGCTGAACTCAAGCGCGGGCACAGGCTCGGTGTTGAAGGCTTCATCAAGCGCCACACGGAACACCCAGTTGCCGTCGCTATTTTGGCTAAGCGTCTGTTCAGCGCTGTTGAGTGCCTGCATTTGCGCGGGCGCAGCGCTGGTTTGAAAAACGATTAAGCGGGTCTCATCGCGGGCCGATTCGGGCAGCTCAACCGGTGCCGGCAGCAGCGCAGCGTCCA
>Ga0105046_10017990_pt1 | contig 10777 bp, 5 predicted proteins | sample MAT03_FD_78385 | JGI IMG/M metagenome (GOLD analysis project Ga0105046, IMG submission 78385) | Freshwater microbial communities from Lake Fryxell liftoff mats and glacier meltwater in Antarctica - MAT-03 (megahit assembly) | ecosystem: Environmental > Aquatic > Freshwater > Ice > Liftoff...
CCCTGGTCGTCCGAAAGAATGATCTCCACGCAATGACTGTGTGTATCGTTCAGCGACTGCTTGTTCTTGAGTATCGAACATGCCCAGCGTGCAGTCCGGCCGCGAATCGTTGACCAGAAATTGATCATTGCCTGTTTGGTACTGATAGGGGCAATCGCCTTTGGTTGAGGAAAAAGGTGTCGTTGCTCGAGGCGGCCCGGATCGATTTCAGACAACTTGGAAGGCGTGCCTGTGACTTCGCAGTGATAGAGATGAAACCAATCCGTGATGACCTGCCGCATACCATTTCCATCGGATACGGCATGATGCAGGTCCATATAGACTTTGACACCATCATCAAGGATAGCGATTGATACGTGAAGTCCTGCGGAAGTTGTCAGGTCAATTGATTTGCTCCGAGGGCCGGTTTCCGATTCAAAAACCGATCCAGGTCTGCGGCTGACCTCAACTGCTTCTGGTGGTCCTGAAACCCAGCACCATTGGCGACTTATCATCTTGATTCTGCAGCTTAGCAGCGGGTGTCGCTCAATTGAGCGTTGCAGTGTCTTGACGTAGAGGTCTGGCTGGCAGTCACCGGTCAGACGCAAAACGACTTGAATTACCATGGGTGCCTGGGGTGTTGCACTTTGCAGCAGAAACAGTTCCAGAGGTGTGAGTCGTAGTGGCGTCATCATTTTCTGGTTCTCGTTAGCCTGCGCCGTTCAATCCGGGGAGTCTGGAGAGACGATCCGTGCAACAAACTATTCAACGGATATTCTCAACACAACATTACGTTGGTCAGAATGATGTTTTTGTCGGGGATAAAACAGATAGTATTCGCAGATTGCGGATTCCGCCGTGAGCATCTTCCTTGGAATTGACTTGGAATAACCCGCGTTGCTGCTTCAGGTATGCAACGTGTCGTTTCCTGCAGCAGGATCGTGAAAGTTAATATAACCCTCCATTTCTCACGGACTCCACGAGTTTCCAAATTTGAACCACACAGTTTGGACGTCACTGTCGCTGATCTGACATAGGAATTAAGGATGTGATGATACGTCCTCTCGATAGTCGAGTTCTATTCGTGAAAATATGTAGCCAACGGTCAGGAGCGTTCCCGAGGAAATTTTTTCGGGGGACTGAGCGTCTTGCTCGCTACGGAACCGCTGCGACGGAAATGGCGGTGGCGATGCCGTTGTTGATTACTTTGGTGTTCGGATCTATGGAGCTGGCGAACGCCGTATTTCTCCGGCAATCGCTTAACATGGCAGCCTACGAAGCTGCCAAAGTCATTACGCGACCGGGCAGTAATGAGACGTTGGCAAGGTCGCGTTGCAATGAAGTTCTGGCTGTCCGAAAGGTAGCGGCATATACGCTGAGTTTTTCTCCGACGGTAACAACTGCGACTCCCAGAGGTACACAGGTGACTGTCACACTCACCGCTACCGCTTCGAATCTGAGTTATGGTCCTGTGCAGTTTATGGAAGGAAAAACGATAACATCCACGGTCGTCATGGTACGACTGTGAATCTCAAGCCACATTGTTCTCGTAGCGAAAATCTGAATTGAAACGATCTGCAGAAAATCAGGGGAAGGCAATGAAACGAATTATTTTTGCAGGCTGCGACCGAAGCGACAATCGCCTCGGTGCTGCACATGTGCTGATTGCGGCAATGTTAATTGTCTTCCTGATTACGGCAGCCATGAGCATCGACTTTGCCTATATGCAGCTTGTTCGGACGGAACTTCGTACTGCGACTGATGCCGCTGCAAAAGCGGGCGCAGAAGCATTGGCGAGAACACAGGATGCAAATGCTGCCAAAGCGGCCGCTGTCGCCTATGCGAATCTAAACAAAGTCGGTGGACGAACGTTTCAGATAACCCCCAATGATGTCACACTTGGGCGAGTTACTGGGCAGAATGATGGCACTTGGACGTTTACGGCAAATACAACTCCTTACAACTCTGTGCGAGTGAATTCGAAGATTGGAAATGGAGGTGCGACTGCAGCCTATCCGACATTCTTCGGGGGCGCACTTGGGCACGCAGACTTTACAACGTCTCAGCAAGCCACGGCCGGTCAGCAGGAAGTCGAAGTCTGTTTGTGTCTGGACCGATCCGGTTCGATGATGTTTGATATGTCCGGTAATGACTGGTCGTATGCCTCCTCGAACCCGCTTCTTTATTCTTCAAGCTACTATCCTCGGACTGGTATCTGGCGTGACTATTGTTCGCCGCCGCATCCAACGCTGAGTCGATGGGCGATAACAAAGAATGCAGTTACGACTTTTCTTAACCAGGCTGGACAGTTTCAGTATCCGCCTCGAACTGCCGTTGTCACATGGAGCAACGCCATGTCGTTGCCCTACTATCCAAACACCAGTTATAATACTGTGGATACCGATTTTAATCTGCCCTCCGCAGCAAACTTCAATTGGTCAAGTAACCGTGCATCTGTCGAAAATACCCTGGCAACAAGGGCCGCTCTTCCACTTGGCGGAGGTACAAATCTATCCGCTGGTATTGATCAAGCCGTTCTGGTGCTCACGGGCAGCAATGGTCGCTCGCTTTCGAATAAGATTATCATTCTGTTGACTGACGGCGATTGGAATGCTGGTCGCGATCCAGCACTTGCTGCTCAAGATGCTGCAACTGCCGGGATCATAATTCATACGGTAAGCATGTTGACATCCACTCAAGCGACATTGACGCAAGTCGCAAACATTACTGGCGGACAATACTATCCGACCAATAATCAGACTCAATTACAACAGGCGTTTCTCGACATTGCAAAATCACTTCCAATCGTACTTACAGACTGATGAAAGTTCAGACTGCTTGTAGAACTTGACACGGTGTCTCTGTCATGCGAATGAAAAAGCATAACTCTAAATATTGCCAACGTAAGCTCACCCATCGTTGTGGAACCGCACTTGTGGAGTTTGCGGTCGTTGCACCGCTGATATTTCTATTTTTCCTGGGAGGGCTCGAACTGACGGCATTGAACTTTGCCAGACAAACTGCGGGCAATGCGTCGTACGAAGCCGCACGCAAGATGATTATCCCCGGCGGTACGGCTGTTCAGGCTCAAGCGGAGGGGTTAAGGCAAATGAATATTGTAGGCCTGGGCACCGGAGCGACGGTCACTATTTCCAGTACAACCACGTCTGTCACGGCAACTGTCTCTGTACCAGCCAGCAGCGTTTCATGGGGACTGATGCGATTCAGTGCAGGTTATACGCTGAGGCAAACATGCACTCTGACCAAAGAGTGATTGACGACTGGAAATCATCAACCAGACTAAACTCTGATACTGATCCCGCCATCAACGACAATGACCTGCCCCTGAATGAGATCGCTCAACGGGCTGGCCAGGAATAGTACGGTGCCAGCGACATCCGCAGGTTGAAGCATACGGTCGCGGACAAGAATCTGCTCCTGCACCGATGCCAGCATTCCTGCTGATCCAGGCAGTGTCTTGATCGCATTCGTTTCGACAATGCCTGGCATCACCGCGTTGAAATTTACGCCGGAACGTCCCAGCTCAAATGCCAGATGTCGGACCATGCTCTCAAGCGCAGCTTTCGACGTTCCGATAAGCCCATAGTTGGCGATGCCGCGTATCGACCCGTGGCTGGAAATCGCAATCACACGCGAAATATCCGGCGATACCTTAAACAAGGGCAGGGCCGCTTGTGTTAACCACAACACGGGAGCTGTATTCATTCGCAGGATTGAATCGAACGCTGCTGGCGTGACCTGAGTCAGCGGACGAAATCCTCCCGCAGCTGCATTGCTCACGATGATATCAAGTCGGCCAATTTGTTCACCGATTAAGTCCATCATTGCTTGAACGTCGTCGCGTTCCGAGACATCCGCTCGCACTGCTATGGCTCTACCGCCGCGACTTACAATCTGATTGACGACGACTTTCGCGCCATCCGGTGAATTCAAAAAATTCACAACGACTGTCGCTCCACACAATGCCAGCGTCTCGGCGCATGCACGGCCGATCCCGCGCGACGCTCCGGTTACCAGAGCCACTTTTCCGTTCAGATTGATCACTTCGCTGCCTCCGCATCGCAACTTGTCTGAGAGCATCCTGCCGCGCCCTCTGAGCACGATGCTGATTTGTGACTATCGTTGATTGTGTTGCATCGGCCTTTCTGACTTTCGATCTGGTCATGCAGAAATTTCTCAAATGCATACAAACGTTCCTCGCAGCGACCCAGAATCGATCGATCCGTCGCCGCCCGTTCGCCACGCTGAACATGGGAAAAAATACGGATGTCTTCTTTCAGAATCTGATACGACAGCCATCCGGTAAATCGTCCCCAAAGCCATGCCGTCGTCTTCGAGATCGGATTTCTTCGCATTGACTGGCGACCGAACTGCCATACATCGCTGACGCACGTGGTTTCCGTGAGAGGTCGAACAATCTGCACGAGTGTCAGCGACGGCGTATGCGAAATCAAAAGGTTTGGATAGATATGGTGATGTTCATACTTCGCACTGAATGGTGTTCCAAGCACCTTCATGATGAAACTCTCGTAGACCTTCAGCAGCTTATCGACCAAACGCGGTGTGTTGAACGATGTGAAGAATGACGACGAATTTTTTGCGAACGCATGTTCGCTTTTCGATTCGCCGGGATCTTCACCAAACGACTGAGGATGTACTTCAGGGATGTGATAACTTTCCAGCGAAACTTCGACTGGAATCTTCCAGTTGGCGGGCATCGGCAGTGTGCGACTGACGGTTGGCTTCCAGTCAGGGAGTGACGTCCATGCCTCAATCTTCGAGAACAGCTCACCCAGCCATTCCTGGAGCGACGGGCCATCTTTCGATATTCGAACAAACAGCAGATCGCCACAGCGTTCGATGGGAAAAGATGTGATTGTATAACGTTCGCGGTCGAAATCCGGAAAGTTCTTCGCCGCCGGGATTTTTCTGGTCCGGCCGTCAGCGCCGTATTCCCAGCCGTGAAACGGACATTTAAGCTTTTCGCTTTTCCCCTGACGTGCCGAAACCAGCGTGCAGTGTCGATGAGAACACACGTTGCGCAGGGCGACCAGTTCGCCGTCAAAATTTCGAACGACGATCGGAACGCTGCCAACTTCCGTCGAGAGATATTGTCCTGGTTTGCTGATCGATGATGCGAGCCCGATCAGTTGCCACGTTGTTTCAAACACGCACTGATTCTCAAGCGCGTGAGCATCAGGCGCGAAGAACATTCGCGGCGGCAGCGGGGATTCAAATGCGACGGAAGATTGGTACATCGTTTGACGAGTTGCAAAATGTTTGGCTTACGTGGTGGACAGCAAATGCTGTAATGCCGTTGTTAAACTAACTGCCCTTGAGCCATCCGATCTGATAATCGCACACCGTCAGAAGTCGATCTCCGTTATTGCCATGCAATTGGAAATCCAATACGGCACCAGAAGTCAGAACTTGCTTTTCATGAAATCGGACAACGCAAGGTTCGCCAGGATCCGGCAAGCGACCAAATTCGATTCGACCGAATTGAACGGGCAGACTTGGTTTTTGATGACGATGCCATGCCGTATATCCGATCGCATAGAGACACGCATCCATGGTGGCACACGGTATTGAGTAGCCTCGGGCACGTGAACCGCCGAAGAGCTGAACAGGAGCTGAAGCCGCAATCTTCCCGTAGATCGTGCGGCCGTCGTCGGCAACTTCCCGGAGTTCCTGCAGTTCCGGTCCATGGTAAATCAGCCCTTCGGGCGAAACATACTGGATTCGTTTCCAGCACAGTGTTTCGTCCAGGTGCTCGTAAAAATTCAGCTCGGAACGTGTGTCTAATCTGCTGCCTGTTCGTTCAAAAGTCGCCCGAAAATATTCACGATCCTCTTCGACCATGCGGCCATCGCGTCGGCGTACGTCGGCCAGCAAACGACATTCGATTCTACCGTCACTCGTGCTGCGGGTTTGTACTGTCACCGCCAGTGGATCGTCAGTAGCAAACCGAATCGCCTGCTTCGCAACTGCTGACGTGCAGACGCCCGCGTGGGACTGACCCGTTCGTGCTCGCACTGCTTCTGCCATCAGTTCCAGAGCGACGACAAACGGCAGCGTTGGTCGATTTTGGACTCGATGCTGTGACAGAAATTTATCCGTCACTGGATTCAGTGTCACGACACTGGAACAGACACCTTTGCCGTGTTGAGTGACAGTTGACGGCAGCAATGGCAGAGGCAAGGAACCCTCAGTGGACGTAAGTGAAAGGCGTTCGGCAGGGAAAAACTTACGGAAGTAACTTTCGTCGGTAATCAGAACCTCTGGCTCATCACCGCCAAATTCCAATTCTCGCATGAAATGTGCGATGCCGTCACGAGCGGGCATAAATTCCATGTCGATCATTTCCAGCGCCAGTTTAGCCTCGGGCTTCGTCGCCATGCCAATGTCGCCCCAGGCGTGCCAATGGAAGGTCAGGCTGCGGACGTCTGGCCGTTGACTACGGTAGCGATCCACGATCTTCGCCATCATGTCATTGGCAAGCGAGTAATCTGTATGGCCGTTCGCACCAAATCGTCCGCTGATTGAACCAAACGTCACGAACCATTCCATAGGATCTGACTGTGTTGCCTGCATCAGGGCGATCGTTCCATCGATTTTGGCCCGGAGACATTTTTCGACTTTGTCCGGTCGCTTGCGATCAAACCGTGAATCCTGTCCGGCTCCGGCTCCATGCAGTACGCCAGCAATTGGTCCTGCCTGTTGGCGAATTGTGCGGATCACGGCAGCGACGTCAGAAAAGTCGGACACATCACAACTATGATATGTTGCCGTGATACCTTGTCGTCTGCAGTCACGCAGAGTCGCATCAACTTCAATGGCTTTTTCTACGTTACGCCAACCTTCCACCGGGCTTTCGCCGCGTGACTGACATTGCTGCATAATCGCGTTACGGACAGCACTACGATCTGTCGCAACTTTCGCCACAAATTCGTCACTCAGATTCGGAACCGGTGCAGTGCCCAGAAGATGCAGCTTCAGGTCATACTTTTTAGCGAGCGTCATCGCAATCACCGCCGTGATTCCGCGACCACCGCCTGAAACAATCCATGTGCCACCGCGCGTGATATGATTCACTGGATGTTGCTGAGTGAAGGTCAAAGGAGCTGGCACAGCCTGGACTCCCAGCCGTTCTGCGCTCTTCGTTCCACGAAACGCAATCTCCATATCGTACGATGGGACCGCGAGTTCCTGCAGAATGCCGCTGGTGGCGACATGCGGTGGCACATTCGATGCAAGGTCGATGACCTTCATCGGCGTCGTCCGAAATCCACGCATCCAGGCTTCGATCAGCATGGCTTTAACCAGACCGCCAATCGCTTCTATGGAACCTACGTGCTGACCACTGAATCCGAAATCACCACCCAATTGAGTTGCGGCAATAACGCTGGCATTCTCCATCTGGTCAGCATCGATTGTTCGCTGCATCCATAGCTGGCAGATGCGGAAAGGAACTTCCAACGCTGCCGGACGGCGATGCTGCCAATTCGCTTCGGAGGTTTCCTTTGCAGAATTCGCATCAAACGCCATCGTCAGAAACAAATGCGGCGTTGCAGTCTGCTGCCACAAATCGGCCAGCGATTTTTCCAATTGCGCGATTGGCACAGCCGTGTTCATTACAATTGCGGTCTGGCCTAATTCGCGAATTCTTGCAGCCAATGCCTCGGCCAGCGGATTTGAACCGAGAATCAGCGATGCTCCGTGAAGCTTTGGATTAAGCGGCATTCCCGCACGACGCGGTGCCGGTACAACTCGCAAAGCAAATCTCTGCGTTTGTTGCGATGCTGCAGATTTGGTCGAGATGACCTCTGGTATGGTCCGAGCGACAGATTTATCCGGCGCGGATACAGTGTCGGGCAGAACAGGCTGAAGGTGATCACGCACTACACTTGCTGCGAATCGAACGGATGCCTCTGCGACGCCCGCGCCAACTGCCACGCCAGCGAATTGAGCTGCTTCGATCGGGCTCCAGTCTCGCGTTGTAACTGGCCTCGTTTGTTGATTCAGCAGCGTGCGAAGTGCCGCGCGAATCTCCGTTCGATGTTGCTGTCCTTCCTGAATGCCTGCTTGCATTGCGGCATCGACAGACGTTGACCTCACGCGTCCTGGATTGAACCAACCAGACCATTCTGGCGTGATACTGCGGATGGGCTCAATGCCCCGCCGCGACATATTGACGTAGGACGGGACTTCAGTCCTGTCCTGGCCAGTCCCGTCCTGATATGTCTGAGTTCGAGTCTGGACGGGTCTGGAGACCCGTCCTACGTGAAGATTTGGATTATCGGCGACGCCGTTGTACCGGGGGGCTGACGCCGCCCCGCTCGCCGCATGACGTATCAGAAACTCGCGAATTTCACGCAACGTGCGGAAGCGGTTTTGCCCGATTGATTCCAGCGTCAGCGATTCCAGATTGAACTGCTCACGCATCTGTCCGATCAGCTGAGCCAGTTTGATGCTGTCCAGTCCAAGGTCCGCTTCCAGGTCAGCATCCAGATCAACGATGTCGGGAGTATAACCCGTTTGATCGATCACATAGTCGATCAGAAGCGCGTCAAGTTGTGCGTTGGAAGGAAGTGAACCGCGTCGTTCTACAGCGGCCGTTTGCTGCATCGTAGCAACTGGCTGCTCTATCGCAGATGTCGTCAATGCTGCAGGCACTACCAGAGATGGCAAGGCTGAATTTCGATTTGTCGAAACACCTTCCTCTTCCGCCAGTTTTCGCACTGTGCGAATCGCATCGTCCAACGTGCGCACAGCATCGAAACGCATTCCGTCGGCACGAACAGTCATCCCCAGCCAGACACCGAGTTCGCCCAGAATCTGAGCCTTCTTAATGCTGTCGATGCCGAGGTGAGCCTCAAGGTCCGCGTCGAAGTCCACGACATCGGGAGAGTACCCTGTCAGCTCGACCACAAGATCCAGCACAAAGCTTCGCAATTGCTCGTCGGAGACCGTTGAACTTGCTGAAATTACTGAAACACTGCCAGCATCAATGGAAGTTACTGGTCGTCCGTTGGAAATTGGATCGTTAAATCGCAGTGGTGCAGTCTCAGCGGATCGGTCGTGTCTGTTCAACGGCTGCGCCCATTCTGTATTCCGCACGCTGGTTTCTTCCTGCTGCGGAACTGACTTACGGCCGGCTCGACGCAAACGTGTGACATCGAAAACTGTTTCTTCGGCACCAGCCACCGCTAAATGATTCGTTGTTTGATCCCGTGATGATACTGCTGGAAATGTTGTTGAGGCGTTTACCGCAACTGGCTGACTTGTAACGTTCGTTACGCATTCCAAAACCGCGTGTACCAGTTGCATGCGTTCCGCAAACGGCTGTCCTGGAACGTCGAGACTTAAGCACAGTGTGGAATCGTCAACGATGTCGCGATTCATGCGAGTCAGAACATCGTTCGGTCCGACCTCAAGGAAAACCCGATAGCCTTCGCCCATCATGCGTTGAATGGATGGCATGAACATGACAGGCTGCGTCAGTTGCCGCACAAGACTGCGGCGAATGCTGGACGGTTCAGCCAGATACTGGACACAGGTTGCTGATAGAAATCCACAAACGGGAGGCCGCATGTTGACACTTGAAGAGAGTCGCTCAAATGCGACTTCGGCATCTGCCAGCAATGGAGTGTGGAACGGCGCCGGGACAGACACTGACATTGATGCAAAACCGTTTTTATCGAGCAGGGCTTTTGCCGATGCAATGCCTTCACGACTTCCCGCGATCACTGTCTGCTTTGTCGAATTCAGATGCGTTACATACACATCTAATCCTGCTGGTTTTATAATCGCATCGACTTCATGTACGGCTGCGCGGATGGACAGCAAACCGCCGGGAACTCGCATGTGAGAGATCACCGCGTTGGCGCGATGCTTGGCAAGTTCAATGGTTTGTGGCAATGTCGTAACGCTGGCGGCGAATGCGGCTGTGAACTCGCCAAAACTATGGCCAAGCACTGCATCCGGATGCAAACCCTGAGACTTCAATGTGCGAATCAACGCGGCCGAGACGCCCAAAACCCAGGCCTGCGCCCACCAGACATTGATGCCAGGCTTGATGTTCGCATTGTTGAATGCGGTGCTCAGTCGAGGCAAATTGCTGGCGGCGTAGAGATCATCAACTTCCGCCAGCGTTTGACGCGCAACATCATTTGCCGATAGAACGGCTGGCGTTTCAGAATAGTGGGACCCCTGACCTGGAAACATCCATGCAATACGCGGCGATTCTTGCGATGTCTTCCAAAGGATGACGCGTTCACGGTCAAGCAGTGTGTTAAATTTTCCAGCTTCGGCGGCTTTGATCGCTGCGGCCAGTCGCTGTTGAAGTTGATCAACTGAAGCAAACAGAATCGTGGCACGGAATTGGTCGTCGAATGTGAATTCTTGATTTTTCATCGTAGGACGGGACTCCAGTCCCGTCCTGATCGGGACGGGTCTTGAGACCTGTCCTACGGAATCACTTGCTTCGCGAATTACGGCCGACACACTTGCAAACTGATCCGGACGAGAGCCAGCGTCTTTGAGTAATTGCAGCAGCGACGTGCTGGATGTGGCTGCAAATCGTAGAGATCGCAAAGGAGAGTCGCTGGTTACGTTTGCCCTCATTGGCTCCGTCGTCATTGGAAAAGATACCTGCTTGGTCGTAGGTGATGCGTAAACTGATGGATCAGGTTGTTTTTGAATTTCCACGATGGCGTTCGCAACTGGAATCAATAATGGCGCGTGCAAGATGACGCCGTCGGTTGTTTGCGCTGCA
>Ga0105046_10017992_pt1 | contig 10776 bp, 6 predicted proteins | sample MAT03_FD_78385 | JGI IMG/M metagenome (GOLD analysis project Ga0105046, IMG submission 78385) | Freshwater microbial communities from Lake Fryxell liftoff mats and glacier meltwater in Antarctica - MAT-03 (megahit assembly) | ecosystem: Environmental > Aquatic > Freshwater > Ice > Liftoff...
GATGTCGAGCGGACGCTGGTTGATGTCGAACTCCGCGAGCGTCGCGCGGTCGCGGAGCGGGCCGAGGTTCGCGAGCAGGTAGCGCAGGCCGAACGCGCTGTGGATGAACTTCGCGTTGAGGGTGCTGAGGACGATGTCGGCCATAGGGTTCAGCGCGGTACCTGACAGGCGGCCCCGGCAAACTCCCGCGGTCCCACCCACCGCAGCAGCACGGACAAGGCGCCGCGGTGCCTCGCGACGAACGCGTACCCCGCCTCACTCAACTCGGCGAACGTCGCGTCGCGCTGGTACCAGCCCAGCCAGCGCGCGTGCCGCGGGTCACGGGCCAGCAAGCGCAGCGCAGCCGCGGCGGCGCAGAAGATCGCGCCATCCGGCTCCACGAGCTGGAGGCTTTGCCGGAGCCGTTCGGGCGGAATGCCGAGGTGGTTGGCAGCGGGCGCTTGCAGCGGGAGGAATTCCAGCGCGTCGCCATTCCGCCGCCGCAGCCACGCGATGCAGGCGCAACAGAGGCCGCAGTCGCCGTCGTAGATGACGAGCGGGCGGGGCCGGGAGGCGAGGGAGGTGGGCATGGGCGGCGCACGGCGGCGCTCAGCCGGGTGGCGGCGAACCGTGATGCGCGGCGTAGGTGGCGTACGCGGCTGAGTCGCTCAGCATCGCCTCGAGCGTGGCGGCCAGCGGCGCCGCCGAAACCAGACCGGAAAACACCGCGCGGTCGCCAATGTCATTTTCCAGCAGGAAGGTGGGGCGCTGCGTCACTTGGAGCGCGTGGAACTCCGCGGTGGTTTGCCGCACCCGCGCCTCGATCTCGGGCGAGCGGGCCAGCGCCATGAGTGTGGCCGGATTGAGCTTGCCCGCCGCCGCGGCGACGGCCACGGCTTCTTCCCAGCGTCCGATCTTGCGGCCTTCGCGGATGGCGGCGCGGGCGAGCGCGAGCCGGATGTCATCGTTGGGGAAGCCCAAGTCCCGCGCCGCTTCGGCGACGAAGTTGGGGGCCAGATACGGTTTGATTTCCGGCTCCAGCCAGCCGGCGTTGAGCAGGAACGGCGAGCGGGTGATCGTGCCGCTGCGGCGGTAGAACCACTCGCATTGGGACGGGGACACGGGGTAAGCCTCGGGTGGCAGGAGGGTGATCTTCCAGCCGAATTCGACCCGCCCGGCGAAGCGCTCGTGGAGTTCCTGCCACGCGGGTTCCGCCCAGAAACACCACGAGGAAATGACTTCGAGGTAGTAGGTGATTTTGACCATGACGGGCTGAATCTGGCCGAGCCGGTTGGAGACGCAAGCGCGTGGGGAGATGCGGCTCAACCCGAACTCCAAAGTCCGATGGGGACCGCGCCCGCCCCGGGCGCGGTTTTCCGCGCCCTCGCGGAAAACTCCGGGCACATGGAATTTTCCCGCACCTGCTCACCCCGCTCGCGTGCCGGAGGCTGGCCGCGAGGACGCGTCCAGCCACGCCCGAGGGCGGGCGTGCTCCCCAACTTCGGATTGCAGGCTCAGTTTTCCGGCTCTGGCGGCTTGGGCTTCAGGCCGACTTCGTGCGCGATGTCCGCGAACTGTTCGTGCGGGACGGATTCCAGCGTGTGCCCGGCCTGCTTGAGCTTCTCGTTAATCTTGATGGCCGTCTCGGTCATCGCTGCGTGCGTGTCGTGCGAGCCGCCCACGAGCGCGAAGTTCGGGCCGCGGGTGAGGCGTTTGTGGCCGTCGGAATCCAGACCGATGCCGAGCATGACGGCTTTGCGCTGGCGGCGGGGTTTAGGCGAATCAGGCACGAGCGCAGGCTAGGCAGGGCCGCGGGCGAGTCAAGGCGAGGCGTGCGACTGCGAACGGGCGGGAGGCGGGAAGGCGCTTTGCCGGGTGGGGCAGAGGTGTCGCCGCTCACTTCGGGCCGCCCGGCCTGGCGCCAGGCCATTGTGACAATCCGGTGGCGGCTCGAATCCCGGCTTGCCAGACCGGGGGAAGCCGCTTAAAAAGCTCCCGGCTTTGCGCAAGACTCACTCGAAATAAACTATGAAAAAACTGCTCTCGATCGCTTCACTCTCACTGCTGGCGGCTTCGCTGCCGGCTCAACTCCTGCCGGGCAACCTCGCCCTGGTGCGTATTGGCGCCGACGGCCAGACCCTGGCCAACACGGGCAACAGCATGTTCCTCGAGCAATACACCACTGCCGGTGGCTTCGTGAATGCCCTGGCCATCCCGGACGCCGGCGCCAGCGCCATGATCGCCAGCGGCACCGCCACTTCGGAAGGTGCGCTCTCCCTCTCGCCCAACGGCCCGAACGGCCAGTTCCTGGCCATCGGCGGTTACAATACGAACCGGCCCTACTCCGCGTCGCTGACCAGTTCCAGCGCCACCGCCGTGCCGCGCGGGGTGGGCGTGATTTCGCCGCAGGGCACCTACACGCTGGCCAGCACCACCACCACATTTTTGAGCGGCAACAACATCCGGGGCGGCTTCACCGATGGCTTGGGCAACACCTGGTCCGTGGGCGCGACCACCGCCAACGGCATCAGCTACCTCGGGACCGGCACGCCGGCCATTGTCCTCGGGGTGAACGCCCGCCTGTTGAACAACGTCAACGGCGACCTCTACTACGCCACCGGCTCGGGCACCTCCGGCATTTACTCGTTTGCGGGCGGCGGCTTTCCGACCACCACGACCGCGCAGCAGGTTGTGATCGCCACGGGTGCCGGCAGCAGCCCCTATGACTTCAGCTTCAGCCTGGATGGCATGGCGGCGTACATCGCCGATGACCGCAGCACCGGGCCGGGCGGTGTGCAGCGCTGGGATTTCGTCAGTGGAGCCTGGACCCTGAGCTACACGCTGGGCACGGGCACGACCAACATTGGAGCCCGCGGACTGGCCGTGGACTGGAGCGGGACTGACCCGATCATCTACGCCACGACCGGCGAGGGCACCACCAACCGCCTGATCTCCATCGTGGACACCGGCGCTACCTCGACTCCCACCACATTGGCCACCGCCGGCTTGGGCACGGTTTTCCGCGGGCTCGAATGGGCACCGATTCCCGAGCCGTCCAGCGCCGCGCTGCTGGGCCTCGGCCTGGCCGCCCTGCTCGGCTTGCGCCGCAAGGCCTGAGCCGCACTGCCAACTCACTCCAACGCCAGCCCGTCCGGGCTGGCGTTTTGCTTTTTGGGCGCCGCAGTGCGGTCGGGGCCGGATTTTTCCGGACGAGACGTGCCGGCCCGTTTCGGACTTCGGACTTCGGATTCCTTTCGGATTTCGGACTTCGGGCCCAAGGGATGCCTTGTTCCCCACTTGCTGGATTCCCCGGCGCTCGCCCGCCCTCACCCCGGGCTGCTGCGGGTCACAATTTCGACGAGCGGAATTTCCCATTCCGCCACGCGGCAGCGGTCGCGGAAGGCCGGCTCGGCTTCCTGCTCCGCGCTGCGGACGGCCAGCGCCAACACCCGCACCTCGCGGATGGAATTCACGCGCGCGGTCCAGGCCCCCTCGCCCTTGCGCGACAAGCGAGCGACGCAGACTCCGCCTCCGTCCAGGAGGCCGAGGCCACGCACATCCGGACGCAGGTGTAAGGCGTCGCCCGGCTGGAGCGTGCGCAGGGCCGAGTGAATCGGCTGGCTGGCGTCGAAGCCAGCGGCATAGCCGAGGTTGATGTCGTCCAGGCCCAGCGTCTCGTAGCCGAAGACGGCCAGCGTGCGCGCCGGATCTGGCGGGGCGGCTTCCCGACGCAACACGGACCGGCCAGTCAAGCTCGCTGGCAGCGCGGAGCGGACGTCGGCGCGCTCCAGGATGGCGAGTGATTGCCGGGCGCGCGTCATGCCGACGTAAAAGGCCCGCCGCTGCTCCTCTTGCCGGGCGCGGGTCGCTTGCGGCCCCCACGCGCCGAGGAGCAGGACGTGGTCGAACTCCGTGCCCTTGGCCGCATGGACGGTGCTCAGCAGCACGCCTTCGCCATAGCTGAAATCGCGCCGGCTTTCGGCGCAGGTTTCGTAGAGAAATTCCAGCGCGTCCGGCACCGGCAATTCGGCGTCGTCGGATTCTGTGCGCCAGGCGGCGAGCGCGCGGTAAAGAAAATCGGTCCAGGGATTCGCACGCGCGGCGGCGGGCGTTTCGGCCAGGCGACGAAGATCCGAGGCCCGGGCCAGCGAGCCGCGCAGGGCCTGCAACTGCTTCACATAGGTCCGCACCTCACGAAGTTGGTGCAGTGGCGGCATGACATTCCGCGCGGCGGACCAGCGGATGGGAATCCCTTCCTGCTCCGCCAGCGCGCGGACTTGCGCCAGTTCGCGGTGCGTGCTGGCGAGCACGGCGAGGCACGACCAGTCCGTCACGCCGAGGGCATGCACTCGCTGGATTTCCGCGAGGACGGCCTGGGCTCCATGCGCTTCGTCGCGGACTTGCAGCACCTGGACTTTGCCGCCGGTCAGGGCGTCGCGCGTGCCGAACTCGCCGCCGGCGGGGAGCATTTCCCGATGCCGGTCAAGGCGGATGGGCTGGCCGGTCTTCATGCGATCCGAGTTGGCGGCAATGAGTTGGTTGGCGACCTCGATGATGTGGCGCGTGGATCGGTAGTTCTCGACGAGGTGGTGGACCTCGGCCTCATAGTCCTGCTGGAAGCGGCGGATGAATTCCACGTTCGCGCCGCGGAAGGTGTAGATGTTCTGGTCGTCGTCACCCACGGCGAGGATCGCGAGCCGTTGGTCGGCGTCATCCAGTGTTCGTCCGGCGAGGGCGCTGATGAGGTCGTACTGCGGCGCGTCAATGTCCTGATACTCGTCCACGAGGATGTGCTGGAAGCCGGCGAGCAGGCGGTCGCGGACTTCGTCGGATTCGAGGCCGGCGGGCACGGTTTCGCCGCGCAGGAGTTTTACCGCGTCGGTGATGAGGGAGTCGAAGTCGGGTTCGCCCGTGGGCAACAACGGACGGCGGTTCCCACCGGTATCCGGAATCCGGTATCCGGAATCCACGTTCACCGGCGCAAACGACCTTCCCAGCAGCCGCATGGCGAGGCCGTGGTACGTCAGCACCGTGACGCCGCGCGCGTCGGCCCCCACCAAGTCGCCGAGGCGGCGTCGGAGTTCCAGCGCGGCACTGCGGTTGAAGCAGCACACCAGGATGCTTTGCGGGCGCACCCGCTCGACGCGCAGCAGATACGCGCAACGATGCACCACGACCCGCGTCTTGCCGGAGCCCGGGCCGGCGAGGATGAGCAGGTTCCGGTTGACGGGCGCGGTGACGATCCGGATTTGCGCCTGATTGCCGAGGTCGGTGACGATGCGCTGAAAGGAACGCGCCGTAGTGGCGTGCGCCAGCAGCTCCGGCTTGGTGCCGAGGAAGCGCCGGATGAACTCCTCCTTCTCCAACGTGAAATACGCCAGCACCAGCCGCAGCGCTTCGCTGATGCGCTCGAGGCCCTGGCGCGCGAACTCGCTCATCACATGCACCTGCAACACCCGCTCGCGATAGTGATGCGCCAGCGGTTCGTAGTGGCTGGCCTTGTATTTCTCGGCGCGCCGTTCGCGCGGCACCCGGATGCGCATGGCTGAGCGGAACACCGCCAGGCCTTGTTGCAACACGATCACGCGTTGCTCGTGCAGATACATCAGCGCGCGCTCGAGCGCCGCGTCGAGATCCTTCAAGTCTGAGCGCAGGATCAAGTCGCCCTCAATGGCGTCGCGCAATTCCTCGAAGGAAAACTCCACCAGCAGTTCGGCGCGCGGCGGCGTGTCGGCGGGAATCTTGGCCAGCAAAGTATCCAGCACGAGCGAAGCGACCCGGCGGCGCTTCTCGGCCAACTCGCTCAGCGCGGACCAAGACCGGCGCACGCGCACCTGGTAGGCGTCCCGGCTGACGTAACGAAGTTCCAGGCTGCCGTGCGTCCCGGCAAAGCCGCGCCCGTCTTCGCTGAGGCTCTTGAGTAACGCCCGCACCAGCTCCGTGGAACTGGCGAGTGGGGCAGGCGTCCCGCCTGCCGTGGTCGCTACGGCCGTCTCGGCTGGAGCGCGGCGGCTGGCGACCGGGGAAGCTGCAGGCGAGACGCCCGCAGCTACGGTGGCAGCCGGGACGGCTGCCCCACTACCATCGCACAGGCGCTGGTTCAGCAGGCGCAGCGAGAGCGGCAGCCAGCCTTCCGGATCCGGCTCCTCCAGCGCGAGCACTTCCACCAGTTGGCGGTCGAGCTGCAGCACGCGGTCGAGCCGGGCGCGTGAAGGGTCAGCCACCTTGTAACGGACGAACGCGTTGAGCAGCGTGTCGCGCTTGAGCAGGCCCGCCTGGGCCATGCTGCTCAGGATGCCAAAGATTTTCCGGCTGACTTGTTCATGTCCCCCGCCCGCTCCCGCGCGGCCCGGCTCTGCTCCCAGCGCCGCAAACGCCGGCAGCAGCGCCAATTGATCCACCGTCAGGCTCTCGGTCGAGCGCGCGTTCATGAGCTCACGCAGGATCGCCAGCCACATCGCTTGCTCGCGCTCCGAAAGGTGCAACGGAGTCATTTTCGCCTCCGCCTCTGCGAGGTCGCGCACCAACAGCCGCGCCTGGATGACCTGGGTGACATTCTCATCGCGCTCCACGAAACCGGCGCGTTCCAGCCACGAAATCGCCGCCCGCACCTTGGTGTCCGCGCCGCGATCCTGAAGGCTGATCTCCGCCTCCACATCCTCGTCGCGGAGAATTTCTCCTGCCGTGATGACGACTTCCTCGCGCTCGCCGCGCGCCGCCTTGCGCAGCCCGCGCAGGATGCCCGCGATGTCCCGCCGGCTCAACTCGGAGAACGCGCCGAGGCGAAACTGCTGCTCGCAATCCTCCTCATCGTAGAGCAGCACGCACTCGGCGACCTGCCCGTCGCGGCCCGCGCGACCGGCTTCCTGCAAGTAATTCTCCAGCGAACCAGGCGTGTCCGCGTGGATGACCAACCGCACGTCGTCCTTGTCAATGCCCATGCCGAAGGCGTTGGTCGCGCAGATGACCTGCAACGCGCCGCCGAGAAACTCATCCTGGATGCGCTTCTTCTCCGGCGCGGTCAGGCCCGCGTGAAAGCGCGCCGCGCGCCAGCCCTTGGCTTTCAGAAAATCGGCCGCCACCTCGGTCGCGTCGCGGGTGGCGCGAAACACAATCGCGGTGCCGGGCCGGCCACTGGGCAGGCGGTCGGCGAGCAAATCGTGAATGCGCTCCAGCTTGCCGTGGCCGGTGATGGTCTGGACCTCGAAGCGCAAATTGTCGCGCTCGACGCCGCCCTCGAAGACCCGCAGCTCGCGCCCGGTTTCAGCCGCGAAGAACTTGACGATTTCCTCCCGCACATCGCGTTTGGCGGTGGCCGTGAAACAGGCAATCGGCGCGACCGTCCCACCGTGCGCCGCGGAGAACTCGCGGATGAACCGGCCGGCGTAGAGGTAGTCCGGACGAAAGTCGTGGCCCCACTTCGAGAGGCAGTGCGCTTCATCGAACACCCAGCACCCGATCTCGCGCGCGGCGATGACTTCGCGGAACGACTTGTTCCGAAATTGCTCCGGCGAGACATAGAGCAGGGCCACGTCCCCCAGGCGCACGCGACGCAACACGTCGCCGCGCTCCGGCATCGTCAGCAGCCCATAAAGCGCGGCGGCGAAGGGCGTGCCCGTGCGCCGGACGAGGCCGTCCACCTGATCTTTCATCAGGGCCTGGAGCGGGGAAATGACGACGGTGAGCACGCCGCGGCGATGGTTGCGCACCAGCGCGGGCAGTTGGAAACAAAGCGACTTGCCGCCGCCGGTCGGCAGGAGGGCGAGCAACGATTCGTCACGCATGCCCGCCTCGACGATATCGCACTGGAGGCTGCCGCCGGCGGCGTTCGCGGGCGCGGCGCGGAAGTCATCGAAGCCGAAGAAGACCTTCAACTGCTCACGCGAGTTGTGAACGCGACGGCAATAGGCGCAGTCCGGCCACGCGCAGGGCACCTCGCGCAGCCGCCGAATCCATTCGCCGGTGAGCGGATGCTCCAGGCGCACCCATGGCGGCAGGACGGAGTTAGAACCGGCCACGCGGAGCCAGGCCAGCGTGTAAGCCAGTGCGTGCCGCTGGGCAGCAGTCTGCACATCGGACAGCGCCACCGGCACGCTGGCGCAGCCGAAGCGGGAGAAAGTTCTTCGGCAGGCTTGCAGCAGGGCCGCTCCCGAATCGCAACCTTTGGTTGCATACGCAACCAAAGGTTGCCTGGCCTGGGGAGCGAGCGTCGCGGGGGCGGAGCCATCGAGCGCGGCGAAGAGGAGCGCCATCCCCGCGGCGAGGGGGTCGTCTTGCCCCGCCGGTGTGGCGAGCAGGAAGCGCAACAGCGCGAACAACTCCGGCTCCGTCTCGCGCAGCCCCGCGAAGGAGGCGAATTCGTCCGCGAACAGCTTCGCCGCCTGCCGCGCATCCGCCACGGGATCATTCACGCTCTCGCGGACCAGCTTGTAGTCCTTCACGAGCCGGTGATAGGGATTCTCCGGGAAGGCCAGGGGCGAGAGCACCAGCGTGTCCAGCACGGGCAGTCGCAGCAGCGGATGTTCGGGGACGGCTGCCCGCAACACCGCCAGGTCATGACGCACGAGGTTGTGTCCCAGCACGCAAGCGGCGGCGCGGCTGAAGCGGGCCAGATCCTCCCAGGCGCCCGCGGCCACGCCCGATCCCGAGCGCGCGAGCGTGGCGTCGCCGAGGACGGCCCCAACCTTCAGCAGCTTGCCGGCGTGCGACACCTCCAGGTCCAGCAACAAGGCACGGTCGAGCAGGGCCTCCAGATCGCTCTGGTGCCCCGGCGCGCGGTGGTGTGGCGCTGGTTCCATGCCGTGGCCGGGAGGCTACCTGAGCGGCTGCCGGGTTGTCGAAACCTGCGCGGGCATTTGCGCCACGAGAACTCGTGAGACACTTTTGCGGCGCTTCGGGCTGGCGGCTTCGTGTGAACCGCGGCGCTGGAGCGTACCACAACCAAACAAATCCAAACCATGAGCGATACCGATAAGTCCATGTGCCCGAAACTGGGCCATTTCAGTTGGAACGAACTGATCACCACCGACACCCAGGCCTCCGCCGACTTCTACGGCCAGCTCTTCGGCTGGCAGGCGACACCCTTTGTCCCTCAGGGCACACCGGAAGGCTGTCCGCCCTACACGCTGTTCAAGACCGACGCGAACGACATGGGCGCTGGCGGCATGATGCAGGCGCCGATGCCCGGCATCCCGACGCATTGGCTGCCCTACGTCATCGTGGAGAACGCCGACGAAGCACTGGCCAAAGCCCTCAAACTCGGCGCGAAGGGGTTGACCCCCGTCATGCCCATCGGTGAGGTCGGCCGCGTCGCGGTGATCCAGGATCCGCAGGGCGCGGTCATCGGCCTGCACGAGCCGCCCAAGTAAGCCGCCGCGCTCCCTTCCGCAAAGGCCGGACAGTTCGCTCTGTCCGGCCTTCTTGTTGTCCGACGCACGTCGCCGGTGGCGTGTACGCAAGGCGTTGGTGGCGGAGTCGGCGAAGTTCGGAGTCTGATCCAGCCCGCCCGGCAGGCGAACCGAGGCTCGCGCTGGCCTTGCTGCGGCTTTATCCTCCGCTCCGTCTATTGGCCCGTTGGCGGGGTGCCGTTGCGGCGGCTCCCGGCGGACCGGCGCGTGAGTGAAATGGGTGATTCAATGAAAGCAGCCTGGCGCAAAATACGGGCCGCGTTGTTCAAGACGCGGTTCCGGCGGCTCCTTTTGCTGGGCCTCCTGCTCTGCTCCCTGCCCATTGGCGGCTGCGGCGTGGTGCTGGTGCTCTGGACGATGCCGATCTACCGCGGGCATCTGGATTCGATCCTCAATCCTCAGGCCACGGGCGGCTTGATCTATTTCCACGATTCGGTGCGCGAGGTGCCGTGGTCCATGCACGTGGTGAAACTCAGCCGGGCGGCGAAGGAACTGGAACTGCACTCGACGCTGGGCCGGGGAATCTGCCTCGGCATGGGCCGCGTCTCGGACCAGATCAAACTTCTCCCGTCTGCCTGGGGCCGGCCAATGGCCGCGGTGAATGGCGATCTTTTTAACAACCACCCGGATTACCCGGGCGATCCCGAGGGCTTGCAGATCGCGCATGGCGAACTGGTCAGCGGGCCGTCGCCGACGCGCGCGTGCTTCTGGCTGGATGGGGAGGGCAATCCCCAGCGCGGCGACGTCACTGCCCAATTCGCCCTGACCTGGCCGGAGGGCAAGGCCATGCCGTTCGGGCTGAACGAAGCCCGGGCGGCGGACGCCGCCGTGCTCTACACCGCCGCGGTGGGCACGACGACACGCGCGCCCGGCGGCCTGGAGTTAATCCTGGAGCAGGAGGGCAGCGGGCCGTGGCTGCCCTTGCAAATTGGCCAGACCTACACCGCCCGCGTCGGCGCGCTCAATCCCAACGGCAACAGCCCGCTGACGAACGGTTCGCTGGTGCTGTCTATGGGGCCGGAACTCCTCGCTTCGTTGCCGGCCCCCGCAGTGGGCACCGTGCTCCAGCTCTCCACGGCCACCACGCCTTCCCTGACCGGCGTGCAGACGGCCATCGGCGGCGGCCCCACGCTCGTCGCCGGGGGCAAGGCCCGCGAATGGTCCGGCCTGCGCCTGCGCCATCCCCGCACGGCCATCGGCTGGAATCAGGAGTCACTGTTTCTCGTCGTGGTGGATGGCCGGCAGTTGGGCTTGTCGGCCGGCATGACCTTTAACGAACTGGCCGAATACTTGGTGAAACTCGGCTGCCAGGAAGCAATCGGTCTCGATGGCGGTGGTTCAGCCACCTGTTGGGCGTACGGCATGGTGGTGAACAGTCCGTCGCAAGGCC
>Ga0105046_10017995_pt1 | contig 10775 bp, 3 predicted proteins | sample MAT03_FD_78385 | JGI IMG/M metagenome (GOLD analysis project Ga0105046, IMG submission 78385) | Freshwater microbial communities from Lake Fryxell liftoff mats and glacier meltwater in Antarctica - MAT-03 (megahit assembly) | ecosystem: Environmental > Aquatic > Freshwater > Ice > Liftoff...
GCACCTGGTGGATGAGGTCTTGCGCCGCCTTGGCCTCGCCCGGGTCGGCCACCTCGCGGTAAGCACCCAGCACGAAGCTCAATTGGTCGGCCACCGAGCCCCAGTCGCCCGGTTTGCGAACGCGCTGGTGCAGCCCGGCATAACCCGCAGCCAGCGTGGTGGCCAATGGGGCCAAATTCCGTTGGCGCACGGCGTCCAGCAGGTCGAGATTGATGAGGTCGGCGTTGCTGAAGAAGTCGGGCGCGCATTCGTGCTGGATCAGCAGGCTGCGGCGCACGCGGGCGTTGCGTGCCGGGTCATTTGCCCAGGGCTGGTCTGCCGCGTTGCTGGCGCTGTCCTTTTCCTTCGTTCGGCCTCGGCTTGGGGTTCGGACTTTGGCTGCGCTGCGAGATTTGCCAGTGGCAGGCCCGTTCTTCAAGTGCAAAACCAGCTCGATGGCGATGCGGTTCAGGCCTGGGTAGAACAGCTGCGGGTGGTCTTCTTGCGCGGCCAGATCTTCGGCCTGAGCGTAGCTGCGTGCGGCCACGGCCAGTGCCGCGCGAAAGCCTGCGGCGTCGCCGTCGCGGGCTTCCAGTTGCGCCTTGCGCTTCCAGGCCGAACCGCACAGCGAAAGGCGTTCGATGGTGGGCTGCAGCGCCGCCAGCGCCTGCAGGTCGCGCAGCGCTTCGGTGATGGTTTCGCGGGCTGCCGCCAGGGCTTGCGAGCCCGCCACGGCGCCCTGCGCGCCCGACCACGCGCGGCGGGCTCGCAGGTTGCCGTACTGTTCGTGCACGCGCATCGAAGCGCTGGCGTCGTTGGCCTTCAGCGCGCGGCCGTACCAGCTGATGGCGGTGTCGGCGTCACCGGCCGCGTGCCAGGCCAGGCCAAAGGCCTCGGCCACGGCCCCGATGCCGGCCCACTGCGCGCCGTAACGGTCTTCCAGCCCCATCAGCCTGCGCTTGAAATCGGCCCGCTGCGCGCGTGCGGTGTTGTCGTCCTGGGCCTGCTCGAACCGCGCCCGCACGGCCATCGTTTCCAGCGTCAGGGCCAGACCGGGCGCGGAAGAGATGCCTTCGAACTCTTTGGATTCGCGGGCATGCGCCGCCGCGTCGTCGTACTGGCGTGGCTGGAACACCCAGTTCGGGTCGCCGTAACACTGGTAGGCGGCCCAGGTTTTGTCACCGGCAGCCGCCGCGGCGCGGGCGGCCTTGCGGGCGTCCACCACAGCGTCCACGAAAGGCCGGCCGGACAGCAGCGTGCGGTAGAAGGTCTGCGCGAAGACGGCGGCGGCCGTGTCGTCCACGGCCCAGCCGGCGGCCACCACGCAGCGCACGCCGATCTTGATCAGCGACTCGGCCACCCCGGCCGCAAAGGCCACCGGCTGTTCGACTTTCAGCGTACCCGCGGTCTGAAACGCGCCCAGATGGCAACAGTTCACGAAGACCAGTTCGGGCACCTCGGGCAGCTTCTCGATCTCGTCGGGGCCCAAAAACACGTCCTCGGACAAGACCACACCGCCGCGGCTGATGAGCTTGCCCTGGGGGTCGAACTGCATCGGCGCGCCGTGCCCGGCCACGTGCACGATGCGGTAGGGGCGCGCCATCAGCGCAACGATCACGGCGTCGAACTCGGGATGATCGGTCAGCGCGGTGACGCGTGCAGGGTCGATGCCTTGCGGCCCGGTGAACTGCTGCACCACGGCCAGTGCTTCGTTGTGCGCGCCGGGCAGTGGCGGGTAGTTTGGGTCGTCGATCTTGGGCTCGCCGATGACCAGCACCGCGGAGTCCGGCGCAGCGTCGCGCGGGGCGTTGCGGAAATCGCTGGTGCTGAGCTTGCGCAGCAGCCGCGTGCGGATCGACCAGGGTTGGGATGCACTGTCGCCCTCGTCGAAGTCGCTGCCGGCAGTGCCCGCGTCGTCCGGCGTGGTGTCGAGCAATTCCCACGGGATGGGCGCGGTGCCCGCGTCGAGTTGCAGCACCAGGCGTTCGTTGCCGGCCAGAAAGGGTTTCAGCTCCAGCGGCACCAGCAACTGGAACAGCGTGCGACCCAAGTTCGGGTCGCTGGCTGCCGCGGTGGCGGCACGTTCCACCAGCATGCGCATCAGCTTGGGTTGCGTGCGCTGGGCGCGCACTTCGGTTCGCGCGCGGCGGGTGTCCATCGCGAAACTGATGGTGCCTTCAGCCGAGTTGCCTGAACTGCTGGCGCTGATCAGGTCGTAGTCCGCGCCGCGGTAGCCGCTGTCGGGCTGGCGACGCAAAGGGCCCGTGCCGGTGGCGATGGCATCGGCCACCTCGAACGCATGCGGGGCCGACACTTCCAGCACCTTCAGGCCGCGCCAGGCGTCGGTGGCGCGGTCCAGATACCACTCCACCAGCGTCAGCCGCGTCACCAGCGGCCAACCGGTACCGGCAAGGCGGCGATTGGCCTGTCGTACGCCCTGGGCGATGGCGCGCGCCGCGTCGCCCGGCGTCACGCCCAGGCCGCCGCTGCCGATCAAAGTGGCCGCCAGTTCGATGCCGTCTCGCCGACCCGGCGCTTCTTCGCTCGCACGCTGCGACCAGGCCTTCACGCCCTGGCACACGCTGAGTTCCAGCTTGGCCGCGCTGAGCGTGCCTTCCTCGCCCAGACCCACCACGATGGCCGCGTGCGGGCGCGGCAGCTGCCATGGGTTTGCGTTGGGGCCGTCGGGGCCGTCGGGGCGGTTGCTGTGGCCGCCCGTATTGAAGAAAACGCGCTGCGTGCCCGGTTCTTCGGGATACAGCCCGGCGCGCAGGGCCACGTTCATCGCGCCGCCCAGGTGGCGGTCGACCACGGCTTCCGTGCCGGTGAGCTCCATCGAGCGGTAGTGGCCCAGCATCAAGGCTTGCTGCACGAAGGTCAGGTTGCCGTTCAGCACGCTGACGCGCAGCGGGCCGGCAGCGGTGTGCCCGGCATCTGCGTCGTCGCGCTCTTTGCGGCCGAAGAGTTCGGCCACGCTGCCCGCAGGCCAGGCGGTGGCGGGACGCCGACGCGGACGGTTGCGCAGCGGCGCGGCCAGCGTGCCGCCGCCGCGCGACGCGGCGCTGGCCTCCGACAACGGCGTCAAGCGTTGCGTGTGGCCACGCAGCAGCAACTCGGCATAGGCTTCGAAGGCGCTGCTGGTGCTGGGCAGGCTGCCGTGTTCACAATCCAGCGTCCAGGTGCGCACGCCGGGCAGCAGGGCCGATTCCAGCGGCACCCGGCCGTCGCCACGGTCTTGCGCGTCCAGGTACACAAAACCGTCGGCGCCCACTTCGAAGCCGACCGGCGTGCTCTTGGCGTGGCCCACCACCAGCAGCACCTTGTCGCCGCAGCCCTTCAGCGCGCCAGCCAATTGCGCATCCAGCTGTTCGCGCAAGGCGCGGGCCTGTTGCAGCACGGCTTGCTTGGGCACGCCCCAGCGGTAGGCGGCGCCCATCACCTCGCCGGCGTAGCGGTGCCACCAGTTGCGGTCTTGTTCGCGGCGGTAGTCGTCGTCGGCCAAGCGCTGCCAGGTGGCTTCATCAGACAAGCCCAGGCCGCGGTCCAGCAAGCCGGCTTGCAACTGCAGGAAGCCGGGCATCTGCGCCATCAGGCTGCGTGCCTCGCGGTTCGCAAACGGCGAGCCCAGGCTGGCCAGCGCGTTGCCGAAGGTGTCGTCGCCTGACAGCACCTGCATCGGTGCCCACGACCCGCCGTTGGGCGTGCCCAGCATCACCAGGCGGGCCTGCTCGTGCGCCATCAGGCGCTTCCAGGTGTCGGGTGCCACCAGTTGCACCGTGCGCGCCAGCAGCCCGCCCATCGAATGTGCCAGGATGCGCACCGGCTGCCCGGTGGTCTGGCGCGCCAGCAGCGCAGCGTCCAGAGCCAGCGCCAGGCGCTGCGCTTCTTCCTGCAGCGGGCGGCGCCAGTCGTAGCCGAAAGGAATCACTTCGTGGCTGCTGTCCAGGAAGTCGGCCAGGTCGCTGTAGACCAGGCCGATGGGGCCGTCTTCGCGCACACCGTCCGCCCCACCAGGCTGGTAGGCCAGGCGCGAAAAGCCGCCGATCAGCCGCGGGCTGAGCCAGATGCGGTCGGCCTCGGCCTCGGCCGCGTCGGTTCCAGGGCCTTCACCTTCACCTTCGCCTTGACGGTTTCCGTGTTTGAGGTTGCTGCCCAGGATGCCTGGCAGCACGAAGACGGCGGCTTTGTTCGCGTCGGGCTTGCTGGCCTTGACCTCGCTGAAAACACCCCGCTCGCCCCGTTCCCCGCTGGCGTCTTCGCCCTTCCACGACAGCGGCCCGATGGCCTTGAAGCCCGGCGGCGGAAACACGTCCACCAGTGCGCTGACCACGGCGTTGGCGGTCCTCTCGTTTTCGAAGTACGCAAAGTGCGTGACGCCGCCGCCCTGGTCGAGCAGATAGGTGGCACCCCCGCTGCGCGGCGCGCCGCCGTACATCGAACGGGTTTGCACGACGATGTCGTTGTCGGTCCAGTAATAGGCGTCGGCCAGCAGGCTTTTCACCCAACTGCCCACGGTGTTGCCGCGTTGCAGGTCGCCGGCCACCACCCGCAGGTCGCCGGGCAGGTCGTGCGGCGCGGCGTTCAGCCAGTTCACCAGCGGGGTGCCGGGAATCATGGCGGCGATGCCGGGAAGCTCGGCCGGGTCGGCGCGGCGGCGCGCCACTTCGCCGATGAAGTCGACAAAAGCCGGCGCGATGGGCACACGCGCCAGTTCCAGCGTCCACTTCAGCACCGACAGGTAAGCGTCCAGGCGTTTGGATGCCAGCAGCGTGCCGCGTGCCGGGCACGCCACCCGCACCACCCGTTCCACCTGTACGCCCTTGACGCGCACGGCGTCGGCCAGCGCCTGCAGTTCCTGGCGCTGGGCGGCGTATTCGGGTGCGTCGAAGTGCGCCAGGTCACTGGGCCGCAGCACGCCCTTCACACCGGCCACACGGGCCAGCACCTCGGCCACCAAGCCACCCCGCGAGTGCGAAACCAGATGCAGGCGTGCGCCCTCGGGCAGCGCATCGACCAAGGTGCGGGCGTTGGTGATGGGGCTGGCACCCAGCGTGGGGTGGTCCAGCGCGTACACACGCCCGCCGTAGTGCGAGAACAGGCGCTCGACGCCGCCGCGGTGGCCCCTCCATAGCTTCTCGAAGGTGCTGACGGTTTCCACGAAGGTGCCGTGCAGCAGCACCAGCATCGGCTCTTTCGACGCGGGCACCCTCTCGAGCTTGCTGCCGCCGCCCTTCAGCCGTTCGGGCAGGCGGTCGGACTGCAGCGCGTACACGCCGGCATCGACCTGGCCGTCGAGCTTGGCCACCACCGCGCTGGTGGCGAAGTCCACGGCCTTGTCCTTCGGCAGCCCGGTCAGGATCTGGAAACCCGAAACCACGACGCGTCCGATGTCGCGCAGGTCGCGCAAATCCCGTGACGCACCTGCCCCTTCCAGTCCTGGCCATTGCAGTTGCACGGTGACGTTGACGACATCGTCGTCGGTCGACGCAGGGTCGCCCCTGCCACCGCGCTGCGCAGTCGGCGGTGTCGATCCCCGCATCAGGTCGCGCGCCGTGGCGGGGTGCAGCAGCAGCACCGGACCGCCTTCGATGTGCAAGGCCACGATGTCCTCGCCCGGCACCGCCGAGGCCGTCACGGGTGCCGCACCGTCGCGTTGAACCCCCACACGCACCGAGGTTTTCACCTGCCCGGGCAGCCGCTGTGGTGCCGACCCGCCTGTGGCCATGCCTGCGGCCATACCCCCACGCTGGGCCGTTGCCAGGGCCCCGCTGGTGCCGGGGATGCTGAAGGTGATGGGGGTGCTGTCGCTGTGGCTCATGCTGTCGTGTCTCCGGGCTTCGCTGGAACCCGGCTCAGGGTTCGGGCTGCAGATCGTCGGGCAGGTCGGGGCGGGCGCGGCGGTCGGCTTGCCGCATCGGCCGGGCTGCCTCCGCACGCGCGGGTTTGTGCTCGCGTGCGGCAGCTTGCCACTCGCGGACGTCGCGGTGCGTCAGTCGCTGCACCTGCACGGGGGTCACCCTGGCCAGCACACCCAGTTTGAGCGCGGCGGTGTAACTCAAGTCGATGACGCGGCCGGGTGCGAAGGGCCCGCGGTCGTTGATGCGCACGATGACCTCGCGACCGTTCGCCGGGTTGCGCACCCGCGCGTAGCTGGGGATCGGCATGGTCTTGTGCGCTGCCGTCATGGCGTGCATGTCGTACACCTCGCCGCTGGAAGTGGGCTGGCCGTGGAACTTGCGGCCGTACCAGGAAGCGCCGCCGCTTTCCTGCAGGGGCACGTCGGAAGTCAGCGGCACGTAACGCTGGCCGAAGATCTCGTAAGGTTTGTTCGGCCCGCCTACCCGCAGCGCTTCGACACGGGGCTCGGCGTCGGGCACCTTCAGCAGGTCGGCTGGCGGGTTCGGGTGCGGTCCGTCGCGGCCGGTGGGCGCGGGCGGCTTGCTGGCGCAACCGGTCAGCAGCACCAAGGCGCAAGCGGTGCACCGCGTGGCCCAGGTGCTGCGGCGTGTCATGGCGCGCCGCGCCGGGCCTGGGCGTGCACCAGTTCCACCCGTTCGCGTCGAAGCAGGCGGCCCAGGTTGTCGGTGTCTTCGGCGTCGATAGCCACCGGGTGCCCCAGCTTCGGGCTGTACCAGACGGTGCGCGACCACTGGCTGTCGACCCGCACGCCGTCGGTGCGGCGGGTGCTGTGCCAGCCGCTGCTTTTAATGGGCAGCACCTCGAATTCGCCCGCCGGCAGGCTCAGCTTGCGCAGCCGGCCGACGCTGGACGAGCCTTTCCATTCCACCTCGCTGAGCATGATGGACCCGGCGCTGCCCGTGGCCCGTCGGCCCGTAACGTCCATCCGCGCATCACTGCGCCGCACGGTTTCGGTGAAACGCAGGTCGCGGTCTTCGCCGCGCTTGGGGTTGGACCACCACAGTTCCTGGCGCGGCTCGAACTGCGTGACGGTGCCGTCGCCGTTCACCTGCATCAGCAGCCGGCCCTGCGCGTCCATCTGCACCTGCTGGCCGTTGGCCACCAGCCGGCCGTCTTCCAGCACCGTTTCGATGGCGTGGGTGTAGCGGCCGGTGATCTCGTCTTTCCAGGTGTCGATCACCTGGTAGGTGTAGGTGTCGCCTTCGGCATAGCCAAAAGGGTTGTTGCGCAGCGCGTAGGCCGGCCGTTCGCCGCCGTCTGCGGTGCGCACGGTGCGGCCGTCCAGCGGCAGCCCGGCGCTGCCGGCCACGGCTGCCGCCTGACTTGCTGCGGCGACGGCCAGCGCCGGGTTGGTCGATAGCGCTGCGGCGGGAACCGGTGTTGCCGGGCGCGCAGCCCGAACCACGGCCTGCGCGCCGGGCGCGGCTGCGGCGGGTCCAGTGCGCGCCATCGCCGAGCCCTGCGCAATGACCGCTTCACTGGTGGCCGCGACGGCGCCGGCGCCGTCGCTCGCCGTGGCAGCTGCCGGTGGAAGTCTGGCCGCAAGGGGGCTGGGCGGCGCAAGGGTGCTGGCTGCCGACAAGGCGGCTGACGGCGCAGCGGCTGTGTAGGCAACGGCCACCGGTGCTTCGGCACTGCTGGCTGCGCCGCTGCGTGCCATCAGGCCCACCGCCTGCCCGGCCAGTGATCCTGCTGCGCCCATGGCAGTGCTCGCAATCGCCACCGTGGCGGTGGCCTGCGCCACTTTGGCTGTAGCGGCCAGTCCGGCTGCCGAGCCGGCCACGCTGGCGACGGTCCCTGCCACGCTGGCCGCCTGGCCCAGCGCCGAACCGCGATTGCCCAGCGTGCTGGACGGCGGGGGTTGTGCCGAACCCGGGGTGCCGCCGGGCGACTCGGGCGCGGTCCCGGCATCGGCACCTGCACCCCGTGCCGCAGTCGGCCGCATGGCTTCACCAGGCACTGCGCTCTGCTGCGGCGCCTCGGCAACGGCGCGCGGCGCAGCGCGCTGGCGTTTGGCTTCTTCCAGCACTTCGGACACCGATTGTTCGCCGGCACTGGCTGCCGTGCCGGCCCCTGCGGTGGCGACTGCATTTGCGGCGTTCGTGGCAGCCGGGCGGCTTTTCGCGCGGGCGAATTGCTTGGCCGCCTCGCGCGCCAACTCTTCGGGGGTACGCGGCACCAGGCCGTCCAGCAGCGTGGCTTCGGCCAATTCCTCGGATTCGGTGTCGCCACCCAGCCAAGGCTCGGTGGTGCCCAGCGTGCCGTCCACCAGGGCGCGGCGCGTGGCGCGCAGGGCGTCGGGCGCTTTGGCGCGTGGCGTCAGCAGCTGCGCCACCAGGGTGCGGGCGAAGGGGGTAGCCGCCACTTCGCTGGCCTTCGTGGGCGCGGGTTGCGGCAGTGGCACCACAGCGGGCACTTCCTGTGCGCTGCCCAGGGCCTGGCCGAAAAGGGCGATGACGCCGGGCGGCAGGCGTTGCGCGCTCAGGCCCGGCGCAGGCAGATCGGCCAAAGCGGGGTGGCGCCAGGCGGCATCCACCACCAGCATGCGCGGGCTGCCGTCCGGGCCCATCAGCGCGTTCACCAACTCGGCCACCGGCACGCCCTTGGCGCGCAGCAGCGCATGGCGCTCGGAAATCGACTGGCTGGCATCCAGCCGCACGTCGCGCGGCAGCAGCACGTTCTGGCCGTCGATCTGCGCGCCCAGTGCCGTGGCGTACACAAAGCCCAGGCCACCGGGCTGCAGGCGTTCCTGAAATTCTTTCAGCGCGGCGCGCAGATCGGCACCGCCGAGGTCTTCGCGTTGCATCACCACGAAGCCGCTCTCGCGCAGGGCCTGGGCCACGGCCTGGGTGTCGCGTGCTGCACTGTCGAGCACGGTGCGCGAACCCAGGGTGCCGATGCCCACAACAAGCGCCAGCCGCTGTCGGCCCAGCCCTAGCAGGGCGGTGGCAACCCGCACCGGGCGCGGCACGGCCACCCCCAGGTCTCGCAGTTCGGGCAGCTTCAGTTCAGGGCTGGCAGCCGGAGCTGCTGTCGCGGCCGTCGGTGCGGCTGGTGCCGCGGATTCAGCCGAGGCAGTGGGCGACTGCGCAGCGGCCCAGGGCGGAGCGAAAGTCAAAGCTGAAGTCAAGGCCACAGCGGCAGAAACAGAAAACAACGTCACAGACCGTGGCTTGCCGGTCAGGCTGTGCGTGTTCGTGCGTCGAAAGCGTTTGCGCTGCATCTTGATTGCTCCCCTGCACGGCGAGTTTAGCCAGCGTGCGCAATCAGCCTGCAATCCAAATTCGACGGGCGCGACCGCTTGATCGTCGTCGGCTGAAGCCATCGTCGGCAAGTGCCGACCCGGCCGGATTTCAAGCCGCGAGGAATCGCTCGGCCAGGCGGGTCCAGTAAGCCGCGCCGGTGGTCAGGATCTCGTCGTTGAAGTCGTACTTGGGGTTGTGCAGCATGGCGCCGTCGACGCCGTTGCCCAGCCGCAGAAAACACCCCGGCTTGCGCTGCAGGTAATACGCAAAGTCTTCGCTGCCGGTCACGGGAGGGAAGGGCGCCAGCACATGCGCGGGGCCGACCAGCTCTTCGGCCACCTGGCGCGCGAACTCGGTTTCGGCCTCGCTGTTGACCACCACCGGATAACCGCGCTCGTAGTCGATTTCGACCTCGCCGCCGTAGCCGTCCACGTGCGCGGTGACCAGCGCGCGGATGCGCTGTTCCAGGCGCTCGCGCACCTCGGCGTCGAATGAGCGGATGCTCAAGGCCATCGTCGCCATGTCCGGAATCACGTTGGCCGCCGAGCCTGCGTGCAGCGCACCGATCGTGACGATGGCGGTCTGGCGCGGATCGATGTTGCGTGAGACCACGCTCTGCAGCGCCATCACCAGGCTGCCTGCGATCAGCACCGGGTCCACCGTCTGGTGCGGTCGCGCGGCGTGGCCGCCCCGACCGTGGATCGTGATGCGTGCGGTGTCCGATGCCGACATGAAGGGCCCGCTGCCGAAGCCGAAGGTCCCGGCCGGGACGCCCGGCGTGTTGTGCAGGCCGAAGATCGCGTCGCAGGGGAAGCGCTCGAACAGGCCGTCTTCGATCATCCGCTGCGCACCGCTGCCCTTGCCGGCTTCCTCGGCGGGCTGGAACACCAGCTGAACCGTGCCCGAGAACTGCCGTGTCTTCGCGAGCTGTTGCGCGGCACCCAGCAGCATGGCGGTGTGGCCGTCGTGGCCGCAGGCATGCATCACGCCGGCGTTGACGCTGGCCCAGGCCTTGCCCGTGGCTTCAGGGATCGGCAGCGCATCCATGTCGGCACGCAAAGCAATGCTGCGCTGGCCGGTGCCCACGCGCAAAGTGCCGACGACACCGTGGCCACCGACAGCGCGCGTCACCTCCCAGCCCCAGCCCGCGAGCGCGTCGGCCACGAGCGCAGCGGTATCGACTTCCTGGAACGACAGTTCCGGGTGCTGATGCAAGTGGCGCCGCGTGGTGGCGAGAAAGCCGGCCGAGCCGACAAGGTCGCCGAGCTGGCAGAAGCAGCGCAGTCTGTCGTTCATGGCCGAAACTCCGATGTGGGCGATGGCATCGAAGAGGATTCTGCGCCCGCTTTCGGTCGGTGCGCCGACTAGGCCATACAAACACACAGTGCGAAGTAACCCGAGACTTGCCGAAAAGTAAACCTCAACGTGGCGCCGCTTGACGGGTCGGGAGGTCTGTCGGAGGCCAGTTTCGGCCAATTCTTGGCAGTGCTATGCAGCCGGCCAAGCATTACGTGGCGCAGCTTGCATAAAAACCAAGTCATTGATTTTCAATGATATTTTCTGCGCATCAGGCTGCGCCACAAACCAATTCTTGTCATCTACGCCGGTTCGATGCCAAGTGTCGCCAGATTA
>Ga0105046_10017996_pt1 | contig 10775 bp, 8 predicted proteins | sample MAT03_FD_78385 | JGI IMG/M metagenome (GOLD analysis project Ga0105046, IMG submission 78385) | Freshwater microbial communities from Lake Fryxell liftoff mats and glacier meltwater in Antarctica - MAT-03 (megahit assembly) | ecosystem: Environmental > Aquatic > Freshwater > Ice > Liftoff...
ATCCTGGAGTCTGCCGCTGCGCTCGGCGATCTCCTTCAGCGCCCCGGATTCCAGTTCGGCGATGACCTCACGCACGGATGTCGGGCGACTGGCGATGGGTTCCTGGCAAGGCCAGCAGCCCAGGCTGCGGAAGCGCGACCCGTCCCCGCGATTGAAATAGAGCGAGATCAACGGGATCGACTCCCGCTCGATGTATTCCCAGATGTCGAGTTCGTTCCAGTCCAGTAGCGGATGGATGCGCACGTGCGTGCCTGGGGCGTAGTCGGTCTTAAACTGGTTCCATAATTCCGGCGGCTGATCGCCGACATCCCACTGGCTGTGACGATCGCGCGGGCTGAAATAGCGCTCTTTGGAACGGCTGCCTTCCTCGTCCGCACGCGCGCCGACGATCACGCCGTGCCACGGCAGGCGATCCTCTTCGTCACGCCACTGACCGGTGGCGAGGTCGAGCCGGAAGCGCGGACCGGTTCCATCAAGCGTCTGCTTGAGCGCCGCCGTGCGCAGGATCGAACAGCATTGCTTACGTGCCAGACGACGCGGGTCGCCGTCGGGGAAATCCTCGCGGGTATGGACGTAGGTCCGGCGCTCGGCCAACGCCACATCGTGGCGACCGACGATCATCGTCAGTTTCAGTTCGCGGGCGATCCGGTCACGGTACTCCAGCGCCTCCGGGATCTCAAAGCCAGTGTCGATGTGGACGAGCGGCAGCGGCACATGGCCGAAGAACGCTTTGCGCGCCAACCACAGCAGCACCGTCGAATCCTTGCCCATCGACCACAGCATGCACAGGCGATCGAAGTGGCGGAAGGCCTCGCGCAAAATGTAGACTGACTGGGCTTCCAGATGTTGGAGTTTATCCATGGGTGCTGCTCGTCTCGTGGTTCTTCTGGTTCGCAGGAATGGCGACGCCGCTGGCACGCAAACGTGACCGGCGCTCACGTGTTTCGTCATCGCTTGGCGCGGTGATGGTGAGGTGCCCGACCTTGCGACCTGGATTGGTCAGGGGTGATTGGTTCATCGGATCCTGGTGGCGTTGACGTTGGTAGCAGAAAGACGGTCCCGCTCAACCACGAGCGAGCGCACGCCGGCGTTCAATCGACCGCACGATGCGCTGCCGCAGCCGTTCACAGACATCCACGATGGCGCTTTCCGCCGTCGCATACGTGCCACGTACGGTCACGATCTCGCCCGGTAGCACGCGTGCGGTGGCTAAGCAGACGACCAACGGCCCGTCACCGACCAGACGCAAACGCACCTCCTTCAGTCGACCGGCGAAGCGGGCGAAGGCGAAGTTGGCGCGGCGTTGGACCAGGTGATGAAGCGCTTTGGTGACAGCAAGGTGCCGGGTGGTTAGCGCGACACGCATGGCCGACTCCATGGTTGAGAGGTGGACCGACTCGGTCTGACGGAAGCCAAGGCGAAACGGTCGCTGGACCGAGAGCGCGGTCGCGCAGCAGCGCTGCGATGACGGCGACCAGCTGATGCGGGGATAAAAGGCCGGGTATTCAGAGAATCCTGCGGTTGTGGCGGAACTTTTAGCGCTCGCTGCTTGTGTTGGCCAATCGGAAGGCCACACCCATCCATCGGATATGCCGATGGATAGAGGAACGATGCTCAACCCCGACACGCTCAACTATCACCACCTGCGCTACTTCTGGATGGTGGCGCACGAAGGGACCATTGCCCGTGCCTGCGCGCGGCTGCATGTCTCACAACCGACCGTCAGCGGGCAGTTGCGTGAACTGGAGCGCAACCTTGGGGGGCCGGTGTTTGTGCGCCGGGGACGCCTGCTCGAAATCACGGCCTTGGGCCGATCGCTCATGCCATTTGCGGACGACATCTTCGCCACTGGCCAGGAAATGGTGCGCTCGCTGGCCGCAGGCGGAGCGCTTGGCCCGGCAATGCGTCTGACCATCGGCATCAGTGATCACCTGCCCAAGATCGCCGCGTACCGCTTGCTTGAACCAGCACTGAGCGGTCCTGATCCGGTGCGCATGATCTGCATTGAGGACCAACCACGCCGGTTGTTCGCCGAATTGGCAGTGCATGCGCTTGATGTGGTGCTGAGCGACGTGCCGCTCGACAGCTCGCTCGGCGTACGCGGCTACAACCATCTTTTGGCCGAAAGCGGCATCTCCTTCTTTGCCGCGCGCGCGTTGGAACCGTCCGTCCTGCGCCGCACCTTTCCACGCTCGCTGGCGAATGTGCCACTGCTGTTACCGACCGATGATTCCCCACTGCGACGGGCACTGGATGACTGGTTGATGCGCAACGACCTGACCCCGCGCATTGCCGGTGAATTCGGCGACAGCGCGCTGCTCAAATCCTTTGGTCAGGCCGGCGTCGGCGTCTTTGCTGCGCCAACTGCCATCGCCAACGAGATCGAACGCCAGTACGAGGTCGCTCAGATCGGCAGCATAGACGAAATTCGTGAGCGCTGGTATGTGGTGTCACTCGAACGTCGCCTCACCAACCCCACGGTGTTGGCCATCACCCGTGCCGCCCGCCGATCATTCGCCAGTCGCTGATCCGCACGGGTTCCGCTCTGGCGCCAGGGTGGCGAACGATGTACCAAACCGTGGTGGCTCAACCGATCGCGTTTTTTTTACAGCTGTCTGGAAAGGCAGGATCTGACATGGAGGACCGGAGGACCGGAGAAAAACCGAGAGGGACGAGAGGAAAGCCCTCCATTTTTTGGCTTTCTGCTTCGCCGTTTTCTCCGATTCTCCGGTCCCCCCTGTGAAAAGTGGTCTTTCCCGACCGCTTCTTACCTCTCCACCAACCATAAGGTGATTCGATGACCCCTGAACGTCTGACCTTGGTTCGCCCTGACGACTGGCACGTGCATCTGCGCGACGGCCACATTCTGAAAAAAGTGCTACCGGACACGGTTCGACGCTTTGCGCGCGCGATCGTCATGCCGAATCTCAAACCACCGGTGACCACGACCGAGCATGCGCGGGCCTATCGTGAGAGAATCATGGCGGCGGTGCCGACCGGAGCGTCCTTTACGCCATTGATGACGCTTTTTCTCACCGAAGCCACGCAACCCGAGGAGATCGTGCGGGCCAAGGCCAGCGGCTTCGTCCATGCCATCAAGTATTATCCGGCCGGTGCGACTACCCACGCCGAATCCGGGGTGCGTAGCCTGCAGAACTGCTACCCCGTGCTTGCCGCCATGGAACAACATGATGTGCCGCTGCTCATGCACGGTGAGGTAACCGACCCAACGGTGGACATCTTCGACCGCGAGGCGGTGTTCATCGAGCGCCACCTAGCGCCGCTGGTGCGGGACTTCCCTGGCTTACGCATGGTGTTGGAGCACATCACGACCCGTACGGCGGTGGATTTCGTCCGTTCGTCGCCGGGCAATGTCGCCGCCACCATCACGGCACATCACCTGCTGCTCAACCGCAACGCCATGTTCATCGGCGGCATTCGTCCGCATTACTACTGCTTGCCGGTCTTGAAACGCGAGACCCACCGCTTGGCGCTGATAGAGGCCGCGACCAGCGGAAGTCCAAAGTTCTTTCTTGGCACTGACAGCGCTCCGCACTCCCGTCGCGCCAAAGAATCGGCCTGTGGCTGCGCCGGCATGTATACGGCGCATGCCGCCCTCGAATTATACGTCGAGGCGTTTGAGCAAGCTGGCGCCCTGGATCGGATCGAAGCGTTTGCGAGCTTCCATGGCGCGGACTTTTACCGACTGCCACGCAACCAAGATACCGTGACCCTGGTGAAACGGCCCTGGCCGTTGCCGTCTGAGATCGACCTGGGCGATGACACCCTGGTGCCTTTCCGCGCTGGCGATCACGTCGCATGGGGATTTCCAGAGGTTTGCTGAAGGCAATGCGACGCAGCGGTACTCCGTTGCCGGGATCAGCCAGGATTGCCGCTGTGGTCCGGTGTCACGAATGGCACCAACCCGTTAGCTTAGCCGATGCGGCACCAACGATGAGATGGTCAACGTCGGCAGAATCGACTCGCTGCTCGCCGTCAGATCCGCGACTGGTCCAGGTGCAGATCGATCGACAGGTGACCATCGGCAACACCCAAGATGCTCGACTGGTCACCGAACTGCCGCGGCGTGGTCGCCTGCGGTGCTTGCATACGTGGACGCGCGTCGAGCCCAAAAATCGCGCCGAGCACCGCATGGGCCAAGGCGCTGGTGAGGTCCTTGGCCGCCTCCACCGGATTCAGCGGATGGCCATCCAGATCGACCATCGCCGCCATCGATGCTCCGACCTGGCGCGTCAGTCCACGGCTGAAGCCGATGGTCAGGCGACCACTGCGCACGCCGGCGAACACCACTTCGACCAGCAGCTCATGGCCACCACGTTCGGTGGAGACCGACTCGCTCACTGGCAGGCCGGCGATCTGATGCACCACTTCGGCGGCCGTGCGATGGGCGATGGCGCGCTGTTCGTGCGCCGCATCGACCTGCGCGGCCTGCAACTCACGGCGGCGCTTGGGTGTCGCCCGCCGCACATGGATCCCAGGGGCGACCCGGGGACGTTTGGCAGACGGGTCACCGGGACGGGATTGGGGGGCGATGTTCACGTTCATCGCTATGCACATGCCATGCCTGGGGAGGCAACACTCCCCAGGCAGCACTTAGGCTCATGTATCGGACTCCCCTGTCGCCGCCCTGGGACGGGAAAACGCGAAAAGCGCGCTTTTACCGTGTATTGTGCTGTCGCTTAGGGGCGACAGACAAACACCGACGTGCGCCAGTTAGCGCAACCCGTACTTGTTGATCAGACGCAGCAGTGCGGTGCGGCTCATCTTCAAGATACGCGCCGCTTCCGAGGTGTTGCCGCGTGAACGGGTCAGCGCGTTACGGATCGCGGCGCGCGCCCAGTCCTCGGCCGCACGTTCACGTCCCTGCTTGAAGGCCATGGGCATGGAACCCATCGGCAGCGGATCAAGATGCTCGACCGAAATGATCAAGGCCGCTGAAGCTGGCGCGCCGGGGTTGCTTACCGCTGCGCGCGCTAGCGCACGTTCGAGCGCATTCGCCAGTTCACGCACGTTGCCGGGCCATGGCCGCGCGATGAGATTCGACAGCGCCGTCGCCGTGATGCTGTGGCGTTCCTGACCACCAGCGGCACGGATCAACAACGCGTGCACCATCTGCGGGATGTCTTCCGGATGTTCCTTCAAGGCCGGCAGGTCGACGTGCAGGACGTGCAGGCGGTAATAGAGGTCCTCACGGAAGCGGCCTTCACGCACCAGTCCGTCAAGGCGCACGTTGGTCGCAGCAAGCAAGCGTAGGTCGGTGCGTTCAACGGCCTCGGCACCGACCGGCCAGATCTCCTGCGCTTCGAGCGCGCGCAGCAACTTGGGTTGCAGGTCAAGCGGCAGCGAATTGATTTCATCAAGGAACAACGTGCCGCCACGCGCGAGTGAGAACCGTCCGCGTTTGCGGCCCTGGGCGCCGGTGAACGAACCCGGTTCGTGGCCGAACAGTTCGCTTTCGATGAGTTCGCGTGAGATCGCACCACAGTTGACCGCGATGAACGGACCTTGTGAGCGACGCGATGCTTGGTGGATGGCGCGCGCCGCCAGTTCCTTGCCGGTACCGGTCTCGCCAGCAATAAGTACCGGCGCATCGCTCGCGCCGGCGACGTCGATCTCGTTGTAGACCCGGCGCATGGCGGTGCCCGAGCCGACCAAGCCACCACGCCCGGAGGTCGCTTCTCCGCGCAGGCGTTGGACGGTCTCGACCTCACGCAGGTGCAACAGCAGTTCGTCGGTTTCGAACGGCTTGGTCAGGTAGGCGCGCGCGCCCAGGCGCATGGCCTCGACCGCGGAACTGATCGAGCCGTAGCCGGTCATGACGATCACTTGCAGTGCCGGGCGACGCAGGCGCGCCTCACGCAACAGCGACAAACCATCAAATCCGGGCATGCGCAGGTCGGTCACCAGCAGGTCGGCTTCGTCAACCGCCTTGAGACCAGCGGCGCCGTCAGGGCAACTCGACACTTGGTGGCCAGCACGTTTGAGCAGCTCAGCCAACGCACCGCGCAAGGCATCATCGTCATCGACCAGCACGACCTTCATGTCACCTCCACCATCATCAGGACCGGCAGCACCACGCGGAAACGTGCGCCACCATGGTCCACGTTCTCTGCCGTCAGACGCCCACCATGCGCGACACAAATGCGCCGCGCTACTGACAATCCGAGCCCTGTGCCGTTGACCTTGGTGGTGTAAAAAGGCGTGAACAGGCGTTCAGGATCAGGTCCGAGGCCAGGGCCATCATCCTCAACGTCGATCTCCAGGCTCTGGCCACGCACTGCGGCACGCACGGTGCAGTGCCGCCCGGCGCTGAGCGCCTGCGAGGCGTTCTCCAACAAATTGATGAGGACCTCCTGCAACTGGTCGTTGTCGCCATGCACCGCCGGCAGGTCATCCGGCACCTCGATGGAGAAGTTGACGCCGCGGGCGCGCATACGGCCCTGGAACAAGGTGGCGACCGTGCGGATGAGCGCCGTGGCAGGAACGCGTTTGTCACGGCCCTCGCGTTGGCGAGCGAAGCCGAGCAAGTTACGTACCGTGCGTGCGATGCGGTCGACCTGCTCGGCGATCATGTCGAGGTTGGTGCGCGCCTCCGGCACCTGCGACAGATCGGAACGCAGCAAACCGAGCCACGCCTTGATGGCGGCGAGCGGATTGTTGACCTCGTGCGCCACGACTGCCGCCATACGCCCAACCGTCGCGTCGCGTTGCGCGCTGGCGAGCGCCGCCTCGGCACGTTTACGGCTGGAGATATCCGCCAGCATGGCGATCACGCCGATGATGCGCCCTTCCGGATCAGTCAGTGGCGCGGCCGCCATGTTGAGGTCGATGGTGCTGCCGTCACGGTGCGTGCGTTGGATTTCGACATCGGTAAAGATCTCACCTCCAAGGACGCGAGCGAGGAACATGCGCGCCTCGGACTGCTTGTCATGCGTGACGATCGGCAGCGGTCGACCGACGACCTCGGCCTCGCTCCAGCCGAACAACTTCTCGGCCGCTTGGTTCCACACCGCCCCGACGCAGCCGCTGATGTCGAGGGTGAAGATCGCCAGTGGCGAAGCGTTGATCAGGGCACGCAAAGCATCGTGCGCGTGATGCAATGACTCCTCAGCAAGGCGTCGGCTGGTGATGTCCATCATCACACCATGGATGAACTGTGGACGACCGGATTCGTCGCGCACGACCTTGGCTTCGTCGCGCACCCACACGATCGCGCCATCGCTGGCGAGCAGGCGGTATTCGGACGCCAACGGCGCCGCGCCATCCTTGCAGCGCGCCAGTTCATGCAGCACGCGCACGCGGTCGCCCGGATGCAGGTGGTTGACGAAAAACGCCGGATTCGAGATCCAGCGTTCCGGGTGGAAGCCGGTCAGCCTGGCAATCTGCGGACTAAGGTACAGGCGACTGCCAAGATCGTCGGCAGCGGCAACGTAGGTCACGATCGGGATCTGCTCGACCAGCGCGCGGTACCGTGCTTCGGCTTTGAGCAGATCCTGTTCGACGCGCTGGCGCTCACTGCGACCGCGCAGCGCCAACAGGCCGTAGGACATGTTCTGCGCCAGTTCGCGCAGCAGTTCCACTTCATCCGCGCCAAAGGCGTCGCTTTCCGTGGCATAGATAGTCAATGCCCCGACCACGCGATCGCCGGATTTCAGCGGCAGAGCGATGCCCGAGGCATACCCGCGTTTGGCCGCTTCCATGCGCCAGTCGCTGAAGCGTTCGTCTTCTAGGATGTCGCGCGCGATGGCGATTTCCCCGCTGCGAATGGCGGCGCCGGTGGGCCCCTCATCGCCGGCTTCGTTGCCCCAGGTCAGACGTACCTCTTCCAGGTACCGGTCACGGTAACCCGCCTGGGCCAACGGTTCGACCGTGCGGTCGCCGTCATGGCGCGCGATGCCGACCCACGCCAGGCGATAGCCCAACTCCACCGACAACCGGCAGACCTCTTCGAACAGTTCGGTTTCGCTGGTGGCGCATTGCAGCACGCGCGAGGACTCGCTGAGCACCTTGAGCGCACGGCTCATGCGCCGGACCTCGGATTGCAGGCGGCGGCGATCAGCCTCGTCCTGGGTCCGCGTGGTCAGGTCGTGGAGCATCACCACCGTCGCCGCGTTGCGATTGCCAACGCCAGTGGTCGGCGCAATGGCACAGCGCACCACTCGGGTCGCTCCATCGCTACGCAACGCCACGACCCGATCGAACGCGCCATCAGCCAGCAGCCGGCTCCATGATCCGGTCGCTGCGCCATGATCGTCGACCGGTTGTGGCAGCACTTCATCCAACAGGCGGCCTTCCGCATCATAGCGCTCACGACCGCACAAACGTTCAGCGGCGGAATTGAGGAAGGTCACCCGGCCTTCGCTGTCGAGCGCGATGACCGCGTCGGCCACTACGTCAAGCACTGCGGCGAGATTTTCCTGCGAACGACGCGCCTGCCGTTCGAGTTCGTATCCGCGCAGCGCGATGCCAATGGCGGTACCAAGTTCCTCTTCGCCCGGTGGTTTGATCAGGCAACCGAACGGCATGGAACTGCGGATGCGCTCCATGGTCGTGTGGTCATTGCGTGCGGTCAGGAACACCACCGGCATCGCGTGCCCGGAACGCAGCAGCTGCTTGGCGGCCTCGACGCCGTCCATCGCGCCTTCAAGCATCACGTCCATCAACACCAGATCGGGTCGGCGTTTCGCGGCCAACGCCAGCGCCGCCTCGCCGCTCGTTACGATGCCCATGACCTGATAACCAAGCGCCTTGAGCTGGATCTCCACCAGCATCGCGGTGGTGGCGTCGTCCTCGACGATCAGAATTTCTGGGGGATTGCGCATGCAGTACGCAGAGAGTCGGAGACCGGGGTGGGGGTCAAGATGTCAGTTCAGCATCCGTGATTCCGCCCACCTGCACCTAGCCCGTCAGTCCATCCGTACGAAGCGTTTACCGATCAGGAACACCGGCAATAGACACAGGATGGCCAATCCGCCCAGCGGATGCGCGGTGGTCGCGATCAGCGCGTCAAGAAAGATGATCCCGCCGAGCGCTGCACCCACCACCGGACCCACTTGTTCACTGCGTCCGGAACGCAGCGCGGCGGACCACGGCCACCAGATGCGCCACAACAACATCCCGAACAACACCGTGCCCATGACTGCGGACAGGCCGACACCGACCACATACAATGTGCTGTCCCCGTGCGAGAGATGGGTGATCCAACGAGCCGTGGCAAGCAACCAGGCACCTGCCGCAACCGCGCCGAACATGAACATGCCACCGATCAGCAGTTCGATCCGTCGACCGGGACGGCTCTCCAGTTCACTCACCAGGGTGACTCCAAAGATGTAACAACCAAGGATGATGGGATAGGCAATCAGCGACGTATGCCGTGGCCCGTCGCCACCGACCACCGCCCAACCGAGGTAGTCCGACCCCAACAGCGACAAAGCGAAGATCGCATGCGAAAAACGCACGGCAGCCATGGTCAGACTGCCGATCCATGGGATGTCCTTGGTCACCAGGTTGTAGAGCATGATCAGGCAAAGGACTACCCCGGCCGCATGGAAGGCATGGACATCGACCATCGCCGCACAGACCAGTGCGCCGACGGCCAACATCACGCCCACCAAGTAGGCCGTGCCCAGGTTGATCCGTCCCGATGGCAGGGGACGACGCGGATGCAGTACACGGTCACGACCGACATCGGCCAAGTCGTTCCACAACATCCCAGCCATGTAGAGCAGACAACTGGCACTCACCATCCAGAGGATGTGGGCGATGCCCTCCTGACGCAGCCGATCGAACAACCACTTCGGATTCAGCCCCTCGTTGGCGTAAATCGCCATCACCACCGCGGCGGTGATGTTGGTGAGAATGGTGACCAGCCCGGTCGCGCGCACCAACTTCAGCCAATCGAGGAGCATGGGGCTGCTATGTACGGGACAATCGGGGGTCCGGAAGTCCGGAAGTCCGGACCTCCGAAGCGTGGCAATCCAATGTCAGTCGTCTTCGACCACCACCGGCTCCTCGCCTGGGGCGAGCACCGGAGGTTTTCGCAGGCGCAGGCAGATAGTGTCGCCCAGCACCAACGGGCGGTCTTCGTGGTGCCAGTGACGGGCGTCGTTCATCATTTCGACGCCGACTCCGGCGGCCACGCCGATGCCACCGCCAACGGTCTGGCTGCCGATGTAGAGTTCCAAACGATCGTAAAGCCCAGCACGCAGGTAGGCGCCGTGGATCTGTGCGCCACCCTCCACCAGCACCTCGTTCAGGCCGTAACGACCGAGGGCCGCGGCGACCTCCGCCGGATCGTGCGGATTGGCCACCTCCCACAGGTCGATGCCATGGCTGCCGAGGGCTGAGCGATTGCCTGCCGGCGCCTGCGGGCCATGGATCATCAGTACCGCCGCCTTCGCGCGGGTTGCCACCAGCATGGAGTTCTCACGCAGCTCGGCGTTGGCGCTGACCACGATGCGTACCGGGGTCCGTTCGCCGACCATCGATGACAACAAACTGGGATCGTCGTGATAGGCAGTGCCGGATCCGACCATGATCGCATCGAACACCCGACGGCGACGGCGGCTGAATGTGAGTGCGGCCGTGCTGGAGATCCAGGTGCTGTCGCCGGTGTGGGTGGCGATGCTGCCATCGAGCGTCATCGCCCACTTGCCGGTTAGGCGTGGACGCCCCAGGCCGACGCGGCTGAGAAAACCCCCATGCACCTGCGCCGCCGCCAGTGCAAGGCAGCCTTCGTCATAGCGGATGCCGGC
>Ga0105046_10017998_pt1 | contig 10774 bp, 5 predicted proteins | sample MAT03_FD_78385 | JGI IMG/M metagenome (GOLD analysis project Ga0105046, IMG submission 78385) | Freshwater microbial communities from Lake Fryxell liftoff mats and glacier meltwater in Antarctica - MAT-03 (megahit assembly) | ecosystem: Environmental > Aquatic > Freshwater > Ice > Liftoff...
TGGCGGCGATGCTGGCGGCGGGTGTGTGGGATCTTTCGACAGCGATTCGTTTCGTCCATGAACGCGCTAAGGCCGTGGATCAGTATGGGCCAGCCGATAGTGGACTGCTTTCGATTCATTCCGATGAGGCTGCGATTCAAGAAGTCGTTCGACATACGCCGCGAGCAGTTTTTATCACACACCTCAACGGGCCAAAGCAAGTTGTCGTCGGCGGGAAGCAATTGGACTTAGCAACGCTTCAACAGACATTGCAAGCGAAAGGCATTTCGGCATCGCTGTTGAATGTACCCGCCCCTTTCCATACACCTATGATGGCAGCCGCAGCCGAACAACTCGTCCACGTAGTTGCTGGTATTCGCTTGCAGCCTCCTCGCATCCCCTTCTTGAGCAGTGTTACCAATCGCTACGAAGCGGACCCCGAAGCAATGCGTAGGAATCTCATCTCGCAATTGATTGCGCCTGTCCACTACTCCGATTTGATCGCAAAGCTCCGCGCTAGTGGTGCTAAGCAGTTCATTGAAATTGGTCCAGGACAAGTTTTGACCAAACTGAATCTCACCAATTTGAAAGGGACCGATGCTCAGTGTATAGCCATGGGAATGGCCGCCAATGCTCTCTCCTTCGTCAGCGCGATCGAAAGTCATCCGATCGGTGTGAGCAGAAAAGAGGAAAGGCCTAGTTGCTCCGCAAACGAAAGCGCGTCATCCAGCGAGATCCATTATGTCGATGCAACATCGTCCCGGCGTCAACGCATGCGTGAAAAAGCCGAAGCGACCCAGTTGCAACAACCAGTCCCTCCCGTATCTATCGCAACGTCACCTTCACCCAAGCCGGCATCGCCGTCGATCACTGATCGCACGTCGGCCTTAGAAATATTTGTGCGCGACTTCATCGTCGAACAAACGGGTTACCCCCAAGACATGATTCAACTCGACTGGGATCTTGAAGCCGATCTCGGAATCGATAGCATCAAGCTGGTGCAATTGATGGGCGAACTGCGGGAGCTTTTCGAGATGGATCCTGCCATCATGCTCGGATCGAACATTCGAACGCTGCGAGATATTTTGAGTCTGCTTGAAAAGTCGGGAGGCAAGCGTGAATGGCTCGACGACAGTCCAGCCCGCGAGACACCGCCGCCGCAGCCTGCTAGCACCGCTGTCGACTTATCAACGCACGGCATCTCTTCCGAGCCTGCGTCCAATGACGTGGATTCAAGGAAAAATGGGAATCAAGCACGTCAAGAGTTAAGCATACTCCGAACCTTTATGATCGATTTCGTGATCGAACAAACGGGATACCCTCGCGATATGGTCGATGTCGATGCGGACCTCGAAGCTGACCTAGGCTTGGATAGTATCAAGCTAGCCCAGTTGTTTGGAGAGCTTCGCAGCCATTTTGATTTTGCATTCCCAAGCGAACAACGCACTGTCCTGTCAGGAGTGAGAACGCTGCGAGATATCCTCAAAGTATTGGGGGATGGGCCGGGTGTAGCTCCAATCGTTCTTCCTTCCGTTTCACCATCCGCTCAGCCATCCGCTCAGCCATCGCTGGCCTTCGCTCGAGGCAAGCAGTTTTCCCAAATGATCCAGAAGCGATTGGTGCAAGACTGCGAGTCCATCGACCCATTGAACACCGATACACGCGAGTTCGCCCCCATATCTGCATGGGCCGACGATTCCATACTCGAGGAGCTAGCAGCCGGTGCCAACGTCCATCTCGACAACATGATAGGCTTGGTGTCTCGCCACAGTCATCGATCCAATTGGGCGGAAGTATTCGATGGGTTGCTTACCGAAGTAGGAAAGGCTTCCAGCGTGTCGCAAAGCGGTGCACTCGAGCTTTCGGACAAAGAGATCGCCAAAAGGTACGTGCTTCGTACCGTACCTTCTGCGCACACGAAAGTTACCGCCCATGTTCAATGGCATGGCCCCGCTTTAGTGCTTGGCAGCAACCCAGTAGCCGATGCCTTAATGGCCCATTTGAAAAGAGAAGGCGTCGAGGCCACATGCCTCGACGTTGCCCAGCCACTTGAGAGTCTCCTCGCGGAGCTGGACGCAAGCTGGGGGACACATGGTTTTCCGCACTTATTCATTGCCACGGCCCACGATGTGGGCGCTAGGCTGGAGATCGGGGATAGGGTTGCGCATGCAGTCCGCAATCGAGTCATCCTGTCCGTCTTTTGGTTATCCCAACGCTGGATGGTTCGCAACCTTCGCGAGCGCAACTTGACGGACGTATCGCTCGTGGCCTTGACTTGTTTGGGCGGAGACTTTGGTTTTGAAGCTGAAATCGTGGCCCCCGAAAGCGGCGCCATCGCTGGACTTCTGAAAGCGATCTTGATCGAGTCCTGGGTCAATGGGCACCGCGGCATCCCCATCAAAATCATTGATGCCTCCCTGGACGACAGTCCTCAAAGCATCGTTTCTGCCGCGGTGCATGAGTTAGCCCATTCAAGTTTCGATACGGAAATTTCTTGGACCGCAGGTCAGCGACGCGTTGTGCGTGCTCTCCCATTGCCGGCCAAACCCATTGGCAAGCGTCCTTCACCCGGGATTTGGATATGCACCGGCGGAGGACGAGGCATAACGGCCCTAGTTGCCGAAGAATTAGCCGGCAGATACGGGCTGCAACTGCATCTTTTAGGTAGGGCTCCGCAACCGAAGGTTGCGCCCGAGCATCGAGACTTAAGCTCGGAACAGTTGAAAAAGTTTAAGAACGAAGTCATGGCCGAAGCAAGGAATATTGGCAAGAACTCGGTCAAAGCTTGGCAGGATGTGGAGAAGCAGCTTGAAATCGATGCGAACGTTCGACTGTTACGAGCTCAAGGAATCGAAGCGTACTACCACTGTTGCGACGTCACCGATGAAGCTGCCGTTGAGCAATGCTTGCATCAGATTCGCGAGCAACATGGGCCAATTACCGGATGCTTGCATGGAGCTGGCGTGGGACAGGATGCTCGGTTTGATCGCAAGCGAGTTGATAAGGTTCAGGAATGCATTCGAGCCAAGGTGGACGGTATGGTTCACATCATGCGGCATACTTGGAATGACCCGATCGAGTACTTCATAGGCTTTGGCTCGATCAGCGGTCGCTTTGGAGCCAACGGTCACGCGGATTACTCGGCCGCCAATGAAGCTTTGGCAAAGTACATCGGATGGTATCGCCAGCAACGTCCTTCCGTGGCTGCTGTCGCTTTTCATTGGCATGCGTGGGGCGATGTGGGCATGGCCACGAAACCAGAAACCAAGTTGGCTCTGGAAATGATTGACATTCAGTTCATGCCCGCCGATGAAGGCATTCGGCATTTGATACGCGAGATTGAGGCCGGTGCGCCCGAACGTGAAGTGCTCATCACGGACGATCGCTACTATCGTATGTTCTATCCGGCTGAGGTTCTCTCGAAGTCCGATCCTAACCCGAATGAGCGTTCGCTACAGACGCCGTTGCTGGAACCGACCTCGACTCAAGAAACAATTCTGGACCTAAGCAAGAATGGCCATTCGACGCCGAAGGGCGATTCCACCGCAATGAAAGCGACTTGCCTATTGGATGCGAAGCGAGACATTTTCCTCCGAGAGCATCGGCTGAACAACGAACCGCTCTTACCCTTCGTGATTAGTTTGGAACTGTTGGCCGAAGCAGCTTTGCGCCATCAGGCCACGGAAGCGGTAGGACAGGCTTCCAGCCTGTCAGACGTCTCTGCATACCTCGCCTCTCATTCCACCAGCGAGTTGCTCATGCATGATGTTCAAGCCCTCAAAGGCTTGAAAATGCAATCGGAAGAACAGCGACGCGTAAGCATTGTTTCGAAAGCCAAAGACCAAAGCAAATCCGTTCGCATCCTTTCGGTGTTCAAGAATCGACAAGGCATCGTCATGGATGCAAATCGGGAATACTTCCGAGCGGACGTTTCCTTGAGCCCATGCGAACGACTTCTCGACTGGCCAAGACCTTCCATAGATGAGTTGGCTTGGGTGGCACCCAGCTACCCAAGTCGCAAACAAGCGTTTTACGTCGGTCCATCGTTTCAGGTTCTTCGACGCGCGGCATTGTCTGATCGCAGGGTCTTCGGACAGATCTTAGCTCCTTCGCTGATCGAATTGGTAGGCAGCCATCGCAAAACAGACGGCTGGATGGTTCCAAGTGCTGTGCTGGATGCGTGCCTCTTCTCCACGGGTATTCTGGCTTGGAATCAAGTGCGAGCGGGCGTCAGTCTACCGCTATCCATCGATCAGCTTCGCATCGCCGGCTTGCCCGATGCGGGAGAACCATGCTTGGTCGAGTCACGGCTAATCCGAACTCAAGACCGCTTTGCGTGGTTTGATTTTTGTCTTTGGGGGCGAGATACGCGCATCTTCGTTGAAGCGGCCAACTATCGCATCGCATGGATCGATTGACCAAGCTATGCTGGTGCAAGCGTCGACAACATCCCTTCGAGAGTCCTGAGCCCACCAATGTTTCACAGTCCGAGCGTTCTCCCTCATCTGATTGCTCCGAGCGCGTACCGCGATGATGCTTGGGCTGATAGGGAGCGCGGTGGACTTCTCGCATCGGCATGGCATTTGGTTGGAACGCAGTCGGAGCTCAAACACCCCGGCGATTTTCTGACAACCGAGCTGTTGGGGGTTCCGTTGCAGATTCGGAAGTTCGAGGGTCAACTTATCGCGATCTCCAATGTTTGTGCCCATCGTCATTGCTTGATCTCGAGTCTACCTCGCGGCAACAGTGCCAGTATGCGATGCCAGTACCATGGCTGGGAATACGGTGCCGATGGCTATACGCGCAAGATTCCATGCGCCAAAGATTTTGCGCCGATCGATAGGGAACAACTGCGTTTACCTCGCTACAACGTCGAAACATGCGGGGACTTAATCTTCGTAAGGCTGGCCGAGAGTGGAATCGGTTTGATGGATTTTTTGGGGCCAATCGTCCCTAAAATACTTGCCGGCTTTGGGCAGGAATCAAGATGCTTCTTGCGATGGCAAGTCCGCTACGACGCCAACTGGAAAGTCGCGATCGAGAACTCGTTGGAAGCCTACCATGTTGCCAGCGTTCATCCCGCGACGTTTGGTTCGGACCCCGGCGAAAAGCGCTCTGAGCATATCTTGGAGGATCGCCACACAGCATTTGGAACCGACCTGCCCTTTGCCCACTCCAAACTCGACCTGACATTTCAACGGTGCGAGGGCTGGGTAATGAAGCGACTGGGGCGCATTCCAACTCGACGCTACTGGCAACACCATGTTTTCCCGAATTTGCTTTGTTCGTTTACCGATGCGATTAGTTTAGTGCATTGTGTTGTTCCGACCGGAACAACACGTTCCATTTCGTTGGTTTACCAGTATGGCCCGTGCCCGACGCCTGTAGGGGCGAAAAGGGTCTTAGCTCGGATCTGGGGATTCCTCGAGGCGGCTTGTACCAAACGTATTTTGCAAGAAGATATCGAAATGTATCCCAAAATCCAGCAAGGCTTGAATGCGAGCCAGCAACGTGGAACACTTGCTAGAAGCGAAGAGCGAATCCACCGCTTCCAAGAGTTCCTTTCCCAACAACTTCAAGCGGGAGCATCGAAAGCGTGTGATCCCATTGCATCGTGAGAATTACCATGAGTCGAGACCTAGAAGGAAAGAGAGCTCTAGTCACCGGCGCATCGCGTGGGATCGGTCGATCGACAGCTCTCCGCTTGGCCAAAGCTGGGGCCGAGGTGGCTATCAATTTCGTTACCAATGAATCCGCCGCCCGTTCGGTCGCTTCCGAGATCCAAGCGATGGGTGGCAAGTCGCTCTTGATCAAAGCCGATGTCTCGGAGGAATCCGACATCGCGCAGATGATGGCAGCGCTGCAAGACCACTGGGGGAGCTTGGATATTCTCATCAGCAATGCTGCCAGCGGTGGATTTCGATCCTTGATGGCCGCTACGAGCCGTAACTTTGATGCAGCCATGCATACCAATGTTCGAGCGCTGGTGCTGTTGGTCCAAGCGGCGATGCCGTTGTTGCTGATTAACAAAGACAACAGCAACGATCGCACCAATCGCAAGATTGTGGCGTTATCGAGCCATGGTTCCCACCGCGCTTTGCCAGACTATGCTCTCATTGGAGCCTCGAAGGCGGCTCTTGAAAGTCTCATTCGGCATATGGCTCTCGAGTTCGGACCAAAGGGCATGAACTTCAACTGCCTGCTAGCCGGCTTGGTGCAAACCGATTCGACGCGAGGCTTGCCGCAAGCCGACAAGGCTTATGAACAATCCAATGCCAGGATGCTAATCGGAGCGGGCAAGGTGTTGCGTCCAGAAGACGTGGCGAACGTCGTGCATTTCCTCGTTTCGCCGGCTAGCGATCTTGTTCAGGGGCAGGTTCTAACTGTGGATGGCGGGGTCGGCCTGCAGCTCTAATGAAGACGAAAACAACAGACTCTACAGACCCGCGCGAAGCGACTCCCGAATCGAGCCCACCGCATCTCGCGCTAAGGGCGGCGGAAGTGCTCGGCTACGAGCTTTTTCCCATGCCGCTGATCGCGATGGAAAAGTTCATGTTCTGGGATGAATCGGCCGACTACCCTAAGGTGTTTCGTGTGGGGCTCGTGTTCGCAGGGGAGATCGACGATGCTCGCTTGGAGATGGCTTTTCGCATTGCCATCCAACGTCAACCTTTGCTTTGCGCGTCGATCGATGACTCTGGGAACACTCTGCAATGGTTTATTGCCAATCAGGTCGCGATTCCTTTTCATCGCACCGGTGATTTTGAGAGATCGCCGTTTATAGAACCGATTGATATACGGCGCGAGCCGGGGATCAGATTCTGGTATCAATCCGCTTTCGAACAATCCGAGTTGGTCCTTGAGTTCCATCATTCCGCTTGCGATGGAATTGGAGCAAGGGTATTTCTGCGAGATTGGTTGCATGCATACATCGAGTTGCACCGGTGTGGCACCGTCGAAAACGAGTTCATGCCGCTCGACCCCGCTCGACTTCAGACTCGAGGACTGTACAAGCGAGTGGTTCGCACCGAATCGACGCGCACGACGTCCACCTGGGAGAAGCTCGTGCACGCGTATCACTTTCATTTTCGAGGTCCACAGCCAATTCGATTGGTAGACCGCAATGGACGAGATCGATTTGAGCATCGCAGGCTTCAGTTGAATCCACAGCAATCGGAAGCGATGGTCGAGATCGCCCGCGAGAACGACTGTTCCGTCAACGACCTTATGGTCGGTTTATGCGTCGAAGCGATCAGTCGATGGAACTCAGATGCCGCAGTCAGTAGGCGATGGCAGCGAGCACGAATCTTGATCCCGACCAGCCATCGCAGCGCGGGCGAGTTGAAACTGCCATCGGCCAATCGGCTCGGTTTTGGATTCGTTAGTCTCTCTCGAGATCAATGCGAAAGTCGCCAAAGGATATTGAAAGAGACGATCCAGCAATTGAAGATGATTCAGCAACTCCAGCTCGGTTTAGATTTTGTAGATTTGTTCGGAGTCGCGTCGCAATGGGAATGGCCGACACGCAAAGTCCTTGGGCTGCATCGATGTATGGCCACGGCCACGTTGAGTAACATGGGTGACTTGACGGATCGGTTTGTTCGTATGTGGGGTAAGACGGGAGAGCAGTTACGAGTCGGAAATCTTGTTTTGTTAGGAGTATATGGCGTGCCGCCTCTGCGTCCATTGACCAGAGCCGGAATAGGCGCTTGCAAGGTTAACGGTCAGTTTTGTTTTGCGGCCCAAACCGAGTCGATTCCAGGCTTCGCTGAGAGCTTTTTCGAATTGCTCCGAGGTTACGTCGATCCAAGCGCTTAGCTAGCCTGTTAGCGAGCAATAAAGCGCTCGAACCGTTGGATAATTTTGCAAGCGATCTCGAAGATGGAGGACGTTTAAGTCATACTTGACAAGGAGATTTTTTCGTAATGCGTAAGCGATCTGCACAAGACTGACTCCATGAACGAACTATTGCTTTGGGGGATTCCCGTCGTTTGTTTGCTGGCGACGTTTTTAGGCATCGCACTATGGACAAAGAATCCGGCCATGGCCATGGGCATCGCGATCCCCTTGGTATTTCTATTCCCAGCCTGGGCCAAATGCTCGACGGGCATCGAACCGATCGACATCAAGTCGACGGCCACGATAGGCATGCTTTGTTTGTATAGTTTTCTACCTGGGGCGACCTATCCATGGCGGCTCGTGTTGGCAGACTATTTCATGTTAGGGCTGCTGGCAGTTCATTTGATCTCGGATACCTATCACGACGGCTTATCGCTGGCGATTCCTGCCATCGCTTACGTGGAATGGTTGGTTCCCTATTTGGCAGGCAGGCTATGCTTTCAGCGGATCGAAGATGTAGAAAAGATTTGGCCAGTCGTCGTGTACATAGGCGGATACCTAGCGGTTTTGTCCATCACCGAATCCGTTTTGCTATTAAATCTCTTGGAATGGCTTTGGGGTGAAAGACCCTTGGAAAGATTCCCTCGCAACGTGCTCCGATGGGGTTGGCGACGAAGCTATGTCATTTGCCTTCATCCCCTTTATATGGGAGTTCTATCGATTTGGCTTTGGAGTTGGATGCTCTTCGGGGGACTTCGAAGTCTACGGGGTCGGGCCTCGGTAGCGTGGCTCTTCTTGGTTCCACTTGGCTTGGTCGGGGTGTTGGCTTCTGGGTCCCGCGGTCCCATTTTGGCGATTCCTCTAGTCATCTTGGGTGCTGTGTTCTGTCAACTCCCTCGATGGCGAACCACTTTGGCAATCGGTATGGTTTGCGCTTGCTTGCTCGTCATCTGGTTTCGCGAACCGGTACAAGCGACTTTGGACGTCTGGTCTGGGGAAAGGCGAGACTGGAACAGCTCCCGACAAATCTTCATCGACGATAAGTTTCAGGAGTATTCCAGTCTCAGAACCAGGTCGTTGCTTTGGACCATCTACAGGAAACCATTTTGGAATAGTGGGCTATTGGGATACGGAACAACCAATTGCGGAACCTTTCCGGTCAATGTCCCGTTATCAGCCCAGGAGCTGAATGTACGGCGAGAGCTTTGGATGATCGATAACACTTATCTGCTGGTAGCACTTCGATTTGGTTTCCTCGGACTGTTTTCATTTCTTGGCCTATTGCTGAGTTCTCTATGGCAATGGATTCGAATTGCAGATTCGCCCGGAACCAAATCGATCGATCTCGCATCCACTGCCTTCGGCGGTAGCATTTCTACTATTTTTCTGATCGGTTCCGTATGGATGCCTTACGACTTCGGCTTCTTTCTACTATGGATGATCGGGGCGTCGAGCGGTTTGCAGTTGCAAGCAAAGTCTCGCGGATCGAGCAAGCGGGATAGCACAACGGAATTTAGAAGAAAGCAGGTGCTGGGTTGAAGGCTGCTTCAACGACCTTTGCCGGCGTTCATACATACAAACTCAATGTTCGTGGCAAAGAATTTTAAGAACGTTTTAGAGGTTAGCCATTGATCTAATCTTTCAAGCATTCGGTAATTCTTTGATCGCGCGCTATTCTTCGGGAAGAGCTGTCGGTGCCAAAAGTCGAGAACTTCGAGGCCATTTTCGTACATAACGGCATCCACGATTTTCTTCGTGTACAAACGATCGTGGTAGGTCACGCCACGAGCCCGTTCGATGGCTTGCGTCCAAGAAAACTTGTAGGGCAGAAAGAAACAAAAAAACAAGCCGTTGGGACGTAGGATTCGAGCGATTTCCTTGACGGATTCGGTATCTTTAGGAACATGTTCCAAAACGCCCATACTAATCACAACGTCAAAGGAATCGTCTGCAAAGGGAAGAATGTAGTCGTGCTCGAGAGGCACAACTTCAATTCCCTTGGCATCAATGATGGGCGTACGCTGGCCGAATGAAGAGTCCGTTGCATCCAAGCGTCGATCCGCGCTTACAACGCGGTCTTGCCCTTTTTGGAGGAGGTACGTAATGTGCCCCTTCCCGCATCCCCAATCAAGAACATCGAGATTTCTATTCGCGAACCAGCTACCAGAAAACTGCTGGATGTAGTCAACGAGGTACAGATAAATGAACTGCGTTGCAGGATTTGCGATTACCAGATTGCTGGGCTCGTTGGCAATCAATTCAATCAATTCCTTATCAAGTTCGATGTCCTTGCAGAATGAATCGAATCGTATTTTAGAGTGCTGCGAACTGGCCATTGATGAATTCTTTTTTTCTTAAATTGGTGTTGTGACGACGTCTGATGATATTCTATTCACTACAATCAACGAAGAAGCTTTCAGAGAAGCGGGAGTTGAATCAATCGGCGAACGGTTCCGTACTGACGATTCGAAAACACATCTGGGATAAGGTCTTCTTTTGGGGCCGCCTCTATGAAGATATTTCTAATTGCTCTTTTGTATTCGTTGGCTATTGCCTTAACTGTTTGGACCTCTACCCCTTCGGTGTCGATCTTTAAGACATCAATGATACCGCACTTAGAAAGTGATTCTGCCAAAACAGAATTGATGTGTTTGCATCGGACGGTGATTGACTTCTCAAGATTGAGCCCGATGCCACCGTAACGTCCTGTAGATTCGATGCCAAACTGAATATCCCCTTCAAAGTCGGAAACCGCTTTCAGTTCTAGGTCATAACGATCTTTGAACTGCATCAAATTTTGCTTGCATTTTTCGATGTTTTCAATGTTCGGTTCGAACAATTTACATCGTGCGTAATCGTTTCTCGATAGAAAATATAGAGCGCGGATTCCTATTTGGGGGCCAATGTCTACGACGTTCCTTGTACTATTCGTTGTGCCGTAGTCTAGTCGGCAAAA
>Ga0105046_10017999_pt1 | contig 10774 bp, 10 predicted proteins | sample MAT03_FD_78385 | JGI IMG/M metagenome (GOLD analysis project Ga0105046, IMG submission 78385) | Freshwater microbial communities from Lake Fryxell liftoff mats and glacier meltwater in Antarctica - MAT-03 (megahit assembly) | ecosystem: Environmental > Aquatic > Freshwater > Ice > Liftoff...
GCACTGCCGCCATAGAGCAGCGCAGCCGGCCCGCGCAGCACCTCGATGCGCTCGACCACCAGCGGGTCGATAGCCACGGCGTGGTCGAAGCTCAGGCTCGACGCATCAAGGGTTGCGCCGGCATTGCTCAGGATGCGAATGCGGTCGCCGTCCTGGCCGCGGATTACCGGTCGGTTGGCGTTGGGGCCGAAGTAGCTTGACGAGACGCCGGGCAGGCCGTCCAGTGTCTCGCCGAGCGAACCGCCCCGACGCAGGATCAGCCCGGTGCCCGACAGCACGGATGAGGGCGTTGCAATCTCGCCGCCGCCCAAGGGATTGCCGGTGATCACCACGGTATCGGGTTTCTGCTGCGCCCAGGCGGGGGCTGCGGCGGCCAACAGGGCCGCCAGGAAGGTGTATTTCATGTGAAGTCCTCGTCGACCCTTGAAAGGTCGAGCTCAAGCGAAGAAATACCAGCAAGGCGGGTGCCGCTGGATGGGGGCTTGAAGAACCTCAGGTTCGCGGCGGGCCGCGTGCTTGGTAGGCATGCGCGACCGGGGAAGGCCCGATCAACGTTGCCAGTGACTCAGCCCGCGTGGCATCGGGGGGCACGCAAGGGCCGGCAGCCGGTTCGCCGCCCACCGCCTGCCCGATCAACAGTTGGTCGACCAGCTGGCAGACAGACGAGCCTGCGTGGTGGCCCCAGGATTCATCGGTATCGGTATCGGTATCGGCACTGGCAGCAGCACCGGCACCGGCACCGGCACCGGCACCGGCACCAACACCAACACCAACACCAACACCAACGAAAGCAGCAGCATTCGGGCCCAGACGCGTGTGCGTGATCGAGTGCGTCAGCACCGTCCATTGCCCCAGCAGCAAGGCCAGCACAACCGCGCCGATGAGGCGGCGGACAGCGTAGCGTTGGTTCAGGGGATGCATGGGCAGGGTGTGACGGCAGGGCGAAGCATACGCGCCGGATGCGCGCTGCTCTTGCTTCGGCGCAGCTGTGGCGGCCTGCGGGTGACGGGGTGATCTGCCCAAACGCTCAGGTCAGCCAGAGCGCGGCCAGGCCCAGAAAGGCGAAAAATCCGATCACGTCGGTCACGGTGGTCAGGATCACACTGCCGGCCAGCGCCGGGTCGATGCCGATGCGGTGCAGCAGCAGCGGGATCGACAGGCCCGCCAGTGCGGCGCACAGCAGGTTGATGAGCACGGCGGCGCCCAGGATGAGGCCCAGCGTCCAGCTGCCAAACCAGGCCACCACCAGCAGCGAGATCACCGTTGCCCAGAGCACGCCATTGATCGCGGTGATGCCCAGCTCACGCGTCAGCAGCAGGCGCAGGTTGCCTGTTTGCACCTGCCCCAGTGCCAGGCCACGGATCACCAGGGTGAGCGTCTGGCTGCCCGCGATGCCGCCCATGCTGGCGACGATGGGCATCAGCACGGCCAGCGCCACCACCTGTTGCAGCGTGGCCTGAAACAGCCCGATCACCCAGGCCGCCAAGAAGGCGGTGGCCAGGTTGATGCCCAGCCACACCGCACGTTGGCGCGAGCCCGCCAGCACTGGGCCAAACATGTCGGCCTCCTGGTTGAGGCCGGCCATGTGCATCACGGTGCGATCAGAATCTTCGCGGATCAGGTCGACCACGTCGTCCACGGTGATGCGGCCGATCAGGCGGTCGGCATCGTCCACCACCGGCGCCGAGAGCAGATCAAGGTCTTCAAACAAGCGGGCCACTTCAACGGCCGGGGTGTGCACCGGAATGCCTTGTATGTCCTTTTGCATCACATCGGAGACGCGGGCGTAGGGGTCGGCCGTAACCAAGGCACTCAGCCGCAGACCACCCCGGTAGATGCCCTGGCGGTCCACCACCATCAGCATGTCGGTTTGCGCCGGCAGGGTCTCCAACAGGCGCAGGTAACGCATCACGCTGCCGACGCGCACACCGGCGCGCACTTCGATCGCGTCGGCGTTCATCAGGCCACCGGCAGAGTCCTCGGGGTAGGACAGCAGCGTTTCGAGTTGATTTCTGCGCTTGGCGCCAACGGCCACCCGCAGCTGCGCGCCCAGCGCGGCAGGCAGGCTCTGGATCAGGTCGACCAGGTCGTCAAGCTCCAGCGTCTGCACCGAGGCGGCGAGGTCATCGGGATCGAGCTCTTGCGCCAGCGAGGCGCAGATTTCCTCATGCAGAAAGGTCAGCACCTTGCCGGCGCGCTCGGTCTCGACCATGCTCCAGACCGCCCGGCGTTCATCGGGCGGCAGGGCTTCCAGCAGACCGGCAACCTTGGCCGGGTGGGTACGCAACAGCAGCTTGCCCACGCGCTTGAGTCGGCCCTTGCTCAAGGCGTCTCGCACGGCCTGCAAGAGGCTGGTTGACTCCTTGCGTTTGCCGCGGCGCGTTGGCTCGTCCGGCTGGGCATCGATAGGCTCGCTGGCCGCGTCTTCGGCCGCCTGGCCGCTCAGGCGCTCGCGCAGGCCCGTGCCCAGGTGCTGCAGGATGGCCGCCTCCCGCGCGGCATCAACTTGCTGCCACAGCGCGTCGCGGCGTTCGACATCGAGGCGCTCGATCAGGGCGGCCACCTTGGCCGGGTGCAGGCGCGCAATCAGCTTGCGCACCCGCTTGTTGCGGCCCTCGGCCAGCGCCTGGATGATGTGCTCGCTGTCGGTGACGGCAGCGCGCAAGGCGTCGGTCGGTGAGGGCGGTGGGGTGTTGGTATTCATGGGCAGGACGCCGAGCGTATCAAGCGCCGGCCGGCGGCGCCGGGCAACCTGCCGTGTTTGACCGGACGGCTTGCGACCGCCGGTCAGCTCATCGCAACAGCAAGCCGCTGCGGTCGATTCGCAGCCGACGCGCCCCAAGCCCGACAGCCTGCTAGCTGCCGCATTGACCTGCGGCCGGCCGGGTGCGTGCAACTTCGGCGAAACTAAGCACCATGCTGCAGCAACGCACCCTGAAGTCGCTCACCCGGGCCGTCGGCGTGGGCATGCACAGCGGCCAGAAGGTTGAGCTGACGTTGCGCCCGGCGCTGCCGGACACCGGCATCGTTTTCCGCCGCGTTGACCTGGCGGTGCCGGTGGAGATACCGGTGCGCTTCGATTCGGTCAGCGATACCCGCATGGCCAGCACCATCTCGGTGGGCGGTGACCCCGGTGCGCCCAAGGTACAGACCATCGAGCACTTCATGTCGGCTTGCTGCGGGCTGGGCATCGACAACCTGCAGATCGACATCACCGCCGACGAGATGCCGATCCTCGATGGCTCGGCGGCCAGCTTTGTCTTTCTGCTGCAGAGCGCGGGCATCGCGCTGCAGGATGCGCCCAAGCGCTTTCTGCGGGTCAAGCAGACGGTGGAGGTGCGCCAGGGCGAGGGCAAGCGGCTGATGTGGGCCAGGCTCGAGCCCTACAACGGCTTCAAGCTCAGCTTCGAAATCGACTTCGGCCACCCGGCGGTGGATGCCACCGGCCAGCGCGTGGTGTTCGACATGGGCTCGGGCCGCTACAAGCGTGACATTGCCCGCGCCCGCACCTTTGGCTTCAGCAAGGACGTGGAAGCGATGCGCTCACGCGGGCTGACGCTGGGCGGCAGCATGGACAACGCCATCGTCATCGATGACTCGCGCGTGCTCAACGCCGGCGGTCTGCGCTATGACGACGAGTTTGCCAAGCACAAGATCCTCGATGCCATCGGCGACCTGTACAACGTCGGCCACCCGATGCTGGCGCACTACACTGGCTTTAAGAGCGGCCATGCGCTGAACAACCTGCTGCTGCGTGAGTTGCTGTCGCGGCCTGCGGCTTTTGAGATCGTCAGCTTCGACGATGCCACGCTGGCGCCGCCGGGCTTTGCTGAACTGGCGCCCGCCTGGTAAGGAACCCTTTGCGATGCTGATCTTCCGCCTGGTATTTGGCCTGCTGATGCTGGCCAGCGTGCTGTGTTTTGCGATGAGCGTGGGCACCGGTCAAGCGATATGGCGCAAGCGCGGCATCGTGCTGCTGAAGTGGTCGCTGATCGCCGCCGCCGTCTTCTTCGGCGTGCTCATCCTCGAGCGCCTGGCCGTGATGCTGTAGCCTCGGCGCATGACATTCTTGTTTTGGGTGGGCGGTGTGTTGCTGGTGCTGACGGCGGTGCCGGCGGCCGTCTTTTTTAGCCTGCATCTGGCCACCGGCGAGCCGGTGCCACTGGCCCGCGCCAAGGCCTTTTACCGCTGGGCCGTGGTGGTAGCACTGGGCACCTTCGACATCGCCATCTTCACCAAGGTGATCCAGGGCATTTTGCTGTTCTGGTAAGCGGCTACAGCGGCAGGCTCAATAGGCGCGGCCGTTCTTGTACTGGGCATGGCTGCGTCGCGTGTTGGCGCCGGCCAGGGCCTCGAAGCTGCGCGCCGCATGGGCATGGGTGATGGCCAGGCCCAGCGCATCGGCCGCGTCCTTGCCGGGCAGGCCCGGCAGCTTGAGCAAGCGCATCACCATTTCCTGGACCTGCGCCTTGCTGGCCAGGCCATGGCCGACGATGGCCTTCTTCATCTGCAGCGCGGTGTACTCGGCCACTGCCATGTCGTCGCTGACCAGCGCCGCCAGCGCCGCGCCGCGGGCCTGGCCGAGCAGCAGCGTGCTCTGCGGATTGACGTTGACAAAGACGATCTCGACCGACGCCGATTGCGGCTGGTAGCGGCGCTTGACTTCGGCCACGCCGTCGAAGATTACTTTCAGCCGCGCCGGCAGGTTGCCGCGCGCCACCTCCAGCGTGCTGATGGTGCCGCTGGCCACATAGGCCAGCTGCGACCCCTCCATGTCGACCACGCCAAAGCCGGTGCGTTGAAGGCCAGGGTCAATGCCGAGCACGCGCATCAGCTGTGCCCTCGCAGTGAATCGGCGCCGCAAGGCTTAGGAGAGGGCTCATGCCGGCGCAGCCGGCGTGAAGCCGTACCGCGGCGGCCATCGCCAAAGCCGGTGCGTTGAAGGCCGGGGTCAATGCCTAGCACGCGCATCAGCAGTGCCCTCGTGGTGAATCGGCGCCGCAAGGCTTAGGAGAGGGCTCATGCCGGCGCAGCCGGCGTGAAGCCGCACAGCGGCGGCCATCGCCAAAGCCGGTTCTCTGAAGGCCGGGGTCAATGCCGAGCACGCGCATCAGCGGAGGCCTCGTCGTGAGTCGGTGGCGAGCATGCGCATGTCAGGGCTTGAGTTGGAAATACCAGCGCACGGAATGGAAAAAAACCGGTGCGGCAAAGCAAAGCGGCGCCACGCGGTCGAGCAGGCCAACAGCGCCGGTGACCGAACTGGTATTGCCCCAGGAGCGCACGCCGGCATCGCGCTTGAGTGCGCTCATCACCAGTTCGCCCAGGCTGCCGGCGGCCACCGCGATGGTTGCCATCACCAGCGCCTGGCCGGGGCGAAAAGGTGTCGTCCAGTACAGCGCCGCGCCCAGCAAGCCGCCAGCGGCGACGCCCAGACCCCAGGCGCGAAGTGAGAAATCACGGTCAATCAAGCGTGCCACCGGGCGACGGCGCAGGCGGCTGCTGGCCTTGGTCTGCACGATCTTGCCGAAGGCCACCACCATCACCAGGAAAAACAGCAGAAAAGCGCCGCGGCCCTGGTGCTGTGCAAAGTCCAGCAGCACCAGTGCCGGCGCATGCGACAGGCCGTAAACGCAGACCATGATGCCCCACTGGATCTTGGCATTGCGCTCGAGAAAGCGCTCGGGGTCGCCAGCCACCGCGCTGATCACTGCCAGCGCCAGAAACACATAGACCGGGATGAACACCGAGAACAGGTCAAAGTTGCGGTAGGCCACCAGCACATACTGGATCGGCAGCACGGCAAAAAAGGCCAGCAGCAGAGCGCGGTGGTCGCCGCGCCGGGTTTTGACCAGGGTGACGTACTCGCGCAGCGCCAGAAAGGAGATTACGCCGAACAGCAGCGTCGAGCCAACCGGCCCCGACAGCCAGGCCGCCCAAAACACCACCGCGCCCACCCAGACCACCTGCAGTTCACGGCCGAGCCGCTCGCCGCGTGCTTGCAGCGCCGGGCGGCGCTCGGGCAGCGCCAGCAGCGCTGCCGCCGAACTGGCCAGCACCAGCAGGCCGAACAGGATCACGAACAGCAGCGCCACCTGCTGATCCGCGCTGAGGTTTCTCAGCGCACTCATCCGGCAGGCACCCGCTCTTGTGACTCGATCGGCTGTAGCGCCACCACTGCGGCGCGGGCACGCTCCAGAAAGGCGCGTTTCTCCTCGCCCTCAGCCAGCGTGATCGGCGCGCCGAAGGTCACGGTGCACAGGATCGGCACCGGCACCACCTCGCCTTTGGGCATCACCCGCTGCACGTTATCGATCCAGGCCGGGATCAGCTTGATCTGCGGAAACTGCTCGGCCAGATGAAACAGCCCGCTCTTGAAAGGCTGCGGCGCGCCCTTGTTGCTGCGCGTGCCCTCCGGGAACAGCACCAGCGAATCGCCATTGCGCAGCGCCTCCATCAGCGGCCCCAGCGGGTCCTGGTCGTCGCTGCGCTGGCGGCTGACGTAGACCGCGTTGAACACCTCACGGGTGATCCAGTGCTTGAAGTTGCCCGAGGTCCAGTAGTCGCGCGCGGCGATCGGCCGGGTGGTGGCGCGCAGCTCATGCGGCAGCGCGGCCCAGATCAGCACCCAGTCGAGGTGGCTCTGGTGATTGGCGAAATAGATGCGCTGTTCGGCCATTGGCGGGCAACCCTTCCAATGGCCTTGGGCACCGGTGATCAAGCGGGCGATGAAGGCAAGCAACATCCCCATGGCATCGGCGCGGGTCATGCCGGCAGTTTATGCGCTGGCCCGGCGCTCGCCGGGCCGCGCAGCCGATCAAAGCCGGCTCGGCGGCGGCATGATCCGGCTGACCGGCAGCGCCTCGGCAGCGCTTCGGCGGCGGCGCGTGGGGGCCGCCGCCGGCCGCTCAGCGGATCGCTACCGGGTTGATCATCGACTGCACCGCGCCCTGGTACTTGTTGTGGCCAAGCACAAACATGAACTCCCAGGCCTTGTCCTTGGCCAGTTCGGCGGTGTTCAGGTTCTCCAGGATGTAGGTACCACCCATCGGCAGCAGGATCTGGTGCACCTCGAACACGCCGGCGCCTGGCTCGAAGGGGATGGCCTCCAGCCCCCAGGTGTCGGCACCCACAGCGACCACGTTTTTCGACACCAGGTAGCGTGCGCCGTCGCGGCCCAGGCCGGGCTCGGCGGCGCCGAAGCGCTTGGGATCCTTCTCGATCAGGCTCAGCCAGCCGGTGTGGAAGATCACCACGTCGCCCTGGCGGATCTCCACCCCCTGCTTCTTGGCCACCGCCTCGATCTCGGCCCGGTTGAAGGCCGTGCCCTCCTTGACCACGTCAACGCCGTAGTGGGCCGCCATGTCCAGCAGCACACCGCGGGCGACAAAGGGCGGGATCTTTTCGGTGCCCAGCTTCTTCAGCCCGCCCATGGTGGCGAACTCGCCCCACTTGTTGCCGTTGTAGTAGCGGTCGCCCACGCCGATATGGCCCAGGCCATCGATCTGCGTGCCGATGCCGTTCCAGCAGTTCAGGATGTCGTCGTTGTAGGTGGTCTTGGTCGGCCCCAGGCCTTCGGCCGAGCCCACTTGGCCCGGTTGCACGATGTAGAGCGAACAGGTGCGCGGTGGATAGGCCGGCGTGGTGGTGTTCACCGTGATGCCCAGCGCATAGGTCTTGCCGGTTTTCACCAGCTTTGCCGCCGCCAGCGCCAGCGCCGGCGTCAGGTAGTTGGCCGCGCCGATTTCGTCGGTGGGCCCGAACTTGCTCGGGTACCAGGTTTGCTGAGCCGTGGCCGACAAGGCCAGCACCAAGGTAGTGGCGCCGATCAGCGCCTTGTGAAAGGTCTTCATGCATGTCTCCCAGTGGTTGAAGAATTCCCAACAACGCCGCCCTGCAACATGGGCAAGGGCTTGTTCTCTGTTCGATGCCGGCTGGGCGGCCCGAGCCGCGCCAGGGCCAGTCAAGCTGCGCGAACCTCCTCGTCGAGCCGGGTTCGCAAGAACCGTTTCATCAGCTTGCCGTTGGCATTGCGCGGCAGCGGTTCATCGGTCCAGGTGATGGTCTCGGGTATCTTGTAGTCGGCCAGCCGCTCGGCGCAGAAGGCGCGCAGCGCGGTGGTGTCGCCGCTGTCCCCACGGGTGCCCGGCGCGTGCACAAAGGCATGCACCCGCTCGCCCAGCACCGGGCAGGGCCGGCCGACGATGGCCGCCTCGACCATGCCCGGCCAGGCCATCAGCACGTTCTCGACCTCGACCGAGAAGATCTTGTAGCCGCCGCGGTTGAGCATGTCCTTCTTGCGGTCAAACACCCGCACAAAGCCATGCGCGTCGATCGAGCCCAGGTCGCCCGAATGCCAGTAGCCGGCGGTGAAGGACGCCGCCGTGGCTTCGGCATTGGCCCAGTAGCCGGGCACCACCATCGGCCCGGCGATCCACAGCTCGCCGGTCTCGCCGGGCGGCAACTCGATGCCCTCGTCGTCCATCACGCGGATGTCGGCGGCCGGCAGCGCAACGCCCACGGTGTCGACATGGGCGCGGGTTTGGCCCATCGGCATCATGGTTGCCGGCGAGGTGGTCTCGGTGGCGCCATAAGCGTTGATCAGGGTCAGGCCGGGCAGCCGCTCGGCCAGGGCGTCGATGGTGGCCACCGGCATCGGTGCGCCGCCGTAGCTGCCGATGCGCCAGGCGCTGAGGTCGGCGCTGGCAAAGCCCGCTTGCAGCAGGCACAGGTTGTACATTGCCGGCACCATCATGGTGTGGCTGATGCGCTCGGCGGCCATCAGCGCGATCAAGGCCTCGGCCTTGAAGGACGGCACGATGACGATGGCGCCGCCCAGGTGCAGCATCGTGGCGATGATCGCCACCAGGCCGGTGACATGGCTGGCCGGCACCGCCAGCGCGGCGCGGTCACCGGGCTGATCCGCAGTGGCCGTGGCCAGCCGCATGCAGGCCTGGTAGTGCAGCACCGAATGCACGATGTTGGCGTGGGTCAGCATCGCGCCCTTGGGGTGGCCGGTGGTGCCCGAGGTGTAGAGGATCACCGCCACTTCGTGCTCGGTCGGCGCGGTCGGCGCGGTGGCCGGCGCTGCGCAGGCCATCAGCGCGGCCATCGGCATGCAGCCCGGCGCCTCGCCGACGCTGAAACGATGGCGCAGCGCGGGCGCCTCGTCGGCATCGGGTGCGCGGTCGGCCAGTGCGGCGTCGATGATGATCGCCGCCGCGCCGCTTTGCCGGGCGATGTAGGCCAGGCCGGGCCGCTGCTCGCGCACGCCCACCGGCACCGCGATCGCGCCCAGGCGCTGCAGCGCCAGCAGCACCAGCACAAACTCGGGCCGGTTGTCGATGAACATCAGCACGCGGTCGCCGCGCGCCAGGCCCTGCGCCGCCAGGCCGTCGGCCAGCCGCGCGGCGGCGTTGGCGCAGTCGGCATAAGTCATGCGATGGCCTTCGCAAACCAGGGCCTCGGCCTGGGGTGTGCGCGCCAGCGCGGCGGCAAACATGGCCCACAGCCCGGCCGGCCGCGGCTGGAAGCAGCGCACCAGGCGGTCGCCGTGATGCGCCTCGTGCCGCATCGGTGGTACGGGATAGCCTTGCCAGAGATCGTGCACGGCGGGTGCGCTCAAGCCGCCTGCGAGACCAGATTGGCGCCCCGCTCGATGACAAATTCGGCATCCACCAGCTTGCGCGAGTGGTTGAGATCACTCTGCGCCATCAGCACCGACACCGCGCTGCCCTTGAGCGAGGCGATGACATCGGCCAGCCGCATGCTCAGCGCCGGCGCCACGCCCTCGAAGGGCTCGTCGAGCAGCAACAGCCGGGTGCCCACGGCCAGCGCGCGGGCCAGCGCCACCAGCTTCTGCTGACCTCCCGACAGCAGCAGCGCGCGGCGGTCTTTCATCTCGATCAGTTCGGGCAGCACACGGTAGACCAGGGCCAGCCGCTCATCCTGCTTGAGCGACTTGTTCACCCACACCGGCAGCAGGATGTTCTCCTCCACCGTCAGCTCGGGCACCAGGCCACGGTCCTCGGGCATGTAGCCGATGCCCAGCTTGGCGCGGGCATGGCGCGGCAGCTTCGCCAGATCCTGGCCATCGAAGCTGATGCTGCCCTGGCTGGGCTCGAGGTGGCCCATCACCGAGCGCATCAGCGTGGTCTTGCCGGCGCCATTGCGCCCGACCAGGCCGACCATGGTGCCGTCGGCCACCGTCAGCGACATGCCGCGCAGCGCCACCACCGACTGGATCGACACATGGATATCGTGGATTTCTAGCATAGGACTCCTAGCGCGCACTCAGGCCGGCGCCGGGCCGCTCCCAAGCGGCCTGAGCGTCCCCTCGGGGGACGGCTTCGGTACACCGAAGGCAGGGGTGGCAATTCAGGCCGGCGCCGGGCCGCTCCCAAGCGGCCTGAGCGTCCCCTCGGGGGACGGCTTCGGTACACCGAAGGCAGGGGCGACATATTTACTCCTGCAGCAGTTCGCCGGTGACATAGCGGCGCACGTCGTCGGCGGCCAGCGCCACCGCCGGCACATCGTCGGCGATGATGCGGCCGGCGTAAAAGGCCACCACCCGGCTGGCATGGCGCTCAACGATGTCCATGTCGTGCTCGACAAACAGCACCGTGGTGTCCTTCTCTTGCCCCAATGCATCCATGATGGTGTCCATCATCGGAAACTTCTCTTCGGCCGATACGCCGCTGGTGGGCTCATCGAGCAGCAGCAGCTTGGGCTGGCCGGTCAGCGCCATCGCGATGTCGAGCAGCTTGCGCACGCCGCC
>Ga0105046_10018000_pt1 | contig 10773 bp, 11 predicted proteins | sample MAT03_FD_78385 | JGI IMG/M metagenome (GOLD analysis project Ga0105046, IMG submission 78385) | Freshwater microbial communities from Lake Fryxell liftoff mats and glacier meltwater in Antarctica - MAT-03 (megahit assembly) | ecosystem: Environmental > Aquatic > Freshwater > Ice > Liftoff...
AGGCGCGATCCGGCCTGCCCGATCTGCGGTCCGGACGCGGTCGAGCTGCCTGAGTCCGAGCTGGGTGCCTTCCCCGACTACGAAGCCTTCTGCGGCGGGCATGTCGGCTCCTGAGCCGGCGCGAGGCACCGTCACTTAGTCCCGCGAGCTAACCATCTGAACCCGATCATAGAGATCGCCGGCTTTGATTTCACCCTTGATCCCGCGAATTGCTCCGGGCCACTGTTCTTGGAAGCGTTCAGCGGCTTGAGCAGGGACCTGGGCATCAATATCGCGGCTCCGATTTCGTTTAAGCGCTGCTTCACTATCACTGAAAACAACGAGCTCAACGATTGCCTCGCGCTCGCGAGCAATATTAACTAGCTCAGCCCGGCTGCTCGAGTGCAGGTGGGTTGCGTCAGCAACAAGAGTCTTCCCGCTCTCAAGTCCGTTTTTGAGCCGATTTTCAAATTCCTTGCGGACATCGTTGAAGATCTTTCGAGCAGCGCGCTGATCTTCCGGATGAGATAAGATGAGCGAGCCGAACCATTCATTGCGGATAGCGTCTTTCGAGACAACCTCAACCTCAATTCCATCGTTGCCGAGATCAGCGTCTTTGATCCAGCTTGATTTTCCAACACCGGGGACACCGCAGAGGATCAATAATCGCCCTTGTCCGGATCGGCGACCAACTTCTCTCTCCGGAGTCGCCCGAATCTTCCAGTCAATCGGCTTCGATGCAAAATTCTCGAGCCGGGATGACTCTCCAGTTCCGGAGCTTTCGCTACTATCTGCCTTAGCCATCAACAGAGCCTAGCAGAGAACTATTCGAAAGCAGATATCTAGAGAAGAACACCGGCTCATCTTACTAGTACCTTCAGGGCCCGAGTCACCTTGATTGAGCTGTCCAGACGCTGCTTGGCTTGAACGACAATTTGATATCTGCCTGCCTTGCGAGTCTGCCTCTTTGGAACCTCCATCTTCCGCGCTCCTGGCGAGAAGGCTTTATTTGCCTGAGCAACTTGAAGAAAAAGCGAGCACGTCCTCTGGCCAGCGTTGCCGCTGGTTTTCTTTACACATCGACCATTGCTTTTCCGGCCGTTACTTAGCCTTAAAACTTTTACTGTTAGCGTTGCTTTACTGCTCAACCTGAAGGAAATCCTAGCCGCCTTGTTCTGAGAACTCCTACCACCAAGAATCAGAATTTTTGGTTGCAGCCTTACCTTGCTGAGCTGAGGAACTTTTAGACGCGGGTTTAAGCAGCGGCCCTTATTAGTGTAATTATAAATAGAGTTCAAACTGTCAAGCAGCGGATCGATTTCGTTCACTCCGACGCCGAGAAAGAGCAGGCAGTTGCCGTCTGGACTGATTGAGGGGCTGGAAGTCTCGGCACCGAGAAAGTCGCTGCCTCTGAAAAGCGGCGGCCCCGATGACCTAAAGCTATTAGTTTTCTTGACAACGACAATCTTCCGGCCGCCAGCAAAGTTTGTCCCTGGGCGAATGTTCGTCGAGTTACTGGTATACGCGATAGTTCTTCCGTCCTCACTTAGCGTTGGTGAGGTTGAATTGCCGTTGCCAACTGCTCCAACTCCAGACACACTTTGCAGGCTATTCGCTCCGCTCGCTATATCTCTTAGCACCACTTGGCCAAAAAATTCTGGCCAGGGAGCGCTCGCGGGAACCGCGTCAGAATCCTCGGTTGTAAAGGCAACAGTAGCTCCATTGCCACTTAGAGCGAATTCATAAACTGGCTTGACCAAAGAAGCTCCGCCAGTCCCGTCTGTTCGAGAAACAAGCAGAGTGTTATCTGAGTTTAAATTGCGAACAAATGCGCTTCGAGGGTTTCCTAAGTCATCGGAGTGAAGGTTGGTTGCCCGAGAGAGGAACCCGATCCGTTGGCCGTTATAGCTGATTGAAGGATCTTCTGAATCATCGTTGGCAATTGCCCCGGCTCCGCTGGCCCGCGAAACCAGCTTGGTCTTTCCAGTCGAGAGATTGCGCTGGTAGACTTGAGTATGGCTGCCGTCGGCTCCAAGATTGCTCGCCTCGGAGAGGAAGGCAACACTCTGACCGCTGCCGCTTATCGCTGAGTCGAAACTATTCTCGTTGCCGGGAATTCCGTCGTCGTTGATCGAGATTAAAAACAGTTTTTTAGTCTGGACATTTTTCAAGTAGACATCGGTAAAGATATTTGTGTCGGCGGCCAAAAGCTTGCTTCCGGTTTCAAAGGCAATCAGATTTCCGCTTGAGCTGATTGACGGATTGTCGGCATAGGTTGCGCCTGGCGATACCCAAATAATTTTGCCAGTCTTTAAATCGCGACGGTAAATTTGAGAAGATGTTTGAGTTGGCCCAGGAAGGCTCGAAGAGAAAGCCTCAAAGACAACGTATCGCCCATTTGCATTCGAGTTATTCACATGGCTGCGCAAGCGGTAGCCGGCGATGAACCCCGGAGCGTGGACCGAAGCTCGTCCTTTTGGTCGAGAAACCATTGAGATAACACCTTGAGGTAAGTCGCGGATGAAGACTGCCGGCAAGTCCGGGTCGCTGTCGTCGCTCGCCCCGTTCTCGCCCCAGGTTGCCTTACTTCCGTTGGCGGAAATAACGCCATAAACCGCGTAGTTATTCTTGGCCGAAACAAGGGAAGTCGCGCTGTTACTGGTATCGCGCAGGTAGACTCCGTAGTAGTCATCTCCAGCTCCAAGGTTGTTGGCATCAGAAGAAAATATAATTCGCTCGCCGTTGTTGCTGATGCTCGGGGTGTGGGCGCGCCGGTCGGCCGAGGCCCCGTTCGCTCCGGCGGCGCGACTAATTAGATCGGAAGAGGTAGCCGAAAGCTGTTTTCGGTAAACGCTGATCGTGCCGTCAGGGTCAACGACGCCATCGTCGGCAAGATTGGTTGCGTAGCTTGAATAAACAACCAAGGCGTCGCCGGGGCCAGTCGGACTGCCAGCAATATCAGGCTCGCTAGATTCCTCGTTGCCTCCCTGGACAAGCGAGTTGAACCTTGAGCTAACCAAGTAGGTCTCACTGCCAGGAGCAACATCACGAATAAAAATGTCAGAGTCAAAAACTCCATTATTCTTCACATAGCCGCTGACCAGATTTGTAGCTCGAGAAGAGAAGGCGACCCAGCGGCCATCTCCGCTGATCGAGGGGCTGGCTGATTCTGCGCTGCCAGCAGTAACTGATCCCGGAACCCGAGAAACAAGGTCAAGCGTATCGTTGACGAGCCTGATCCGATAAATATCCTGAAGGCCATTCAGATCTCCAGGAACCAGGGCCTGCTTGGTTTGGAAGGCGAGGTATCCTCCATCTCCGGAAAGATCGAAGCCAGCGACTCCTTCGCTTGTAGTTCCGGGCGTGGCCAGTGTTGTCGTTCCGTTGACAATGTTGCGAATATATACATCGGTCAAGTTCGGGTCGGCGTCTTCAGCTACCAATGAGGCCTGGGTCGGAAAGGCGACCAGGTTGCCGTTATCGCTAATCGCAAAGTCTCCAAAAAGCCCGAGCGCCGCTGCCCCATTCGCCCCATTTCTGCGATTAACCAGAACAATCGTTCCGGTTTGGTTGTCACGCCGATAGATGTTCGGGCTGAAGCGGCTTGCTCCACGGGCGAGATTGTTTGAATAAGAGACGAAAAGGCTGTAGCGACCGCTCGCGCTGAGCGGAGATGCTACGGATGAGCCTTGAATCGACCCAGAGCTAACTCCGGCGACGCTACCTCTCGGCAGGTCGAGATAGCTCACAGCAAAGCTTTCTCCCGGAATAGCAGTCCCGGCTTTGGATTCAGACGCTCCGGTTGACAAAAGACCAAGAATGGCAACCGACGTCGCCGCTAGGAGTAAAAGTTGATGACAAGCAGAAAAAGCTTTATTGTTCGGTTTGACCATTCGCTCATACTATGCCCTTTTGCTAAAGAGCACGTTGTTTTGTGACCGACCCTCGGCTCAGATAGAATCATGCAAAAGGAGTATGTTCAGTTAGATTATTTGTATGGGTAAAGCAGATCTCGGCGAAGAAGTGGGTTCGGCTCAAGTCCGCTCCAGTCTCCCGAAGACTAGCCAAGGCGCAGGCGCCGCTCTTGCCGATCTAATTAACGCGATCGAATCCAAGACTAGCGTTCGCCTTCACCAGGATCGCCAGCGCGGCGTTAGTCAGCTTGAGCAGCTCCTTGACAATAATCAGCTCCGCACCCGTGAGCGTCAGCTCTGCAAGAGGTTTGAAAATCAGTGCGAAGCCAGCTGCTGCGGCTCATTCCGCCGTGTCTATTTTTTTGGCGACAAAGTGATCAAGCTGCCAAATCCGATTCCCCCGGAGGCGGGCGTCGACTACTTCAGTCTCCCGCTTGCCGGGGTCACTGCTCAATATGTCGAAGCGGCCCTCGCCGAGCGCACCGATCTGCCGGTTCCAGTTGCAAACACGGCCCTGCTCCACAGCAGCGAGGGGCTGCCAGTTTTGATTATGGATCGAGTCGAGCCGCTTGAGCTCAAAACCAAGCGAGGCTCGACCTGGCAATCGCCGCCGCTCCCTCAGCGTATTCCCGACTACTTATTTCATGACAAGAACATGATTGGGCCCAATCCGGCGCTACCGCTCAGCTATGCCGACTTTCTCGGCAATAGCGAACGCTACGCGCAACTTGGTAAGCGCGACGGTAAGGTGCTCGTCTTTGATGCAGGTGACTATTGGCTCGAAAACAAAGATACGGGTGAAATTTCTTTTGAGCCGCTCCTTCAGATGAAAGGAGTTCCCGAGTTTTTGCTCGAACAGCATTCCCAGCTCGACAAGGGGCTGACTTTTGGCTACTAGCGGCGAGCGCTATTTGCAAGCTCGGTAATTCTCCACGACTGGCCTTGACTTAGCGAATAAGCGATATAGGCTAAACACCACTAAGCTCTTCTTCGAATTTAGCGTGATTGTGTTCGCGTTTATCAGTAGCGTTCAAGTGGTTTACCCTTCCGTCTGTCAAATGCTATGTAAAGATGATAACCGCGAAAAGAGTAATGTTTAGCTTGACTTCTCGAGTTGCTGGGGTTAGTGGTGCTCAGCGTATATAGTTTTAGCGTATGCCCTGAGCAATGTAGCCAGCTGTGCGAGGAATTCGACAAGCCTGAAGTCGCTCGTCAAGATTGGCGGCAGTAGCATCAAGCCAGTCTTGCTGATCATAGGCAGAATTACTTAAATCGATTTCATTGTCGCTCGCTGCCAGAAGCTCGGTACTGAAAACAATGACATCGGCAAGCACTTTGCCGGCCGCCCAGCGAGCCGTCCCAAGCTGGTTGAGTTGATCCCGAGCAAGGTCGATCCCGAGCTGATCGCGAATAATTTCGGCAAGCCCGTCGCGCGCGGCCCGATCGATATCCTCCGCCTCGCTCAGGTCGACGCTGCCCCCGGGTAAGTCCCAGTCGGAGCCAACCTGATGGCGAACGATCAACGCCTTACCATCTCTGACCAGGACTAGGCGCAGATATGTATTCTCTTTGCTCATATTCCTCGTGAGAGTAGCCCTTTCCGAGCAGAATTGTCGGTTTTCCGAATAGTTGCCGTTTCCGACACGAACCGAAGATCGATTAATCTCCTCGAAATCTTGGCATAGATCGGCAGTGGCTGATCATTTTTGAGACCTGAAGCAGAATTGCTCCGGCAATTTTCGGCAACCGAAGCGCTCTTTTGCTAAGATCAATCCGTGAGCGAGCCCGATCCGCACGAACCTGATCTGAAGCAACCTGAGCCCGAACTTGAGGTTCAGTCCGGAAACGCTGACCCTGGCGCCGTCTGGCCAAGCTTTGCAAGCGTAGCGGCGCCCGAGTCCTCTGCCAAATCAAGCTCAAGCCCGAGTTTGCAATTTGCTGCTCCGCTCGATCCCGGTTCTGCTCCTTTCTGGCGGCGCCGAGCCGGACCACTCTTGATTCTTGGCCTCGCATTGCTTGTCCTCGGCAGCGGATTTTATCTGCACGAGCGGAGCATCGTTGCTGATTGGAGCGCTGAGGCCGATCGCCAAAACCAGCTTGCCGCAGCCTGGCAGGCTGAGGCAAAAAGCCGCGAACAGACAGTCACGCAACTGGAAGAAAAATTGCGTCTTTCTGAGCGTGATGTCGGCGAACTTGATCAACGTCAGAAAGAGCTTGCCGCTGAAAAAGCGCGCGTCGAAGATCAGCGGGCCGGGCTTCTCGTCGAATCGGCCCAGATCAGCGCCGATCGCGCCGATCTGCTCACGGTTGCCGGCCGCCTTGTTGACTGTCGCGATGAACTGATTTCTGCATTGAATCAGAGCCTAAGCGCTTCCGTAACTGACACCAGCGCTGCCAATGCTGCTTGCAGCATCGCTGACCAGGCAATCGGCAGCTTCAATAGATAATTACAATGATTCCAGCGGCCAAAAAAGGGAATGCAGATCAGTCTCCGAGCCGAAAAGGCTTCGGCCTTGATCGCCGCTCCCGGCCAATTCTTGTCCTGCTGCTGGCCGGCTTCGCCGCCACTCTCGGCTTGAGCCTGAGCGGTTGTTCCCAGACCCCAGAAGAGGCAACCGGCCCGGGCCAGCTCTTGTTACCAATTGCAAAGCCAGAGCAGCTCGTCGCCAAGAACGCAAAGATCGCTTCAAGGAGCCGGACTCGGCAGATCGAAAAATTTACCTTGCGCGTTCGCAACCTGAGCTGTGCCGGAGTTGCCTCCGGCTCCGGATTCGCAATCGGCCCTCGGCTGCTGATTACCAACCATCACGTTGTTGATGGCGCCTTGCTCGTCGAGGTGAATACCTGGGATGGGAAAACCCTCAAGGCCGAGATTGCCTCAGTTGCTCGCTTCGGTGATCTGGCAGTCGTTCGTGTCGAAAAAGTGCTCCCGCAAATTGCTCGAGTCAGTCGCAGGTTTGCTCGGGGAGATCAGGTTTTTGCGGTTGGCTATCCTGGCGGCGGGCCGCTCACGACCAGCCCCGGCCAGGTGCTCGGGCTAATTTCTGCTGAGAATACTGAAGATCGCGCCGGCCGGATTGTTGTCAGCAGCCAGGTTCGCCCGGGCAATTCGGGCGGCCCACTAACTGACCAATCCGGAGCAGTTATCGGCGTCATCACCGAGTACGAGCCAAGTAGCGGCAACGGGCTAGCGACTCCGGCAAGCAGGCTAATTCGCCTGAGCGAGTCTGGGGCAGCGGGCCGGGCCGTCGAGCCCTGCTCCTACATTTACCGTTGATTCTTGAGCCTTGATCAGCGCCGTTCCCTCGTTATTTGAGCTGCTGGTCACATACGGCCAGCTAGATCAAGGCGGCTTGATACATTGGCCGGCGCCGCTTCAATCTTCTCGATGGCGCGGAAATGGCCCGGGCCAAGCATAGTCGGGTATTCGATGAGGGAATTGTCAGGAAATGACTGAGCATTTTTGTCTGATCCGAGAATTTCACCGACAGGATCAGGAAGTGTTCGTTGGCGTCGTTTTTAGGAAGAAGAGCGGTTGGCAGATAAAACATCGCCCCCCGGTCATCTAGAGAATCTTCTCCGGTCAACCACCAACCTGCAGGCTTGCCGGGATCCGAGCTATTAAACCACTCAGCATCTACAGAATCAATCTCGACGACAGGCACTCCGGCAATCTTTTGTTCCTCTCCATGGGGTCGCATTTTCCCCAAAATCGAACTGGAGTAGCATTACTGCCAGAGCCTTTTTGGGCTTTCTCCATCCTCAGCGCCAGCGCCAGCGCTGGCGCTGTTAGGCGATCGGAAGTTGATGATTGATCAAGGCACTCTTCATTTTCTGCTTTTGACATAGTCATATTGCAGCATTTCTGAGTAGATTTGTCAATATATATAGCTTAACACATAGCAGCACAATCACTGAAATAGTCGTCCCAGCGATCCCAGTAGCGAGCATATGCCGGCTTGAGCGCCGAGTTGTGGCGTCCGAGCGTTTCCCCGTTGTTCTGGTCAAAAGTTGCGTGCGGCAAATTGTCCGGGTCGCGAAGCGAAAGAGAGAATCCGGGCCAAGTCAGGCTTAAGTCAAAGTGCTCCAGGTTGCCCCAGAGCGGCCAGACCTTATCGAGCCAAACATAATCGCCAGCCTCGACCCGGCTGATATTCCGGCGGACCTCGATTCCGGCAGAATCGGAATCAAGCAAATACCAGCTGGTTTCGGGATGTTGCATCCAAGCGTCAAGGACAAGATCATCCTCATCGTTTGGCAAAAAACAGTTGCTCATTAGCGAGCCTTCGCGAGCGGCTTCGGCATAGCTGGTGATCTGGCGGATCGACCAATCATCGGCAAAGCGAAGCAGCACTTTTGAGCTGTCCACCCCAAAGCGCTGTTCACAATCGCCGGCCCGGCGCAACCGTTCTCTTTTGGTCTGACCCATAGAAAAATTATATCAGAAAAGCGGGCTCGAGTCAAGCGAATAGCAAGCCACTGCCACTCGAGTGGCTTGGGGTTAAGGGCTCGGGAAAAACGGGCGCCGGTCAGCAACCTCGGTTAGAATCGTTCCGTGGACCGAGCTCTTGAATATGAAGCCTGCCTGCGAGCAGCGGTTGTCTTCGTCTTCTCTTTCATTATCCTCGCTCTTGCGCTCGGCGGCGGACTCGTCGTCGCCTTCGAGGTTTTCGTTGCCGGCTCTGGGAGCAGGCCATTGACAACGATTAGCAATCGAATCGCCCTCGAATCGTTGGCTGCGGTTTGGGTTGCCTCGCCGCTAATCTTTGCGATCAATTATCAGCTTCTTGCCAAGAACCTTGCCGACAATTTTGCGAGCAAGCTCAGCGGTCAGTTTTCAAAGATCGTCCTCGCCAGCTATATCTGCCTTTTTGCTGGATCAGCCACATTTCTGCTTGCCGGGCCGCTCCTGGTTCTTGCTCTTCTGCCGCTGAGTGCTGGCCTGCTCGCGGCAACAATCTGGTCTTGCGCTCCAGCTCATCATTTCTTCAAAAAAGAAAATGTTCAGAAGTAAAGAAGTAACAGAGAGAATATTACGCTCGAGCGGCTCCGGCCCCCGGCTCGGCGAGAGCAGAATCGCTTCTATCGCCGGGCTTGGCTTGATTCTGGCAGAATCGGAAATTCATCAACTGGCATTTTTGCTTGCGCATGCGCCGCCGCATCGCGGCGGACAACTCGCGACTTGACAATCATATCGTGGAGGGCACGATTCTCTCGATCCCAAAGCGGCCAGAGATAATTAAGCAGCCAGCCAATCGTGAACGTGAGAGTAAAAACCAGATAGCCCCAGAAAAATTGAATGACAAGAACCTGGCGCAGGCAGGCATAGGTAAAACTGACCGGCTGGCCGTTAACGCGGACAACAGCGATCTCAAATACCTGCTTGCCCCAGCTCTGGCCGTTGCGTTTGCCGGCACGAGCCATCGTCAGCCCATAGTAGCCGCCAGCAGCGAGGAGGATAACCAAAAATGCGCCGGCGTAAATAACCAGCGTCACTTCAAGTTCACTTGCATTCAGCTGAATCTGTTCTCCAGCCGATTGATTCGGCTCGGTATAGACCAGCCCAATCAGCACAAGAGCAAGCATCAGAAGCGGGATTGCAGCGGCGCTGACAACGAGCGAGTCGACAAAGAGCGCTCCAAGCCGCCGACTCCAGCTCGAGAGCGGAACTCCATTGAAATTCGGCTCAGCCTTCATCCGGACAAGCCTAGCAGCCGGCACAGACCTGCTTGCGGTTCCGGGAGCGGCTGACGCTAGCCCGGACACTAATCTCGATCAGTCTCATTTTCTAAAATTACCATCTTCGTTGCTCAGCTTTTCTCCTGCTCAACTTCTCTGAGAATTTTCTTTGACAAAAAGCAGCATGCCCTCCGGCCACGGGCTAGTATTTGAAAATGGAGCCAACAAATCAGCCAAGCAATGACGAGCCAAGCTACGAAGCGCCAAGCTACGAAGCGCCGGGATTCGCCGAAGATCCGCTTGTCGATGAGCTTGCTGAGCAGCAGCGGCAAATTTCCCTGCTCCGCCGGGCCCTGATCGGAGGTGCTTTGCTCTTTGTTGCTCTCGCAGCGGTTCTCTTTATCGTTGACCGTGATCAGAAAGCAAGTCAGCAGAGCGTCAGCTCCGAGGTTGAACGTCAGCTCAGCGATAAGAGCGCTGAGATAGACAATTTCCGCGAGTCTTCGAACAAGGCAATCGATGATCGTTCAAATCAACTTTCAACAACGATCGACTCGAAGACCAAGCAGCTCAGTAATCAGGCTCAAAGCGAAGCTGATCGCCTAAATAAGGAGATCAAGGCGAAGCAGAACAGCTTCTCTGCTTTTGAGGCCTCAACAGCCAAGCAGTTCGCTTCGCTCCAAGGTCAAATCAACCAGCTCAGTCGTCAGACTAATTCGCTAAATCAGCGCGTTGATCTACTTATTCAGCGACTAAATAATCAGGGCTGAGGTTCGCCAGCCCGGCTGCGATTCGTCAATTCCGCTAGCGACTCTCGTCTATCTGCTATAATTGCCAGATGAGAGCCGCTGACGCAATGATCGAGGCCCTCCGCGCCGAGGGCGTCGATCATATCTTCGGGATCCCGGGCGGAGCGAACCTGCCGACTTATGACGCCATTGCCGACGCCGATCTGCGCCACGTCCAGGCCCGCCACGAGCAGGCTGCGGGACACGCAGCCGAGGGGTACGCCTGGGCCTCCGGCCGGACCGGAGTCGCCTTCGGCACCTCTGGCCCCGGAGCAACCAATCTGGTGACAGCCATTGCCGACGCGATGATGGATTCCGTACCGGTGGTCTTCGTGACCGGCCAGGTCCGGACCGATCTGATCGGGACTGACGGCTTTCAGGAAGCGGACATCGTCGGCATCACGCTGCCGATC
>Ga0105046_10018005_pt1 | contig 10770 bp, 7 predicted proteins | sample MAT03_FD_78385 | JGI IMG/M metagenome (GOLD analysis project Ga0105046, IMG submission 78385) | Freshwater microbial communities from Lake Fryxell liftoff mats and glacier meltwater in Antarctica - MAT-03 (megahit assembly) | ecosystem: Environmental > Aquatic > Freshwater > Ice > Liftoff...
ACCATAGTAGCTGATACATCTGCTTTATTATTTCCCCAATTGTTGTAAACATAAGTCAGCACCTGTGCAATCTCATCATCATTCAAAGTTTGTGCAGTCATGACGCTATTGAATTTCTTACCATTTACAGTAATCTCTCCGGTCATACCTTTTAAAACAATATCAATGGAGCGATTCATATCTGCGTTTAAATAATCAGATTTAGCAAGAGGAGGGAATGCATTGGTTACACCCTCACCGTTAGGTTGGTGACAAGCGAAACATGTTTTAAAATATACATTTTTACCTGCAGAAATACGATCGACCAGGCTGGTTGGTAACGGGGCCTTTACATGATTGCCATTGGGCATAGTTTGAATGGTTCCGCCTTCAGGACGATAAATTCCCTCTATTTGTTTTCCGCTGTAGAGCTTTTTGTTTTCTTCGCCAAGCACTTTTAACATTCCTAACGAACCTTTATTAAATGTTCTGAAGATGGAATGGTCAACTAAAATTAAAGTGCCGGGAACTTCAACTTTGAAATCAACGATAGCAGATCCTCCGGCAGGAATTAATGTGGTTTGAACATTTTTATTTATTAATTCTCCTCCCTCTACATAAACTTTGTCGAAGATTTCACCAATCACGTGAAAGGAAGAAACTAAGTTCGGACCACCATTACCTACGTAAAGTCGTACTGTTTCACCAACATTTGCTGTGATCGCTTTATCTCCTGTTAATGATCCAACACTTCCGTTAAATACTACATACTCCGGTTTTTCATCAACACCCTTTTGCATGTCGAAAGGTTGTAATCCAGTTTCACCGTTTTTACCCTTCGTATAAAAATCTCCTTGCATTATGTAGTATTCTTTATCCACTTTTGGTAAACCGCCTTCGGGTTCTACCAGGATCAAACCGTACATTCCATTCGCAATATGCATCCCAACAGGAGCTGTTGCACAATGGTACACATACAACCCCTGATTGATAACTTTGAACGAAAAAACTACTTCATGTCCTGGTGCAACGAAGGAAGATGCAGCACCACCACCAGGTCCGGTAACAGCATGTAAATCGATGTTGTGAGGAAGTTTATTATCGGGATGATTTTTAAGATGAAATTCAACTTCATCACCCACTCTTGTTCTGATAAAACTTCCTGGGACAGATCCGCCATAGGTCCAGTAGATGTATTTCACACCATCAGCCATGGTACCTTCTTGCTCTATAATTTCCATATTTACGATGAGCTTTGTAGCCTTTCTGTTTCCTACAGGAGCAGGAACCAATGGAGGAGCTGTTAGTTCTGCAATCGACTCACCTACGACTTCAATAGTTGCTGGGTCGATGTTCGACGCTTGTTTTTCATCGGATGAATTACATCCAATGACCATGATCATTCCAAGTGAAGTTAACAAGAGCAATGCATTTTTTGTGATGCTAAATTTTCTTTTTTTCATGATTGTATTATTAATTAGGTTAGTTCTTTTCAAGGGCTTCATCATTCGGCGTACCGTATTTCAGAAATTCTGCAATGTATAGGCCAACGCCAACAGTGAATAATGTAGCGCAGCATATAAGAATGAAGAAATGCACCTCAATTTCTTTTTGTACTTCTCCGAATTCAATTCCTACAATTCTTTCCATATACACTTGCGCCACACCGGCAACACCAAAGGCTACAGTCATTCCAACCATTCCAATATTGGATAGCCAGAATGCAAGTACTCCACGGTTACTATCGTATAATTTTCTTCCTGTTAGGTTAGGCATTGTATAAGCGATGATGGCAAATACAATCATGGCGTATGCACCCCAAAAAGCGAGATGACCATGCATCGCTGTAACTAAAGTTCCATGTGTGTACATATTTACAGAAGGCAATGTATGCGCAAGTCCTAAAAGACCTGCTCCAACAAAAGAAACAATAGCGGTTCCTAGTGTCCAGCTGAGTGCAATTTTATTCGGATGTCTTTTCTCTCCTTTGCGATACATCGCAATAGCAAATAGTGCCATCCCTAAAAATGCCAATGGTTCAAGTGCCGAAAATATTCCACCAACGATGAGCCATGTTTTCCCTGCACCAATATAATAGTAGTGATGACCTGTACCGAGTATTCCCGAAATAAATGTGAGTCCAACAATTACGTACAGCCATTTTTCAATCACCTCACGATCCACTCCTGTAATTTTAATAAGTAAGAAAGAGAGAATCCCTCCCATAATTAGTTCCCATACTCCTTCCACCCAAAGATGAACCACCCACCATCTGAAAAAAGAATCCATGGTTTGATTGTCGAACCAAATCATTCCGGGTAAATAAAGAAGAGCCGCAAAAACTAATCCCATGGTGAGCACCAATGAGGTAGTAGTTCTTTTTTTTCCTTTATATAATGTCGCAAGAATAATTCCAAGAAAAGTGAGAACGTTCAAAACAACAAGATAATCCAGAGGCCGTGGAATCTCTAAAAATTTTCTTCCCTCCCAATAGTTGAAATGATAACCAACAATTGCAACGACACCTACTAATGCAAGTGTTATTAATTGTATATAGGCGAGTTTTACGCTTACTAATTCTTGTTCTGCCTCTTCTGGAATGATGTAATATGCTGCACCCATAAATCCGGAGAGCAACCAAACAACGAGTAAATTTGTATGTACAGCTCTTGCAGTATTAAAAGGAATAAAATCATGAAGACCATCATAGCCCATGTGTGCAAAGCCCATGATAAATCCATAAACGATTTGCAGCGTCAGCAGTAGCATGCTTAATGCAAAGAACCAATAAGCTACTTTTTGTGATTTATATTTCATAGAATTATTTATTAGGTTGATTAGATTTATTGTATTTATGCTTTGCCGGGAAACCATTTAAATCGATTTCGCCAATCCACTTTAAGAAGGCTACTACAGCATCCGCATCTTTTTCCGACATATTATAAGCGACCATTTTTCGCCCTCTTGGCGACCAAGGCACCGGTGACATAAGCGCTGCTTTAATATAACCTTCGCCACGGCGGTCATATACTTTTGTAAGTTCTGGAGCATAGTAGGCTCCTTCACCCATTAATGTATGACATCCCATACAGTTGTTTTCTTCCCAGATGTGTTTTCCTTGAATCACAAGTGGAGTGAGATTTTCTTCATGTGTTCGCTTTGGAACTTCATTGCTCATTGTATTCCAGGACATACCCAGAAAGATGGCAAACGTTACAATCGTCCCTCCCAGGAAGAATGTTTTTGCTTGACTTTTTGATAACATGGTTGTTTTTTTATAGGTTAATAATAAAGGACTATTTTGTCCGAATTAAGATTAATTTTTTTTACGATCGCATAAATGTCTTCAAGGTAGAAATGTCAGATATAATTTCTTTCAGATAGGTTTTATGCACGAATTCTATTATTTCGTTACGAATAGGAATATATTTATGATGAACAGGGCAAGGACGGCTGTCGGAACATTGGTCAAGTCCGAGCACACAGTGATTAAAAATATTCGAACAGTCCATAAGATTGATAATTTCGGCAAGAGTTGTTCTGTTAATTTTCCTTGCACTCACTTCAAAACCACCATGAGGACCTTTTTTAGAATCTACAATTCCACCTCTGGAAAGTTTTTGAAGAATTTTTCCAGTGAAAGCAACGGGAGAATCTATCCCCTTTGAAATTTCCGCAAGAGTACACCGTTCTCCCTCGTAAGATTTGTTGGCTATAAAAATTACAGCTCTTATGGCGTACTCACATGCTTTTGAAAACATAATTATCTTGTGACTAGACAAAATTATGGAAGATTATAATATTCGGACAAAAAAGTCCTCTATTATATTTGTGATTTTTATTATGTTTTTTCTATTGAGACTTATGAAACTCATGACCAAAATCATTGTAAATAATTGGTTTGAATATATGGAGTACTTAGTAGAAATTTTAAATTTACCATGTAATACCAATTGTAATTATATTTTAATTCAATAAATTTATTGTGTAATGCCGACTTACATCGAATTAAGTTTAATCTATTGGTAATTTCTTATGTAACGTCGGTATCATGCCGACTTACATGGACATAGATCTAATTTATTGGTAATTTCTTATGTAACGTCGGTATTATTTGCGAAGAATAATTCTGTGAACCTCCATGACTCCGTGGCAAAAAAATATTTTATTTTCAAATCAACTCATCTTCAAATCAACCCATCTTCAAATTAATTAGAAGCGGGTTTTTTCCTCGTAGTAAATTTATTTCTTGAATGATGTGATTTAGTAGCTACTCTCAAATCCGGCGATATACCAATATGTTCGGGTATAGGCGATGGCGTTAGTGTTTTGCCGATGAGTTTTTCGATGCGTTGAAAGCGACGATAATCATTGCTCGTGATGAGCGTAATGGCTACACCCGATTCATCGGCTCTGGCGGTTCTTCCGATGCGATGGATGTAATCTTCCGGATCGTGTGGTGCATCGTAATTAACGACTAAACTCACTCCTTCCACATCAATTCCTCTCGATAAAACATCGGTGCCTACTAATACTTTTACTTTCCCACTTTTAAAATTGCGCATTAATTCTTCTCTTTCACTTTGGTTAAGATCGGAATGGAAGGCAGAAGTTTTTAATCCTGCTTTTCTTAATTCAGAATTTAGTTTCTTGGTATTTTCTTTCGAAGATGAAAAAATAATGACCGATTGATATTCCGGATTTTTTAAAATGTCGATAATCATGGGTACTTTTTGATCCATGTTAACGAAATAAAATTCTTGTCGAATTTTTTCAGCAGGTTGTGAAAGTGCTAAACTAATTTCTTTTGGATTTCTTAGAATTTTTTCTGCAATGGTGCGTATGCGTGGTGGCATCGTAGCAGAGAACATCAGTGTTTGATGATTGGGCGGCAACATAGAAATGATTTTTAAAATATCATCGTAAAAACCCATGTCGAGCATGCGATCGGCTTCGTCTAAAATCAAATGTTGTAAATGACTGAAATCAATATCACCACCTGCAAGTAAAGAAAGCAATCGGCCGGGCGTTGCAATGATCATGTCGGCACCTTCTCTCAATGCACGCTTTTGCTGTTCCCAAATCATACCATCTCCACCACCATAAACAGGAATAGAACTTACCTGTAAAAAATAGCTGAAGCCTTCAATTTGCTGATCGATTTGTTGAGCCAATTCACGCGTAGGTGCAATGATGAGCGTATTCAAATGACTGTGATCGGAACGCGCAATGCGATCGAGGACAGGCAATACATAGGCAGCCGTTTTGCCGGTACCTGTTTGTGCACAGGCAATCAAATCATGTCCTGCAAGAATAAGTGGAATGGCTTGTTCTTGAATGGGAGTTGGCTGGTCAAAGCGCATGGCGTCAAGGCCTTCCTGAAGCTCAGCGACGAATTTAAAGTCTTGAAATGTCAATTTATTTGTATAAGGTATTCAAAGATACAAATAATCAAGGCATCTCTAGTTCTATTTATGCATCAAGAAGATAAGAAGCTTATCGAAGTAAAACTACGGTGCCTGATTTAACAATTGATTTTGATGTTTTACCCTTTAAGATGGGAGTGTATTCTACACGATACGCATAAACGTCGGACTTGGCCTCCATACTTTTATAAAACCCATCCCAAGCTGCATCTACATTTTTACTTGAATAGATTTCCTGACCCCAGCGATTAAAAATGGAAAGTTGAAATTTCGCCAGATCACAATAATAATAAGCACGGAAATAATCATTCTTCAAATCGGAATTCGGTGTAAAGGCGTTGGGTAAATACAAATCACATTCGCATTTTGATTCTGAAATTTGAAGCGTATCACTCGTTACACATCCATTATCAAAAATGAAATTCAAAATATAAGTTCCGGGAATATCAACAAAGAGCGTTGCTGTTGTATCGCCCGTATTCCATGAATGAATACACGTTGTGCAATTTTCATCACCAATCGTCAAAGTGTCATTTTCACAAAGTGCATCATCCGAACCTAAGTCAACTGGAAAAGTATTGATCACAGTAACAAGAATAGAATCTGTTAAAATAAATTCATTGCAATCATCTGTAACTGTTAAGATATAATTTCCGGGTGTATTTACTGAGATTGTTGCAAGGGTATCGCCTGTCGACCACAAATAATTTTTAAAGGTGAATGGTAGTTTATTTTCCAACGTAACAGAGGAACCTTCACATACAGTGGTATCAATTCCCAACTCAAGAAATTTGGCAGGACTACATTCGGCATTTACATTCACTATAAAACTATCCATTGGCATCGTCTCCTGGAAAGATGAAAAGTTAGCAGAAATAAGATTCGTGACTTCAGGAATTATGGTATAAAGATATGGACTGATCACACTTGCAGGGGGACTCAAATCACATCCACTTTTATAGTCAGTATCAAGTCGTGCAAAAAATAAATTTCCCGAATTACTCAACCCACCAATAATCGGAGTTTGATCGGGAAGGAAATTCAAACTCGTGCCATGCATACCCAAAGAATTGTCGATTGTATTTTCTTTAATAAGATTAAAATCTTTATCCAGTTCAATAATTTTTGTTGTTAAACCGGCTCTAAAAACAGCCGCAATGTTACCATTGGGGTGATTACGTAATGCAGGAGGATTTCCGCTCATATTAATCCTCTTCGCATCCGGCCATATCTGATTGCCTAGTTTGTCAATTTTAAAAAATAACATTTCACCTCCTCCGTCAGCGTAAGCAGAGCAGATGTAACCATCGCTTACTTCGACGGGAGCGAGATAATAATAAGAAAGAGAATTGATGCGAACCGACCAAGACACATTTCCTGAGGCATTCGTTTTAATTAAAACATCTCCGGTTCTTAATAATAATCCGCCATCAGAAGTTGTAATTGCTCCTCCCCAAATTCCGCCATGGTCGTAAAATTTTGTCCATTGAACGCTGCCGGCAGCATTCAATTTAATCAACACATTGTAAACAGGGCTTGTTGAAATATGAGAAACATTTCCATAGATAAAAATATTTCCGCTATTATCTTCCAACAAGGAATAACTGTAATGGTTAAAATCGGAATCGCCGTAAGAGTTATTCCAAATCACATTTCCATTTGGGTCCAAGCGTGTTACCAAAGTAATGTCAACGCCATTTTTCTCAATTCGATTCATCATGGCAAAATCGCCATTATTTAATCTAATGAAATCATTTAAACCGAAAATAATTTGAGTGTTGGTATATTTTTTCCCCCAAATAAATTCGCCGCAATTATTGAATTTGCTTAGCTTTAAAGAGTCGTATGAAAAAATAGCCCAGCCATCATTTCCTGTAGAGTAAATACGTGATGGAGTTCCTGATTTCACATCCGTTGATTTGATAAAAGGATCTTGAGCCCAGCTATAAGCTATTGAAAGGAAAAATAAATAAAAAACCAAATACTTTTTCATTTTTTGATCTTGAGTGTTTGCTCCATATTTTTTTAATTCACATATAAATGAGAATGCTAAGTTACAACAATTAGCCTACTCAAAAAATATTTTCAAGACCTTTAGAATGCTTTATAAGCCTGCATTGTAAGTTACAATGAAAATTTTACATCTTTATTACGATTGCATCTAAAAGTATAAGGGAATATAGATAGAAATATAAGGGTGTGCAGATTAAATTTAAAATTGGGGTTTTTAAAAGTAATGAAGAAGAACAAGGTGTTGAAAAAAAGAGAGTCCGACGATTTTCGCCGGACTCTCTTTTATTTTATTAAAAACTATTTGGTAAGTAACAATGATTTTGTAGAAACGTTCTTGCCATCTACCATCAATGAATAGGTGTATTGTCCTGCTGCGAATTCATTTGCATTCAGCAGAATTTGTCCGATACCTTTTCCTTTCAATACATATTCGTTTACGACAACTCCGGAAGTAGAAGTAATTAATAAGCGAGCATTTTTAAAATTTTCGGGTAAGAAATATTTAATTGTTGTTGACTGATTAAATGGATTTGGAGAATTTTGTTCAAGGCTAGCCACTTCTAAGTTTTTTGCGATCTTCTCGGCGCTCGATGAAATATTCAATGCTTCTTCAATGGCTATTAATTTATTTTCAAGTACATTCAATTTTGAAGTGAGCGTTGCAATGTCTGCATCTTTAGCAGCAATTTGACTTTGTTGCTCTTGAATGGCAGCAGTTAATACCGGAATCATTCCCATGTAATTTACTACTTTAATAGAGGCAGATTGGCTAATCAAAGCTCCTGTTTTAGGATCTTTTTTCTCTGGCAATGTTACGTCTTGAACTAAATTTGGAAATTGCTCTTGTAAATTCGCAGCCATAAATCCGGTTTGCAAATCAGAAGGCAAATAGAGATTAGGGTATTCTGAAGTGCGGAAATTATAAGTTGCTGTTTCTAATTTATTCAGTTTGCTGATGACCGATCCCAGCGGTTGAACATTACTTTTTAGTCTTGCATCAGAAGGAGTATAATATCTCCATGCTAAAACGTTTCCTTGAAAGTATCCGGCAAAATCTACTGGACTAGTTGCAGTAGAGGAATCCGTTGCAATGCCCCAGATGGAAATGTTTTGAGTTGCTGATTGTGAAATTCCGAAGATAGCATTGCCTACATTTCCTCCTGAGGTTTGTCCCCACACACCTGTTGGATCAACTGCTGCTCCGGGAGTGTATCCACTAAATCCAAGTACTCCTATATTGCCATCGCCTTCAACACCAATTCCGTTTCCGAATCCATTTATACCAATAAAATTAGCGTTTGCAGAAATACCAATACCACCTGTATCGCTGGTGATAGAATTTACTTTAAGTCCAATAACATCCAGAGGGCCTGTATATTTTCCTAGTATATTCACAATGGGATCTACGGTAGAAGCTGTCCCCAAAATATCAAGTCGGGAAACAGGGGAAGCAGTTCCGATACCCACTTTTCCGGTATTCGTTATGGTCATTCTTACTGCGTTGTTCGTTCTAATTTTAAAGGATTTAGAATCCGTTGTTCCAATAAAATTTGTAGAGGGATTCGTCCCTGCATTCCCGGTCAATGACCATGACTGAGAAAAAGATACTTTAGGGAAAGCAATACATAGCATTGCTAATCCACACACTAAATTCAATGTTTTCATTTGATTTGGATTTTAGATTTAAGTACCAAATTAGCAAAAGGAAGATAGCTACCAAATTTTGTTGAAAAAATTCATTAAAATCTTCTCGGTTGCAGATCGGTCCAAGTCTACGGCCTTATAAAATTTGACTTTACAATTGTCTTGTTCGCTCTTGTTCGACTTATATGGAGGAAGCAGGAGAGGAGAGTTTTAAACCCCCTTCTCCTGCTTCATTTACCATAATTATTTAAGAAATCAAATTGGTTCCAAATAATAGGTAATTGACACCAGATTACTAAAAAAACTGAAGAAAACGCATGATATCTATCTATGAGCGATCATTTTACCATCACCTTAGCACAGCAAAAGGGTGGTGGTTGGATAGCTAGCGTTGTTTTCTCGATTGTAGTTAAAGTATAAATAATCTATACCTTTTTTCTTGATGTGAAGAACAGACAATAAGTTTTAAGAAGAATATTAAAGACTATACTGTGTATGGCAGCTTTCTGTTTGAAAATGTACCATTATTTCACCTTAAAAAATCAACTCCAAAATATAGTTTATTTTAGCTGTTTGTTTGATATAATTTTTGTGGGAATTTATTATTACTTTATTGAATTACTGTTTTTGAGACTTTCAAAGAAAGTTATGTATTGAGTAATTACCCCATCAAGTAGAAAGAATAAAAATGGAATTTTGATTCAGGTCGCAAATGATGTTAATGTCGAAATCTAGTGGTTATAGCGGTATTTCCAAAGTATAATTGTGTAATATTGCTCACTCCAATTATAATGATGAATCTAGAAGAACAATTAAAGGCAAGAAGTGACAATAGCTGCGAGCTTTGTGGATCAACGAAGCAATTAAACGTATATGGAATTCCTCCTATGGGTGGAGCTACTGCAGACAAAAATGCTTACATCTGTGAAAAGTGTTTAAAGCAATTAGAAAAGAAAGAAGAGCTAGATAGCAATCACTGGAGCTGTTTAAACGCTAGTATGTGGAGCGAAGTCGCGGCAGTGCAAGTTATAGCTTGGCGTATGTTAAATCGTTTGAAGAATGAAACATGGGCAGCAGATGCGCTAGATATGATTTACCTTGATGATGATAATTTAGCGTGGGCAAAAGAATCGAACGACCATCTTGATAAAGGAGATGACGATATGCATCGCGATTGTAATGGAGCATTGTTGCAAAATGGCGATTCAATAACACTTATTAAAACATTAGAAGTAAAAGGTTCACAAATTTCAGCGAAGATTGGAACGGTTGTGAAAAATATTAAAATAGTTTCAGATAATACAGAACATATTGAAGGTAAAATTGAAGGACAACAGATAGTGATCTTGACGAAATTTGTAAGAAAGGTAATTTAGTTAAAAGCCTTTTGCTTGTTGGAAATTTATTTTGAGTAAAGCGATTTACGGCTGATTTGATTCTTTATTTTTTGCAAGTAAGGAAAGTTGTTTTGAAATGAACTTATGATTCAGATGAATGGCGATTAACCTTTATCATCGCTAGTTCAAAACTTTTAGACAAGTCTAATTATTTGAATGCAGATCGGTTTTTCGATATCGAAAGCTTGTTTGCTTTTTAAGTTTTTTATTAGAAAAACTAATGTCCATGAAATACCTCTATAGGTAAATGATTTTTTATTGAGATAATTCATTTGTATGAGTTGCAAAAATTAGCTGAAAATTCAATTTAA
>Ga0105046_10018006_pt1 | contig 10770 bp, 9 predicted proteins | sample MAT03_FD_78385 | JGI IMG/M metagenome (GOLD analysis project Ga0105046, IMG submission 78385) | Freshwater microbial communities from Lake Fryxell liftoff mats and glacier meltwater in Antarctica - MAT-03 (megahit assembly) | ecosystem: Environmental > Aquatic > Freshwater > Ice > Liftoff...
CCATCCTTTTCGGCTTCCTTGGCGCAAGCTTCTGCGATGCCCTTCTCCCAATCGATCAGAGTGCCGTAGCAATCCGTGGTGACCCATTCAATGTTCTTTAAGCTCGGTAGGGGCATGCGCGTTCAGCATTATGTCGGATAGTGTCCGCGATCGGCCTACTCGTCCCCCAAACCCGAAAAAAGACATGGATCTACTCGAATATCAGGGTAAAGAACTCTTCGCACGTCATGGACTCCCGGTTCCCGAAGGCAGCCACGCCAAAACCATCGAAGAGGCAGTCGCAGCCTCGGAAGCTCTTGGTTATCCGGTAGCAGTCAAAGCACAGGTACTGATCGGCGGCCGCGGCAAAGCCGGCGGCATCAAGATCGCCAGGGACGGCGGTGAAGCTCACGAGCACGCCGGTGGAATTATCGGCATGGACATCGTCGGCCCGCACGGCGAGGGTCCGTTCAAGGTCAACGAACTCTGGGTCGAAGCCGGCTCTGACATCAAAGCCGAGTACTACGCGTCGGTCATCCTCGACCGTTCCGCCAAGAAGCTCCTGATCATGCTCTCGCACATGGGCGGCATGGACGTCGAAGCTGTCGCCGAGACCGATCCGGGCGCCCTGATCAAGGAACACGTCGACCCGCTGAATGGCCTGACCCAGGAAGCCGCACTGGCGATCGTCGCCAAGTCCGGGATTCCGTCGGAATTTGCCGACCAGGTCGCCTCGATCCTCGTCAAGATGGCCGAGATCGCCCAGGATGAAGACGCCACGCTGATCGAGATCAACCCGCTGATCGTCAATGCCGAAGGCGAAGTCCTTGCGCTCGACTCGAAGACGACAATCGATGACAACTCGCTTTACCGTCATCCCGAATTTGCCGAACTCGCACCCGAGATCGAAGACGAGCAGGAAGCGATGGCCAAGGAGAAGGGCCTCACTTACGTGAAGCTCGACGGCGACATCGGCATCCTCGGCAATGGTGCCGGGCTCTGCATGTCCACTCTGGACGTCGTCGCCCAGGCCGGTGGCGCTCCCGCCAACTTCCTTGACGCCGGCGGCGGCTCCAAAGCCGAAGCGATCATCGACGCGCTCGAAGTAATCACCTCCGACACCAAGGTCAAGGCAGTCCTTTTCAACATCTTCGGCGGCATCACCCGCTGCGACGAAGTTGCCAAAGGCATCATCGAAGCAGTCAGCAAGATGGGCATCAAAATGCCGATCGTGGTCCGCCTGGACGGCACCAACTCGGAAGAGGGCCTGCGCCTGCTCGCTGAAGCGGGCCTGACGAACCTCCACAACGAATCGACCATGCTCGGAGCGGCCAAACGTGTCGTCGAGCTGGCTGGGAGCCCCTCATGAGCATCATCATCGACAACGACACCAAGCTGGTCATCTCCGGCCTGACCGGACGCGAAGGCACTTTCCACGGCCTGCGCAACCGCGACTATGGCACCAACGTGGTCGCCGGCGTGACCCCGGGCAAGGGTGGTGCCGACGTCGAAGGCATCCCGGTTTACGACTCGATCGCCGAGTCAGTCGAACAAGAGGGCGCCAACACCTCGATGATCTTCGTCCCGGCCCGCTTCGCCGCGGCCGCGATCAACGAAGCGATCGACTCCGGTGTGGAGACGGTAATCGCGATCACCGAAGGTATCCCGGTCATGGACATGCTGCCGACCTACTGGCGGGCCAAGGAAAAGGGTGTCACCCTGATCGGGCCGAACTGTCCCGGTGTGCTGTCCCCGGAGAAAGCCAACGTCGGCATCATCCCGGCCCAGTTCTTCGACCCGGGCAAGATCGGCGTCGTTTCCAAGTCGGGCACCCTGACCTACCAGATCGGCAACGAGTTGAAGCAGGCGGGCGAAGGCAACTCTTCGATCGTCGGCATCGGTGGCGACCCGATCGTCGGATCCGACTTCATCGACATCCTGACTCTCTTTGAAGCAGACCCGGATACTGAACTGATCGTCATGGTCGGTGAGATCGGTGGCGACGCCGAAGAGCGGGCTGCGGAGTTCATCGCCGAGAACATCTCCAAGCCCGTGGTCGGCTACATCGCTGGCTTCACGGCACCACCCGGCAAGCAGATGGGCCACGCCGGCGCAATCATCTCCGGTTCTTCAGGAACCGCCAAAGCCAAGCAGGAAGCCCTTGAAGCCAAGGGTGTGCGGGTCGGCGAAAGCCCGACCGAGGCCGCGAAGATCGCGGTCGAGCTATTGCGCAGCCTTTGATGTCCTAAAGTCCTTCTCATGCCAGACACGATCAGCTTCGCCAGAGGTGCCCCCAGCCCCGACCTGATTCCGGTTGAAGCAGTCCGCGCTGCGACGACCAAGGCGCTCGAGAATGACTGGCAGACAGCACTTTCGTACGGAGTCGGCATCGGACATCCCGGGCTCTGCGCCTGGATCGCCGATCGTCACGGGCTCGAAGACGCCAGCCAGGTGATGGTCACCAACGGTTCTCTGGAAGCGGGAGCCATGCTTTTCCGGCACCTGCTGGAGCCGGGCGACCGTGTGATTGTCGAACAGCCCTCCTATGACAGGACGTTGCTCCTGCTGGAGCAACTCGGGGTTGAGTTCGTTCCGGTTTCCCTGGAGGCCGACGGCATCGACGTCGATGCGGTTGAAGCCGCCCTGGCCGAAGGCCCCGTCAAGCTGGTCCACCTGATCCCCAACTTTCACAACCCGGCGGGCTGCACACTCTCCGGGGACAAACGGGTCCGGCTGGTCGAACTGGCTGCCGAGCACGGGTTCACGATCTTCGAAGACGACCCTTACCGCGAGCTGCCTTTCGGTGAAGATCCGCCGCCGACCATGCTTTCGATGGACAAAGCGGATCGCGTGATCCACGCTTCGTCCTTTTCGAAGACGGTCAGCCCCGGAGTGCGTGCCGGTTATCTGGCCGGGCCGGCCGGCCTGATCAAGGAACTCGCCAAGGTGGCGAACGAGACCTACATCTCGCCGAACATGCTTACCGGCTCACTGGTCCTCGAGCTCTGCCAGTCCGGTGCACTCGATCGCAACATCGAAGTCTGCAAGGTCGCGCTTCAGGAGCGCCGTGACGCTCTGATCACGGCCCTCGGCAAGCACCTGCCGACCGCCGAGTTCGTAGTGCCCGGGGGCGGCTACTTCCTGTGGGCCGACCTCGGAAGGCTTCGACACGGTCGATCTGGCAGCGAAAGCCAAGGCTGCGGGCGCGCCGTTCATACCCGGCACCGACTTCATGCTCGAGGGTGGGCAGACCAGCCTGCGCTTCTCATTCGCTTCGGTTCCTCCCGAGTTCATCGATGAGGGAATCCAGCGAATCGCCTCGGCCGCCTGAAACACCTGTAGCTACGGGCGGTTATCGCCCGTAGCGATCAGGTGAAATTACGAGCTGGTCTGGCAAAGCAGCCCGTGGCGGCGGGGCTGGATTGGCTCGAACCGTAACCGTCTCGGCAACCGTCCTCGTCACTTCATGATCGCCGTCTTCAGCCTTGACGATGATCACGTCGACCTCTGAGGACTTCACGTGTCCTTCCAGACCGGGCTCGAGGCCGATGTCCTTGAGGTAATGGAGCAGGCCCTCGGCTTCGTTCTCGAAACGCAGGATCATGACTTCGGCACCAACATCGACGTCGGCAAGGGGCGCGCCCGGCTCCCTGATCCCGTCGATCGGATGGCCGTGCGGGCAGGTGGTCGCTTCACCGATGGCGAGGCGCATCTGCTTTTCGAGGACCGGTGACATCGCGTGCTCAAGGCGCTCTGCCTCTTCATGGACTTCATCCCAGGGGATGTGGAGGACGTCAGTGAGGAAACGCTCGATCATGCGGTGACGACGGGTGATCTGCTCGGCTTCGGCCAGACCGTTTTCGGTCAGGTGGAGGATTTTGTCGGCCGTCCGGGTCACGTAACCATCGCGTTCGAGCCGCTTGATCATCTCGTGGACGGTGGGCGGCGAAAGCTGCATCGCGCGGGCGATGTTGGCGCCGGTGATCGGCAGGCCGGCTTCCATCAGCCAGAAGATGGTCTGGAGGTATTCCTCTTCGGCAACGGTTGCTTGTTCGGTGGTCATCAGAATCTCCTGCTCGTCATCAAAACTGGACCATGAATACTAGATGGTCAGCTCAGGCCACAAGGGAGGTGACCACGGCTTCGTAGAAGCCCTCGCCGTTTCGGCCCTCGGTAACGGTGACGTTCGGGAATTCCCGCATCGCCGTCCTCACCCCGGGATCCTTTTCGGGGCCATTGGCGACCACGAAGAACCTGCCGACCGAAGGCGCCACTTCAAGGTCTTCGACCGAATCTCCGACTGCGATCGTCTCGTCCAACGTGTAGCCGCGGGCCTGGGCGTGGGCGGCAACGGCCCGAGACTTGGAGACCCCGCGGGGGACCAGGTGGTAGCAGTGGCTGACCTCGATACCCGGCATCGGGCGGCTGATCGCACCGTTGTCCAGCAGGCGCAGGTCGCTGTGACCCTCGGCGTCGAGCATCGCGTTCACTTCCGAAGTGTCGACATCGCCGCGGAAGAGGTGCGACATCTCGCGGCCGGTGTGCCAGGGCTCATGGAACTCGAGCCTGCCGTCGTACCTTTCGAAAAGAAGCTCGGGAACTCCGCGGTTGCTGATCTGCTCGACCACGGTCAACTCGGGGTGGAGTTCGAAGTCCCCGGTCATCATGGTCAGCTCGCGATCGATGCTGAAAGCCGAACCGGCTTCGAAGATGAACGAAGTCTGGCCGATGATTCGGGCATCTTCGTGCACCTGGATCTGGCGGCGGCCGGACATGATCACGACCTCAACCCCGGCCCTCGAGCATGCTTCAAGCCCTTTCGCCTGAAACATCGAGAAGTTGCCGTCGTGGTCGGTGAAGAGCGATGCTCCATCACCGAGCAGGGTGCCATCAAGATCGGTGTAAACGCAGCGCAGGCTCATACGGCGATGCTACGCGGCGGGCGCACCACGGGGCCGGCGGCCGCTCCCGGAGCCGGGCGGATCGACCCGAGGTCGTCCCTGCCAAGATCCTCCAGCACGTCGGAAAGTGCCTCGATCACTTCGGCCGACATGCCGCCGAGTGCGGCCAGCGACTGGTGCGCGTTGCGTTTGGTGCCGAGTCCGACCTGGGCCATGCCGGCCAGTCCGATTCGATCCCAGACCCCGACCAGCATCGCTATCTCAACCCCGTAGCCAGTGTAAAAAGGGATCGAATCGAGCAGTGTCTTGCGGGCCGCAACTTCACCGGCCAGCGGCTGGTCGAACTGGTTCAGCTCGGGCACCGTCCTGGCCAGCAGGGGCCTTGCCGTGAGTTCGGTCACCCGGCCACCACCGGCCGGCTGCTCGCTGGTCTGCTGCCGGAAGGGACGCCGATAGGAGCCTTTTACAAACTGCTTGCCTGGGTTCTCGCAGAGCGGGCCGATCAGTCCGGTCACGTAATGGCGGCCAAAGTCGGCGATGTCCCCGTCGACGAAAACCACTACCTCCCCGGTCACTGCCTCCAGCGAACGCCACATGGCGTCGCCTTTGCCGTGGACCGGGCCGAATTCCGGCTTCAGGTCGTTTTCGGAGATCACTTCAGCACCGGCGTCAAGGGCGGTGGCCGCGGTGCCATCCGGCGAGTCGGCATCGACCACGAGGATCTGTGAAATCAGGCCGAGCTCGGCCAGCAGGTTCAGTTCACCAACCGTCTGCGCGATCGTGCCGGCTGTATTCCGGGTCGGAACGACGACCGAAACCGGTCCCGGAAGCCGGCGGACCAGATCCGTTGCCGGAAAGTCCGTGTGATCGTAGGTGTCGAGAGCATCAACCATCTAGCATCGTTTCGGTGACTGATTCAATCCCAGTACTGCGGGGCGCTACCGGCGAGATTAACGTAGAGCAGCCTTTTGTGGTCGGGGTCGTCAACGCGACTCCGGATTCATTCTCGGACCGGGGCGATCGTTCGACTTCAGGATCGATCCGCGCCGTGATGGCCCACATCGAAAACGGGGCGAGGGTGATCGAGGTCGGTGGCGAATCGAACGTGACCAACCGGCCCGCGGTAACGGCCGAAGTTGAAGTCGAACGCATCCTTCCCGTCGTCACTGCTGCGGTCGGTGCCGGCGCAATCGTCTCGATCGACACCTACAAACCAGAGGTTGCCAAAGCGGCACTCGAGGCCGGCGCGGCAATAGTCAACGACATCAGTGGCAGCGGCAGCGACGAGATGCTGCGGGTCTGTTCTTCCTACGGCGCGGCGATGGTCGTGATGCACACCGAGGTCCCGCCGAAGACGCAGCGATGGGATGAAGCCCTCTACCCCGACGGCATCATCACCCGTCAGATCGAGTTCTTCGAGGACCGCCTCGCAGCCCTGGCTGCCGCCGGGATCAACCGGGACCAGGTGGTGATCGACCCCGGCCCGGACTTCGGCAAGACCCCGGCGCAGACGGTCGAATCGCTGCGTGGCCTTTCCGAACTCGTTGCCCTGAACTGCCCGATCATGCTGGCTGTCTCCCGCAAGGATTTCATCGGCGCCCTGACCCACCGGGCCCCCGGTGGGCGGGCGGCCGGAACTTTCGCCGCCCTGGCCTGCGGCCTCGACCAGGGCGCGAAGCTGCTACGGGTCCATGACGTCAAAGGCACGGTCGACTTCCTCAAGGTGTGGCGGGCCCTGCGTGGTGAGTCCGAGGTCCCGCCGGACCTGCGGATCGCCGAGGAGATCCGGCGCGAGCCGCCGAAAGAGGCGGAAGAGCAAGTTGGCTGAATCACTGCTCGGCTCCCGCTGGGCGGTGGCAATCGACCCGGCCCGCCGTGACGGACGCATCCTCAAGACCGAACACGAACCGGCCCGCAACCAGCAGCTGGCCGATATGCCGGAAGAGATCGTCCCCGGGCTGGCCGATTCACTGGAAAGGCAGGGCATCCGTTCGCTCTACCGGCACCAGGCCGAGACCTTCGAAGCCAGCCGTAGCGGCAACGTGATCATCACCACCGGCACCGCCTCGGGCAAGTCCCTGGCTTTCAACCTGCCGGTGCTGAATACGATCGCAGCCGACTCCAAGTCGAGGGCGCTTTACCTCTACCCGACCAAAGCCCTGGCCCAGGACCAGGCCCGTTCCCTGACCCGACTGGCCGCGCCCAACCTGAGGCCGGCGATCTATGACGGCGACACCCCGAAGGACGAGCGTCCGGCGGTCCGGCGGAAGAGCAACCTGATCCTGACCAACCCGGACATGCTTCACGTTGGCATCCTGCCCCACCACCGCAACTGGGGCGATTTCCTTTCCAATCTCGACTGGGTCGTGATCGACGAAGCCCACACCTATCGCGGGGTCTTTGGCTCGAACGTCGCCAACGTCATTCGCCGACTGCGTCGCCTCGCCCGCGCTTATGGTCGCGAGCCGAAGTTCGTGCTCGCTTCGGCGACGATCGCCAACCCGGAGGAGCTGGCCGAGAGGCTGGTTGGTGGCAGCTTCACCCTGATCGACCAGGACTACGCGCCGAAAGCGAAGCGGGAGATCAACATCTGGAACCCGCCGCTGATCAACCCGGCGATCGGCGCCCGGCGATCCTCCCTGGCCGAAGCAGCCGACCTCCTGGCCGAACTGGTCAGCCACGAGATCCGGACGATCTGCTTCCTCAAAAGCCGACGCGGGATCGAGCTGATCCGCAAGTTCGCCGCCGAGAACCTTGAGCGAAAGGGCCGGGCCGACCTGGCCGGAAAGATCGCTCCCTACCGGGCGGGCTACACCCCGGCCCAGCGTCGCGGCATCGAGAAGGACCTGGTTGAAGGCAAGCTGCTCGGGGTCGTCTCCACCGACGCGCTGGAGCTCGGCATCGACATCGGGGAGCTGGACGCCGCGATCTGCGTCACTTTCCCGGGAACGGTCGCCGGCCTCAAACAGATGTGGGGTCGCGCCGGGCGGCGAAAGGATGGCCTCGCCGTTTACATCGCCGGTCAGGACGGACTCGACCAGTATTTCTGCCGTCATCCGGAAGAGTTTCTCGACCGACCGGTGGAAGCGGCCATCCTCGACCACCTCTCTCCGGAGATCGCCGCCCAGCACCTGGTTGCTGCGGCCTACGAGATGCCTCTCACCACCGAAGACGAGGAGTGGTTCGGCGTAGAAATGAAGAGCCAGGTCGATCATCTGGTGGCGAAAGGCGAGCTGCGCCAGGCCGGCAAAGGGCTGGTCCCGAGAAAGCCCGGTTTTGTCGCGGCTTCGGTTTCACTGCGTTCTTCTTCCGCCGAGAACCTCGCGGTGGTCGATCGTGGTTCCGGCGAAGTGATCGGCACGGTTGAGTACGGCCGGGCTTTCACCACCCTCCACCCCGGGGCGATTTACATGCATTTCGGGTCGCCCTATGAAGTCGAGCAGCTCGACCTGGACGGCGCCCAGGCCGTGGTCCATTCCTTTGACGACGAGTGGTACACCCGGCCGCGAATGGAGACCGACATCTTCATCGACCGGGTTCTCTCGAAGAAGAAGGTGGCGGGGGTTGAGCTCCACTTCGGCGAGATCGCGGTGACCGACCAGGTGATCGCCTACCAGCGCATTCTGACTGCCGACCAGGAAGCGATCGACCTGGTCGATCTGGACCTGCCGGAACAGGAGTTCCGAACCCAGGGCCTCTGGTACACGGTGCCGGAAGCGATGACCTCCGGAATGCCTTTGAACGCCCTTCTGGGGGCGCTTCACGCCGCTGAGCACTCCCAGATCGCCGTTCTCCCCCTGATCGCCATGTGCGACCGCTGGGACATCGGTGGCCTTTCGACCAACATCCACCCGCAGACCGGCGAACCGACGATCTTCATCTATGACGGCCATCCCGGCGGAATCGGCATCGCCCGCCGCGGTTACGAGCTATTCGACCGCCTGATCGGCGACGCGCTCGGTCTGGTGTCCGAGTGCCCCTGCGACGCCGGCTGCCCGTCATGTGTCCAGAGCCCCAAGTGCGGCAACCTGAACGAGCCGCTGTTCAAGGCCGGCGCGATCGGCCTGATGGATGCCATGCGGCAGGCCACCATGCGGGAAGCCTCAAAAACGCCCCAGTAGATAGCCTGTCCCGGCTTGGCGAGGTAGCTCAGTTGGTAGAGCACACGACTGAAAATCGTGGTGTCGCCGGTTCGATCCCGGCCCTCGCCACTTCAAGCGAAACGAAGCCCGCCCCTCTGGCGGGCTTCGTAGTTAAAGAAAAAGGGCCCCCGCTTTCGCGAGGACCCTTTTCGGTCAGTCCGTTTGGACCCGACTTACTTCTTGACCGTAATCGTGGACTTGGCGGTCAGACCAGCGGCCTTGGCCGTGATCGTGGCCTTGCCCTTGGCCTTCTTAGTGGCCTTGACCGTGATCTTCTTGGTGACGGTCTTACCGGCCGGGATGCTCACGGTGAACGACTTTGGAACCTTGACCTGCTTGTTGCTGGAACTCAAGGTCACCTTGATGGTGCCATCAGCATCACCACGGTTTGTGCCGTCCCACTTGATGTGGGTCCTCAGGCCAGACTTGACGGACACCTTCTTGGTGACGGTCATGTCCTGGAAGACAACCTTACCTGCGGGCTCGTCGATCTTGGTGCAGTTCGGCTCGATGCCCGTGAAACCGATGGGACAGGCAACGTCAACCGGGGGGCTGACACAGTTCGGCGGGGTGCCGGTCTGTCCCACGGCGCACACGGCCGGGGCCGGCTTGGTGCCGGTCGGCGCGGGCATCGCGAGGATGTCGGTGGTGCTGTTTGCCAGGTAGAGGCCGCCAACTTCACCGAGGAAGCCGTGGATGATGGTGCAGAGCGTGCCACCAGCTATTGCCTGAACATCAGGCTTGATGTTCCAGGCACCGGATACGGCACCGTCGGTCAGGCCAACCTTGTCTACGAACAGCTTGCCCGGTGAAGGCCAGTTGGTCGGGTTGGTTGACAGGCTTACGGCCAGCGGTGAGAACTTGCAGGACAGCGGTCCGGAGCCGAGGCTTCCGACCGGGTCAGGCAGTGAGCCAATGTCGTTGGTTCCGAGGGTCAAAGAGATCTTCGGGTTCATGGTGAGCGCACCGGTCGCGGCGTTGTAGTTGCCGGTTCCCGATTCGGTCAGGCCGATCGAGCCGTCAACGACGATGCCGGCACCAAGGTCCAGCGAGATGTCGGGGAAAACGAGCCCGCCGATCTTCGGAATGGTGAAGTTGCCGACGTTGTCGGTGTAGGTGCCGTTGACTTCCAGATTGCCGAGGTTGGCAGCCGGGGTCAGGGCGAGTTCGTTGACTTCGCCAGCGATCGAGATGTTGACGTTCAGTCCAACGTAGTTGAAGTCGGCGTTGAACGGATCGCCCTGTGCTGCATTGGCGCTGGACGCACCAAATGCCGCCACGGCGAAGATTGCGAGCAAAGCAGCGACTGCCGCCTTGACCTTGACTGAAACTCGGCGCGAACGGCCGGTTGTCTCCCTCATTCTGTGTCTCCCTAGAGTCGTGGCCCCTACGGCCAAGTTTTGGTTCCCTGTACGAACCCGGCAAAAGCCGTGACGGCGATCACACAAGTCCTAATGTGCCTGAGCATAGCGAAACCCGGCCAATCCCGCAAACACTCGGTTCCTGATGCCACGAATCGGTCACGAAAGGAGGAATCGCGCCCTCCAAACATCAGGCACAGAGTTCGTTGCCGTCCGGGTAGTAGAACTCGCCCGGGTAGCCGGTCTCGATGAAGGAGACTTCACCGGTCGATGTGTCGATAGTTAATTGCATCGTTGTGTGTCGATCGAATGAATAGACCCGGTAGAAGCGATAGTTGTCGGGCGTGTACTTATCGCCGGGCTCCTCCTCCAGTCCGGTTCCGATCC
>Ga0105046_10018007_pt1 | contig 10770 bp, 13 predicted proteins | sample MAT03_FD_78385 | JGI IMG/M metagenome (GOLD analysis project Ga0105046, IMG submission 78385) | Freshwater microbial communities from Lake Fryxell liftoff mats and glacier meltwater in Antarctica - MAT-03 (megahit assembly) | ecosystem: Environmental > Aquatic > Freshwater > Ice > Liftoff...
AAACTGAAGAAATCGAAAAATCAGGAAGCAAAAATTGTCTGAATGACGGACCAATCGGATGACAGGATTTCACTGATTTTTTGTCTGGACCGCGATTGGAATGATTTAAGGATTTTCATGATTTGGGCGGTTTTGGCTGATGTTAGAAATTTGTTCCCAAATTGGGAATCGCGATCTTTGTTTTTGAATGAGGATCATCTCGAAACGAACACTTAAGGAATTCTGGGAGAGAAATGCAATAGCAGAGCAGCCCTTGAAGTCTTGGTTTCGTGAAGCAGAAATGGCAGATTGGCAAGGGCCCGCATCCGTATAGCAGGATTTCCCATCCGTTATCATTCTGAGTGACAATCGCCTGATCTTCAATATAAAGGGAAATAATTTCCGACTTATTGTCAAAGTGAATTATGAGTACAGAATGGTGTGGATTCGCTTTGTTGGAACACACGGTGAGTATGATAAGATTGATGCTAAAAACGTATAAAAGAATAACATGAAGCCCATCCATACTGAAATAGATTACAAAGCAGCTCTCCAACGACTGGAGCAATTTTTTGATGCCCGACCAGTCACTTCAGAAGGTGATGAACTTGAGATTCTGGGTATGCTGGTTGATGGTTACGAGAAAAAAACCACCCCGATTGAGTCTCCGGATCCCATTGAAGCAATACTTTTTCGCATGGACCAAATGGGCTACAGCCAGAAAGATCTTGAAGAAGTGCTGGGCTTCAAAAGTCGGGCATCCGAAATCCTGAACCGAAAGCGGAAATTAAACCTTTCTCAAATCCGCAAAATTCACCAGGCGTTTCATATTCCGGCAGAGGTGTTGATCAGGGCGTATTAGATAAAAAGTGAAGCACTCGAAAATATATTCGTTACCTACTTGTAAGTAAATTTAGGAAAGAGATCTATGCTAATTTAATCATTATCAGGTTTCTAACCAATCCGGATCAGCAACTATTTTTATTCTAAAGCATGTTTAGAAAACCCATTTCACTCTTCGATTTCAGTAAACCTGCTGAACAGAATAAACAAATCGGTATCCCATAGTACTTCGCCTTGGTATTATCCTACTGTGACGAAGTGCCTGCTTTTTACAAACAGTTCGTAGAGATCCTTCGGAACACAACGAATAAGTTCTCTGGGCGGTTTAGTGGAAAATTGAACAGGGGTTGCCAACTCACTTAAAACGAATTGGCCCAAGTGCTGTGCATGTCTCCTTCTGCGTGCTCCAGATTGGAAAGGAACGAAACCAAGGTGCCACTGGAGGATCTTCCCAAGATTTCTGAATGCTTTAAAATTCCAGTTCAGGAACTTCTACCTGAAATATTTACGGTAAACAATAATCCAAGTGGAAATTCCAATGGAATTATCCTGAGCCAAACGGTTACCAATAATTATTACAACACAACAGAAACTTACAAAGTGCTCGAAATCAAGATTCAGAATGTGGAAAAGGAGCTGGAGGCTATGAGGAAATCTTCCTGGAAATCCTTATTTTTGCTTTATCACAAAGTGAATATGAGTAGCGAACAGAGCTTCCGCCTTTTTACTCTTCATAAACAAATACTTCAAAAATGAAGAAGACAGTCGTCTACTGGTGTCTCAAATGGAGAGTTTTGTCGATCAGAAATTTGAGCTGGAATCAAAAACCTTAGCGACCAAGGCAGATATTTCTGCCCTTCAGATCGCCACCAAATCATATATTTCTTCTTTAAGGCAAGACACGTCTGCTCTCAAATAAGAATTCAAATCGGCCATTTCCAGACTGGAGATACGAATGGAGGCAGGATTTAAGGACCAATTAAAGTGGATTATCTTGCTATTGATAGGGATCACTTCGATTATTATTGAGGTTGTAAAAATTCTTTGATTTTCAAAGCTGAGCCTGATGAAGCATGCCAAATAAATGAAAACGAATTAAGCTTAGATCACTTCAGCCCCATTGAAGACTATTGCAAAAAGCTCATCCCTTCGCCACCTTTCCAAATTGCTCATTCCCATCTTCGTCGACAAAATCAAAACCTGCACTCATTTTCAAAACTATCCCTAATGGATATAGCATTGACAAAAGGACAGTATGAAAATCCTTCCAATGGAAAATAAAACCTTGCGAAGAAATCCGAAAATTAAAGAAAGAGAGGTACCCAGTCCCGATCGTGCGATGGTCGACGGAACCCACCTCGTCCCAAACTCTTCGTTTAAAGCATTGAAATCCGTTATTTCGGTTTCTCTTCTTCCGGAGTTTCTATTCCATTAGAAGCATTTTTAAATTCCTTTATCCCTTTTCCGATGCCCTTCATCATTTCTGGAATTTTCTTGCCACCAAACATTAATACTACGATCACTGCGATGAGAATAATCTCGGGGGCTCCTAAACCACCTATAAATCCAAATGTGTATGACATAATTTGAATTAATATTGGCTGTTAGCTGTCCTTCCGTTTTACAATTTTATTATAAATGCCCAGCAACAAAATGGGAGCTACCCATTGCCCAACAAAAATGGCATCTTCTCTTCTACCCATAAGTTTCAATGTTAATGAAACTGCAATGGCACCCATAGATGTAAACAGAAATACATCGGAAGGAATTTTCTCCGTTTGCTCTTCTATTGCCAAGGTTAATTCGTCCTCTTTGGAATCTAAATTTTTCATTTGTTGTAATTTAAAATGTATTTTTTGCTTTCATTGATAACTAACTTAAAATAAGGCCTGCCGCTAAATACACACCTGGCATTGGCGACAGTACCTATTTTAACGGTTAGATTTAAACGATAAACAAGCCTGCAATTGCCAGAACTTCCGCTTTGGTCAATGGCTCATCAAACGCTTCCTGAATACTGCCAACAGGCAAGGAAGAAATAGTGGCTATGTTTACACCACCCTGGGTTGTGTTTGCTTCACTGGTAGCCCCATCGTAAATGGCTTGTGTTGCGGCAGGCATTGATCCCCTGCTATTCCCGGTAATCCACGCTTTGGCATCAGGATCAAAACCATTTTTGTTCCTAAGTCTGCGCACCTGAGAAGCATGACGAGCCTCAACAGAGTGAATTTGCAAAGCTGCCGTCAAAACTTCATTGTTGCTCATCAGATTTCCAGCCTGGCCTTTGTACGCACGCACTCCTGTATCTTCAAATCCCTGAGCAAGCGCCAGAAAATCGCCATAAGAACCAAAAGGATTAAAAGCGCCACCGGCTGTAAAATCAAACACCGGAGAAGCTACAGGAGTTCCTCCCAATGAATTGATTGTGTTTTTAAGAAATGAAACATGGTCGGCTTCGTGCTTCTTGATCTGATTGAAAACAGCAATATCCGCACTTGGAATAACTCCTGAAGATACTCCCTGGTTGTAAAAAGAAGATTCCAGATATTCCAATGTGAGAGCAAAATTCAAGACCTCGACTACGGTTTCGGCGGTTCTTGCGAAACTTGCCGTTGGCACAGCAGCTAAAACAGCCGCAGGAGCAGCAAACTTACCAATCACGTTTCCGATGTTTTCAAAACCAAACAAAGAATCGCGGCGGGATTTAGCTTGAGTATCAGAAGCACTTGTTCCCAAATTGCCCAGTTGATCTATAATTTTAAAAATGTTCATAATTGTATTTATTAGAATTAACTGGTTGGTAAACGGCTGGCATCTAATGTATTGGTAATGTAAGCACCTGCTATGGCGAGTACCTCTGCCGGCGTTCTTGCTATGTCTAACCCGAGACCGAGCACCACATCGTCACCCGCAAAATCTGCAGAGTTTGGATTGATAAGATCCCGAATGGCAGCTGCGTGGCGGGCTTCTACAGAAACAATTTTACCGGCAAGCAGAAGGTAGTTGGCATCAGTTATCAATTTACCTGCCCCATTGTAAGCAGAAACGCCTAAATCTTCAAACGCCTTGGCTGTTCCCAGCACGCTGGCTCTGTTTGTAAAATCGATGGCAGTAAACTTTGGAGTAAGCCCGATGATGGCACTTGTTCCCAGAGCAGCCTTCAAAAAATCTCTGTGAATGAGTTCATGTTTATGAATGTCAATCAGAATGGCACTTTCCGAAGCCGTTATTCCGGTAAATGGAGTGGCAATTACCTGGGTATAAAAGGCAGCTTCGAGCTGCTCCAGAGCATAGGCATAATTAAGGACGCCTATGTCTCCGGTTCCCAAATCTACTTTGGTGGTAACCGGCGTATTATCATCGTCTTTTTTGCAACCTACACCTGCCAGCAAGAATCCGGTTGTGGCAATGGCAGCACCCGAATATTTTAAAAAACCAAGCCTGTTTACCCTTTGGGTCATAAAGCCTGGTTCGTTTTGAATTTCTTCTTTTTGCATAATTTTTAATTTTAAATTCGTTTTACTCTAAGACCATTATTGAAATTGATAAAGCATTAAATACCCTCATTTTTTGTTCAATGGGCCAATTCATAGGTTAACTGTTTATCTGAATTCTGTCCTTCCAAACCATGGCGAATGAAATTGGTCAAATCCTGGTTCAGCCTTTCCTGATCGGTAAAAAACAAACCATGCGGCGCACCTTCATACATAATAAACTGGCTTTGAGGCAGTACCAATTCAGCTCTTTCACTTGTAGCTTTCATAGGAACAATTTTATCGCTGTCACCATGGATAAGCAGGGTGGGAACAGTAAGTTTTTCCAATTCTTGAGAAAAATCTGTTTGCGAAAATGAGTGCAAACATTCCAAAGTGGCCCTCGGTGAAGCAAGAGCACAAAGTGATCTGTAGTAGTCCAATGAAACCGAACTTAAGGGATTATTAAGCAACGAAACACCAAAGAAATTCTTTCCAAAGTCATCTAGAAATGAAATTCTATCTTTCTGAATCTGAATGGCCATGCCATCAAACATTTCCTGTTCTACTCCATTTGGATTTATTTCAGACTTTAGCATCGATGGTGTAATGGCTGAAATAAGTACCGCTTTTGTTACTCCCTTTCCTCCATGGCGGCTGAAATAGCGGACTACTTCTCCCCCACCCATAGAAAAACCAACCAAAGTGATGTCTTCAAGACCGAGTTGCTCTATGAGTTCTTTGAGATCATCGGAAAGGGTATCATAATCATATCCGGTCCAAGGTTGGGAAGACTTACCAAAACCCCGTCGATCATAAGCAATCACTCTGTTGCCTGCCTGCACCAAATGGTTGATCTGGTATTCCCACATTTCGTGGCTCATGGGCCAGCCGTGTATCAGAATAACAGGTTTTCCTTGTCCATAATCGTTGTAATACAAATTGACAATTTCGCCTGCGGAGTTTTCTGGTAATGCTACGTTGTGTTTATTTTTCATAAGTGATAAATCATCGGTTGAATGGAAATGCTCTTATTTTTTGCCCCCAAAAAGCTTCATAACAATGAAAATCAAAAGCCCTGCGACTAGAAGAACCAGAAAAATACCAAAACCCATTCCTGCTTTAAAGATGGATTCTATTACCTGACATCCGGAAATAGATACCAATACAAAAGAGATAAGAAGATGAATTGGCAGAGTTTTATCCATTTGAGTCTTCATACTTGAAAATGCTATTGTTGAAAAGCAAATAAATTTTAACAAAAGTGAAATACTTTAAAGCTTAAGGCTTTACGGAATACTCTTTATAATTTATATTATTTTAACAGATACCCTCTTTCTGATGTACAGAATGAAACTCAGATCGAAGGATTCCGAATCCATAACACGCTGTTCTTCATCATTGTACTGCAAGCATTCAATTGGATTCTTGAATAAAGTCTTTATTCCGGAGTGTCCGACCCCTCAAAGACCGGACTAGCGAATGACTTCTCCTCCAGGTGATTGTGCGTATGAAAGGTCGAGATGCCATGAATCGATACCCGTTGAAAACTAAGTCACGGCAAAACTGTAATTATGAACACGATGAATTTTAATCTGTAGTATCAGATCTGAGTAAAACCTGTAGATAATCCTTTCAATCATAAGATTGTACTTCCTCCGATACAATTCATACGATCACCGCCTTAACCCATTACCTTTGTCCCCCGACTTCTAAATCTATTATGCACATCCTCATTGGAATCACCGACACCGAAGCCCATTTTCCGAACTATCCCCGTTGGATAAAGTCGGGGGATGAAGAAATCGAAGTGGTTACTCTTCGTCCAGAAAACCGCAAGGCAGTAGATCACTGCGATGGCATTGTATTGAGCGGCGGGGTGGATTCACACCCGAGGTTTTACAAAAGCACAATCTTAGACTACCCAAATGCTCCGGCTCAGTTTGATGAAATCCGGGATCAGTTTGAACTCGATCTTTTCAGCTTTGCTTGTGAAAGGCAGATTCCTGTACTGGCCATTTGCAGGGGAATGCAAATGATCAACATTGCCTTGGGTGGAGATATGATCCAGGACATTGAAGCCAGTGGAAAACCAAGTCACCGAAGGGTTGGGGCGATGGATGGGATACATAAGATTGATATTGTCAAAAACAGTTTGCTGTTTGATATAGTCGGAAAGCAAACCGGAATTGTAAACAGTGCGCATCACCAGGCTGTGGGTATAATTGCAAATGAGCTGGTTGTCAATTGCCTTTCAACCGATGGCATTGCGGAAGGAATGGAATGGAAAGACAAGGCAGACAAAAACTTTCTGCTTGGCGTGCAATGGCATCCGGAACGATTGGGCCACCTTCAACCTACGAATACAATGAATCGAATCAGGAAGAGATTTCTGGAAGAGGTAAGACAAAATAAGCATCACTAAATAACCCATTCGGCTGAGTTTTTTTCCCACTAAACTCAAATCCTCACTTCGGAGATTTTCACATTCTCCGGTTGTTAGAAATTTACAACTTCGGACCTGAATCGTAGGAATTGCAATCCTACCAAAAATCATAAAATCAATAACCATCCTTTTTTTAATTAGTTGGTTCTGAAAGAGAAATCATAAAACTTCCGTCAAATTTAAGGTTTACCGGTGTCCATTAAAAACTTCCTTGTACTTGATGCGGCTGGCAAGGAATCTTTGTTCGAATACAGACTATCATTGGATTCAGATCGATCCAATTTTTTTCAAAATATCATCGACTAAGTGACTTTGCAAGCCTTCCTCCGTTTTGATTTGTATGAAAAATAGAGCAACTTAGGCGCTGGAAAACAGCCCGATGTTGGCAAATATTTCAACCTAATTAAATAAAAATGAATTACTTAAAAACTTTCAACCAGGGTAAAACTGCCCAAATAGTTATCATCCTTTTCACTTTAGGATTGGCAACTTCCTGTGTAAGCCAATTAAAATATGACAGGGTAACGAGCGAAGTTTCCAGTTTGAGAAACGAAAAAGACGAGGCCCTCAAAAAAGCAGAGAGTTCAAATTTGAATGGAATCAGACTGGATAAAGAAAATAAAGCCTTTGAGGATGAAGTTGCAAAATTGAAACTTGACTCGACGCAAAGTGGGGCCATGTATCGAAAAAACAAACTATTGCTCGACGATGTGTTTGACAAATACGACAGGCTGGACAAAAGCTACAAATCACTTTTGGGAAATTCAACAAGCGAAAGAAGCTTTACAGAAAAGGAAGTGCAACGAAAAGAAGCCGACCTGATTAAAAAAGAAAAAGAACTGGAAGGGATGAAAACCCAGATTATGGCTGCCCAGGCAGAACTGGATAAAAAGAAGGAAGAAGCGGTAAAGTTGAGCCAGGTTTTGGGAACCAAGGATAATAGAATAAAAGATATGGAGGCTCAAATCGCTGCCAAGGATAAGAAGATGGCTGATTTTAAAGCTAAGATGACTGAGGCTCTTCTGGTCCTTAACAATGCTGAACTTGAGGTGACTCTGAAAGATGGAAAGGTTTATGTTATGCTCCCCCAACAAACCCTGTTTGGAATCGGGAGTTATGTACTTGATAAAAATGGAAAAACTGCGATAAATCAAGTTTCTAAGATTTTGGTACAGAATCCCGACCTGGAAGTTTCGGTTGAAGGACATACAGATAACACCCCTTACAGACCCTATGAAACGACACAATCAGTTAAAAAAGGGGCTTCTAAAAAATCAGATTCTTCCCCTGAATGTCCACAGGATAACTGGGATCTAAGTTGCCTTAGAGCCGCCACAGTAGCCAGAGAAATGTATAGTCTTGGGGTTCTGGGAAATCGGATTGGTGCAACAGGAAAGGGTGAATTTTACCCGTTGGATATTTCGAACAGCGAAATAGCTAAAATGAAAAACAGACGCATTGAAATTGTGATCTCCCCTAAACTTACTGCTTTATACGATATCCTGAACAAGGATGAAAAAAAGTAACGAAGTATAATCAACTACATTGTCGACATTGCATTTTAAAGGATGTTGAATTCAACTCCCTATTAACTTATCAACTCCAATTTATGAAAAACTTTCAACCTGCATTTCTGCTATTGCTTCTCGTCTTTTTATTGGACAGCTGTGCTTACCATAAAAAGTGTAATGAACCTATAACTGATTCGAAATCAACTCAAAAATTTTATTCCAAAAGATATAAAAATGCGCTCACCGAACGTGATTCTCTTTGTAATCTGGCCTTGTTGTTGCAAAAAGATACAACCCTTGTAAAATCATCTTTGCGGAAACTTCAGGACGAATACAAAATGCAAGGTGCATCCTTCAACAACCTTGACGACCAATTTCGGAAGCAGGGAGTTGCATTGGATAATCTCAAAAAATCCACCAAAGAAGAACTTAATAAGTTGAGCGCAGAACTTTCGCAGAAAGAAAATGATTTGGCTGCGAAGCAAAAGGCTCTTGCCGATAAAGAAAAGCGGTTAACAGAACTTGAAAGCCTGATCAAACAACGGGACGATATGTTGAACAACATACTGGGAACATTGCGTAATACACTGACTGCTTTCCCAAAAGACGAATTGAGTATGGTGATGAAGAACGGCAAAATTTATGTATCGCTTCTTGATAAACTTTTGTTCAAGTCGGGGAGTCCGGTGGTGGAGCCCAGGGGTGTAGATGCCTTAAAGCAACTGGCACCGATTTTAAAAAGCAACCCGGATCTTGAAATTGTGATCGAGGGCCACACCGATAATGTACCCATTAAAACGGCTATATTCAAAGACAATTGGGATCTGAGCACCTATCGGGCGACGAGTGTGTTGCGCATTTTACTGGATGACCAGCTTGAAAAACGCCGTTTGACAGCGTCAGGGAAGGGTGAATTTTCGCCGGTAGCCAGCAACGATACACCCGAAGGAAAGTCGCAAAACCGAAGAACAGAAATCATACTGTCTCCAAATCTGGATGCACTTTTTAAATTATTGGAGAAGTAGTCTGCGGTTTGACAATGTAAATATTGAAGCACCTGAAGTTGAAAATCCAACTGAGAGTAAACTTTCTCAATATTCCCTTTTGCCTGACTGTTTGAACCTGCAATGAATTTCACTGCAGGTTCAGAAAGATTGAATTATTAGATTGTATAATCAGGATAGCCTGCCTGAGGCATGCTTCACAGATTCACGGAGCTGGTCTGTATATTCTTTTGCACTGGATACCTTATTGCGTTCAAAAGCACTTACTTCCTCTTTCTCATCTTTAAATCTGTTAGTTAGTTTGCTGAGCAAATCTTCGTACCTGCATTCGAGTTCGGCCAGATAATCTTCTCCTTTTTTTGCAATTGCTTTACGGGTGTTTTCTCCGCTGTGGGGTGCAAAAAGAATTCCCAATGCAGCACCGGCGGCCATACCAGCCAGTACGCCAATCAGTAATTTACTTGTATTCATAGTTTTTCGGTTTTTAAATAATTCGTATTCTCTTGTATAGCTAAGTGGATCATTCCATGTCTTGTCTACCGCGGATGCTTTCCTGTGCAGATGCGTTGGTGTCCTATTCCAGATCTTGGTAAAAGCCATTGTCTTCTTTATTTACAAGTTTTTCTTTGCTATTGTCCTTCCCCTTATCTGCTTGATTGGCATCGATGTCTTCTTCATTTTCTTCTCCGTCCCACTGATCATCCTCTTCTTCAATGTTTTGGTTGCCCTCCTTAGAATCCGGATCGGAAGGCATTGCCGATGGATCCCCGATTTTGGGAATAAGATTGGAAGGATTCTCTTTCTCAAGGAGTTCAGGATTCCAACTTTCTTGTTTTTGAATACTCATTTTTTTATTTATTTAAGGTGACGAAATATTCCCTTCATCTATTGGGAATGATAAATCATTTTCATTTTAAAACTCAAAATTGATGCATGTGCAGACAGTTGCCATTACACGATCTTCTGATTTTATTGTATAATCCTGTATTTTGTATAAAAACTCCGGGTTCTTAATTAGAAGTAAATCTCCTGCCCGTTAAGCGACTTCCAGGTCTGTTCAATTTGGTTGGCATCTTCCCCATTTTTGGGGTGGACGCCTAAAAAAATCTTACCTGATTTTATTCCTTCCTCGTATTGTCTGGCTTGCGTTTCAGGAAGGCCATATTCCACAAGTCCGCCAATAAATCCACCCGCAAGTCCACCTGCAGTTGCACCAATAAGTCCCGCTGCCAAAGGACCGACGAGAAAACCTATCCCAGGTACTATGAAGCTGGTAGCAACGGCTGCCACAATACCAACCAAGGCACCTACTTCTGTCCCATCCCCTATTCCTTCTGCCATTCTGGTTCCCGGAGCCTCCAGATCTGTGTTTTCAGGATAAAACTTCTCACGGCTCTCCCCTGACATAGCCAGGTGAATTTCATTCTCACGGTAACCCATTGATTTCAAATGATTGTATGCCGATTCTGCACCCACTCTGTCGTCAAATAAACCACCCAGAAAACGTTCATTGG
>Ga0105046_10018008_pt1 | contig 10770 bp, 8 predicted proteins | sample MAT03_FD_78385 | JGI IMG/M metagenome (GOLD analysis project Ga0105046, IMG submission 78385) | Freshwater microbial communities from Lake Fryxell liftoff mats and glacier meltwater in Antarctica - MAT-03 (megahit assembly) | ecosystem: Environmental > Aquatic > Freshwater > Ice > Liftoff...
AACCCGCCGCCGGCAGCGATCAGGAACGGGTGCCGCTCCCACCGCCCGAGACCACCGTGACTGCCGCGCCCGATCGGCTTCCCGGGCTTGGCGTCGGACGCGCAGACCCAGATGCGGCCCGGAACGCCGTGAGCGTTCGGCTCGGCGTCGCTGGCCATGGCGAAGGCGATGGACAGGCCGTCGCCCTCGGCCTGCCCGAGCGAGCGCATCGCCGGACCGAGGAACACCGGACCGACATGCGGATGTCGGATCAGAAAATCGGCGATGTCGTTCCTGCGCGCGGCGCCGGCGCCCGACAGATAGACGAGACCGCTTGACCCCTGCGGCGCGACGGCGACTTCGTTCGACCCGGCGCCGTCCTTCAAGCCGGCGTCCACCAGTTCGTCAGCGATCGACACGTGACCGGCTACGGTCTCCTGCCCGTGATCCGAACAGGCGATGAGCAACACCTCGTCGCCCGCCGCGCGCATGACGTCGACGGCGTCCCGGACCTTGGCGAAACAGGCGTCCGCCGCCGCGACGCCGGACAGATGCCCAGGCGATCCCAACGCATGGGCATGCATCGACAGGTCGGGATCGCAGAGCCACAAAACCCCGAGCGCAGGACCGTCGTCCGCTGCGACGCGCGCGCAGAACCAGTCGCACAAGGCGGCGTCCCCCGCCGCGTCATGGCCGACGACCGGCGCTTCGTCAGGCCCGAGCGGCCGGCGTCCGGGGCCGAACGATCCGGCACGGTGCACCACGACGCCGTGGCCGTCGGGATCATGGAAGTAGGCGGCTCCCGGAGAGACGTTGGACGCGACGATCGCGCCCCCGTGGGCCGCGAGGCGCTCGGCCAGGGTCGGCGTTCGCAGCGTCCGCCCGAAGGCGCGGCGCAGAGAGCCGACGAAGGCGGGATCGCCGACGTCGTGAACGACGATCCCCCCTGCGTCGGGCAGTCCCATCATGTTCCCGTGCAGGCCGTGCGAACCCGGCCAGCATCCCGTCGCGATCGACGCGGCGCTTGCCCGTGTCGCCGACGGAAAGTTCCCCGTATGGCTCCGGAACCGGCGACCGTTCGCAGCGAAGGCGGCCAGGTTCGGGCACGTGTCGTCGCGCAGAAAATCGTCGCGATGGCCGTCGGCCACGAACAGGACGACCCGCCGCCGGTTCACGCCTTCACTCCATTCAGAGCCGCGTCGAAGATGTCCCAGACCCGGGCTTCGGCGGCGTATCGCGTGGCGCGCTCGCCCTGGAGCGGCTCCGACAGGAGAAACGGCACTTCCTGTTCCGCCAGGCTTCCGTGCGAGCGAAGCCGGGCGCCCGCGAGTTGCGCCTGGTCGTGATCGGCCTCGCAGGCCCCCAGGGCGACGCCGCGCCGCCCGACGACCGCGATGTCGCCTTCCGCCGCGGCCGGAAGATCGAACCGCCGCGCCGCTTCGGCCCCGCGAAGGGCGAGATCGATCCCCGGATGGTCCGCCAACAGCGCGCGCGCCTTCTCGGGGTCGACGGTCGGGTCGAAGACATACACGCGCACGTATCCGCCGAGCGAGGCATGGTGCCGACCGAACGGATCGGTGATCGGGCAAATTACGCGGGTCCTGCCCGCGCCGAAGGCTGCGTTCAGGATGTCGCCGACCCAGACGACGTTGGGCGAACCGTTCTCCCTGGCCATGTCCGTCATACCGTGATCGGCGACGATCGCGACTACCGCCCCTGCCTCAAGGATGGCGCCGACGCGCCGGTCCATCGCCGCCATGTAGGCGATGGCCTCGAGGGCTTCGGGGGCGTGGGCGTGCTGGACGAAATCCGACAGCGACAGATACGCGAGGTCGACCGTCCCTGCGTCGAGGAGCGCCACCGCGGCGTCCAGCACGAAAAGCGACAGGTCGGCCGAGTACTTGTCGGGGGCCGGCCCGTCCAGGCCCGGGCCGACCTGGTCGCGCAGCGCTTCGGCCTGTTCGGCAGAGCCGGAGAGCCCGTCGAGACCCCGCGACAGCGCCTTGCGCAACTTGTCCTTCGCCGTGATGACGGCGACCCGCGCTCCCGCCCGGGACAAGGCGCCGGGGATCGTGTCGCCGATCATCCCGGCGTCGTCGAGCATCATCACCTCGGTTCGGGTGGCGCGGTCGAGCGTGAAGTTCCCGGAGATCCCGTGAATCGACGGAGGCGCGCCGGTCACGATCGACACGTTGTTCGGGTTGGTGAAGGTCGGCATGGCGGCGGTGGCGGCGCCGAAATGCCCCGTGGCGCGCATCTTGGCGAACGTCGGCGCTCGGCCGGCCGCGATCGCCGCGTCGAAATAGCCGCGCGCGCAACCGTCGGCGCAGATCACGACGACCGGGCGGGACCCGAGTTCGTAGTCCCGGCCGTTGACCGTGACCGCGAACGCGCTCGGGCTCGCAGGATCTGCCAGGGCAAGAGCCGGATCATGCTGCTGTCGCATTGCCGGGGTACCTTTCGTCGGAGCGTCGTGGGCCGTCCTGATGTCATCCACCAAGAGAGCGCCCCTGCAAAACGACGAAATCTCATCGGACATGGAGCGAATGGAACAGGAGACAAAAAAACTACCTTCATTCAAGGGACTAACAGTAATTGCCGCGGTCGTGCGTCACCAAAACTTCACGGCTGCGTCGCATGAACTTCATGTAACTCCGAGCGCCGTGAGCAAGCAGGTCGCGCTCGTGGAAAGCTGGCTGGGCGTGTCGCTATTTGATCGGCGCGGCGGCGCCGTCCTTCCGCTTCCGAATGCGCACCGCATCGCCGACGCAGTCGACGCCGCCAACGGCTTGCTCCTGGACGCGGTGGCGTCGATACGGCCGCGGGCGATCGAGGGCCCTCTGCGGGTCGCCACGCCCACGACATTCGCCATGCGCTGGCTGATCCCGCGGCTGTGGAGCTTTTCGGCGCGACATCCCGCCGTGTCCGTCGACGTGATCCAGACCCATGCGCGCGACGACCTGGCGTCCGTGACCTACGACGTCGCTATCCGTCAGGGTCCTCCCTTTCCTCTCGATACGCGACCCCAGCAGATTTTCAACGAAGCCCTCGGACTTGTCATGTCGCCGGCGCTTCTGCGATCCCGCCGTGCCGAGACGGCTGATCTGTCCAGGGTGACGCTACTCGAGTCGGATAGCCGCCCCGGCGAACTCGACCGATGGCTCGCCGCCGGACCCGTCAAGGTTTCGCGCCAGCGTCGTCGCTTCCCGCATTTCTACATCGCGCTGGAGGCCGCGCTGTCAGGCGAAGGAGCGCTGGTGGCTCCGATGGTCACTCTGGCCGGCCTTATCGAACGAGGGCTGCTCTGCGAACCGTTCGGATCGCGTCGGCTTCCCGCTGCGGCTGTCGTGGCGTTTGGCGCGCCCGGAGGGCAGCCCGGCGCCGGAACTGACGCATTTTTGAAATGGCTCGGTGAGTTAGCCGTGGCGCCAAAATGAGGCGCCATCAAAAAACGTGACGTGCGCCGAGCATCGAAACGGAAGCCACGAGCCGCCATGACGCGTCCTGGTATCATTATGCCATCGTGGTTCGACATCCGAACCAGAACTCGATTCAAAACCGGCAACGTAGAGCAAATATACTTTCGATAAATAGCAAAAACAACTCAGACTGACTGCTGATAAACAATCGGCGATAAAGATTCGTTCTATGTAACTTTGCGGTGCCTTCGCTGATGCCCAACGTCGCGGCGATCGAAGCGATACTGTGGCCCCTGAGTATGAGCTTGGCGACCCGCTGTTGGGTGGGGGTGAGGCGCCCCTTGAAGGCCGTCCGAAACGCGACGCTCTCGATTTCATGATCGGATGCTTGACCGTGGCTCGCGGGCCGCGTCGCCTGCCAGTGCGCCGTCACAAGACTGCAGACGAGCGGCTCGATGGTCCTGAGGTTTCTCATTTCCGCGTCGCTGAAGGCGACGCCGCCCGACAGTCGCATGAGCGAGTAGGTCGCGGTGATCTGCTGTTCCAGCGGAATGAGGAAGCCCACTTCCTCCACGAGAGACCCCTCCTCGGCCGAAACGCACGGATGGACGATGGGTGAAATGACGAACGAAGACGTGTTGAAGCAGTCCGGAGCGAGATCCGACATTCGCCGGATCCCGCTGTGCTCGCCGCCGATGCTCGCGACGTAGAATGGATCGAGAAGGTACCCGCCGTTCGTATAATTGGCGATTGACTCGCGCGAGACGGCGGGACTGTATCCGTCGTGGATCGTAACAGGCTGCATGCGTTCCGAAAACGCGAAGATGCAGCTCATGTCGAAACCGCAGCACGACCGGACGAGGCGGTCGATCCTGTCCCCGAGGCTTGGCTGACCGATCGCGGCCACGACGCCGGCAATTCGCGTTGCGTCGGACCTGTTCATCTCGCGCGCGCTCCCTCCCAGCATATACCCAACGCCATATCGACCAGCCCTGTTCCTTTTCCCAGACTGGACGCAGAAGACGCAACAGAGGAGGGTCGCCGTGACCGGAAGACTCGAAGGCAAGGTCGCGCTCATCACCGGCGGGGCGAACGGTTGCGGCTACGCGGCGGCGCGCCTGTTCGCGCGAGAGGGCGCGCGGGTCGGCATCGTCGACCTGCCGGGAGCGCGCGGCGAGGACGCGGCGGCGGAACTGGCCGCTGAGGGCTTCGAGGCGGTCTTCGCGCCGGCCGACGTGTCGGTCGCGGCGCAGGTCGACGCGGCGGTCGTCGCCGTACAGGATCGCTTCGGCCCCGTCACGGTGCTTCTGAACCATGCCGGGATTCTCGCCGCGGGACCGTTTCTGGACACCGACGAGGCCGAATGGGACCGCGTGATGGCGGTCAACGTCAAGGGCATGTACCTCGTCACCCGCGCGGTCCTGCCGAAGATGATCGCCGCGGGCGGCGGGAGCATCGTCTGCACGTCCTCGATCTCGGGCGTCGTCGGAACGCCGATGGAGGTTCTTTACTGCACGAGCAAGGGCGCGTGCCACATGTTCGCCCGAGCCATCGCCGTCGAGTTCCGGGACCGCGGCGTCCGGTGCAACGCCGTCTGTCCCGGCTTCATCGCGACGGCCCACGGCAATCGGGAGATCGAGATCCTGGCGCGCTACGGCGTTGACGTCAGCGTCGCTGCGATCGAGGCTTCCCAGGGGCGGCTTTGCCGCCCCGAAGAAGTCGCAGCGGCGGCGCTCTTCCTCGCGAGCGACGAGGCCAGTTTCGTCAACGGGGCGCATCTCTTCGCCGACAACGGCTACACCGCGATCTGACGGAAAGAAGAAGAAATGGGGAGCGACGAACGACGATGGCTGCAAAAGGAATGAAGGTCGGCGAGTTCGGCATCGATGACGCCCACTGGCGCAACTGGGTCGGAAATCAGTCCTGCGTTCGCGCGGCGCGAGGCGCGCCTGCGAGCGAGGACGAGCTCTGCGCGATGATCCGGGATGCGACGGCCAAGGGGCTGAAGGTTCGCGTGGCGGGTTCGGGCCACTCGTTCACGCCGGTGGCCCTGACGAACGGGCTCCATCTGACCCTGGCGGGCATGAAGGGCGTCCGGCGGATCGATCGCGAGCGACGGCGGGTGACAGTTTCGGCAGGGACGACCTTCAACGAGCTCGTCGGCGTTCTGAAGCAGGAAGGCCTGTCGATGATCAACCAGGGGGACATCGACAGCCAGGCCATCGCCGGCGCCCTGACCACCGGCACGCATGGAACCGGCGCGACCTTGCCGGTGCTCGCCGACGCGATCGTCGGAATGAAGCTGATCCGGCCGAACGGCGAGATCATCGTGGTGGACGAGTCCACGCCCGACCTGCTTCTCGCCGGACGCGTGTCGCTCGGCACCCTCGGCGTCATCTCCGAACTGACCCTCCAGGTGGCCGACAGCTACAGGCTGCGCGAGAGGCTTTGGCGCGAGGACTTCGAGACGGCCATGGACATGCACGACGAACTTGCCGCGAAGCATCGGCATTTCGGTTTCTTCTGGTGCATGATCGAGCAGAGCCGCCATTGCTACTGCCTGCCCGATACCGCCGCCACCTCAAAATCCGGGCGCGCGACCGACGTCTGCGAGATGAAGGTCATGGACGTCACCGAAGACGAGCCCTTCGAGTCCGAGTTCGAGAAGGTCGCCTACAGCTCCGACGTCTATCCGATCGAGTATATAGCCAACTTCCACGAGCTGGAATACGCCGTGCCGCTGAAGTTCGGCAAGGACGCCGTGCGCGCGGTGCGCAAGCTCATGATGGAGGAATTCCCGGAGGCGATCTACCCGATCGAATATCGCTTCACCGCCGGCGACGAGGCCTGGATGAGCCCGTTCTACCGGCAGGACAGCGTCACGGTGTCGGTCTCGGGGGAGCCGGGGACGGATTACTGGAACTATCTCCGCGCGGTGGACAAGATCCTTCGCGGCTACGGCGCGCGGCCTCACTGGGGAAAGCTGCATTTCCTGACCGGCGAGGACGTCACGTCCATTTATCCCCGCGCAGACGATTTTCGGGCGTTGCGCCGCGACCTCGACCCCGAAGGCGTCTATCTCAACGACCACCTGAGCGCGCTGTTCGCGTGACGCCGTCGTCGCCACGCCGCAACCGGCGTCTCCGTCCGGTCGCCGGACGGTCGGGACCTGCGTCCCGCCTCCCCGCCGGCGACATGTTCGGACGCCCGCCCTTCGAACAGGAGACTCTCCGTGGAACATATCGGCACGTTCGTCATCTACGTCATCATGGCCTGCGCCGTCATCGGCGCCGTAGCGTCGATCATAGACGCGGAGAGCCCGCTCGGGCGCGAGTTCCTCGCGGGCCTTCATGCGATCGGCTACATCTTCATCCCCGTGGCCGGCATCATGGCGGCCATCCCCTACCTCTCCCGGTTCGTTGACGCGGCGATCGGACCCGCCTTCCTGAGCGTGGGCGCCGACCCCGCGATGGCGGCGACCTCGGTGATCGCCGTCGACATGGGCGGCTATCAGCTCGCCAAGACGCTCGCGCTGACGACCGAAGGGTGGATCATGGCCTCGATCACCGGATTCATGGCGGGCGCGACGATCATCTTCACCATTCCGGTCGGCCTCGCGATGCTCGAGAAGTCTGACCATAAATACATGGCGCTGGGGATCATGTGCGGGATCCTCTCGATTCCCGTCGGCGTCCTCGTGTCCTGCCTGGCGTTAACGATCATGCAGATCAACGTCCGCCCGGAGATCGCCGCCACCGGCGAGGCGACGCATCTGCTCGCTCTGACGATGGCGGGGGTGGCGCGTAACATCGCGCCGCTGATCGTCTTCTGCCTGGTCCTCGCGACCTGTCTGAAGATGTTCCCAGCGCTGATGATCCGCTTGTTCCTGGGCTTTGGCCGCGCGCTCTACGCTGTTATCACCCTCGTGCTCGTCTTCTCCATCGTCGAGTATTTCACCGGCTTCTTCACCTGGGCCTTCGGCTCCTGGGGCTTCGCGCCCATCATCGCCGACGAAGAGGATCAGTTCCGGGCGCTCGAGATCGCCGGCTACATCGGCATCATGCTCGCCGGCGCTTTCCCGATGGTCTACCTTCTGCAGCGCTTCCTCGCGAAGCCGATGGAGCGTCTGGGCGGAAGGCTCGGCATGTCCGCGACGGGAACCGCCGGCCTTCTCGCCGCCTCGGCGAACGTGCTCGCGATGTTCCGCCTCGTGAAGGACATGCCGCCGCGCGACAAGGTGCTTTGCATCGCCTACTCCGTATGCGCCGCCTTCATGTTCGGTGACCATCTGGCCTTCTCGGCGAACTTCCAGCCGACGATCATCCTGCCGCTCCTGCTCGGCAAGCTGTCCGGCGGCGTCGTCGGATTCCTGATCGCCTCCCGGCTGACGATCCCCGACGCCGAGTTTGAAACCTTGGGCCGAGGCTCATCGCGGAGTTGATCATTGTTCGCAGAGGTACGCGTCGCTCCACCGCCAGGCCGCGGCCTCGAGATGGTCAACGACGCCTTGGCGCCGGGCTTACGCCGCGGTGCCAAGGCTTCCGACTGCAGGCGGCACTCGAATGGTGATCAAGTTGTTCTCATCGAAGGGTTCAATCCAGTGTCGGCGCCACAGGCTGATGGCTGTCGTGCCGGCCCGCGCGTCTCCAGCGGCAGCGTCAGTCTGAACCCGATTGCTTCGCGTCGCACCTTCGCCATACCGCGGCCTTCACATTGTCAATGACGCGGGGCGCGCGGTTTACGCCGCGGCGTCGAGGGCCAGAGTGCGCCTCGAAGTTCTCGTGGGGCATGTTCAAGAAGAGCAAAGCGTAAGCCAGCCCATACCTGAGCGACGTCCATTGGAGGGGGAATCCAAACGTTGATCAAGGTGTTCTCACCAAGTGTTCACTCAAGCGTCGGCACCGCCGGCTGATGGCCATCCGAACCAGCCGGCATGTCGCCGGCGCCAGTCCGAACCCGATCGGTGACGTCATGAAATTCGTAGAGCGTCCGGTCGTCGGGAAAGGCGTAGAGCCGGTCAGGCAAGATCGGGAGACCTGTGCCGAAAAACGTGTTGAACACCATGCGGTAGGTGTTCACCGGGGTCATGTCGCCGCGGAGCAGATCGTAGTCGACGCCCGGAAAGTAGACCGCGTTGAGGATGCCGAGCTTCTCGCGCAATTCCTCGGAGGATGCCTCCTGCCACGGGACCCGGTCGTCCCGCGACGGAAACGGGCCCTCGTCGGCCTGGATCAGGATGATCGGCGACGGCCCGTCTCTCTCCTGCAACGTCGTCACGACGTCCTCGATGATGCGGTCGGCGTAGGCGATCTGGTCGATGTATCCCTGCCAGTCGCCGCGCGCCGCCGCTTCCATCTGCGTCAGGCAACGCCCGTCCGGCGCGAAGACGAAAGGACCGTGCGGCACGAGGATATGCGCGAAGACGTAGACCGGCTCGTCGCGCTGCCCGATCTCCTTGATCCGCTCCACCTGCCGCGCGACCCGCTGGCACTGGGCGTTATCCCAATCGAGCCGCATCGCGAACGGCGTCCGTGGAAGGACGTGGAACAGCGGCCGCAGGATCGTCCGCCGCATGTAGTGCATGCCAAACTCGCTGAAGCCCTCCGGGAAATTCTCGTCCGCCGCGCTGCTGCGATAGGTCCCCGTCCACCATGAGCCGAACTGCAGGTGCGCGTAGCCCTGGGCCCGCAGGAACCGGCCGACGCGGTGATCGTCGAGCATGGCGAGGATCGGGCCCCAGTTTCCACCATCGCCGATCGGGGCCTCGGCCAACGCGTCGAGATAGTCCATGCTGAAAGTCGAGGCGAGCGAATGGCCGGTCTTGAGGTAGTTCGAGTAGCTCTCGGTCGCGACGTAAAATCCGCGCTCGACAAGGAACCCGTCGATCGTCCGGTCGATGCCGTAGACCCGGGAGAGGGTCTCGGCCGACCCGTACCTGTCGAAGATGAAATGGTAGATGTCCGGCGGTCGGGCCGCGGGCGTGACGGGTGTGCCGCCGGCCATTTCGGGCGCCTCCGCCGTCGCCTCCGCGGCGTCGCGGATCGATCGGTCTCCGCCGTAACGCCATTCGTAGGCGGTCGCCTGGAAGAGCGGCGGCGCGAGAGTGACGAGGCCGATGCCCGTCAGGACGAGGTGAACCGGGGTCCACGGGATGCGCAGCCAGTGGATGGCGGCCGTGCCCAGAAGCAGCGCCGCGACGGCGAAAGGAAGGCTCGCTAGCATCGAATGCCAGCCGTCCAACCATGCATTCAGGCCGCCGAAGATGCCGACATGAAAAAGGCAGACGACGGTCCAGAGGCAGGCGATCACGGCTGAGGCGGCGTCGGCGCGCCGCCGCGCGAGGACGGCCGCAAGCCATGCCAACGCCGCGAATCCGAGCGCCCCGGCGAGCGACGGCGCGACGTCCCCGAACGTGGTCTGACGCAGGTTGGTCGCCATCAGCGCCAGCACCGACGTCGCCGCCAGCAGCAGCGCCGGTGCCGGGAGCACGACGCGTCGTTTCCCGGTCTCCGCTTGTTCGTTCGGCAGCATTCCGCCCAGCCCGCTCGGTCCCCTCGCGTCTGGAGCATAAAGCAAGCTTCTGATCCAGCAAGGACTTCTCGCCTCAACAAATCAAAGACTGTCAAAGACGCTCGGACGGCGTTGGTAGCCTGACCGCGGAACCCGGTTGGTCATTGTGTCGTTTGTGTGTCACATTTAAGAACGGGGTCCGCTCGCGTGTCCAGTCGACAATTCGAGCGCGCGACTGCCAAAAGGGGGTTTCATGCTGACACGGCTCTGCTCACTATCGGTCTGGTCGATCGGATCGGCTTTGCTCTATGGAACGTTTGCCACGCCTGCCTACGCCTATCTCGATCCAGGCACGGGCAGCATGATCCTGCAGGTGCTGCTAGGCGGTCTCGCCGGCCTGGCTCTCGCCGGCCGCTACTATTGGCACAGGATCCTCGTCACGCTCGGGATACGATCCGAGGAGCCGCCGAAGGCGGACGACGATCTCCGGGCCCCCTCCCAGACGCAGACCGACAGGTGACGGGAGCCGCCCGCGCTTCCGTGCCGGCGACGGGTCAGGCGGAGGCGCTCTCGCGCTCCGGCGATCTTCAGACGGCGATCGAGCTCGAGCCCGGTTCGTTCCGGGACCGCAACGGCGAGGTCTATTACCGCGAGGGTCGCGTGCTTCGGGTGATTGGCCCGACGGCCCTCGCCAACTGGAACCTGTTGCGCGAAAAGAGGTTCTTCGCGCGACGCGTCGCCGACGGCGGCATCGTCGGCACCCGCTTCGCGCTTGACGAGGCGCCGCCGCCGGGCGCGGCGGTCGTGCTCGAGCACGACCGCCGCGCCCGGCGGCGGCGCCTCGTCAAGCGCGAAGCGGGTG
>Ga0105046_10018015_pt1 | contig 10769 bp, 10 predicted proteins | sample MAT03_FD_78385 | JGI IMG/M metagenome (GOLD analysis project Ga0105046, IMG submission 78385) | Freshwater microbial communities from Lake Fryxell liftoff mats and glacier meltwater in Antarctica - MAT-03 (megahit assembly) | ecosystem: Environmental > Aquatic > Freshwater > Ice > Liftoff...
CGAGCGCGTGCTTTCGGCGCTGGATCGTCCGGACGGCCCCAGGCTCGGCGATCACTCCGCGCCCGAGGAAATCGAGCGCGCCGTCGGGCTGAGCAAGAAGGCGTTCAAGCGCGCGATCGGGCGACTCTTCAAGGCTCGCCGCATCACCCAGGACGATCGTGGCTTCTGGATGGTCGCCGTGACGCCCGCCCGGTCCGCGTCGCCGTCGCCGCCCGCGTCGGCGGCACGGCCCGCCTCTTCGTCGTCGTCAGCCGCGTCACCGAAGCGGGCGCGCAAATAGCGAAACGCGCGACACGCGCCCGTGAAGGCATCGTGCCGCGCGCCGATATCGCATGCAGGAAGCGCGAAGCGCTCCCCGCATGCGGCTGGTTCAGTTGGCAACCGGGGCGTCGACGAAGGTCCAGGCCGCGACGCCGTCGGCAATGTTGCCGATGGCGAAGGCGTTCACGATCGCGCCGTCGGGGCCATCGACTTCGGGGACCTCGAGGAGGTCCGACTCAGAGCCTGCAGCCCGCGCCACGAGGGTGGCGTTCTCGAAAGCCAGCACGCCGTCGGGGATCGAGCCGTACCCGGCGTCCTCCGTGTACGCGACGTCGAGGAAGTACGGGACGAACTGCTCGCCGTCGTATTCTCCGATGTCGACGTTGGGTGCGCCGGTGGCAGCGTGAACGAAGCGGAGCTTGGTGTTTCCAGCGGCGGGGAAGGCCAGCGCGTCGTCGAGAACGAGGATATTGGCGTCATCGCCAATGAGATCGGAACCGACCAGAGCGAAGCTGACTACGGCTCCGTCGCCCAGGGGGATGGGGCCGAAGCCGGTGCCGCTTCCGTCGTCCTCGCAGCCTGCGCCGTCATCGCGAAGCTCGATGAGGTAGTTGCCGACGGGAACCTCGGCGTAGCCGGTGACGTTCGGGGAGGCGACCGCGTCCACCGAGTCGGCGACGAGGGTGTTGTCGCCGTCGTCGCGCAAGCAAAAGGTCACATCGCGGACGTTGGTCGAGACGTTGATGAAGCGAATCGAGGGGTCGACGATCGGGGCCGAGCCGCCCGTGCCGTTGCCACCAGTTCCGTTGCCACCGGTGCCGTCGCCACCGGTGCCGCCACCCTCGCCCGCGCCGCCCGTGCCGTTTGCCGACACGTTCACCGAGACGTTGGTCGCGCCGCCTTCGTTGTTTCCGCCCACACCATCCTCGTTGTCCGTCGTGCCGCACGAGCATGACCCCTGACATGCCGAGAGGGCGACGAGGAGGCCGAGACCGAGGATCAGCTTCGTATTCATTGAGGCAAGCTCCTTTCACGGGACCCGAAGGCCCGAAGAAAACAGGGCGGAAGTTATACGAACGACCACCGCGAGAGATAGTGCCTAAAACATCACCGGCGGCGGGCGCGCTCTCTTTTCGCCAAGCTTTGGCGATCGCTTCGGCAGCCCTTCCCTGACGAGCCGCGAAGCTCGGTGGTGGGTGCCTCCGTCGGTCAGAGCGCTCCCCGAACCGGGGAAGATAGGCGTCTACTTCCTACGACCGAGTCCTGCGCGCCTTCCCTGCTCGTTGCGCTCGGAGCCGGCATTTCGGCTCCCCTCACAGCTTCCGTCAGCACCGTGGCCTCCGGCCTTGGTGCGGGCATCGTCCGGCTTCTACGCGAGCTGCGGACGGGATCTCCCGAGCTTACGGCGACCGGCGCACCAGCTCTCGCTTCGAGGCTGCTGCTACAGTGACCGACACGAAACCGCTGATGCCAACCGACCGGGCGACGAAGGAGCATGGGCGAGTGGCATCGAGGTGCCGGACCAAGGAAGGCGCGCCGTGCCGCCTGAGGCTGGAATGAGTCGATCCCCCGGGTTTCAGCTCGCGTTCGCGACACCACGCAAGCTGCCGAAGGCGCGCGACCTCTCGGGACGAGTGGTCGTGCTCGACATCGCCTTTGCGTCCGACGCCGGTGGAGGAGGCTTCGAAAAGGCGACGCGACCTTTCATCGACGCGCTCGGCCCCCGGCTGCGAGCCTGGGTCGACCACCACGACAGCGCGCACCACGCCCTCTTCGCCGGCGATCCGCGGTTCGTGCTCGCCACCAAGGCCGAGCACCCGGCCTGCCCGGAGATGGTGACGCGAGAGCTGGTGGAGCGGGTCGGCCCCGTCGACACCATCGTCTGCCACGGAGACTTCGACGGGCTCGCCAGCGCCGGGAAGTGGATGCGAGGCGGCGAGGAGCCTTACCCGGGCTGCGATGCCGACGCCCGCGCCGTCGACACCCGCCTGGGCTGGCCGGGCCCGATCGGCGCGCGGTTCGATCGGGCGATCCGCGCACGCGGGCGCGATGCAGCGCTCCTCGGCCTCGTCGTGCGCCATCTCGCCGCCGGCTTAGAAGACGCCTCGCTTTGGGGCCCCATCGACGCAGCCGGCGCCGAGATCGAGCCGCGCGAGGCGGAGGCGCGAAGGCTCGCGGAGGGCTTCGCGATCGTCGCACCCGGCGTCGCGTTGGTCGACGTGGCCACGCGGCGCAGCCCCTACGACAAAACCTGCCTCCTTCTCCTCGGCCAGGAGCGCGCCAAGATCTCGATCGTGCTCGATGGAGAGAGCGCGACGTTTGCGGCCGCCTTCAACAGCGGCATCGACTTCCTCGCCCTCTTCGAGCTCTCGGGCGGCATGCCGACCGTCGTGTCCGTCCCGCGATCCCGGCTCGAAGAGGGCCTCCGCGGTCTCGGAGTCCGTCCCGAGGACGTGAGCCGCCTCGCGTTGACACACCCAAAACCCACTGCTAGCTAGCCTGCCCCAACGGTGGGGTGAAAGCCCCACCCGAGGGATTCACGACCAGCCGCGAACCGGGGGGGCCGGTGCGCTGGGGGACGATTGCTCCGCAAGGGAGCAACGCATAGGGCGGGCGGCTTGGTCCTGCGGGGGCAGGGCCCAGCAGTGGGGTGAACAGATGGCAGCGAACACGCAGGTCTCGGTCAACGCGGTCGACGAGCTCCTTTTCCAGAACGACTCCGTTTCCCTTTGTCTCCTGGTGAACCGGCGTCATCGCACGATGCGCGTCGTCGACTTTCGCGCAGGGGTGACCCCGACCAAGCGAAACATCGTCATCGCCGCGGCCAAGCGCGAAGGCGTGGAGAAGGTCTTCACCCTCGTCGAGCGCGACGAGGTGAACACCTGGGCGCAGCTGGGCTTCCGTCGGGAGGGCAGCATCCCGGGCTTCTACAAGCGCAGCGATGCCTGGGTCATGGGCGCCGTCGTCTCACAGGTCGGCCCCGTTCGGACCGCGCAATCGGTCGACGACGACGAGATCGACGATGTGGAGGAGGAGCCTTCGCCCGCTCTCGACAAGGTCGAGCGCATCCTCGGCCAGGCCCGCAAGCTGATGAAGGACACGGCCGACAAGGCGTTCCCACCGGTCAAGCTCACCCCGGTAAAGCTTCTGGCCGCATCCAAGGCCGTCCTCGCTGCCGACAAGGCCAAGCGCGCCATCACGGGCTTCGAGCCCTTCGGCCGGGGCGCCACGCGCGACCATGTCGTGGCTACCGGGCGCGGCGGCTTCGAGCTCGCGGCCAGCCTCGAGATGATGCCGAGCTTCGGCAGCTCCATGGTCGAGATCGCCGCTGGCCCGAAGAACGAGACCGAGCGGCTCCTCACCACCAGCGCCTTGCGCGCCCTGTCCAACCAACTCGCGGCAAAGGGCGCGGTCAGCACCTTCAGCATCGCCCCCGGAGGCGACGTCGCCTTGAGCGCCTGCTACCTTGCCGCCGGCTTCCGCAAGTCGGCAGTGCTCCTCAGCCACGTCGTCAGCGCCGGCACTCGCCACGATGCGACCGTATGGAGCAAAAAGCTAGTCGCCGGGGAAAGCTAGGCGTTATCGAGGAGGCCGGCTGGCCGGCTTTGCGCTCGCTTGCGGCGGCTGACGACGAGCGCACCCAAACCCACTAGGGCGAACGCGGCGTAGTCGTTGTTGTTCGAACGATTGCCGGGGCCGGTGGTGCAATCGCAGCCGGGGCCGGCCTCGCCTTCGCCGACGGGTGCGCCGCCGCTGCTGGCGCCGCCGTCACCGCCGGCGCCACTGGGGGTTCCCTGGGCGGAGGTGACGCCACCGGTGTCGTCGCCGCCCACGCCCACCGAGATCGCGATTCCGCTGGTGGTCGCGCCGGAGCCGCCGCCTTCGCCCTCGGCCGCGCAGGTGCCTTCGCTGCAACTCTGGCCGTGCGGGCAGGTCACGCCGTCGCAATCGTCGACGCACTCGCCGCCCTCGCAATGGCTGCCCTCGTCGCAGGTCTGGTCGGCGCACGCCGTCGCGATGCACGCGCCGTCGTCGGCACAGCTGAAACCCTCGTCGCAGCCCTTGCATTGACATCGGTCGACGCAGACGCCGCCGTCGCAGACCTGGGCGTCGTCGCACACCGTCGCGACGCAAGGGTCGAGGCAGCTGCCGAGCTGGCACACCTGCCCGAACGGGCACACCACGCCTTCGCACGGCCCGGCGCATTCGCCCTCGATGCAGCGCTCACCTTCCTCGCAGTCGACGCCGACGCACTCGGGGTCGACGCAGAAACCGCGATCGCACTCCAGACCGCCCGTGCAGGTGAATTCGCCGTCGCCGCATTGCGGCACGCAAGCGCCTCGGTCGCAGACCTCGCCCGGCTCGCAGAGATCGCCCTCGTCGATCTGCTCGTTGCAATCGTTGTCGAAGCCGTCGCAAGCCTCGGTCTGCGGCTCCACCGTCGCGACGCATTGCAGCTCGCCGGCCCGGCACTGCAGCACACCGGCCGCGCAAACCCCGCTCGCGCCGTCGACGGTGCACGCGTCACCGCCACCGGAGCAGGTCAGGCCGGTGACGAACGTGGTGAGATCGTCGAAGTCGTTGTCACCTCCGGACAGCAGGTCCTCCCAACCGAAGTAGAAGGCGCGGGGGGTGACGGTGCTGTTGTAGATCAGCAGGTGGACGAACGGATTGTCCTCGGCGCCGTCCGGGTTGTACTGCGTCTCGCTGAAGAAGATCGCCTCGTGGCTTTCGATCGTGCCGCACGGGCCGGTGGCTTGATAAAAGCCCACCTCGCCACCCGCCCAGCGCTCGTCGCTGCGGATGTCGAGGACGCGCTGCGTGCCGACGTCGTCGGTACACGTCAGGAACTCGTAGAGGTCGCTGTCCGGCGGCTGCGATCCGGTGACGTTGTACCAGCCGAAGCTGTTGCGATAGCCCGCGTTGCGGATCAACACCTCGAACGTCAGCGCACAGCTGGGCTCGAAGGTGACCGGGGTGATCGCCGCGTCATTCACCGCGTCGATGCTCTCGTCGCGATCGTTGAAGGTCGTCTGCAACAGACCGCCGACGGGGACCTGGGTGCCGTCGGGCTGGACGATCTGGGCCGACGCTGTCGTGGCGACGAGCAGCGCGGTCGCGACCGAGGCGAAAGCCGGACCGATGGGGCGCAGGGACGAAGCGAGGAGGCCGGTGCGCATGCTGCCAGCATCGCACGGTCGGGCCGCGTGGCGAGCGGTCAGACGACGATCTCGCCGTCCTCCACGACGGGGTTCACCAGGATGGCGTCGGCCATTTGCGTGAGTCGTGCGCGTAGCGCCTCGAGGTCGCCCGCAGTTGCGTCGTCAATCTCGATCTCGATGAGTTTTCCGATGCGGACGTCGCGAACACCTTCGAACCCGAGGTGCGCGAGCGATTTGCGGACTGCGTCGCCCTGCGGGTCGAGCACTTCGCGCTTGAGTCGGACGACGACGGTGGCCTTCAATTTTCGGCTCCAGCAGAGCGCGCGCCGGCTTCGGCGCGACGGAGGTTGTCGAACATGCGGGTCAGCGGGGGAGCGAGGTCGACAGCGAGAGGTGCGCCGACGATGGTCTCGTAGGCCTCGGCGTAGCGCCGCGAGGCCTCGACGCGGATGTCGTCGGGAATCGCGGGGATCGGGCCATCTCCGGCGAAGCCGCGATCGGAGAGCCACCGGCGCACGTACTCCTTGTCGAAGCTCTCGGGCTCCTCGCCCCGGGCGGCGCGCTCGGCGAGCGTGGCGGCGAACCAGAAGCGAGAGGAGTCGGGTGTGTGGATCTCGTCGATGAACACGATCCGCCCATCCTTGGTGCGGCCCAGCTCGTACTTGGTGTCGACGAGCACGAGGCCCCGCTCGGCGCACCGCTTCTGGCCGAAGGCGAACATGGCGAGCGACATCTCCCCCGCGAGGTCGAAGTCGGCCGCTGTGATGCGCCCCTCGACGAGGATCTCCTCGCGCGACGCCGACACGTCGTGTCCACCCTTCGCAGCCTTCGTGCTCGGCGTGAGGATGGGTCTCGGCAGCGGGTCGTTCTTCTTCAGTCCGTCCGGAAGGGCGTGACCGCAGAAGGTGCGCTCGCCCTGCGCGTAATGCGTCCATACGCTGGTCGAGGTGATGCCGGTCAGGTAGCTGCGCACCACCATCTCCACCGGGAGCGGCTTGCACTCCATCGCCTCGACCACGTTGGGGTCGGGCATCGAGATGAGGTGATTGGGCGCGACGTGTGCGCTCTCGCGGAACCAGTGGGTCGCCAGCGCGTTGAGGATCTGCCCCTTGAGGGGGAGCGTGCCCAGCACCCGATCGAACGCGCTGATCCGGTCGGTCGTGACGAGGTAGCGTCGGCCGTCGCGGGTCGTGTAGTTGTCGCGGACCTTGCCCTCGTAGCGCGCGACGTCGGCGCCGCGCCCGAAGAGCGCCTCGGTGCTCGTTTCGTCGAGCTCGAGGCCCAGCGCGCGGCGCAACACATCGCGGTCGAGCGGGGGGTTGCTCACACAGCGCGACTTACACCACGACCCTCCGCGGGGCCACACCCGCCGCGAGACACGGCTGCGGGGCGGTGCTAGACGGGCGCCCCATGAGCACCAGGAAGAAGATTTCGATCATCGGCGCCGGCAACATCGGCGGTGAGCTCGCGAACCTCTGTGCACAGAAGGAGCTGGGCGATGTCGTCCTCTTCGATATCCCGGCCAAGGCCGACTACGCCAAGGGCAAGGCGCTCGACCTCGAGCAGAACGGCGCCGTCCTCGGCTACGACGTCAAGATCACCGGCACCAGCGATTGGAAGGACTGCGCGGGCTCCGATGTCCTCATCGTGACCGCTGGCGTTCCCCGCAAGCCGGGCCAGAGCCGCGACGACTTGGTGGCGATCAACGTCCCCATCATTCGCAGCGTCGCCGACGGAGCGAAGGAGCATTGCCCCGACGCGTTCGTGGTCGTCATCTCGAACCCGCTCGACGCGATGGTCTACGAGCTGCAGCGCCGCACCGGCTTCAAGAAGGAGAAGGTCGTCGGCATGGCCGGCGTGCTCGACAGCGCGCGCTTCTCGCTGTTCCTCGCTCGCGAGACCGGCTTCAACATCAAGGACATCCGCGCGATGGTCCTCGGCGGTCACGGCGACGACATGGTCCCGATCCTCTCGGCCACCACGGTCAACGGCCTGCCGATCTCGAGCTTCGTCGCCAAGGACAAGCTCGATGCGATCATCGCGCGGACCCGCGTCGGTGGCGGCGAGATCGTCAAGCTGATGGGCACCAGCGCGTATTACGCGCCTGCCTCCAGCGCCGTGGCGATGGCCGAGGCTTACCTCTTCGACCAGAAGCGCGTCCTGCCGGGCGCCGCCTTCCTCGATGGGCAGTACGGCTACAAGGACATGTACATCGGCGTGCCGATGGTCATCGGCGGCAACGGCGTCGAGAAGATCATCGAGCTTGAGCTCACGGCCGACGAAAAAGCGATGCTCGCCAAGAGCGCTGCCAGCGTGCAGGGCGTCGTCGACGTCGTGAAGAACACGGCCTGAATCCCTGAGCGCGCGCGCTCTACGCAGCACCTGCTGCGACTATGCCCCTCGCCTTCACGGGTCGGGGGGCGTAGCTTTTTCGGCATGTCCAAAGTCCTCGCGTCGATCGCAGCCGTCCTGCTGACAGCATGCAGTGCAGGCGCAGCCGGTACGCGACCGGTGGGGGGCGGCGGCGGGGACGGCGGTGGCGAGCCCAGCAGCGGAGGAGGCGACGGGGACGGGGACGGGGACGGCGGCGACGGTTCGAGCGCGATCAGCGTCGGCAGCTCGGGAACAGGCGGCGACAACTGCTCGGCGGCAGCCAAGGTCATCTACCTGGTATCGGTCCAGAACGACCTCTGGAGCTTCGACCCGGAGATCGCTGGTACCAGCGCTTACACCCGGATTGGTGCCCTCAACTGCCCGTCCAGCTCGTCGCCGCAATCGATGAGCGTCGACCGTTTCGGGACCGCCTACGTCTTCTACAGCGACGGCAACCTGTTCCGCGTGAGCACGACCGACGCCTCTTGTCAGGCGACGAGCTACGTCCACCCGGTCGAGCAGGATTTCAACCAGCTCGGGATGGGCTTCACCGCGACCGCGCCCGATGTCTTCGCGGAGAACCTCTACGTCGTGAGCCCTGACTTCGGCCTCGCCCGAGTCGACGTGGGCAGTTTCGCGATCACCGAGACGGGCAGCCTGCTCGAAGCGGCGGAGCTGACCGGTGGCCCCGACGGCAAGCTCTTCCACTTCGCGGCCAACAGCGCAGCGCTGAGCGAGATCCCCCTGCCCGCCACCACGACGAGCGTTCTCCATGCCTTCAACGGGCTGGCTGGGGCCCAAGCCTGGGCGTTCTCTCGCTATGCCGGCGTTTTCTACATGTTCACGGCCGAAACGAGCGGCGTCGGGTCCACCAACACCGCGTTCGATCCGGTGACCGGGGCCGAGTCCACCCGCGACTTCGACGTGGGCTTCACCGTGGTCGGGGCCGGTCAGTCGATCTGTGTGCCGCCGCCACCCAATCCAAACTGAGCGAGCTGAGCGCGCGAAAGAAGCGCAGCAAGGGACGAAATTTACGGCTCGATGCCAGCCATGGCGCGCTGCCCGTCGGCTTCCCCCGAGAGCGCCGTCACGACGAGCGCGACCGAGATATCGAAGTCTGCGGCCGTGACCACCGCTCGCGTCTGGGTCTCGACCTCGAGCGCGACCGTCTCGGTCGCGGGGAGGGCAGCCACCGCGGCGATGGCGTCGGCAGGCACCTGCCCTGCCCCGGCGGCCACGTCGAATGAACAGGTGAGCGTCCTGTTCGCGTTGCGAGAGAAGGCGCGCAGAACGAATGCGAGCTCGCCGTAGGCTTCGTCGGCCGTCCAGGCGAGATCGAACGGCTCCTTCGCCGACAGCGTGCCGCCTTCGGGCGGCAGCGCCGACGTGAGCCTGGCCAGGGGCGGCGACCTCACCGCGGTCGTGAAGGACGGAACGACGTTGCCGGTCGTCGAGATGACGACATCGACGCCGGTCGCAAGGAGCTCGGCGTCGACGCGTGTGGCGAGATAGAAGCCGGTCGCGCCGTTGCGCTGCGTGACGAGCTCCTCGGCCTCGCCGAACGCGATGGAGAGCGAGCCAGCGTCGACCAGGGCGTCCCGGCTCACCGAGCCGGACTTGCAAAAAGTCACAACACACGCCCCGAACTCCTCGTCGACGCACGCACCGGGATAGCCGTCCTCGATGTCGAGAAAGGCTCCGATGAGGTTGGTCTGACGCACGCCCTCGACGTGGCTCTCGAAGATGGTGACCGTCCCCGAGCGCTTGGGGAGCTCGACATAGGCCCGTTCATCACCGCCGGACCCGAGGTCCGTGCCGTGCCCGCCGCCGGAGCCGTCCGTGGTCGCGTCGTCATGGCCGCAACCGGCGGCCAGGATGCCGCCGAGGACGGTGGCGACGGTGGCCTGCCGACAGCGCTGCAAGCGAGCCCCCATCGCCTCCGAGCCTACCCGCTCTTCCGGCCTTCGCGCGCTACGATCGGCGCATGCGTCGTCTACCGCGGGGACCTCGATCGTGTCCCGCGGTAGCGATGCGTCGTCGCCTCAGGCGCCCGACTCTTGCTCGAGCTGGTTGAGCAACGTCTCGGCGAGCTCGCCGTCGATGTCGAGGGCGTCCGCGAGATCGTTGATGAGCTCGTTCTCGGCGTCCTTGATCTCCTGGTCGGCGAATGCGACGGCAGCGGCCAGGGAGAAGGCGGCTTCGACGAGCGCCGGGTCCTCCTTGAGGACCGGAGCGATGGCGGCGAGACGCGCCTTGGTGCCCTCCTTTGCCTTTTCGCGGCAGGTCGCCGCGAGCTTGTCGATGTGGGCCGAGCGGAACGCGTTGTCGGTCAGGCCGCGGACGGCGCCACGCAACACGTCCAGCTCGGTCTGCGCGACCTCGCCGTCGACATGCACCATCAAATACATCGCCTCGAATAGGGCCTCGAAGCGGCGGCGTGCGTCCGGATCGCCAGCAAACGGGTCATCCTCGATCTGCCGGTGCTGGAGGAACGACACGCTCGCCGGCTGGCCGACCTCGAGGAAGTGATCGCGAATGCGCTGAAGCGTCTTCGGCTGAAGGCTGATCATGGGGCCGGAATAACGGCGCCACCTGGCGGCGGCAACCGCCACCTCGCGGCGGCAACTCTCGCTGCTGGCCGATTGCGAGGCGTGCGCGGGCATGCGAAGGAAAGTGATGGCCGACCTGCACCGAACGACGTGGTGGTGGCTCATGGCAGCTGGCGTGGCGGCTTCGAGCGCGGCGGCTTGCGGCGACGATGCGGCCCATCCCACGGGTGACGACGCATCGGCTGGCGCCACGACCGGCGAAGGAGCCTCCGATTCGTCGCCAACGACCGGCGCGGCCGGTCTAGGCGGCGCGGGCGGCGCGGGTGCAGGCGGCGCGGGCGGCGTCGGGCGCTGTAGGTCGACGGCCGTCGGCACGACGACGTTCGACGACGACGTACTGCGCCTCGCGGTCGGTGCGACGCGA
>Ga0105046_10018016_pt1 | contig 10769 bp, 9 predicted proteins | sample MAT03_FD_78385 | JGI IMG/M metagenome (GOLD analysis project Ga0105046, IMG submission 78385) | Freshwater microbial communities from Lake Fryxell liftoff mats and glacier meltwater in Antarctica - MAT-03 (megahit assembly) | ecosystem: Environmental > Aquatic > Freshwater > Ice > Liftoff...
CCCGCCGCCGATAAGACCCACCAACGAAATCGGGCGGGACGCGCCCGTGTCGCATAACGTAGAGCGCAGTGAGGCTCATGCGTGCGGCAGAAGCCTCCGCCTTTAGGCGTGGGGAGCGCTCACGAGTTTGATTTACAGAGCCTATGGCATCAGCAGTAAATTTCAGAATGTCTACGACCTTAAAGAAGCCCAGCAAATGATTGCCGATTCGAGAGCACAGCAAGCGCCCTCTGCATAAGGCCGCCCTCTTACAGCACAGTTTAGATCTGGCTCGATGCTGCACATTGACACACCGTCGACATTATTATTTCAGGGATGGCAGTTTACACACGCCCTCTTCGGTGCAGTCGGCTCCTGTGCCCGCTGGATGCGGCGGCGGCTCAGGCATGCGCAGAAAGCGATTGATTCCATAACGATGGCGAGCAATCCAGCGATAGACACGCTTGCCAACGCCATCCATAAATGGCAGCTGCAAAATGAGCCAGATGGGAACACCAAGAGGCACTGCTTTTAACAGGCGGCGCGTGCCATCGAAACCGGCAAACACGGTTCCCTTTTCATCAATCACATGAATCTGCCCCATCAGCTCCTCGTGGGTGAACTGCGAAAAGCGTGTGTCTACATCAGCCGAGTGCAAATCCACAAACTTAACCCGCTTGAACCAATCCAGCGCTGTGATGATCGCCAGGGTTGTACGACAAATGGCACAATACCCATCATAGAGAGCAATTATCATGTGTTCGTTCTCCTTTTCACAATCTTCTGACGGGCCTTGATGAGAGAGTCTTACCGAAAAAGCGCCGTAAAGCCATGTCCTCTAAAAACGCTCTGACTATTCAACATCCCTGAAACGATCTCAGATGTGGGAATACCTTCGGTGACTTCGTTGGCGTGCCATTGCCCACGCTCCCGATTTTGCACGGGCTGTGAGAAAACATAGCCTTGAGATTTTCAACGTGCACTATGAGTTCTATAACGAGTGGCACAAATCATAAATTTGAGGTGGGATTATCGTAGGGACGCAGCATGCTGCGCCCTTATCTCAGATTGTTTCACACATGTCAGACCCTATGGGGCAGACCGTTTTTGAAGGGCAAGGCATGCCTGCCCCTACACACCCGATTTTTGCACGGAATATTATAAAACATAACATTGAGGGCCTTGAACTTGCACCACTGGTTATATAAGGAACACCTGTAACATTCCATTAACTCATTTTTTTATTTTCAAACCAGATTGAAACAACATTAATGTGAAGACGCTTTTAACGGGTCTATACTCTAAAAAATTACCGTAAGAGGGTGTAACAAATGTCTATCGATGTGCAGTGGTACGATAAGGCGCAGCGCATTCTCTATTATGCATTCGAGGGTCCTATCCTGTGGGATGAGTATCTGAGGGCTTTGTCACACGGACGTGTGATGATGCAATCGGTGCCGCATCAGGTGTGCGTGTTGAACTCTATGCTCTTAAATACGCAATTGCCCGATGGATTTGTGACGAAGGTACGCAGCATTATTGAAACCGAACCCGAAAATAGAGGCTGCATCATTTTTGTCAGCCCCTCCAGTGCCTTTATCCAGATGATGGATAATGTACAGAGGATTATTCCAAAATTTGATGAGTATTGTTTTTATGCTGACAGCGAGGATGAAGCCTTGATTCGTATTCGCGAATGGAGCGACTCGCAGGCACGGATATAGTCCTATCTGGGGAGAGGTGTTCTCCCCAGACGCGGCTCTGCCCTCTTTAGCGCGGGAGCGCCACCAAGGGAATATCATGCAGAGATGGATTGGTGACATCACGCGGTGAAAGCATAGGTGACTCGATAGCCCAATCCAGATTGAGGGCCGGGTCATTCCAGGCGACACCAAATTCATCTTTGCCGTTGTAGTAGTTGTTGACGATATATGTCAGGGTGCAGTCGGTGAGGGCATAAAAACCATGCGCCACACCCACAGGAATGAACAAGCCCATCGGCGCATCAGCATCAATATCAATGGTCTCTGCATTGCGATAGGTGGCTGAATGGGGGCGCAAATCGACCAACCCGGCCCGAATACGGCCTGCTGAGACGTACCAGTAATCGACCTGCTCGAAGTGATAATGCAGGCCGCGCAGAACCCCCGCTTTGCTATCCGAGCGATTGCTCTGAATTTTTGACCAATCCGCTTCAGGGAACCACTCCAAACGGAAGGACTCCATAAAACGCCCGCGCTCATCAGCAAACATGCCGATATTGACGAGTTTTACACCTAAGATGTTGGGTGATTCTTGAATAACGAAGCTCATAACTCGGTCTTTCTCACATGGGGGGCGGGACTTAGGGCGCTATTCTAAATGATTTTGGTCCAAGGGTGAGGGGGAAAACGGGGCCAGGGTCGATTTTCGGTCTGTGTGGACTCTCTTGGGTGCAGAGTTGTGGTCGGTGTGCATAAGTATAGAGTTGTTTGATCGATAAACATCATGGATGTGTGGGCGACATGCTGGGTCGCCCAGGCTGGAAACACCTATTTTCGATACACCACGCGGAACATCTTTCGCCCGCGATCAATCTCCTCAAAAGAGGTTTCTATCAGACCCAACGTCTGGAAGAAGGCCAGTTCTGATTTTGACAGCGGCCAGGGGATGCCTTTTCGTTCAGCCTCTGGCGCACGACCAAAACACAGGACAAGCAGCTCACCCTCTGGTTTCACGCAGCCTGCAATGGCTGTCATTGCGTCATCACTCATCTGCCAGGGCAGAGCTTGAATTGTGCGGCATTCCAGCACAAAGGCAAAGCGATTCGCCCACCCTGCGGGCAAAGCAAACAAATCCGCCACTTCATAATGAACAGGCGAATCGGGGAAGCGCTCACGGCACATCTGGATCGCGGTGGCGGAAATGTCAAAGGCAGTCACGTCATAGCCCTGCGCGGCGAGATATTCAGCATCATCGCCCAGGCCACACCCAATCACGAGGGCTGGCGCGTTGTCGCCCCGACGCATCTCGCGCTGTATCCATTCAATGAGGAAGGGATTGGGCGCATGATCGTCCCAGGGCACAAGGCCGCCGTTCCGTGCATTGGCATAAATCGCTTCAAAGGCCGACAGAAACTCGCCGGATTGAAAATGCTGGCGAATGATGTCGCCCACATGACGAGGTTGAGACGAATCGCTCATGACTGTTGATCTCCCTTGTTAGCAGACGGATCATCTCAGAGTACCGGACGATACATCTTTTGTATTCTAAAGATGTGTATCTCTCATCCTGTCAGCATTTTATCTTACTAACGAGTCTCAACTCGGCACAATCGCATCATCTGTGGTAAAGTTTGAACATAATGTCCACCAAAAATGAACGATACCATACATGGCTGAAAACAATCGCGATCGACTCTTAAAACAGGGCATTGCTGCCGCCAAACAGGGCAACAATGCCACAGCCCGCAGCCTGCTGGAGTCAGTTATTGCCCAGGATGACAGCAATGAACTGGCGTGGATCTGGCTGGCAAGCACCGTGAGCACCGTGCGGGAACGGCGCTTCTGTCTGGAAAAAGTGCTGCAAATCAATCCGAACAATGCCCGTGCTCGCGAAGCGCTCAATGCCCTGGTGGGTGTCGGTACACAGGCCACGCGCAATGTGGGTGATCTGACACGGGCGGCGGCGAATGCGGTTGAGGCGCGGCAGCAGACAGGTGAGAACGGAGCAAATGGTCTCAACTTCAGCAACCCATACGTGCGCATTGGGGCTGTTGTGGGTGTGGTTGTGATCCTGGGGATGATTCTACAGCCAATGCTCCAGCGGCCCGCGGCCCAGATTACCCCGACAGTCTTTTCCGCGTTTAGCGTATCTGCAACGCCCGATTACACACCAACAACGCGTCCGTCACCGACCTTCAATGGCATCATTGTGACCCGCAACGCGGCGGAGCAGCTGCCAGCCACATTTACACCGACGTTTACACCAACTCCTACCCAAACACCCATCCCAACTGCAACATCCTACCCCTATACGGCCTTTACGATGTTGGCCGCGCAAACCGATGCCAGTGGAACATCGTCACTCTATCAATACGCAGGCGATGGCACAGGTGAAGTTGGTATTGCAGAGGATGCCCGTGATATTGCCTTCAGTCGTGATGGACAGCGCGTGGTTTTCATTCGCGATGTGGCTTATCCTGCGGAGGGCGATCTGCCTGAGGCAACTGTGGGCGAGATCTTCTATGCATCACTCACAGATATGGGAAATGCACAACAGATCAGCTCTTTGCGCACGCACGCGGCCCGCCATCCTCGCTTCTCACCCGATGGTCAACAGGTTATTTTTACCTCGGATTATGATGGTGATGATGAACTGTGGCTGATTGACATCAACACAAAAGGCACGACCCAGATCACCTATAACACCGTTTCTGATCGTGATGCTGAGTTTTCGCCCGATGGCACACGGTTGGTGTTTGCTTCAGATCGCAACTCGCCTGCGCTGCCGGATTTGTATTTGCTCACCTTCGTTCAAAATGCCCCACCGCCCGATTCCAGCACTGACAATGACAGTGGTCATACGGTGATCCGTCTTGCGGATTTGATCGGTGCAAGTTACGCCCCCACCTGGTCACCTGATGGCACACGCATTGCCTTCATCAATGATCAGGAAGGCGATGGCGATCTCTATATGATGACCGCTGATGGAGAGCGTTTGATTACCTTGAACGTTGCCCTCGACGTTGAAGACAATGCGCCCGCCTGGACACCGGATGGACGGCGCGTGGCGTTTGTCTCGAATCGAGAGGATGATCGTTTCCAGGTCTACTCTGTCGAGGTTGATTCCCGTGAGGTGACACGTCTGTTGCAAACCGAACGTGATGTTCAAAGCGTCGCTTTCCAACCCAATGCGGCTTTTCGCCTGCCTTAGCCCTGACCTGCTGCTGAATGCCAGGCAGCGCTGTAAAACATGATTTTGAGATGTTTCATTCTAACCACCTGTGATATGAAGAGGACAATCGCGCATGAGTGACAAAGCGCAAAATCTATTTGATGAGGCAATGCAGGCCAGTATCAATGGTGATACAAGCCGCGCTGTGGATTTGCTGAAGCAGGTGGTCGAAGAAGATCCTAACAATATTGCCGCCTGGGAGGCCCTCTCGCGACAGCTCACCGATTATAATGAACGTCGCATGGCCCTCACGACAATGTTGCAGCTTGACCCAAATAATGAGTATGCCAAAAATGCCCTTGAATCGGTTGACAAGCCGAAAGGGGGTGCAGATGCCCATGCCGAACTGGTACCGGGTATCCCGATGAGGCAGGCCCGCACCATTGGGATTGGGCTTGTTGTCTATACCCTGATTGTGTGCGGTGCGACTCTGCTCATTACCACAACCATCAACAATGGCAAAGCGGCCCGCGCCCAGGAAATTGCCCAGCAGTACACGTTTCAGACACAAACCCAGGATGCCAGCAATTTAACCGCGACGCAGGCGGTGGTCATCGCCACACAACAGTCTGCTGATGCCACTGCGACAAAGCTGGTCGAGGTCTCCCCAACACCAACGGCCACTTCCACACGCGGCTTTGCGGATCTGCCGACTGAGATTCCGCCATCCCCTACCGCTACCACCCAGTCATTCCGTATTGAAGCCGCCCCACCGTCGCTGCCCGGACGCATCCTCGCATGGGGTGGCACAGATGTGCGGTCTAAAGAGTATTTGCCGCTGCGTGCTTACAGCCTGAACGCCCCTGGCACATTTGAGGACTTTTCGATCCAGGGACAGCGTGAGCTTGGTCGTAATCCGCTGATTACGCAGGACAACACAATCACATCCTTTGAGCAGTGGCGTGCGGATGCGCCGCGTCTCTATATCAGTTCGCTTGTGGACTTCACCCCTGGTGGCACGCTTGATGCGCTGCTTGGCGCTCTGCCTATCAACCAGTTGAGAGATCCAAGCCTGAGCGCCAATGGACAGCGTGTTGCATTTATCGCCACTGATTTCAACACACAAGCCGACGGCCCTTATCTGGCTGACCTCACAGAACCGCTTCGCCCGAAATTCTACAAACTGAGCCAGGACACTGCCTCTTATACAGGCATTACGCTGTCACCTGATGGCACAAAAGCGGTTGCTGTGCGCGTCGATGGAGGCAGTACCGATCTTGTTGTCTTTGATCTGACGACTCTCGATGCAGTGGTTGCTCCGGTTGCTCTGCCGCCCGTTGGAGAGGGAACCCCTACCGTCGCCGCTCCGACTGCTGTGCCTGTCACTATCCCGCTTCGTCCCCTGACAACGGATGGCAACTCGCTCATTGAAGCGTCTCCGGCGTTCTCGCCTGATGGCACACGAGTTGTGTATGAGGCCGCTAGCAGCAGCGCCCCGGACAATCGCGATCTGTATATCGTGACTGTTGGCACAGCTCCTGGAACACCGCTGCCCATCATGACGACGGACGGGAATGATATTTCTCCCACGTTCAGCCCGGATGGGAATCTGGTGGCTTTTGCGTCGGATCGCGTCACAGGCATCTACAATCTCTTTATCTATGACACGACGACCCGCTCAACCTACCAATTGTCAGAGGAGTCTGATCCTGTCTATCCCGGTTCGTGGGTGAATTAATGCCCAAATCGCGTTGGACTGCCATTTGATGGAGAAACGATTTAAAAGCCAAATGATCGGTATTTTCGGGCGCAGCATGCTGCGCCCCTACGGGTCTCAATCAACGAGGATGGGTAGGGGCGCAGCATACTGCGCCCAACCTGAACAATAACCATTCTCACCCCCCATTGTCCAAAACGCCCAGACCACCTCTTTGTATTTCCGCCTCTCTTGGTTACTATTAAAGAGGATTCAAACATCAAAAGAGTTTTAAGGACAAATAAAATGGGTGAAAAATATCAAGCCCTGCGTCAACGACTCGAAACCGTGCACAATCTGAATATGGCAGGCGGTGTCCTGAATTGGGATCGCGAGACGGCCATGCCGCCCAAAGGCGATGGGGCCCGCGCCCGTCAGCTTGCAACGCTGGCGCGATTGAGTCACGAGATTTTTACGTCTCAAGAAACGGCCCGTTTGATCGAAGATGCCCGCAGTGAAATCAACGGCGCGGCCTATGAGTCCAATGAGGCGAGTCTGATTCGTGTGGCCCAGCGGGATTATGATCAACTCACCCGCCTGCCCACTGAATTTGTTGCAGAACTCACGCGCATCACAGCCCTCGCACACAACGTGTGGGCCGAAGCACGCGCCACCAGTAATTTTGTGACCTTCCAGCCCATGCTTGAGCAAATTATGGATTTGATGGTCGAAGGGGCAAGCTGCCTGGGCTACAAAGAGCATCCATATGATGCCCTGCTCAATCAGTATGATGAGGGCATGACCACCAGCCTCGTGCGCACTATTTTCGAGGCGCATCGGCCTGCCCTGGTTGATCTCATTGCCGCAGTACGGGCCGCTCCCCAGGTCGATGACAGCTTCCTGCATCAGGATTTCGACATCGAGAAACAGCGCCAATTTGGTCTCAAGATGACTGAGGCGTTTGGCTACGATTATCAGCGTGGTATCCAGGAGGTTTCAGTACACCCCTTCTGCACACACTTCTCATCCAACGACGTGCGCATCACGACGCGCTTTGATCCTAAATTCATCGGCTCGGCGCTGTTTGGATTCTTCCATGAGACGGGCCATGCCATGTATGAACAGGGCATCGCGCAGGATCTGGATGACAATATCCTCGCTGGAGGAACCTCGCTCAGCGTGCATGAGTCACAGTCGCGCATGTGGGAGAATATCGTTGGACGCAGCAAAGAATACTGGTCATGGGCGCTGCCACAGCTGCAAGAGTATTTCCCGCAGTTGAAAGGCATCGGTCTGGACGAATTCCACCGCGCCATCAACACTGTGCGAAACTCATTCATCCGCGTTGAGGCCGATGAAGCGACCTACAATCTGCACATCATTCTGCGCTTTGAGATCGAGCAGGAGCTGGTGGCAGGCAAGCTGGCTCCCAAAGATGTGCGTGATGCCTGGAACAGCCGCTTTGAGCAGTTCTTCGGCATGACACCGCCCAATGATGCCCAGGGTGTGCTGCAAGATGTTCACTGGTCGGCGGGTCTGGTGGGCTACTTCCCCACATATGCACTCGGCAACTTGCTCTCGGTGCAGTATTACAATCAGGCTCTCAAGGCGCACCCGAACATCCCGAATGAGTTTGCTCAGGGCAAATTCGATACGCTGTTGGGCTGGCTGAACACGAATATTCATCAGTATGGCCGCAAGTACACGACGGAAGAACTGACCCAACGTGTGACTGGCGAAACCATTCAATCCAATGCCTACATGACCTATCTCAAAGACAAATACACTGAGGTCTATGGGCTGTAACATATAAACGGTAGGGATGCGGCGTGCCGCGCATATCAGAATCACACATAAAGCCGAATTCAAAAGATGGGTTCGTAGGGGCGACTCGCTGGGTCGCCCTTGATATGAATGCGCTCATTTTGGGCGACCCAGCGGGTCGCCCCTACACATCCATGATTTTGCAGGGTTATAAACTCAATATGCTATTGTGTCCTGTCACCAGCGTACTGCACTTCTACGTTTGCTTATCCTCATGAAGGCATCCACCGATGGAAAACGATAAAAGCAATATCCTTGATGTCCTCGCCATGATGGGGACGATAATTCTTTTCACGGGCGTGTCAGCGGCAGCCCTTTCTGGCGGGGATCTGTTTGGCACACTGCTGCTTGGAGGATTGGCGCTGCTCATAACATGGCTGCTCATGAGGGATCTGCGCAAGGGTGTGCGTCCGCCGAACCGATGGGAATGGTTCAGAACATGGATGACTGTGCGTCCGGTCGTGATCGGCGCGATTGGTGTCGCCGTACTATTTGCTATCCTGGCCTATGGGCGCGAAGAGATGCCCAATCCTCCTGATGAAGTTGGGATCATGCTGACAGGTGGTGTCCTTGTCTGGGCCTTACTGATCTTGTACACCGCTTTTCGAGCCCCGCGCCGCCGTTATGAGGACGATGCCGCCTATAAAAAGCGTATCGGCTGGAAAGACTTGGAAGAGCCTCTTTAGAGCATACGCGCCGTCTCATCCCCGAAACATGCAAATACGCCCGTTAAATCCGCTTTGCCCCAATTGACCTTTGCCTCTGTGCCTCTGATGTGTTTGAATGAGAGCATTCTAAAATCACAAGGATACACATCCGTATGACGACCCTGCCCGCCCTGCCGCTTGATCAGATTCTTCAGGGCGATTGCGTTGAGCATCTCAATCGCCTGCCTGCCAACAGCGTCGATCTCATTTTTGCGGACCCTCCTTATAATCTTCAATTGCAAAAGACGCTGTTTCGTCCTAATCAATCGGTTGTGGATGCTGTGACCGATGATTGGGATCAATTTGCCGATTTTGCCACCTATGACGCCTTCACCCACGATTGGCTCACGGCCTGCCGCCGCGTGCTTAAGGATACAGGGACACTGTGGGTTATTGGCTCGTATCACAATATCTATCGTGTGGGATCGTTAATGATGGATTTGAGTTATTGGATTATTAATGATTTTGTATGGAGAAAATTAAATCCAATGCCAAATTTCCGAGGAACGCGCTTCACAAATGCCACCGAAACGCTGATCTGGGCACAAAAATCGCAAGGGGCTCGCTACACCTTCAATTATCATGCCCTTAAGCAGATGAACGATGACAAACAGATGACGAATGTCTGGCATATCCCCTTGTGTACAGGCGCAGAGCGTTTGAAGATCGATGGCAAGAAGGCCCATTCCACACAGAAACCGGAAGCCCTGTTGTATCGCGTCATTGCGGCCAGCAGCAATCCCGGCGATGTGGTTCTCGATCCGTTTTTTGGCTCCGGCACGACAGGGGCAGTGGCAAAAAAGTTGGGCCGTCATTTCATCGGGATTGAGCGAGAGAGTGCTTATATTGCCCTGGCACAAGCCCGCATTGATGCGATTCCCGCCTCACAGGTGAATCCCGATCTGCTGGTGACGCCCTCAAAGCGATCCCGCCCGCGTGTGCGTTTTGCCACGCTGCTTGAATCGGGGCTCATCTCAATTGGGCAACCGCTGACCGATTCGACAGGCCGCATCCATACGGCGTTGGTGCGGGCTGACAGCACCCTACAATTGGGCTCGTTCATTGGGTCGATTCACAAAGCGGCGGCCTATGTGTGCGGTACGGATACCGCCAATGGATGGGATTTTTGGCATGTGATGACAGATCAAAACACTCGTGTGCCGCTGGACACGCTGCGCGAACAGTATCGTATGGCGAATGGGTTGGAGGATGTGTTTGAGGCGTAGAACCAGCGAATTGAGATATTGATGAGAGCATTAGATTGTTAGAGTGTAGGGGCGACCCGCTGGGTCGCCCAAATATGCCAATGCAAAAGGGCGACTCGTTGGGTCGCCCCTACGAAACTTGCTTTTAGATCCTGGTATAGAGGCACAGCCTGCTGGAACCAACAGCCATCAAATTTGTCTACGCCTCACGCGGCACAAACAGTTTGCTCTCTTCCTCGTTATGCCCAAGCCTCACCAGTTTCTCAAAGCGCAGGCCGATCTTTTCGAGAACGCGGATGGAGCCTTCATTGTCCGGCGATGTGATGGCCACAATGCGCGGCAGCTTGAGCACGTTTCGCCCATAGTCCATCATGGCTGAGGCCGATTCATAGGCATAACCTTTTGACCAATAACGCGCAAGGAAGGCGTAGCCAATATCCACCTCCTCCCAGTAGTCGCGCTTTAGCAGGCCACACATGCCGA
>Ga0105046_10018018_pt1 | contig 10768 bp, 11 predicted proteins | sample MAT03_FD_78385 | JGI IMG/M metagenome (GOLD analysis project Ga0105046, IMG submission 78385) | Freshwater microbial communities from Lake Fryxell liftoff mats and glacier meltwater in Antarctica - MAT-03 (megahit assembly) | ecosystem: Environmental > Aquatic > Freshwater > Ice > Liftoff...
ATGGAGCACAGAAAATGTCTTACTAGATACTCTTTTGGATTTATCGAACCTAAACGTTTCGTCTAAACTATTACCTACATTATCAGATATTGATGAGGAAAAAGATTTACTCCAGTATCAAAACTTAATCTAAAATGAAAATAAGTATCGTAATTCCTTCAAATAATGAAGCTAAATATGTTGAGGATTTGATTGACTATATTGCAACATGTTCTTCTCCAAATAATATTGAGGAGATAATTATTATGGAGTCATTTGACACTAAAAGAATAATTAAGGTTGCTGAGAAAAGTCACGCCAAATTATTCTATAATCAGTTAAATAACGAGGTTGTACAGATGGAAATGGGTGCGTTTCAAGCAAATGCTGAAGTTATTTATTTTATTAAACCAGGCTGTGTTCCCCCAATCGGTTTCGATGAAAGAATTTTAAAATACGTGAGGGAAAAATATGAAATGGGTTGTTTTGATTTTGAATATTCCATAATGGATAATTATTTTAAATGTGTGTATAAAACCGTTAAAGCCTTTTTTTTTAAAGATATTAATCCCCCAAAATCTTTTTATGTTTTGAGCAACTTATATTATCAAACAGGTGGATTTAAGACAAATGTAAATTATCTAGAATTAAAAAAACAAGTATTATCGTTAGGAAAACAAGTACATAATTAAAATGGATAAATTAAATGTAACAATAGAATATCTTAAATCGCAGGGGATAAGTAATGCTGAGGTAGGAGTAGTTCTTGGAACTGGACTTGGCGATCTTACAAATTATATCGAAATTATTAAAACGATAGATTATTCAGGTATTCCTAATTTTCCTATTTCTACAGTAGAATTCCATAAGGGTAGATTGATCTACGGTCGTATCAAGGGCAAAACTGTGATTATTTTGCAAGGAAGATTTCATTTTTATGAAGGATATGGATTTAAAGAAATTACTTTTCCAATTCGGGTATTAAAACTATTAGGACTACAATACCTATTACTATCAAATGCCGCAGGGGGCATAAACCTTAATTTTAAAAAAGGTGACTTGGTGGTTATTAACGATCATATTAATTTATTGCCCGGAAATCCATTAATAGGTAACAATATGAGTGAAATGGGCGAAAGATTTCCAGATATGAGTAATCCTTATTCAAAAATCGTAAATACGCTATATAAAAATGCATGCGCAGTAGAAGGGGTTGATTACCATAAAGGCGTTTACGTTTCAGTTACAGGCCCTAATCTTGAAACAAGGGCAGAATATAAATTTTTAAAGATAATTGGGGCAGACATGGTTGGTATGTCGACTGTTCCTGAGGTAATTGTTGCAAACCACATGAAATTACCTTGTTTTGCCGTTTCGGTAATTACTGATGAGTGCGATCCGGAAAATTTAAAGGCAATTGATATTCAAGAAATTATTGCAGTTGCAGGAAAGGCAGATAAAATTCTGACTAAATTATTTATTGAAGTAATAAAAAACTTGAATGTGTCTTAGGAATGACATTTTATACGCTTGATAAAGCATTACTTTAGTGAAGATATTAAAAAATGAAAAAAACAATTACATTACTTACACTTTTTACAACCATAATATCGTTTGCTCAAAGTAAAGTACCATCTCATGAAATATGGAACACCTTACTTAAAAAAAATGTTACAGTTAATGGCAATGTAAATTACAAAGGTTTTATTTCTGATTCAAGTCAGTTGAATAAATATTTAAAAAATCTATCAGAAAACAAACCTGATGAAAAAACTTGGTCTGACAACGAGCAAAAAGCTTATTGGATAAATGCGTATAATGCATTCACAGTTAAATTAATAACCAAATATTATCCGGTTAAAAGCATAAAAGACATTGGTAGTAAAATGCAAATTCCATTTATAAATACAGTTTGGGATATTAAATTTATTAAAATTGGAAAGGATACATATGATCTAAACAATATAGAGCATAGTAAGTTGAGAAAACGATTTGGCGATGCAAGAATTCATTTTGGTTTAGTTTGTGCATCAAAATCATGTCCAATTCTTTTGAATGAAGCTTATACTTCTGAAAAATTAGATGCGCAATTAGATGCCCAAGCTAAAGTTTTTTTAAGTGATAAATCAAGAAACGATATTTCTGCTGAGAAACCAAAACTATCAAAAATATTTGACTGGTACGGAATGGATTTTAAATCTAAAGGCGTTTCAGTAATTGATTTTATAAATAAGTATTCTTCTGTAAAAATTGCCTCCAACGCCAAAGTAACCTATTTGGACTATGGCTGGAATTTAAACGAGTAATTTATGAAGATTAGTGTTATTATACCAACATTAAACGAAGAGTCTAGCATAGGATCTCTGATTGATTATATGCGAGATAATAAAGGCAGCTATGCGATTGAAATTATTGTTATTGATGGGGGGAGTACTGATAGAACAATTGAAATACTAAAAAATAGAAAAGTACAGTTCGAACAATTGGAGAGTGCAAGTAGAGCTAAACAACTTAATTACGGTGCTGGTATTGCGACGGGAGATGTGTTTTACTTTATACATGCTGATACTTATCCTCCTAAATTATTTACTGACTGTATTAAAAACGCGATTTTAAACGGCTACACATCTGGGTGTTGCGCTTATCAATTCGATAGTAATAAAAAAGCACTAAAGTTAAATAGTTTTTTTACTCAATTTAAAGGATTTTATACAGGTGGTGGCGATCAAACATTATTTGTTACAAAAGCAATATACGATAAGTTAGAAGGGTTTAATTCGAAGTACGTGATAATGGAAGATTTTGAATTTACTAAGCGGTTACGAAAAATATCTAATTATAAAATTTTAAAAAGCAAAGCACTCGTTTCAGCCAGAAAGTACGAATGCAATAGTTTTTTAAGAGTAAACATTGCAAATCTAATTGCGCTAATTATGTTCAAAATTGATATGGAACCTATTAGAATTAAATCTTTATACAAAAAATTAATCCGCTAATATGGTTTCAATTAACGAATTTCTAAAAGGGTGCAGTGCTTCAAACAAGCATGTTGTTATTATTGGAAATGGCATTTCGGGAATTACATGCGCTCGTAACATCAGAAAAAAAAGTGATTTTTGCATTACTGTAATTTCTTCTGAAACAGAATATCATTTTTCGAGAACAGCTTTAATGTATATATACATGGGGCATTTACGGTATGAAGACACCAAGCCTTATGAAGATTGGTTTTGGAAGAAAAATAAAATAAAATTACTTAATAAGCATGTAACAAAAGTTGAATCTTCTAGTAAAACTTTACATTTCTCGAATGGAGAAAATTTGAAATACGATATTTTAATAATTGCCACAGGCTCTAAGTCAAATAAATTTGGATGGCCCGGTCAGGATTTAAAAGGCGTACAGGGCTTGTACAGCTTTCAAGATTTACAATTATTAGAAGAAAATACAAAAAACATAAAGCAAGCGGTTGTTGTGGGAGGTGGACTGATAGGTGTTGAATTAGCTGAAATGCTAAGTTCAAGAAATATAGATGTAACATTTTTAGTTCGCGAAAAATATTTTTGGGATGCAGTAATGCCTGAGCAGGAAGCGAAATTAATTGAAAAGCATATAAAAGAACACCACATAAATTTGAAACTTGAAAGTGAACTTGAAAAGATTCTTTCGGACACGAACGGGAAAGTAAAAGCTATAACCACCAAATCAGGCGAAACCATCGCGTGTCAATTTGTTGGACTAACAGTTGGGGTAAGTCCAAACATTTCGTTTTTAAAAGACAGTGAAATAAAGACCGAAAAAGGAGTTTTGGTAAATGAATTTTTTGAAACAAATGTAAAGGATGTTTACGCAATCGGAGACTGCGCTCAATTTACTTCTTCTGTAAATGGCAGACGTCCAATAGAGCAAGTGTGGTACACTGGCAGAATGCATGGCGAAACGTTAGCACATTCCTTAACATCAGCTAAAACAAATTATGATCCAGGGCACTGGTTTAATTCTGCTAAATTTTTTGATATTGAATATCAAACGTATGGCATTGTTCCAAGTATTATTTCAGCTCCTTTAAACTCTTTTTATTGGGAACATACTGCAGGGAAAATGTGTTTTAGAATAGTATATGATTTTCAAACGCAACATTTGATTGGCATTAATGTATTTGGAATACGAATGCGCCACGACGTATTTAATCGTTGGCTTTCGGAAGGCAGAGAAATAGATTACGTGATGGGGCATTTACCAGAAGCCAATTTTGACCCGGAATTTTACAGAAAATATGAAGCTGAAATTATTGCACATTATAATCGCCAATCAAAGAAGAATCTAAAATTAAAATCTCAGAAGGGTTTATTAGCAACATTTTTTAAATAAATATTTCAATGGAAAATAACCCATCAATCAGCATTAGTAATTCACCATCTCCGGAAACGGATGCTATTCAAAAAATAGGATTAATTATTTTTTCAATTGGTATTTTGCTGTTTATTATTGCCGGTATTGGTGGTAGTGGAAGAAATCCGATCCTGTTTTTTTCAGTAAGCGTTGGGTTGTCTTTTGCCGGAGCACTTATTTATTTTTTAAAAAAATATTTAAAGCAACCTGCCGGCGTAAAAAATAATAGAGTTTGGCAAAACTCTTTAACATCAAGAGGAATCTTTGGATGGATGTTCGGAATAATTATTACTGGGTTTTACATAGTTCTTTATTGGTTTCCTTCTGTTTTGGCAAACCTAATTCATTTAACAAATCCTCTTAGTAACCTCATCAGGGGAAAAACATCAGATCAATGGTTTTTATACGGAACCTTATATACTTTGGCAATAGTAGTAATGGGAATAAAAGCTCTTTTAAAGTATCGCCATTCCAATTATCAAATTATCAGAACATCCTCTATCATATTCTTTCAATTGGGCTTTGCTTACCTCATTCCGGCAGTGTTACAGCTTTTTAATCAGCCGGAGTTTTATTTCAGTTATTTCTGGCCACTGAAATATGATTATTTATTTCCTTCAACCGTTAGTGATTTGACAAATCAACCGGGAGCATTAGGTGTGTTTATGATTTTTTGGGGAGGTGCTATGACTTTCATCGCAACTCCTATATTAACTTACTTTTTTGGCAAACGTTGGTATTGTTCATGGGTTTGTGGTTGTGGTGGATTAGCAAATACTGCCGGAGATCCTTTCCGTCAATTATCAGATAAATCTCTCAAAGCCTGGAAAATTGAGCGATTGATGATTTACAGTGTTTTGATTTTTATTGTTATTACTACAAGCTTATTGTGGATTAATTCATACTATCAAGGCGCTGTTCTTGGAAATATATCCGGGACTTTTGCTAAAACTTATGGCTTTTTAATAGGCTCTGTATTTTCGGGTGTTATTGGTGTTGGATTTTATCCTATGATGGGAACACGTGTTTGGTGTCGGTTTGGTTGTCCTATGGCTGCTTATCTTGGAATACTTCAAAAATATTTTTCAAAATTCAGAATTACGACAAATGGCGGGCAGTGCATTTCATGTGGTAACTGCTCTAACTCTTGCGAAATGGGAATTGATGTTCAAGCGTATGCACAAAAAGGGCAAAATATAGTTCGTGCCTCTTGTGTTGGTTGTGGAATGTGCGCTACCGTATGCCCAAGAGGAGTTCTCAATTTAGAAAATGGGCCTTTAAAAGGGAGAGTTAATGATAACCCAATAATAATTGGTAATAACAGTATAAAATTGGACTTATAATGATGTATAAAATATTGATGATAACTATCCTTGTGGTATATTCTATTGCCCTACTATTTATTTTTGCATATAGCTTAACTCAAGCAACTCTAATTAGAAGATACTTTAAAAGCAACAAGCTTAAAAAAAATTTAAAACTGGATAGATCTTACTTCCCTTATGTTACTGTACAACTTCCAATTTATAATGAATTATATGTAGTAGAACGTCTTATTGATAACGCCTGTAAGTTTGATTATCCATCAAATAAGTACGAAGTTCAAATTTTAGATGATTCGACAGATGAAACGGTAGGCATCATTAAAAAAAAGGTTGATGAGTGGAGAGCCAGAGGCATCGACATCGTCCATGTTCATCGCACAGACAGGAAAGGTTTTAAGGCTGGGGCTTTAGAAGAGGGATTAAATACAGCAAAGGGTGAGTTCATCGCTATTTTTGATTCTGATTTTCTCCCTCGTTTAGATTTTTTACTTCAAACAGTTCCCTATTTTATTGATGAAAAAATTGGAATGGTACAAACTAAATGGGGTCATCTTAATCGCAATTATTCTTTACTTACAAAGTTACAAGCATTTGGCTTAGATGCTCATTTTTCGATTGAGCAAGTAGGAAGAAATTATCACGATGGATTTATCAATTTTAATGGCACTGCGGGTATATGGCGCAAATCGTGTATTATCGATTCTGGCAATTGGCAACCCGATACTTTAACTGAAGATTTAGATTTAAGTTACAGAGCGCAATTGAGAGATTGGCGTTTTGTGTATTTAGAAAACATAGAATCGCCCGCTGAATTACCTCCAGTTATGAGCGCCTTAAAAACACAGCAATATCGATGGACAAAAGGTGGTGCAGAAACTGCAAGAAAGCATCTAAATTCGGTAATAAAGAGTAATAAACCATTCCATGTAAAATGGCACGGTGTAATGCATTTGCTTAATAGTGCCATATTTTTAAGTATTTTGATTTGCGCAATTTTTAGCGTCCCACTTCTATTTATTAAAGTAAGTTTTCCTGAAGTAAAACATTTGTTTTTACTAGCCTCATTATTTATAGTTAGCTTTTTAATTTTAGCTAGCATGTATTATGTCTCTTCTGCTAAACGGTTTAGAAATAAATTAATGGCTTTTGGGAATTTGATAATCACTTTCCCTGCTTTTTTATCCATTTCAATGGGTTTATCGTTGCATAACGGAATTGCAGTTGTTGAGGGCTATCTTGGGAGAAAAACTCCATTTATACGAACCCCAAAATTTAATCTCAATCAAAAAAGCGGGAAATGGGAAGGGAATAAATACCTTAAAACAAAATTGAATTTAGTAAACCTACTTGAATTAGTCTTGGCATTTTATTTTGCATTTGGTGTGCTTAAAGGAATACAGTTAAAAGATTATGGATTGCTTCCTTTTCACCTCATGCTTGCTATTGGTTTTTTAATAGTATTTTATTATTCATTTAAACAAAGTTTTGCGTCAAATAAATAATTACAAAAAATGAAATCTTACTTAGAAACAACAAAAGATGTCTACAAACAAGCGGCCTTAACTCCTGACTTTGGTTTATGCTGCACAACTACTCCGGTATGGCAACTACCAGACTTAACGATGCCAAAAATAATGTTGGAAATGAATTATGGTTGCGGTAGCACTGTTCATCCGCGTGACTTAGTTAATAATCCAAACATACTTTATGTTGGTGTTGGTGGCGGAATGGAAGTTTTTCAGTTCTCGTACTTTAGCCGAAAAAAAAATGGTGTTATTGGTATTGACGTAGTGGATGAAATGATAGATGCTTGCAAAAATAATTTAAAAGAGGCACAAGCTTCAAACCCATGGTTTAAGGCGGAATATGTAGATATTAGAAAAGGTGACGCACTAAATTTGCCTGTTGAAGATAATTCAATAGATGTAGCTGCGCAAAATTGCTTATTTAATATTTTTGATACTGAGGATTTAAAAAAAGCTTTACGCGAAATGTATCGTGTTTTAAAACCTAACGGTCGATTAGTTTTATCTGATCCGGTTACAGAAAATCCAATGCCTGAAAATTTAAAAAACGATGAGCAATTGCGTGCCCTATGTTTAAGTGGTTCCTTGCCATTAAAAGAATATATTAAAATGATAACCGACGTTGGCTTCGGCACTATCGAAATTAGGGCAAAACGACCTTATCGCATTTTATCTCCAAAACAGTATGATACTAATGAGTTGATTTTTTTAGAAAGCGTTGAGGTGTGCGCTATCAAAGACCCAATGCCTAGTGATGGGCCGTGTGTTTTTACAGGAAAAACTGCTATTTATTATGGAAGTCAGAATTTCTTAGACGATAAAAAAGGGCATACCTTACTTAAAAATCAACCACTTGCTGTATGTGATAAAACTGCAAATGCTTTATCCGAGTTAAAAAGAGAAGATATTTTTATTTCTGAATCAACTTATTTTTATGATGGTGGCGGCTGTTGCTAACCTAAAAATTTAACAATTATGAAATCGAAACTAATTTTTGTTTATAATGCCGAAGGGGATCTTTTTAGTAAGGTAGCAGATTTTGCACACAAAATATTTTCTCCATCAACGTATGCTTGTAGTTTATGTTCTTTAACCTACGATAATTTTGGAATTAAAAAAGAATGGGCAGATTTTATAAAAGACCTCGATGCCGATTTGGAGTTTTACCACAAGGATGAATTTACAAGTAAATATAAAAGTTTAAATTCAGAGTTACCAGCAATTTTTATTAATGAAAATGGAAATTTGAGGGAATTGGTCAACGCAAAAATAATCAATTCATTTAAATCTTTGGATGAATTAAAAACACTAATAAAAGGAATAATTAAACTGGATATTAAGTAGAAATTTAAATAGACTTATACATTTTTTTCCTGATTTTTTTGATGGAAAAATAGCTTGAAATGATAGTTGTAGTGCCAATGAGAAGATAAATCCAGTACGGAAAAAATTTTCCGAAAATTATGAGGTAAATATTAGCGGCGTTGAAAATAAAGGCAGCTACTAAAGATGGAATTAAAATGGAACGTTTCTTTTTATGATTATGAACAATCCAGGCCACGGCGGCAATAAAGAGTGGGGTTGCAATAATATGAATCCCAACAAAAATAACAGGGTCTACATGATATTTTAAACCAATAGTTGTATAATAATTTTTAATGGCCTCCCACATCAAAGTAAAGATATGAAACCAAACGATAGAAACGCCGCACTTCCACCCGAAAAAAGACCGTTCAGGGTTTTGATTATTGCCGGGTCTCAGAGGAAACAATATAACTGTCCGGGAATTGATGGCAAAGCCAGAATGTTGATGCTGAAAATGGCAGATATATTGCCGCAGGAATGGGAGATTGACTATGAAGACTTAAGCAACGCATATTCGCGTGAAAAAATACAAAGTTGTAATGCTTGCGTATCTTCTTCAATGGCGTTATGTGTATGGCCATGTAATTGCTATAGTAAAAACAGCAGAAGCGAACCCGATTTTATGTGGAACGCGGATTTATATTCTCGTTTGGATATGGCAGATGCTTGGATAGTTATTGGTTCAGTAAATTGGTATGCTCCAACAAGCAACTTAAAACTAATGTTCGATCGCCTAGTATGCATGAATGGAGGCAATCCCGATGAAAAACTCATCTCCCATAAAGATCCTGAAAAAGCGATGGCTTTAGAACATACCGAAAAATGGAAAGAACTGAGTATTAATCATCTTGAAGGAAGGACGGCAGCCTTTTTTTGTTATGGAGACCAAGGTGGCGATGAAATGGATGAGAAGGGAATTCCAAAAATTTTACAGCACAAATATTATTTTGATCCTGACAAAGAACCCTTTAAAGATATGCGGCAAGCTTATGCACCTTTGGTATGGCAATGCAGATATGGCGGAATTGAAGTTCCGGACGAGCTTTGGACATATGTGGATAGCGGTGTGAATAAAAAGTACAGTGATAATCAATCAGAAGATGTTATAAACGATAAAATTTTTATGGGAACTTTTATGGCATGGGCAAACCGAATTTCTGTTTTTGTAGGAGAAAAAGGAAAAGTAAAACCCGGCAAATACAGGGCGTATGGCTTTACAGCGAATACTAATCTTTGGGATGAAGTTAAATCTGGTCTCAGAGCGATGAAACTAAGATTTGGCAGGGCACCGGAAAATTCATCACCAGAAAAGCAGATACAAATGAACTTGAATAAGGATACAACTTTACATCCTAAAAAGTTTGAAGGCGAAAAACTAAGGGAGTAGTCCCTTTAAAAGAAATAATACCCGCAATTAAGAAGCTAATAAATTATTAAGTACATCTGAAATTGCCGAAGTAAATAAAAGAGATAACTTACCTGAACTTATAGAGTTAATTAAATTAAAGATGCAAAGACACTGCAATTTTAACGACAAGAAAATTACTAATTAATATTACCATGAAAATAAAATTTTTCCTTTTACTACTTGTTGTATTCAACACATGTTGCTATGCCCAGTTGGTGCAAAATAAATCTTTTAATGCGATGCTTAAAACTTTGTTAACCCACGACGTAAAAGAAGTGGGTGCTAAGGATGGAAGTAAAGATTCTACCGCAGTATTTTTAGATTCGCGAGAAAAAACCGAATACAATGTAAGTCATTTAAAAAATGCTACTTGGGTAGGTTATGATGATTTTGATATTAACCGGGTAAAACATATTGCAAAAACTCAAAAAATTGTAGTGTATTGTTCTGTTGGTTACCGTAGCGAAAAAATTACTGAAAAACTAAACAAAACTGGTTATACAAATGTTGCTAATCTAATTGGGGGGATTTTCGAATGGAAAAATCAAAATAATTCAGTAGTAAACAATTTCGGCGAAGAAACACAAAAAGTACATGTCTACAGTAAAACCTGGGGTATTTGGCTAAATAAAGGAGAAAAAATCTACAAATAAAGATGCTTGATATTTTAAATACGATTTCCGATTCGTACACAGGATATTTTAATTATTTAAAAAACGAGATATTCTATCCGTCATGGCACAATTATTTTTATTGGTTAATTGCTCTTTCAC
>Ga0105046_10018019_pt1 | contig 10768 bp, 9 predicted proteins | sample MAT03_FD_78385 | JGI IMG/M metagenome (GOLD analysis project Ga0105046, IMG submission 78385) | Freshwater microbial communities from Lake Fryxell liftoff mats and glacier meltwater in Antarctica - MAT-03 (megahit assembly) | ecosystem: Environmental > Aquatic > Freshwater > Ice > Liftoff...
CCGCCGCCACCGCCCTTGGGCGGCTGCTGCTTCTGCTGCTTCTGTCCGCCGCCCTGCTTCTTGTCTTCGCCGTCCGCCATGGTGCGGCCGTTTTATCACGGCGAGGGCCGAGCCCGCCCGGCAGCCGCATCAGTCCGCCTACCCGGTGGCACCACCCCGGCCTTCGGCGTTCGGTGTTGGCATCGGCGATTCGGGTCTGTGCCAGCGGCGCGTCCGGGTGGTAACGAGGCGTATGGCAGACGTCGACGCGGTCGTGATCGGAGCGGGCCCCAACGGTCTGGTGGCGGCGAACGCGCTCGCCGATGCCGGCGTCTCGACGCTCGTGCTCGAGGCGCAAGCGATGGCGGGCGGCGCCTGCCGCACTGTCGCCAACACGTTGCCGGGCTTCCGTCACGACGTGGGCGCGGCGTTTTTTCCGTTCGGCTCGCTCAGCCCGGCGATGCGCGCGATGGATCTGCCGGGCAGCGGCCTCGTCTGGCGCCACGCGAGGATCGACACGGCCCACCCCTCGGTCGACGGCACGTGCGGTGTGCTCGCGCGCGACGTCGATCTCACGGCGGAACGGCTCGGCCCCGAGGACGGCCCGCGCTGGAGGAAGATCCACACCTGGTTCGCGCGGGAAGGCGATCGCATCCTGGCTGCGCTCCTCGGCGAGCTTCCCCCCTGGAGGGCGCTGGGTCTGGGCTTCGAGTCGCTTGCGCGTCTCGGCCTCGCCGGCGCGTTGAGCGGGCGTGCCTGGTCCGAGCTGACCTTCTCGACGCCGGCGGCGCAGCGCATCGCTCCCGGACTCGCCCTGCACACCGACGTCGGGCCGGCCGACCCGCTCGGCGCCGTGGTCGGTGTGATGCTGGCGCTCACCGGGTCGACGGGTGGTTTCGGTGTCCCCGAGGGCGGCGCTGGCGCCATCACCGATCGGCTCGTGGAGCGCCTGCGCGGTCATCGCGTCCCGATCCTGCTGCGCTCGCGGGTGAAGCGGATCGTCGTGGAGGGCGGCAACGCCGTGGCCGTCATCACCGAAGCGGGCGACGAGATCCGGGTCGGTCGCTTCGTCGTCGCCGACGTCGCCGCGCCGACCCTCTACCAGCGCTTGCTCGATCCCAAGGTCACGCCGAGCAGCATCGTCGACGGCATGCGTAGCTTTCCGTTCGGCTTCGGCACCTTCAAGATGGACTGGGCGCTCGACGGCCCGGTCCCGTGGATCGCACAGGACGCTTGCAAGGCCGCCGTCGTTCACACCGGCGATGACCTCGACGATCTCGAGCGCTTCACACGCGAAGTGCGCGAAGGCAAAGTGCCGGCGCGCCCGTACCTCGTCATCGGCCAGCCGACGCTCGCCGATCCGACGCGCGCGCCCCGCGGCAAGCACGTCCTGTGGGCGTACTCGCGCGTGCCGTTCCGGATCAAAGGCGGCTGGCCGAGCGCGCGCAAGGAGGCTTTCGCCGACGCCATCGAAGCGCGCATCGAGGAGCTGGCGCCCGGCTTCAAGGACACCATCCTCGCCCGCCAGGTCGTGTCCCCCGAGGACCTCGAGGCGCTCGACGAGAACCTCATCGGCGGCGACCTCGGCGGCGGCAGCGCCGCCATCACCAATCAGCTCCTGTTCCGCCCGAGCTTCCCGTACTTCCGGTACCGCACGCCCATCCGTGGCCTCTACCTCGGCTCGAGCTACGCGCACCCCGGCGCGGGCGTGCACGGTATGTGCGGGTGGAACGCCGCCCACGCGGCATTGAAGGACTTCGGCTGAGACGCGGAAAAAGAGCGGCGGCCCCGCTCGACCACCAAGGCTTGACGTGGATTTGGAAACCAAGTTTCCTAGGCGGCAAAGCTAGCCTGCGTTGCCTTCCTCTCGCTGTTCGCGACAGCCGCGTTCGGTTGCGGTGATGACACCTCCGGCTCGGGCGGTGCAGGTGGGGAGGGGGCGTCGTCGACCTCCGTGGCCACGTCGAGCGCTGCCGGCACGGGCTCCACGGGGAGCGGGGGCGAAAGTGGCGATCAGGTGGTCTTCGACCTGACGACCTACGTGGAGCCTGGGCAGGAGATCCAGCTCTGCAAGTACATGGCGATGCCGACCGATCGGGGCGACATGCGTCGAACCGCGCGAGCCACGTCTACTCCGAAGGCAGCCACCACTTCCTCGTCTACCGAACGATCCTCGACGCGGTGCCGGAGGGCGGCGAGGAGCTGTCGCCGTGCGACGAGAGCGCGTGGATGAGCGACGTCCGCGGGGTCGCCTACGCCGCGCAGACACCCGAGGGCGAGCTGTCCCTCCCGGATGGCGTCTCGCAGCGGTTCGCTCCCGGCGAGGTGCTGCTTTTTCAGACGCACTACCTCAACGCGACGCCCGAGCCACTCGACGCGACCATGCACTTGGAGCTCGACATGGTCGACCCTGAGGAAGCGCCGGTCGAAGCGGGTGTCTTCTTCTTTTTCAACCCGGTGATCAACGTGCCGCCGCGCGGCTCGTCGACGTCGAGGCTGTCGTGCCCGATCACCGATGATGTCGACCTGGTGTTCGCCGTTTCGCACATGCACGCGCGCGGCGTCGGCTTCGGCGCCGAGATCGAGGGCAATGCCGCAGGTTCGCTCTACGACGTCGACGATTGGGACGAGCCCGACTCGCGGGTGTTCGCCGAGGGCGACCCGGCGGCGCGTCTGGCGAAGGGCTCGGTCATCAGCTACGCGTGCGACTTCGCAAACCCGGATGATGCCACGTTCCAGGCGGGGCCGAGCGCGACGACCGACGAGATGTGCATGTTCATCGGCATGTATTATCCGCGGCTCGATACCGACACCGAGCTGTGCTGGAGCGGCCTGGCCGAGACGAAGGGGACGACGTCGTGCCTCGACACCCTCGCGTGCTCGCGCGTCTGCGAGGAGAGCGACGACGGCTGCGTTGCCGACTGCATCGAGCAGGTCTGCCCGAACGGCGCGGTGCCTCTGATGCGTTTCGCCCAGCGCGTGGCGCCCTCCTGCGGAGAGACCTGCGCCAGCGAGGACGCTGCGACCTGCCAAGCCTGCGTCATCAGCTCCTGTCCCGACGAGGCGCTGGCCTGCCAAGCCGCCACTTGCGAAACGTAGGCAGCACCCTGAAGATCCCTGTCGACGGATGGGTTTCGGAAGCGGGGTTCAGGAAGTGGAAGAACGAGTCGTGCGGACGCACGCGGCGGATGCCGTGTTCGACCGCCTCGCGGCGATGGTGTGTGGGGGCGAGCTGCCGCCGGGAGCGACGCTGCCCACCGAGCAGAAGCTGGCCGAGCGCTTCGGCGTGTCCCGTCCGATCGTGCGTCAGGCGACCCACCGCCTCGCCTCCATCGGGCTCGTACGCGTTCGCCAAGGAGGCGCCACGGTGGTGGCGGATCCCAAAACAGCGAGCCATCCTGAAGCGACTGCGGTACGCGTGCGCCACGGTGGGAGGGACGCGCTCGTCGAGCTGTATCAGCGTCAGATCCTGTCGCCGCTGCCGATGCTGGTGCTGGCCGAGCGCAATGCGACGCCGGAGGATGCGGCGAGCTTGACGGCGATCGTCGACGAGATGGCGAACGGCCTGCCGCTGCCCGACTTCGAGGAGAAGTTCTGGTCCGCGGTGGCGGAGCTGTCGAAGAGCGACCTCTACCGCGCCGACACCACCTACTGGTTGCGTATCGTGCGCGAGTTCCCCGAGCTGCGTCATCCGGAGCTGGGCGAGCTGGAGGTGCGGGTCGAGGCTTACCGCCAGATCGTGAACCGCTTGACGAACGGCGGCGACGCCGCGCAGATGTGGATCGCCATCGCGCGGGTGGGCCTCGATCGGCTCGCGCAGCTGCCGCCGCGCTGAGCCGCGTCGAGCGCGCCTGCCGCGAGGGCGACCGCTTCCGCGGACGGCCCCCGTCAACGCGTCGCGGGGTCGGTCGACTCGTCCTCGATGGTGTCGCGCGACATGTCGCGGTCGAGGTCGATTCGGGAGTCGTCCGCTGCGCCGCCCACCAGATCGCCGGGAACGGCGCCGGGCAGGAGCATGCCGTCGAGGGCCTGGTGCCACAGATCGACGTTGGAGTTCTGCTTGCGCTTGCGCGACTTCAGGCCGGACGTGGCAGGCGGCGGCGTCAGCTCGAGGGCGGGGGCCGGCGCGGGAATCGTCTTCATCCGCGGCGGACCCTGTTTGGGCTCACGGGAGAACGCCTTGGCGGCGCGCGCCGCCCGCACGGCATCCTCGGGCGCCTCCGCCCAGGGTTGCGTCTGACGACCGTCGTAGGCCGGTGGAGGGATGGTCCCGACCTCGGCCTGCGTGGTGAGGCCGACCTCGATGTCGGGGGAGCTGGTCATCACCTCGCCGCGAGGGACCTCGCCGCGCTGCTCGTGGAGGATGGCGTCGTGCGAGGCGTCGGAGATGTGCGCCTGGCCAACGTGAATGTCCGGCCGCGAGGGTCGTGCATCGTCCTCGATCGCATCGATCGACGCCCGACCGAGCAACGCTTCGCCCACCTGGATCTCGGCGGGGGTGAGCGAGCGCTTGCGCATGGCATCGGCTTCGATGGCGGCAAGCGAGGCCCTCCCGAGCGGCGCCTGCCCGACCTCGATCGACGGCATCGAGCCGCGATACCTCCCTTCGGTGTCGATCGCGGCGAGGGACTCGCGTCCGAGCTGCGCTTCGCCGACCTCGATGGACGGCAGGGAGCCGCCCGTCCCTCGCCCTTCGGCGTCGATCGCGGCGAGGGACTCGCGTCCGAGCTGCGCTTCGCCCAGCTCGATCGCAGGCAGCGAGCCGCGCGCCCGGCCGTCTGCCTCGATCGCCGCGAGGGAGTCGCGTCCGAGAGGCGCTTCACCGATCTCGATGTTCGGCAGCGAGCCACGTCCCCCGAGGGGCACCCCACCCAGAGTGGGGACGGAGCCGGCCAACGAGCCGGGAAGGGGCGGCGGTCGCGGCCGTTCCGAGCGCATCTTGATCGTGGGCGAGCTCTGCATCCGCTCGCTCGCGCGCACGCCGCTCTTCGACATCTCGACCAGGCCCGCCAGTGCACGCGGTCTCTGGCTGGGAGACCGGCCTGCAGGCGGTCGCATCGTCGGCGGGCGAGCACTTGGCGCACGGGGCGTGCTGGTTCGCGGCGCCTTGGCAGCCTCGATGTCGCTCTTGCGGCCTCGTCCTCGCGAGCTCGGGAGCGACGTGGCACAGCGGGCGGGCTCCGCGGTCGCGGCCGGGGGAGGCTGGGTCTTGGCCCGAGGCGGTGGCGCGATCGTCTTTCCGGTCCGCTTCGGGGCGCGCGAAGCCTTGGCCTGCGCCAGGAGCTCCGACAGCTCGGGCAGGTGCTCTTCGAACGCCGGTCCGACGTCGCTGTTGTCGGTCCAAGTGGCCATTACCAAACAGACGACCGCTTCGCCACACGGGGCCACGAAGACGTCGACGGGAGCAGCGCCACCGAAGGGCACGAGCTCCTCGCGGGCCATCGTCAGCTTGACGAAGACGCTGACCGCAGCCTGCGCGTCACGCGCGGCATCGACGCAGGTCGACCGTCCCGCCTCCGGCATCTCGGCCGGAGCGTCCGCTGTGAGCAGCCGACCCTTGCGGGTGAGGATGAACGCGAAGTCCGCCCGCGAATGGTCCCGCAAGCGTCGCGTGATCGCGTCGAGGCTGGACACCAAGCCGTCAGTTTAGGCGATCGAGGCTCGCCGGATCCAGGACAGCCATCTCGGGGCAAGCCAAAGGGGGGCCATTCTCAACGGGCAAGGTCCCGGAAGCCCCACTGAACACCGACCCCTTCTGCGCCCTTGACCCCGCTCCGGCCGTGTGGAAAAAGTCCCCCCCGGCCGGGCTCCCCCGGCACCATCGTCAGAGAAGAGTCATGGCCAATACTTCCAAGTGGAACGTCCGTCTCCGTCACGAGTGGCTCGCGACCCCGCTTCCCAAGAAGCGCATGAAGGCGTCGGAGAAAGCGCGCTGCGGCCTGAACGAGGCCGAGGCACGCAAAGCCGTCAAGGCCAAGAAGCACGAGCCGGCCGCCGCCTGAAGCTCCGTGTTGCAGCGGTGCCCACGCGGGCGTCGCTGGCGAGCCCGTGGCTCCGCCCCTCTGTTGGGCACCGAGTCGCGGGCTTCGTGCGTTTGTCCGTCGTTCTCGCGCCGTCAGCCCGCCACCGAGTCGCGGGCTTCGTGCGTCGTGATCAGGCCGTCAGGTCTTCGGCGAAGAACCGAGCTGCCGATGCCGCCTCCTTTGTTTGGATGGCTCCGCAGCCGTGCTACGTCTGTGATTCAACGCCTATGAGCTCACTTACTCGCACCATCCTCGCCGTCGTTGCGCTGGCTCCCCTCGCCACGGGTTGCGTCTCGCGGGCTGCCCCGTTCGACGGCCTCGGTGACGCGCAAGCCACGATCCTGAAGCTGCAGGGCCAGGAGATGGCGGTGAATCCGACGATGCCGGGCGCATCGGCGTCGCCGTTCCCGATGCTCCCGATCCCGGGCCTCTCGCCGGAGCAGCAGGCGCAGATCAACGCGGGGCTGCAGCAGTTTGGACAGCAGGCGGGCGGCCTCTTCCCGCCCGGGCTCTTGCCCCCCGGTTTGATTCCGACGATGCCGGGCGCGCCGATGGCCCCCTCGGCCGCACCGCGCTTCAATGGCTTCGTCATCCTCGGCCAGCAGCCTTTGATGGACGACGACATGAAGAGCGACCTGCTCGATCTCTTCGGCGACTCCGACAGCTTCTCGGCCAACCGCGGCAGCTGCTTCACTCCCGGCATGGGCATCGTGTTCCAGGACCCGTCGATGCCCAACATCGAGCTCATGGTCAGCTTCTCCTGCAATCAAGCCATGGGCAACGGCTTCCGCTGGCCGCACGACGTCAATGGCTTCACGCCGGAGACCTCGGAGAAGCTGCGCATGGTCTACGAGCGCCTCTTCGGCGCGCTTCCGCCGCAGGGCGTCTGACGGTTCCGCGGGCGCGTTTCGATCTGCAGACGGCAATACGCTCCCGCATCGTCGAAGCGGCCGCGCTCCTGGTGAGCGTGGCCGTCGTCGTTTCTGCCCTGGTCTACAGGTCGCAGCGATCCCTGCCGCCAGCGCCGCTGGTTGCGTCCGCCCGAGCACGGCCGGGCGAGTCGCTCGGGGGGGCGCAGGGGGCGCTGCCGGGGGGCGCGCTCCCGTCGCCCGCCGCCATCGCGAAGACCGGCGAAGGATGTGTGGTCGACGACCACGGCATGGGGGACTACGTCGAGGTGCCAGGAGGCGGTGGGCGCCTCTTCGTCCGGCCCGGCGCCGTGCAGGAGAGCGGGGCGTACCGCTTGCTCGTCCATTTTCACGCAGGCGACGCCGTGCGCAGGCTGCTGGCGCCCGATGCTTGGGACTTCAACCTTCTCCTGATCGATGCCGGCAACGGCTCTGCCGTCTACCGATCGCGCGTCGCTTCGCGCGCCGCCTTCGACGCGCTGGTTGCGGGTGCCGACCGCGCGGCCTCCGCGCACCTCGGTCGCGAGGCGCGCGCGTCGGGTGTCGTCGTGACCTCGTTCAGCGCCGGCTATGGCGCAGTCGCGGCGATCGCCTCCGCCCGCGACGGTTCGCCCCGGATCGAAGGGATCGTCCTGCTCGATAGCCTGCACGCCTCCTATGCGCCGGCTTCGCGGCTTCCCGACGAAAGCTCGCTGCGACCGTTCGTCGACGCTGCACGCGCCGCCCAGGGCGGCGGCAACTTCTTCATGGGCTTCACCCACACCGCGATCGTGCCGCCCGATTACGCCTCCACAACCGAGTGCTGCGCGGCGGTCGCCTCCGCCCTCGGCCTGAGGGAAGAAGCGGTCGGTTGGGCCGGGGAGGGGCGCCTGCCGGTCCGCTCGCAGCTGCGCTCCGGCAACCTGGTGGTGCGCGGTTACGGCGGTGGTGACCAGGCCGCGCACTGCGATCAGCTTCGCTTGCTTCCGGGGCTTCTTCGCGAGCTCATCGCGCGCTGAACCGGACTTGAGGTAAGGACGGCCTCATGACTTCGACCGTCGTCACGATCGTGGGGGCCGGCCTCGCGGGCTGCGAAGCCGCGCTGCAGCTCGCCTCGCGCGGCATTCAGGTCCGGTTGGTCGACATGAAACCGATCAAGCGTACGCCGGCGCAGACCTCGGACTCGCTTTGCGAGCTGGTCTGCTCCAACTCGATGCGCGGTGCCGCGCTGGCCAACGCAGTCGGCCTGCTGAAGGAGGAAATGCGACGCGCCGGCTCGTTCGTCATCGCGACCGCTGATCGAACGGCAGTCCCTGCCGGCGGCGCGCTCGCCGTGGATCGCGACGGCTTCGCCGCCGAGATGACGCGCCAGGTATCGACCCACCCGAACATCACGCTCGAGGCGCGCGAGGTCACCGAGCTGCCCTTGGATCGCCCCACCATCCTCGCGACCGGCCCGCTCACCAGCGACGCGCTCGCGCAAGGCATCGAGGCGCTCGTCGGGCGCACCCACCTCGCGTACTACGACGCGATCTCGCCCATCATCGCCGCCGATTCGATCGACTGGACCAAGGTCTGGAAGCAGTCGCGCTGGGGTAAGGGCGTCGTCCCCAATGACGTGCGCGAGCCCTCGGGCACGCTCGCTTCGGAAGGCTCTCCGGAGCCGCACGGCGAGGCTTCCGAAGCGCGCGGCGAAGACGCAGACAACGCCGCCGATGCCGGTGGCGACGAGGCTTACGTCAACTGCCCTCTCGACGCTGGCCAGTACGAGACGTTCGTCAAGGCGCTGGTCGACGCAGAGAAGCTCGCGCCGCGTCCGTTCGAGGACACCAAGTACTTCGAGGGCTGCTTGCCGGTCGAGGTCATGGCCGAGCGCGGCGAAAAGACCCTCTCCTTCGGGCCGATGAAGCCGGTCGGGCTCACCGATCCACGCACCGGTCGTCGCCCCCACGCGGTCGTGCAGCTGAGGCCGGAGGACGGCGCGGCGACGGCCTACAATCTGGTCGGCTTCCAGACGCGCATGAAGCACGGCGACCAGCTACGCATCTTCCGCACGATCCCCGGCCTCGAGGAGGCGGAGTTTTTGCGGCTCGGTTCGGTGCATCGCAATACGTTCGTGCATGCGCCGACCCTGCTCGACGACGAGATGCAGCTCCGCTCGGCTCCCGGCCTCTACCTCGCGGGCCAGGTGGCCGGAGTGGAGGGTTACGTGGAAAGCGCTGCGGCCGGCATGCTCTGCGCGATCTTCCTCGCGCAGCGGCTGCGTGGCCTGCCGCGCAACGCACCGCCTCCCACGACCGCGCTGGGCGGCATCCTCAACCACCTGTCGCGCACGCCGGAGCACGGCGCCGGCTACCAGCCCTCGAACCTCACCTGGGCGCTGGTGCCCCCGCTCGAGGGTCTGCAAAAGAAGCTGAAGAAGCGCGATCGCTACGAGCGACTCGCGACGCGCGCGCTCGCCGATCTCGCGCCTTGGCTGGCCACCGCGCTCTGAGAACCCCGCGGGGGTAACGCACCTTTAGGCAGACCCGCGTCGGCTCGTGACTGGGCTTGGCAGGCCCCCCTCGCAAGGCCGCCGGGGGCTCTGGTAGCGTCGACCGCCATGACGCCTTCCCGCACGACATCACGCCTGAGAGCCGGTCTTGGGCTCGCTCTCGCGTTCGCCGCCTTCACCATGGCGCTCCTGCTGTCGCCGCGCGCCGCGCTCGCCCTCGGCACGGCGAGGGTCGAGCAGACCAAGGTCACCGAGGAGGATGGCAAGTGGAAGCTGAAGGTCACGATCGACCTCGGCAAGGTCCCCGACATCGCCTACGTGCCCATGGTCTTCAGCTTCACGCCGACCATGCTCTACGAACGCAACCTGACCGACGAGTCGCCGACCAAGGCGACCATCATCAAGAAGCCACTGCAGAATCAGCCGGCCATCAACGAGAGCATGGACGTCGGCTTTTCCAACGGGACCGGCGAGTCGTTCAAGCTCACCAAGTTCAACTTCATGGTGCGGCGCGACCGCGGGATCGAAGCGGGCGAGTACACCCTGGAGATCCGGCGCGTCAGCGACAACGCGACCATCGGCAGCAAGATCAAGCTCGTCCTCGACGGCGACAACCCGGTCATCGATCGCCGCGCCATCAGCTTCGTCGGCGACACCGGCAAAAAGAAGAAGGACGACAAGGCCGCCGCCGACAAGGCTGCCGCGGACAAGGCCGCCGCCGACAAGCCTGCCGATGGCGAGACCGAGCCTGCGGCCACCGAGCCCGCGCCCGCGGCGACGCCCACGACGGCCGACGGGCCGGATCCGGTGCCGCCCAAGCAGGGCGGATGCGGATGCGAAGTGGCGGGGGAGCCGTCGGGTGCGCCCGCTGCGTTGTTGGCGCTCGCGCTCCCCCTCGCGCTGGTGCTGCGCCGACGTTCGCTGGCGGTCAGCCGCTCACGTCGAAGTGAACATCGGCCCTGATGATCTGAACCTCGAAGATGCCGGCCTCCACGGTGTCGGGGCTGCCGCTGTAGATGAACGCCGGCCAGCGGAAGCCGCTGGTCAGATCGACGAAGGGGCGACCATCCATGTCGAGGTTGGCGCCCAATCGAAAGCCGAGGGGGATGAAGATGTTGTCCCCCGGCTCGTCGAAAGTTCGAATGCCGAAGCCAGTGTCGATGCCCGCGAAGACCATCTCCACGATCTGAAAGCTGGCCTCGATCGGCACGCCCGGGTCGGGAAGGAAAAATGGCGCGTCGTCCGCCCGTGCGATAGCGAACACGGGGTCACCGCCCAGCGCGGCGTTCGAGTCGATGAGTCCGCCGAGGAAAAGGCCCGTGTCGACGCGGAGGAAGTCTTCGACATGCACGCGCACGGGCAGTCCACCCTGGAAGCCGATGCCA
>Ga0105046_10018020_pt1 | contig 10768 bp, 9 predicted proteins | sample MAT03_FD_78385 | JGI IMG/M metagenome (GOLD analysis project Ga0105046, IMG submission 78385) | Freshwater microbial communities from Lake Fryxell liftoff mats and glacier meltwater in Antarctica - MAT-03 (megahit assembly) | ecosystem: Environmental > Aquatic > Freshwater > Ice > Liftoff...
GATGGGACAAAGTCCCATCTCGTAGTTAGGTTGTTCGCTACAATAAATCTGTTGGAAACCTGAAGGGTTTCCAACAGATTTATCTCAGATTCTCTTCGAGAATCTACAATAACCCAAACAAAGATTCTCAGATTCTCTTTGAGAATCGACTACGTAGTCAATAAATCTGTGCGAGCACAGATTTTCTCAGATTCTCTTTGAGAATCTAAGTTTGGGTTATCTCAGTTCCAAACTACGTTTGGAACTACACACTGTTATAAATATCGTATAATAAATTTATATGATATATAGATGTATATTAATCAGCCTTATAGGATACATATTCTATATCGTTATAAGTGTCATATGTATACTACATTGTTATAAATATTGTATGTTATAAATATGTGACTATGTCACATCTATAGATGTATATTAATTAGCCTTATAGGATACATATTCTATATCGTTATAAGTGTCATATGTATACTACACTGTTATAAATATTGTATGTTATAAATATCATATAATAGATTTATGTGATATATCTGGGAGACTATGTCACATATATAGATGTATATTAATCAGCCTCATAGGACATATATTCTATATCGTTATAAGTGTCATATATACTACACACTGTTATAAATATCATATAATATATAAGTGTACTGTTATATACATAAGTTGAAGAAATTCTATAATATTTATTCAATCGGATAGACCTAAGTTAATTGTTATAATTTTAACATATTATATTTACCAGAAACGCCATGGTAAGAATACGAAGAATATAATAAACACTATAATCCAGAACCAGGCAATCACATTACTATTATTACATACCAGAGATATTAGTTGATGTTATGCTACGTGAAAGTTATGAATCTGCTTCAATAAATAAACCAATTACATTTATATATCACCAATGGTGGTATATAATTTTTTAAAGACATATCTTCTCTGGTTTGAGTTTGTATTTAGCAATGAGAGTCTCGAATTCATGCTTAACTTCTGGTGTATCACTATCAATTGGCCAACTTTTTCCTACCAGTTCGAGTGCAATAGCTTTCATGAGATTTTCTCGTGATACAGTGTCATCATGTTTGATATGTTTCTTAATTTCCCTAAAACAATTTCGATATAAAGTTGATATTTCTAATTTTTCAGAATCAAAGCCCAAAGTTTGTTTAATAAAATCACAAAAAACATTATAATAACACTCTGTGACTACAGACATTTGCTGTTGCATAATTTGTCGAATTATTGCAAATGCATTTGGCTTCTCTGAACATGAATTAGTAGCCATTATTAGTCTTTGATTAAAAGGACTTAACGAACATTGTTTCGAATTTAATCATTTTTAATTGGGATGTTTCTATGAATATATTAACAAATGATATGTATAAGATACATCATAAGATATGCTAAATCATATGGAGAAAGTTCACATAAGACAATCTCGTTCAGTCATTAAAATTACACTTAGATACGCAATACTTCTGAGTATTCTATTATTATCATGGAATTCGGTTAATACCTATCTAGCTATGTTATCCATGAGCACCATGGACAGCAATTATGGATTATTGTTAGTATCATTAAATCGAAATTTCGATTTAATGAATGTAAGTTCATGTTATGGACCCTTTGATTGTTTAAGAACAATGTGTGATATGGCTCAAAGCAACAAAAGTGTAATGTTTGTTGCAGAGAATTATGGTTCCACTACTCAGAATCTGATTTGTAATGAAAATATTAAGGTAGCATTTGAACGTGTCACGCAAACCGAAGATTACGATCTATACCTAATATCACTTGGTGGGTCTATCTTATTATTATTTATTGAATATAGTATAACGTTGTGTGCATATAATATACGTAAATCTAAACTTAAATATTTTCTCATATTTTCTAGGATAACTCTATTTATCCAATATGTCAATACAATTCTTATAGTAACTGATAGAGCAGAATATACTAAAGATTATCCACCATTTACATATACATTCTTTCTGATTGAGAAAGTAATATTGCTCATGATATATGTTTGTGACACTATGTATAATATAAATACAGCTTTTGGGGGTTGTCGCCCTACGATAAACCACCCTTTGATTCAGTTATATTAAAAATTCAATATAACTACCTTAAGAATCAAAGATTCTGCTGTGGATGGGACAAAGTCCCATCTCGTAGTAAGGTAGTTCACAACAATGAACGAAGGTCATTCCAGTTGATCTAAATATGGGCGTATTAATTAAAATATCATAAACCGCAATTATACATTACTTATGTATAATTATTAATTTAACCAATCATGGACACGAGTATGATATTGTTCATCATCTTTTTGTGGATCTAAAGGATGCGCCTACAAGGGTAGATTTTTACGATTATTCTCTTTTACGATTTGTCTAAGATTCCGTATCTTCTCGGCACTTATAGATTTGCTGGTTTGAATAATTCTTGTATTATTCTTTGTAAACCTTTCTATACGCTTTTTTGCGATATGATGTTTTTGGTCTAATGTTAAATTTTGTTCATCTGGAAGTGTATTCATTGTTATTACCATTTGTGGAGAATGTGGCCTTATCCATTCATATATATTATATAATATATTAGATATATATGTGAGAATATATGAAAACATGATTATACTAATTTAAGTATAATATATATTATCTTCATATAATCTTTAACCATGTTATATTATTATATATATAACATGATATTATATTCGATCATAATAGTATATTATGATCGTAAATTATATTAGTGTATTATGATGGAAGATTATATTATACATGTTATATTAGATCATAATGTTATATAATATATTCGATCATAATATTCTACTATGATGTTATATTATACATAGCATATGTATAATATTATATGCGATCATGATGTTGTATTCGACCATAATATAATATTCAATCATGATATAATTCGACCATTATGTGTATAATCAATATATTATATACTTAAATCAGTATAATCATGTTTTCATATATTCTCACATATATATCTAATATATTATATAATATTATATAATATACGATCATAATAGTATATTTTATATAACATTATACATATGTCATGTATAATATAATCCTCAATCATAATAGTATATATTAATTTGAATCTATGATTGTACGACCAAATACTACATCGAATAACTTACGACCTTCCCAATACCATCTCAAACGTTCATCATTTTGAACTCTTGTTCTTGTTACAACGTCAGCCTGTATGCGATTAAGATACACATCATTACTACCAAGAACTTTCTTCGCATCTTCTAATCCAGGGCGAATGTTTCTATTGAACTGATTCAGAATATCATCCATTGCACGTACTGCACCATCATCTTGATAAGATCGAGCAACAGCAAGTCCAATTTCATAATAAAATTTCAATGTTACTGTTTTATCAATAATAGCCCCCACTGATATATACATAGATCGAACTATCATCATAGTATTGTATTGAAGAACCTGTTCAATAGTCATCTGCCCAATATCTACTAATTTAAGTTTTCTTCGTAAATCCGTTAAATCTTGTATCTGTTTATTCATTGTATTAATATGTAATTTCATCGCTTCTTGATATACAAAAGATTTAGCCATTTGTTGTTTCTCAGTCTCCCGACTTTCATTCTGAAGACGAACCGCTATATCATAAAATTCAATGATATTATCTGGAACACCAATGGGTCCATTAGGATTCATACCCACTTTGGTCAGAACTTCTGCTCCAGTGAGACACATCTTTTCACAATTAAGAATTGGATCAGTGCTACGTTGAGAATTTATAAAATCACAATTACACACTGTCCGAATATATGCAGCAAAATCATTAATAGATAAACTATTTGTTAATTCATTTAATGGAAATGAAAACTTAGTATTTGATTGTGCTCTAATTGCAATAATAGGATCCTCCGTATGATTAAAAAAACGAAATATTTTAATAGCCTCAGACATAACACTCTGATTATTATATTGAACAGCCGCCATCATACAGAACATAAGAAATTTATACATATCATGCATAATCCAACTACGATATGCAAATATTGAGAATGGTACAAATCCACTTCTCCCAAAATGATCTCCAGGCCTCACTACTGCACCTGAAGCACTAATTCCATCTAATGTTTTAATATGTGAAAATCCATAATCATTAATAGTCGGAATGAAACTTGTCTTAATATATTCAACCCCACGCTCCGTTTCATATGCTATCTGGAACCGAGATTTTTGATCACCAAGCAATCCTGGACCAACGGTAGATTGATTTGAGGACATGTTCCCAGGAGTTCGAAGTAACACATTTTCATAGTGAAGATCATAATGTGTATAATCACTAACTTTCAGAGCTAGACGTTCGGCGTACAAGACTTGCATATAAACATTAATAAAATCACTACCAGTACATGTTTGTAAGTATTTTGACATTGGAATAGCATCATCTAGGTTCTCATATAATACATAATTTACAGTATTACTATCATGCAAACACCATGTCACAACTCTTTTTGTTTCTGGATCTACTAAAGGTGGTGAACATTTAAATCCTCCAAAAACATAAGCATAATTCGGAATATATTTCCGTAAACGATTAGTTCCATATAATCCTACTACCAATTCATGTAATAATGTATCATTAGCAGGACTACGAGATGTTTTAAGTAGAAACATATCCTTCGCATTCTCAAAATCAGCAATAAGACTATATCCCTCTGCTGACTCTGGTCCAATCTGTCTTAGATTGTGTATATACATACGAATCCTATTGTTCAAATATAGTGAACCAACATCATAAGGTGATGTATAAAATATAGAATCTGAAACACACATAGCCGCCTTCATTACAGATGGATTCTGTAATTGTTTAATAGTGTACTCTTTAAGCTCAACCGCTTGCAATCCTCCTATACGATCCCTAAGTGCACTTAACATTGGAACATCACATACATTAGTGTCGTTTATGAGTTCTTCTTCAAGTTTGTCTTGTCGGTCCTGCACATCTTTTAGAGCTTGGGCAGTAATAGGATTCTTCACTTGGTTTAATAGACGATTATAGTCACTAGCTACTTCTATAGAAGTTATTGATAATTCTCTGATAAGGGGAATTCCTGTTGTAAAATTAACAGGTTGAGATAAAAGAACGGGAGAATTTTCCACAACCAATGGTTGTTGTGGTATTGGTGTTAAAGTCACTACGGGTGCAGCTTCATTTAATCCAGTGGTTAAATACGTTTCTCTAGATATTGTGGGATCAAGCACATTTGAAGTAGAGATTATTTGAGTATTTGGTTGTTGTGTTGAAACATACATTATATGATATTTATATGAGTATGAGAAATATCACAATATGCTCAGCATAAACACATCTACTTAATGATAAAATAATATTATCAAGATGAAAGATTGCCCAGATTGTCTAGACCTCGTTATTCAGATAATTACGCCTTTAGCAATTATAAATTTGTTAGGTACTGCTCTCATACTGTTCAGTATGCGATGTGGTAAATATATTTTCAAAGGATCCAAAGATAATGAATATGAGACTGACCCCGATAAAATAGAACGTTATTATTTAATACATGATCCCAGCGAAGTTGAATCTGAATCATCGATTGAAGTCGATCCTCCAATTGAATCTGAATCGTCAGTTGAATCTGAATTATCGATTGAAATCGATCCTCCAATTGAATCTGAATTACCGATTGAAGATAAAAATATTATAGATCAAGTTAGAAATAATCGATTAATTAGTTGTGGTGAACATGATATACAAAATATTTCGAATCGATCACTGATTAAAGAGAATCAGATATCATATGGATCTGAGCAGGATATACCCATAGGGGTGTTACGAAGAAGAGAATTTTGTTTTGTCACGGGTGATAAAGATCGCGATGTTGTAAATTTGGTTAATAGTATTACTAACTTAGATGAACATACATCTAGGACGTCACTTAATGTGATAGCTGGAGATAGAGTTTTATTAGAAAAGATTACAGAGGTATTATATGATGAAATACAAACAAATGATGAGTCTATAAGGACAATAGAAACAATAACAAGATCACTATGTAGTGACCTACCAATGGATAAAGAATCATTAGATATGATGACTAAAACGTTATTATCTGCGACTGATAGTTTAGCTAAGACCCTTAATATAACTTCTGGTATTCCAGATATTAAGAAGAGAGAACTAAGTTCATTATTAGATGGAGTACCTAAACTTATCAACAAGATAGCATATATAAATGGTAGCAGTAATACAATTAGTGATAAAGAGAGTGACTTTCTCGTAAAAACACTCGATGCCCTACGAGCATAATATATACGTAATTATATACATATATATTCAACACAAGTATAATATGTATAATATCCGCATAATTATACACAAACTCTATACATATATAATATCTACATAATTATACACAAACTTTATACACACATAATTATGTAGATATTATTCTTATAAATTAAACATAAACGATATATCATATATAATATCTACATAACTATAACTATACACATAAAATATATGTGTATAGTTATAATTACACACATATTATATATGATATATCATGTACAATGTCTACAACTATACACATAAACTATATATCATATATAATATCTATATATATAATATATAATATCTATATATATAATATATATTGTGTAGATATCATACACGAACTATATATGTGTATATAATTAAACATAAACTATATAATTTATAAGGATAATATGTGTGTAATTGTACACATATATATTTTAATTGAGGGTTTGTATCACAACTAGTGGGTAAAGTTTCTATTTTAAGATAATTATTTATATATCTTGGAACTCTGTGATCTCAGCTGTGAGTTGGTCAATAGTGAGTGGTACTATTTTATCATCGAGTGTTAGCACAGTATCAGAAATGATAGTGCTACAATCTTCATGAACATTTTCTTCAGTATCCTTGGGACATGATATTTTATTTAATTTTCGTGCTATAAAATATTGCTTATATCCCTGAGAAAATACGTTATCAAATTCTTTCATAATCGGAGGCTGATGTAATAATGGAGGAATTGCATTAATAGTAGTTTTTCGTAATTTAGAAAGTTCTGTTTTAATTTGTGATTCACTGACACAGATTACCTGCAATGGTCTCTGATCGAATATTTTCTTAATGTCTATACCATTATTAGGGGCATTTCGAGCAGGTCCGGTAAAAGAACCATCGGACCAAAAACAAGATATCCAATTAAACATTTAATATTATTTAAATATGTCGAATAATTAATATATATTTGTGTATCTGTATATTTATTTTGTAATCACGAGATTAAGTTACTATAGTTGTTTCAACGATAATGACATTATTCTAGGTTTCAATGTGATGTCTGGTTTGATTTGTATTGATTGTGGTATCTGTGTTGATCTTGGCGATTGTGTTGATGGTGGTAACAATGTCATATTATTAATACCGATGGTCAACTGTGATATATCTTTTGTTGGTGTAGATCCTATCTTGAGTGTTAATATATTAGATTTAATACTTCCAAATATACGTGTATATAGAGCGCCTAATCTATCATTATTACTAATAGCATTATATAAAACAGTAGAAAATCTTAATGGAGCACGTGAAATTATAGGACCACCCTCAACAGAATTATCATCACCTGATCTATCTAATGGTAAATCTTTATATGCGATCTTATAACCAGCTTTCTTCCATGTTTCTATACTAGGATGTTTCATGATAGCTTTAATTTCTCCAGATGTTCCCTTGATTATAATTTTGAGTTCACAATTACTCTGTGGAGTATATGTAGATACCTCCGCACATGTAATTCTAACAATTTGTTTACGGGGAAGTCCTAAATCAATACGTTCATGTCTTCTATCATGAACAGAACCTGTTTTTGTTTGTATCTCTGTTTGTATTTCTGGTCTATCAGTATATACGAAATAAGATATTGTTTTATCATGTCGATCACCAAAAGCATGTTGGATGGGTGTTCCTGTATATAGAATATTTACTTGTGGCTCCTGATAATCATGAATATGACCTGTTACCACATTGGGATACGTCAATGGCCAGTCATCTCCCTCTGTTGATACAATAGCTCCCATCTGTGCACCTTTAAACTCTTGATGTCCAAAGATACATATAGCACGTTCCCATCCCGGACATACGTTTAATGCTTCTATGAATCTACCAGGAGGTACATATGGCACTAGAACAAACATCTTTCCCTTAATATGTATCATGGTTGTAGTATCTACAATAGTCATATTGTTTCCCCAATATTTTAATGCACAAAATGGATGTTCATCTGACAAAAATTGGCGATTATTCTTAAGATCATGGTTACCAATTAGAACATAAGTGGGTGCTATTTCTCTTAGACGTCCAAGGAATTTAATAGCTCGCGTTAATGGAGATACGTGAATAGTTTCATGACGATCCAAAACATCACCCAATACTATGATAATGTCTGGATTTCGTTCACGAGCTACTCTTGTGATGGCCTCAACCATGGCATCTGTTTCACGAATATTGGCAACTTTGAAGTGAGGATCTCCAATAACTAAGGCTGATACATCTTCATTGATTATAGAATCCATTTAGTTATTTTAATTAACGATCTGAAGTATAATATCTTTCTAATACAGTTTTTTATTGTCATAAATGTTGATGATAATTTTAGATATGAAGCATACACTGTGACTAGTCGCAATAAATACGTACAAATACATATTTATCTCAGATTCTCTTTCAGTATATTATAATATAGATATTATATTGTCATTATAAATATCTATATATTCCCATACTTGTATAATAAAAAATTTTATACAACATATAATAATTGATAATTTTGTGATACACCTTTATAATCCCAAATTATATTAATGTTTAAATTCGAACAAGCACTTGAACATCTTGATAGCGATCAACTTAAATCCGCTTTGGATTTAGTTAATAAGAAAATTGCTACTTCCGCAATCGAAGATAAGATAAAAATCGACAAAATTGTTGAAGGAGTCAAGAATAATGGATATTATTGTTCCTCCGATTACAAATCGGAGATTTCTGGTCTCAATAGAATTTCATTACCATATTATGTCACTGTCCGATCTGATGATTCAAATATGTTCATTTATGAACCCCTTGAGATACAAAGAGATTGGGTTTATGCTTTAGGATGTGAATGTTGGATAAACAAATACACCAAATTTAAATTAATGAGCAAATGGAGCAAATGGAACCATAGTGTTTATGGTTATGCATCATACAGTGCACGCGTATTTATAACCGTATATCATCCACCAAGAGAATGTCCTGCTGATGGTGAAAATTTCCAGATTATCGATGAAAATGGACGCATTGAGGATATGTATATTCGTGGTGAAATGATCATATGGGCTGATGGACAAATTTGTAAGAATTTATGGAAGGATTCAGGATTTTTCATTAGACCAGATGTCAAGGTATAAAAAAAAATCATTATATGATATTAATCATATAATATTAGATTATAACATAGATAATAGTAGTGTCATCTGATGTGAATCTTACTATTGTATCCACCATTCCTTTGGCAATTAACTCTGGAAGACCGGTAAATTGTACTTGATTAGCAGACATTTCTGCGACGTCTCCAGCAGACTCAATCGCTAAATCAACTAAGAGTTGATCTGTAAATACATCACCTTCGTAAGGAGCATCCGATGTAAGAACAGCATTAGCAACTAAGCCTTTAGGAATAACAGTGATAGCGGGTACAGCTATTACCATTCCATTCACAGGGTCATATACAGTTGTACCATTTCGTTTATATATATAATCACCAAATGCGCGAGAAATGGCTAATGAGCCTACTACACGTCCAGCTTGAACAAATCCTTTAGCCGCATCAATACGTTTCTTTTCGTTTGGATCATCAGGTTCGTGATCTACCGTAACAGATACAATTTTGGTGCCGGTAAATAATATAGAACGTGAATCACCTAAATTAACTTGATATATTTTGTTTCTAACATCATCAATTAGGATTACTATACAAGTAGTTCCAAATTTCAAACCTTTACTGTACATTTCGGCATCAAAATCAACAAACGTTTGCGAGATAGTGAACATTACTTCTGTTTCATTGTTAAGATCGATTTGTCCAAGTTTATCGGCAAGAAATTCATGGAGATGTTCAACACAATATTGACCAACATGTTGTGGTCCCATTTCGTGTGATCCCCCATGTCCATCAAATATAGCGAAATATCTAAATGGACCTATTTGTTTAGCTTGATATCTATCTTCGGAAGCTCTTTGTTGTTTTTGACCCACCCCCCATATAGTTGGTGATATTTCACTAATATCTAATCCTCTTTTGGCTCCAATAGTATTAGGTATTATTGATACTTAATCAAGTATGGGTGCTAGTCTTTGAGTAGGTATGGGTGCTAGTCTTTGAGTAGGTATGGGTGCTAGTCTTTGAATAGGTATGGGTGCTAGTCTTTGAGTAGGTATGAGTGCTAGTCTTTGAGTAGGTATGAGTGCTAGTCTTTGAGTAGGTATGGGTATAGGTAACATTTGATTAGAGCTGGGTAAAATGAGAGGTGATCTCGGATTAGAAAATTGTACAGGTGGAGGCAGTATCTGTCTCTGAATAGGTGTAGGTATTATCTGTACTCGATTAGGAGATACTGGTCTCTGAATACTAGGAAGAGATAACAATGGCATACTGGGGACACGTGATGCA
>Ga0105046_10018022_pt1 | contig 10767 bp, 7 predicted proteins | sample MAT03_FD_78385 | JGI IMG/M metagenome (GOLD analysis project Ga0105046, IMG submission 78385) | Freshwater microbial communities from Lake Fryxell liftoff mats and glacier meltwater in Antarctica - MAT-03 (megahit assembly) | ecosystem: Environmental > Aquatic > Freshwater > Ice > Liftoff...
ATGTTAGTGACGTAGTATTTGCTAATCGGTTTCTTGAGCAGCAAAGAAGCACACACAACACCAAGATAGCGAACGCCAGACAGTCGCTGACGTTCACTTTCGGTCAAAATTGACTGACACATCTTCGCGATCAACGGCGAAGGAACGGTCATCACGACGTTATCGTAAACTTCTGACTTGCCGTTTCCAAAATGAACGCGAAGCTGTTCTCCCGATAGCTTTTCAACGCTCTGCACGGGATGACCGGGTAAGAACGATACGCCTTTGTTGACAAGGTACTTTTGCAGAGTATCGAGAATCCGCGCGTAGCCGCCTGGGACATAGCCGAACATTTCGACTTTCATACCGCTGCGTCGCGCCTTGTACATTCGTGCGGTATGGGCCCATATGAATGCCGCCGACGAATCGTGGTACGCGTCACCGAGCTTCGCCTTGAGAAGCGGTTGCCAGACCTTTGCGAAGACACCGTTACCCGACCATCGCCTCAGCCATTTTTCGACCGTAATTTTTTCCAGCCGTCGCCAGTTGCGAATCTTCGATGCGTAGAAAATCGTTCCGCCTAAACGTAGCTTTTGAAAAAGGTTTAGCGGTGGGAACTTTAGAAACTCCGACGTGTTGCTCATCGAGATAAGCTCGCCGTCGCTAAAGAAACCTGTCTTGGTTTCAACCCAACACATCTCTTTTTCCAGCCCGATCTCTCCTAGCAAATCTCGAAGCTTCGTATCGCTCATCAAGGTAACGTGATAGAAGCGATCCCAAATCGCAGTGCCAAGTTGCCAAGCGCTGGTCAAGCCGCCGAGCTGCGGGGCGGCTTCGCAAATGGTGACCCTTTGACCCTTTGCAACCAAGTCGCGAGCGACTTTCAGCCCCATCATCCCACCGCCAACGACCAGCCAACAGGCACCTTCGGAAGCAGCGTTGGTCGCTATGGGTGATGCGGGTTTAACATCAAGTGTAGTTGACACGGTGTTGCACTCCCGAAACTAGAACCGTGCGCGGAAAAGCAATTTGATCGTCAACCATATGGTCTGGAACACTTTCATCTTGCTCTCGCCACCCTTCATATCATACCGCAATCGAAGCGGTGCTTCATCGAAGATGCAGCCTGACTGACGTAGCTTCAGCAAGACGTCCGCCATGCACGAGAAACCTTTCTCGCCAACAAAATCATCTCCGTACTTTTCGAATGCCTCGCGAATCACCGAAACACGATAGGCGCGAAATCCAGACGTGTAATCGCGCACGCCTCGAGTGGGAAACATCACCGTGAAAAGGATGCGGGCACCGAGACTGAGAATATGACGATTGAAAGGCACGCCGGTAACGCTGCCGCCATACTGAAATCGAGAGGCGATAACAACGTCACACCCTTCGTGGATCATCTGGACCATTCGCGGAATCAAACCCGGAGGATGGGTGTTGTCCGCATCCATCGTAACAATAATGTCGCGTTCGTCCGCTCGTTCAGCAGCTTCACGCAAACCATCGCGAATGGTGACACCAAGACCTTTGTTAACCTCATGGGTAACAAGATGGACCGGCATTTGAAGGGCATACTGCTCTACGATCACAGCCGTCTGGTCACTGCTACCGTCGTTAACAATGATAACTTCGTATGGCAAAAACGAATCCGCGAACGATTCGCCAATGCGTTCCAGCAACTCCGGCAACGAATCTTCTTCGTTGTAGGCCGGCAGTGTCACATAGATTTTCGCAGGACTAAATCGTTGAGGTTGGCGTCGTGCGTGTGCCGCCAAAGGGTCAACAGGGGTGCCTACGTTTTTGGCTACGAAAGCGACTTCAGACATGGTGCTTAAGCAAGAGTACAAAGGGTATCGAACGCAGTAAAAGTTTAATTCCGAGCAACGTTTAGGCCAGAGTATTCTTGCTTAAATCGCTAGAATCGGCGCGATCGGCAAGGTAACGACCAAATAGCCGGCAATTACAGGCCAGTACAACGACCATCGCCAACGCATTCACGCTCGTCGCGGACTTCATCATAACTTCGCTCAACGCTATTTGGCCGAGAATCATATTGGTTGAGAGATAGTTATAGGCGGGAAAAACCATCATTAGGAGTAGGAGTACCCTCCATCCTAAGTTTAATTGACGCCAAAAATCCTGCTTTGCGGCCAAGACCCCAACGACTGGGGGAACAAGCAGCAGCGCATCGTAGGACTGACGGTAAAGCCCGACAATCATCGCGGTCATTACAATGGTACCGATTCCGCCTGCGACGCCATCGTCGAAGCCCTGACGCTGGCTGTGATACAAAATGGACATCGGTATCAACAAAACTCCCATCATGACCATCAGATGGATCAAATCGTTCGGATCGCCGTTGGTCCATTTTGAGTAGATCGCAAGGATATCGATTCGCGTCCACGACAATGCCGGCACTTCATTGGGTTCATTGCGATGGACTTTTTGGGCTTCGGCTATCTGCTGGCGGATCTCTGACAAGCCTTTCCATGAATCTCCATCACCTTCGTTGTAGGCGAGCCAAGCCATCGGAATGGCTGCCGCGAGAATCGAGAATACAGCTCCGATGACAAGCGACTTGAAGTTTCCGCGTGCCAAAAGAAGCAAACCTAACGGAAGAATGTAGGTCGGCTTCACCGATACCACGACCAATGCAAATGCTGCTAACCATGGTCGAGACCGCCCAAAACGGATCGCGAGAATCGTTGCGAGTACTAGTTCAAAGGTGAAGTATCCATTGAAAAGAGTCACGTGACCGGCGCGTGAAAATACGATCCCGACGGCCACCAACAATACCCAGTCCAATCGCTTCTGGAGACCTGCGGCAATAATACTTTGTATCGAGATCGCTATGATCAACGCCACCATGATGACGAAGTAAAGCACCTCGGCAACTCGCAACGGTAGCATCGCAAGCGGCGCGTGCAGCGCTAGGACCGCCGGCGAGAAAAAAGGGATCTGACGAGCGACCGGGTACTCTTCGACGTATCTCGAACCATAGGGGCTGTCACCGTTGATGAACGCGAGCGACGGAAAGTAGATGCCGTTATGATGGTCGCAATAACCTTCATTAATGCCATCGGGTGGCCCTGGGGTCTGATACTTCTTGACGATTCGCACGACGCTTGCAGACAACCCAACAATCAACATCAGCGCCGCGAGCGAAGCCAATCCTCGATGACCGATGGACCATTGTTTGAACATAAAACCGCCCGTCAGCATCGCGTGATTCAGCCTAACAAAAGGTTGCGCACTGCTGATTCGATATCAGGCTGTCGCATCAACGACTCACCGACAAGAATTGCTTTCACGCCGCCCTCGCCCAACAGCCTGACGTCGGCATTGGTAACAATTCCACTTTCTCCGACCACTAGTCGATCATTCGGGATCGACTTTCTCAATCGCAAAGTGTGATGCAGATCGGTTTTGAAAGTCCGCAGGTCACGGTTGTTGACGCCGACAAGCTGCGTTCCCGTTGCCAAAACCGCGTCGAGGTTCTCAGGGTCGTAAAGCTCTATCAATGTTTGCAATCCAAGTGCAACGGCTTGTTCATGGAGCTGCTTTAGTTGACCTGCGCTAAGGCATTCAGCAATCAATAATGCACAATCCGCGCCTGCGACACGAGCTTGCAAAAGTTGATATTCATCGACAATGAAATCTTTGCGCAACAGCGGCAATTGCACAGCATCACGAATCTGCGTTAGGTAGTTCAGGTCGCCTTGGAAGAACGGTTTTTCTGTAAGCACGCTGATGCATGCCGCGCCGGCAGTCTCGTATGCGATCGCGATCTGAACCGGATCAAAATCGGCTCGAATCAAACCAGCCGATGGGCTCGCTCGTTTCACTTCGGCAATTAAGCGAACCTCGGCCGTCGCGGCCAGCGAAGCGTGAAAGTCGCGTGTCGCCGGCAGATCACGAACTCTCGACCGCAGCTCCTCGATCGGAACGGCGCTCTTGTCGGCTGCGATGGTTTGCCGCGTGGCGGCGACGATTTCGTCAAGGATTGTCGGCAAGATACTCTAGTGCTTGAAGTGACGACGACCGGTGAAGATCATCGGTATATCGTATCGATTGCAGGCTTCAATCACTTCGTCATCACGCTTCGACCCGCCGGGTTGGATGACGGCAACGATACCCGCTTCAGCTGCGACGGCAATCGAGTCAGCAAATGGGAAAAAGGCATCCGAAGCAAGGATCGATCCGTGGCCGCGATCTCCGGCTTTGTCGATCGCAATCTCAACACTGTCGACGCGACTCATTTGGCCGGCGCCCACACCAACAAGCGAAGTATCTTTGGCAAGGACGATCGCGTTGCTTTTGACGTAGCGAACCATGTCCCACGCGAAAGCCACGTCGTCCCACAGCGCGTCGGCGACCTCGGTATCCGTGACCGTTCGCCACTGAAGCGGAGCCGAAGGTAGACGATCTCCATCTTGAACCAAAACACCGCCGCTGATGAATCGGTGCTGAAGGTTGGGACCGTTGTCATCAAGACGTCCGACTTGCATCAGACGGACATTCTCTCGCCATTTTGGTTTGGATGTCAGTATTCCAACCGCAGCCGCCTCATAATCCGGAGCAACAATCGCTTCAATAAACAGCCCCGGTTCGCAAAGCAACTCTGCCGTCTGAACATCAACGGTTCGATTGAAACCGAGCACCGAGCCAAATGCGCTAAGCGGGTCGCCCGCCAGTGCCTTGCGACACGCTCTCGCCAATTTTTCGGCCGTCGCTGCACCGCAAGGATTGTTGTGCTTGATGACTGAACACGCCGGCAACGTGCAGCCGCGAACGATTTCCAGTGCGGCGTCGAGGTCAAGCAGGTTGTTGTAGGACAGCTCTTTGCCGCTGAGCTGGCGAGCACTGACAAGATTCGCAGTTCGAGTGCTAGGATCGCTGTACAAAGCCGCTCGCTGATGCGGATTCTCGCCGTATCGGAGCTGCATCTTGCGGCGCAACGAAAAACTCATCGTCGCTGGAAAATCTCGAGAAATCGATTCGCCGGCCAGATAGTCGGCGATGCCGCGATCATAAGCTGCCGTGTGCTCAAACGCTTCGTAGGCTAACTGGCGGCGGAGAGCCAGCGATGTTCCGCCAGCCGTCTCGAGCATCGACAAAATCTCGCCGTATTGCTCTGGTGCCGTCGCGACTGCGACTGATGCGTGATTCTTGGCAGCGGCACGTACCAAGCTTGGCCCGCCGATGTCGATCTGTTCGATCACTTCGTCACGCGTCGCGCCGACCCTCGATGCGGTCGCCGAAAACGGATAAAGATTAACGACCACCAGATCGATCGAGTCCATCTCGTATTCGTCCATGGAAGCAAGGTGATCCGGGTTGTCTCGCTTACCAAGAATTCCGCCAAAAATTTTTGGATGCAGCGTCTTCAAACGGCCGTCCATCATTTCTGGAAAGCCGGTATATTCCGAAACATCACGAACCAAAACGCCCGATTCCTCAAGGTGTCTGCGTGTTCCACCGGTGCTATACAGCTCGACTCCTGCATTTTGCAGGCCTATCGCTAAATCGGTGATCCCGAGCTTGTCGCTAACACTGAGAATCGCACTTTGAATCAGGACGACATCTGGCACGGTGAATTTCGGATCGTGTGAGGAAGTTTTTTAAGGAGACTCGATCGGGCCGTTGTTTTAGACGACAGCCGGCAAAGTTCAACACCGGCAACCGCGTAATGCAGCCAATTACCGGCGAATGCCCGCGATACATTCGTAATTTTGGTTTCGCGATTGAAATGTCGTAAGTCGAACCCTAGAATCAATCCCTGGTCCACTTTTCCACGTGCATACACAATGTTTTGATATGGCAATCTCTCGATCCAAGGCAGTGACGCCAGCCGACAAGGAGAAGAAACTGGTCCCAACGGAACGGTTTGGATCCTCGAAGTGGACATTTCTGACCAATCACGCCCATGTAATGATTGTTTTGTCCCAGGATGATGCGATGGTTTTGCGTGATGTCGCGACCCGAGTGGGAATCACGGAACGGGCGGTGCAGCGAATCATTGCGGACTTGGAAGAAGGCGGCTTTATCCAGCGAGAAAGGTTTGGTCGACAGAATCGCTATCGGATTTCCACGACTCAAACGCTTCGCCATCCGATCGAGTCCCACCGAACCATTGGCGAGTTGCTGTCGATGATTCGACAGTAATTCATTCTGTTTTTCGTTCAATCGCTTTTGGGTCTGAATATTACAGCGCGGTGCTACTTCGAATCACCGGTACAAGCAACGCCAAGACAACCATCATCACGAGCAATGCCATCACAAGAAGCATGACCGGCTCAAGCAATCGAACGAACAAGTCAAGCCGACGGAACGTTCGTTTCTCGAGGCTGTCCGCAATCGCTGGCAAAACGGAATCGAGCGAGTTGCTTTCTTCGGCAACGCTGATCATCTCGACCACGGTGAGTGGAAAGTGCCCTGAGGTTCGAAGGGGCGAAGCAAGCGTATCTCCGGCACGGATGTTCTCCGACGCATCGGCGATCGATCGGCTGAGCAGACGGTTGCCTGTCGCCGATCGACTGATATCGAGCGACTTCAAGATCGGCACGCCGTTGCTAAGCAGTGTTCCCAGAACGCGACAAAAACGGGCCACAGCCAAGTTCATCAAGATCGGGCCAAGCACAGGAATCTTTAGCTTGACGCGATCGGCCCAGTCTTTGCCCTCTTCGCTTTGCAACCGATAACGAAACAGAAATAGCAACACGAAAGCCAAGACAAGTGCGATCCAGCCATAGCCCTGCAGAAACCGACTGAACGAAAGCAGCGCGTCGGTGACCCACGGCATCTGACCTTTCTCACGCAATCGATCAAACAACATGTCGAACTTCGGCACGAAGAAAACGAGTAAGACCGTGATGACGATCGATCCGACGCCAAAAAGAAAGACAGGGTAAGCGAGAGCGGAAATCGTTCGTCCCTTCAAGTCTTCTTGTAACTCAGTAAACGTTCCAACACGATCAAGAGCGTCTTCCAGAAATCCGCCTTCCGCACCCGCGCGGGTCATGTTGATACCCATGTCGCTGAAGACTCGTGGATACCGCGCCATGGCCTGTCCGAGCGGCTCGCCGTCCTCGACTCGCCCGCGGATCTCGACCAATACTTCGGATAGCGTCGGGTCACCTGATTGCTGCGACAACACGGTGATCGCGCGGATCATCGGCACCCCGCTGCGCAGCAGCGACGCAAGTTGGCTATAGAACGTTGCCATCGTCTGGCCTTTGACGCGGCGAGTTCGCTTGGCGATGCCGGCAAACGCCGACTGCGTTTCAGTCGACTTCACTTCGACGGGAAACAAACTACGTGCCGACAACTGCGTCGTCGCTTCTCGTTGGCTGTTCGCGTCAAGCGTTCCGGTAACCTTGGTGCCTTTCATGTCACGGGCAACGTATGCGAAGGTTGGCATTAGAGGCGATCACCCTTCGTCAACCGAACGACTTCCTCGATACTGGATTGACCGACCATCGTCTTATCCCAGGCGTCCATTCGCAACGGCTTCATGCCTTCGGCCAAGGCGGCTTTACGAAGTTCCCAGCTGCTTACGCGGTCATGTGCCAATTGGCGAATCGTTTCGGTTGTAACCAACAATTCATAGATGCCGAAACGACCCGAGTAACCTGCGCCTCGACAAGTTCGGCAGCCGGTCGCTTTGTACAGCGGGCGATCCCCCAATTGTTCCCAAGGGAAATCGGGCGGCAAATCAGACTTTGACGGTTTGTATGCTGTTTTGCAGGCTGGGCAAAGTCGCCGAATGAGGCGCTGTGCCATGACGGCTTCGACAGTGCTTGCAACCAGGAACGGCTCAACACCCATATCAACCATACGCGTGTACGCGCCGGCAGCGTCGTTCGTGTGAAGCGTGCTAAAAACCAGGTGACCGGTCAGCGATGCTTGAATCGCATTCTCCGCCGTTTCCAAATCTCGAATTTCGCCGACAAGGACAACATCCGGGTCATGGCGCAGAATCGCGCGCAGACTCGCGGCGAACGTCAGGCCTATCTTGGGGTGTACTTGGATCTGATTGATGCCATCGAGTTGATACTCGACGGGGTCTTCGGTCGTGATGATCTTGTTGTCGGGACCACGAATTTCGAGCAGGCTGCTGTACAGCGTTGTCGTCTTTCCGCTTCCCGTTGGTCCGGTCACCAGGATAATGCCGTGCGGCATTCGGATCAGATCGTGAAACGTCTTGTAGATCTCTTCGGACATGCCAAGGCCACGAAGTTCAAACACCATGCTGCCCTTGTCGAGCACACGCATGACAAGGCCTTCGCCGTGGATCATCGGAATCACGCTAACGCGGATATCGACTTCGCGGGAGTGGACTCGCAGCTTGATCCGCCCGTCCTGCGGTAGGCGTTTCTCGGCGATGTTCAATCTCGCCATGATCTTCAACCGGCTGATGATCGCCGCTTGAAAACGATTGATCTCCGGTGGAACCGGTTGAGGATGAAGAATGCCGTCGATGCGATACCGAATCACCAGTCCATCGGATTGTGTTTCAATGTGAACGTCGCTGGCTCGCGATTCGATCGCCTCAAGAAGGATTTCGTTGACCAGTCGAACGACGGAAGCTTCCTGAGCCATCTCCGAAAGTTCGCTGCCGTCGGATTCAATTGCGTCCAGCAATTCAACTTCATCGTCACCAGCGGCCGCGACCAAGCCTTCGACGGTCTCGCTGCCAACACCCATGTGGCGTTTCACAAGTCTGGCAATTTCACCCCGTTCCGCAACGACCGGAATCAGGTGCTTGCCCGTTGCCGAACTCGCTTCGTCGAGCGGGTAAAGATCCAGCGGATCAGCCGTCGCAACGATGATCGACCCATTCATTTTGCCAATCGGAAACAGCGAATGTCGATAGATCAGCTTTTGCGGGAAGCCTTGCAGTGCAGTCAGGTCGACATCGAACTCTCGCAGATCAACAAAATCGAGCCCTGACTCTTCGGCGAGCGCTTTGAGCGCTTCCGACTCATCGACATAACCGAGATTCACCGCGGACTGAATCACGCCGCCGCCATCGTCAAGTAGCGATTGACGCAACTGGTCGTCCGTCAATAGACCTCGACGAACCAAAATCTCGCCCGCGTGCATTATCATCAGTCAACCTCGCCCAAACGCCTATAGTTCCAATTCGATTACCGACCGCCGCGGCCTCCGCCACCTCGATCGCCACCGCCAGGAGCTCCGCCACCACCGCCGGGAGTTCCGCCGCCTCGTCCACCACCAAATGGGCTTCCACCCCCGAACGGACTTCCGCCGCCAAAGCCGCCGCTGCTGCTGCCGCCGAATGGACTGCCACCACCAAAAGGACTTCCGCCGCGTAGGCTCCGGAAGAATTCGATTCGACGTTGGATATCATCGGCGCTGGCGTCCCCGCTTCCGGTCGAGCCTCCGCCAGGTGTCGTGGGTGACGTTGGCGTGGAGGGTGAGCTTGTCTTGGCCTGTACACCGAGGACTGATTCTAACGCCTTTTGGACGACGTCCGCCTTCAGGTTACCGCCCAGCGACACGATTTCGACCGTTTCTTCAGAAGATATTCCACCGGCATCAATTGCTTCGACCAGGGCACGGATGTCGGCGATGTCTTGAGGTGGAGCGCTGACGATCAACGAATTACTCTTCGCATCCACCGCAATCGCGATAGGAGTTGGCTTGCTGGATTGGTCGTTACTACCACCACGGCCTCCACGACCTCCGTCGCCACCGCCGCGGAGAGCGTTGAAAAAGTCCTGCGGTGAAGGCTGTCTTTGACTTTGATTTTGGTCTGCCGTTCGTTCGGCGTAGACGCCTTTGACGATGACGGCCACGTCAGCCGCCGTCTGATAGATTACGGGAATGACTTCCGGTTTGGCAGTCGTCTGCACGTCTTCGGGGCTCTCGACGCGATCAACGACTTCAAGCACCATTTCAACCATTCGCATATCGATCGGATTGGCCTGGACGATCAATGCGTTCAAGCGAGCGTCAGGGATGATGCTCACCGAACCGGTAGTCGTCAACACGGGACCGGTTGATTCCGAGCTCGATCCGCCGCCGAAACCGAGCAATCCGCCAAGCATGCCGCCGCCGATCTCGCTAAGCACCGAGCCACCACCGGTGGACGATGACGAGGTATCACCGCCGCCGAGAATCTTGGTTACCAGGTCCGCCGCCTGCTCGGCTTTAGCAAACTTCAACCAGAACACCGTTGGCTGCGTACCGCCAAGCGACGTTTGATCGGAAAGCGTTCGCATCATCTGTTCAAAATCTGCTAGCGCACCCGGATCGTCTGAAACCACAATCATTCCCGTCGGAGTCATGCTGATCATAATGTCACCACCGATTATATTTTTTTTATCGCCGTCCAGAGCGACATCATTTGTCGCGGCTGTCGAATCGATAGGGTCTAGCTCAACGGTTTGGTTAACAAAGCGATACTCTGGAGATGAGTCAACGCGGACATCCTCCAGCAAGTTACTAGCTCGTGGATCGACGGGCAAAGCTTCTTCTTCGGACGCTTCTCCGTTGGGCCGAGCGGTTGCCTCTGTCGGGACAGAGTTCGCATTTAGTTCTTGTTGGAGACGTTCGCCCGCGATGCGGCGCTGCGGAAACGTAATGCCGCCGCCTGAGCTAGATGCCGATCCTTTACTGGCCGGAGTCACCATGCGGATCTTGTTCTTGCGTCCCGAAGCATCCCAAATGGTTTGTAACTGGTCCAGCGTTTGTTCGGCCGATCGTCCGGTGTATGGCAAAACTCGAATGCGATCACCAAGAGGCCCCATCGCATCGGCA
>Ga0105046_10018023_pt1 | contig 10767 bp, 10 predicted proteins | sample MAT03_FD_78385 | JGI IMG/M metagenome (GOLD analysis project Ga0105046, IMG submission 78385) | Freshwater microbial communities from Lake Fryxell liftoff mats and glacier meltwater in Antarctica - MAT-03 (megahit assembly) | ecosystem: Environmental > Aquatic > Freshwater > Ice > Liftoff...
ACAAGATCATGATGGGCCCCGAGCGCAAGTCCATGGTCATGCCCGAGGAAGAGCGCAAGAACACCGCCTACCACGAGGCCGGTCACGCTCTGGTGGCGCGCCTGATGCCGAAGACCGACCCGGTGCACAAGGTGACGGTGATCCCGCGCGGCCGCGCCCTGGGCGTGACGATGCAGTTGCCCGAAGGCGACCGCTACAGCATGGACAAGGAGCGCATGCTCTCGACCATCAGCGTGCTCTTCGGCGGGCGCATTGCGGAAGAGGTGTTCATGAACCAGATGACCACCGGCGCTTCCAACGACTTCGAGCGTGCCACCTCGATCGCCCGCGACATGGTGATGCGCTACGGCATGACCGACAGCCTGGGCCCGATGGTCTATGCCGAGAACGAGGGCGAGGTCTTTCTGGGCCGCAGCGTGACCAAGACCACCAACATGTCCGAGGCGACGATGCAGAAGGTGGACAAGGAAGTGCGCCGCATCATCGACGGTCAGTACACCACCGCCCGCCAGTTGATCGAGGGCCACAAGGACAAGATGCACGCCATGGCCACCGCGCTGCTCGAATGGGAGACCATCGACAGCGACCAGATCGACGACATCATGGCCGGCAAGCCACCCCGTGCGCCCAAGGACTGGACTCCCAGTTCGGCGCGCACGCCCAGCGGCCCGACGACGCCGGTGGGCACCGACGGGGCACCGGCCGCGGCCTGACACTCGCACAAGGGTGCTTGTTCCACATCGGGGCTTCGGCCCCGATTTCGTTTCAGTTGCTGCTCTTCCCTTCCTTCCCTCGCGTGCCATGCGCTGGCAAACCACCCGCTTCGACATCGACCTGACTCGACCGCGGGTCATGGGCATCGTCAACGTCACGCCCGATTCTTTCTCCGATGGCGGCCTGCATGCCGATGCCGCAGCGGCCTGCCGGCACTGCGACACCCTGTTGGCCGAGGGCGCCGACATGCTGGACATCGGCGGCGAATCCACCCGCCCGGGCGCGGCCACGCCGACGGCCGAAGAAGAACTGGCGCGTATCGAACCGGTGCTGCGGCATGCGCTCACGCTGGGCGTGCCGGTGTCGGTGGACACCAGCCAGCCGCTGGTGATGCAGGCGGCGCTGGACCTGGGCGTGGACATCGTCAACGACGTGCGTGCTCTGCAGCGCCCGGGTGCGCTGGCGGCCGTGGCCGCACACCCGCGGGCCGGCCTGTGCCTGATGCACATGCGTGGCGAGCCGGGCAACATGCAGTCGCAAACCGACTACGCCGACGTCGTCGCGGAAGTGGGCAACTTCCTTCGGGCGCGCGCCGACGCTGCACGGGCCGCCGGCATCGCGCAAGGGCGCATCGTGCTCGACCCGGGCATCGGTTTTGGCAAGACGCCGGCGCAGAACCTGGCGTTGACGGCGCGGTTGCCGGTGTTGATGTCGCTGGGCTATCCGCTGCTGCTGGGCTGGTCACGAAAGTCGAGTCTGGGGGTGCTGACCGGCCGCCCAGTCGGTGAACGCCTGGCCGCCAGCGTGGCCGCGGCACTGGCTGCGGTGTCGCGGGGCGCGGCGGTGTTGCGCGTGCACGATGTGGCCGCGACAGTCGATGCGCTGAAGGTCTGGCAAGCGGTCGCCTCTGTCGGCCGCGATGACGAAGGGCGCAACGGTTTGCCGCTGGTTTCGTGAAAGTCCTGCATCCGGTTGCTGCGCGCGCGGGGACAGCGCTTCCGGCTCCGTTGGCCAGGGAAGGACAATGACAGGCTGAACGCCAGACACAGGGGAAACAACAGATGACAAGACGCTACTTCGGCACCGACGGCATCCGTGGCACGGTAGGGCAGGGCGCCATCACGCCCGACTTCATGTTGCGATTGGGCCATGCCGTGGGCCGTGTGCTGCGGCGCCAGACCGACCGGCCGACGGTGCTGATCGGCAAGGACACGCGCATCTCGGGCTACATGCTGGAGTCGGCACTGGAAGCGGGCTTCGCTTCGGCCGGCGTCGATGTGCTGCTGTCGGGCCCGCTGCCCACGCCCGGCGTGGCCTACCTGGCGCGTGCGCTGCGGCTGGACCTGGGCGTGGTCATCAGCGCGTCGCACAACGCCTTCGCCGACAACGGCGTCAAGTTCTTTTCGGCCGGCGGTGAGAAGCTTCCCGATGACTGGGAGCGAGACGTCGAGGCCACACTGGAGCTGCCGCCGCAGTGGGTCGATTCGGCCACCTTGGGCAAGGCACGGCGCCTGGAGGACGCCCGCGGCCGCTACATCGAGTTCTGCAAGAGCACGGTGCCGCACAGCCTGTCGCTGCGCGGCATGAAGATCGTCGTCGACGCGGCCCATGGTGCGGCCTACCACGTCGCGCCCGACGTCTTCCACGAGATCGGTGCGGCGGTGGTGCCGATCGGCTGCAGCCCCGATGGCACCAACATCAATGCCGGCTTCGGCGCCACGGCGCCGGCCGCGCTGGTCAGGGCGGTGGCCGAGCACCGCGCCGACTACGGCGTGGCGCTGGACGGCGACGCTGATCGTTTGCAACTGGTGGACGCCAGCGGGCGCCTCTTCAACGGCGACGAGCTGCTGTACGTGCTGGTGGCCGACCGGCTGTCACAGCGCCAGCCTGTGCCCGGCGTGGTCGGGACGCTGATGACGAACATGGCGGTCGAACAGGCACTGGCCGCACGCGGCGTGCCCATGGTGCGGGCCAAGGTGGGCGACCGCTACGTACTCGAAGAGCTGAACGCACGCGGCTGGCAACTGGGTGGCGAGAGCTCGGGCCACCTGCTGGCGCTCGACCGCCACACCACCGGCGACGGCATCGTCAGCGCGCTGCAGGTGCTGCATGCCGTCAAGCGCAGCGGCCGCACGCTGGCCGGTCTGCTCGAGGGAGTGACGCTGTTCCCGCAGACCATGGTCAACGTGCGCCTGCGGGATGGCAGCGACTGGAAGACCAACCCGAAGCTCGCCGACGCACGCCACCGCGCCGAACGTGAACTCGGCGGTGCCGGCCGGGTTCTGATTCGCGCCTCGGGCACCGAGCCCGTGCTGCGCGTGATGGTCGAGGCCAGCGACGCTGCGCTGGGAAACCGCTGCGCCGAATCGATGGCCGCCGCAGCCGCAGCCGGCTGAAGGGACGGGCTGGAAGATCGCCGGATCAGATCCCAGCCCGCATTCGATCAGCGCTTGGGCGGCATCAGCACCTTGTCGACGATGTGGATGACGCCGTTGGTGGCGCCCAGGTCTGCCGGCAGAACGACGGCGTCTTCGACCGTCACGAAGGTGCCTGACTTGGCGACAGCGACGTTGGCGCCCTGCACGGTCTTGACGTTGCCGTTCTTCACGTCGGCGGCCATCACCTTGCCTGGCAGGACGTGGTAAGTCAGAACCGACCGGAGCAGTTCCTTGTCGGCTGCCAGATCAGCCAGGGTCTTGGCCGGAACGGCCTTGAACGCGGCGTCGCTGGGTGCAAAGACCGTGAACGGGCCCGCGCCGCGCAGCGTGTCGGCCAGGCCGGCATCAGCGATCAGCTTGCTCAGTGTCGACAACTCCGGCGTGCGGGCTATGGTGTCGGTCAGCGTGGCCGGCGCGGGGGTCGTGGCGCAGCCGGCAAGCAGGGTCAAAGTCAAGGCGCCCGCCAGCGCCAGATGTCTGCGGTTCAAGGTCATGCTGGGAACTCCATCGTGGGTGATAACGCAGCCCCGAGGCTAGGGCGCCTTTGTGACCAAACCGTGACATCGATGCGGCGGCATGACAACGGGCACCGGCAGCCAGGGAGATGTCATATGAAAGTCATATGGCGTCACTAAAGTGCCTCCATCGCAATCACCCGCCGAGGCTTCAACCATGACTCTGTTCCGCACTGCCGCTCTGGCGGCATCCGTCGTTCTGGGTTCCACCGCCGTCTTGGCGCAGGACGTCACTGGTGCCGGGGCCTCGTTCCCGGCGCCTCTGTATGCCAAGTGGGCCGACGCCTACAACAAGGCGACGGGCGCGAAGATCAACTACCAGTCCGTCGGCTCGTCGGCTGGCCTGCGCCAGATTCGTGGCAGGACCGTCGACTTTGGCGCCTCGGACATCCCCTTGACCGATGCCGATCTGGCCAAGGACGGCCTGGTTCAGTTTCCGACCGTCATGGGTGGTGTCGTGCCCGTGGTCAATGTCAGGGGCATCACGCCGGGCCAGATGCGCATCAGCGGCCAGGTGCTGGGTGACATCTACCTGGGCAAGATCACGAAGTGGAACGACGCCGCACTGATGGCGCTGAACCCGGGGGTGCCGCTGCCTGACTCGGCGATCGCCGTCGTCCGTCGTGCCGACGGTTCGGGCACCACCTTCATCTTCACCAATTACCTGTCGAAGGTGAACGCCGAGTGGAAGTCCAAGGTCGGTGAAGGCGCCGCGGTGAACTGGCCGACCGGCGCGGGTGGCAAGGGCAACGAAGGCGTCGCCGCCTTTGTGCAGCGCCTGCCCAACTCGATCGGCTACGTGGAGTACTCCTACGCCAAGGCCAACAAGATGTCGCATGTGCTGATGCGCAATGCCGCTGGGTCGTTTGTGGCTCCTGACGACGCGACCTTCAAGGCCGCTGCCGCTGGTGCAAGCTGGGACAAGACTTTCTTCCAGATCCTGACTGAACAACCCGGCAAGGACGCATGGCCCATCACCGGTGCCACCTTCATCGTGATGCAAAAGAGCCAGGAGAAGCCTGGGCAGGCTTCGGCTTCGCTGAAGTTCTTCGACTGGGCGTTCACCAATGGCGACAAGATGTCTTCAGACCTGGAGTACGTGTCCTTGCCTGACGCCGTGGAAGCCCTGGTGCGGCGTTCATGGGCCGAGATCAAGGACAGCGCGGGCAAGCCGATCGCCTTCAAGTGACGGGCGCGGGGCGAAAGCCCCGCTTTTCCGCTGCACCGCAGTTCTCAGACCGTCCCAGAACAAGAGCCCGTGGAGATCGCCGTGGCCGCTATCCTTCCTGCCGATGCCTCGCCGAATGACAGGAAAATGATTTCGACGAATTCCGGGGGCGGCCCGGCGCCCCGCAAGCGACGCGCCCCCTGGGCCGACACCGCGTTTTCCTTTGCTGCGCATGCGGCCGCGTGGATCACGCTGGCTCTGCTGGCCGCGATCATCGCGTCATTGGTCATCGGTGCCTGGCCGGCCATCCGTGAGTACGGCTTGAGCTTCCTGTGGCGCAGCGAGTGGGACCCCGTCGAGGACCAGTACGGCGGCCTGGTGATGATTTACGGCACGCTGGCCACCTCGTTCATCGCCTTGTTGATCGCTGTGCCGGTGAGTTTTGGCATTGCGCTTTTCCTGACAGAGTTGTCGCCCGCCTGGCTGCGTCGACCGCTGGGCGTGGCGATCGAACTGCTGGCGGCCGTGCCCTCCATCGTCTACGGCATGTGGGGCCTGCTGGTGTTCGGGCCCGTCCTGGCAACCTACGTTCAACAACCGCTGCAGAGCGCGTTTGGCGACGTGCCGGTGCTCGGCACGCTGTTCTCCGGTCCGCCGGTGGGCATCGGCATTCTGTCGGCCGGCATCATCCTGGCGATCATGGTCATCCCATTCATCGCCTCGGTCATTCGCGACGTCTTCGAAACCACCCCGGGACTGTTGAAGGAATCAGCTTACGCCCTTGGTTCGACCACCTGGGAGGTGGTCTGGAAGGTGGTGTTGCCATACACCAAGTCCGGCGTCATCGGCGCCATCATGCTGGGCCTAGGGCGCGCGCTGGGCGAGACCATGGCCGTGACCTTCGTCATCGGCAACTTCAACCAGCTCGACTCGCTGTCGCTGTTTCAGGCCGCCAACAGCATCACGTCGGCACTGGCCAACGAGTTCGCCGAAGCCGCGCCGGGGCTGCACCAGGCTTCGCTGATTTACCTCGGCCTGGTGCTGTTTTTCATCACCTTCGTCGTGCTGGCTCTGTCCAAGCTGCTGCTGTCTCGCCTGAAGCGCAACGAAGGGGCGCGCACATGAGCATCACTGCGCTGAGCCCGGCGAAGATGTCGATGCACCGCCGCCGCAAGGTGGTCAACGGCGCCGCGCTGACCCTGTCGCTGGCGGCCATGTCCTTCGGCTTGTTCTGGCTGGGTTGGATCCTGTTCGAGACCTTCCGCCTCGGCATCGGGGGCATGGCGCTGGCCGTGTTCACCGAGATGACGCCACCGCCTCTGGCCGAGACCGGCGGTTTGGCCAACGCCATCTTCGGCTCGGCGCTGATGGTGTCGCTGGCCACGGCACTGGGCACGCCGATCGGCATCCTCGCCGGCATCTACCTGGCCGAATACGGGCAGCGCACCTGGCTGGGCCGAATCACACAATTCATCAGCGACATCCTGCTGTCGGCACCGTCGATAGTCATCGGCCTGTTCATCTATTCGGTGGTGGTGGCGCAACTGCGCAGTTTCTCGGCCATGGCGGGCATCCTGGCGCTGGCGCTGATCGTCATTCCAGTGGTCATCCGCACCACCGAGAACATGCTGGCGCTGATTCCGAACTCGCTGCGCGAAGCGGCGTACGCGCTGGGCACGCCCAAGTGGAAGGTGATCTATTCGGTGACGCTGAAGGCGGCGCGGGCCGGGGTGATCACGGGCATCCTGCTGGCACTGGCGCGCATCGCCGGCGAGACGGCTCCGCTGCTGTTCACGGCGCTGAGCAACCAGTTCTGGTCGTCCAACCTGACTGAGCCGATGGCCAGCCTGCCGGTGACGATCTTCAAGTTCGCCATGAGCCCCTACGAGAACTGGCGCGATCTGGCCTGGGCCGGTGTGCTCATCATCACCCTGGGTGTGCTGGCGCTCAACATCCTGGCACGCGTGCTTTTCAGGAACAAGAACTAGTCGCATAAGGTGGCAGACATGGATACCAAGGTCGAACTCCACAGCACCGAGAAGATCAAGCTCACCGTGCGTGACCTCAACTTCTACTACGGCAGCTTCCACGCGCTGAAGCACATCAACCTCGACATTCCCGAACGCAAGGTCACCGCCTTCATCGGGCCTTCGGGCTGCGGCAAGAGCACCTTGTTGCGCGTCTTCAACCGCATGTTCGAGCTCTACCCGGAGCAGCGTGCCGAGGGGCAGGTCAAGCTGGACGGTGAGGACGTCCTGTCGAAGAAGCTCGACGTGTCTCTGGTGCGCGCCAAGATCGGCATGGTGTTCCAGAAGCCGACGCCCTTCCCGATGTCGATCTACGACAACATCGCCTTCGGCGTGCGGCTGTTCGAGACGCTGCCGAGGGCAGAGATGGACGAACGCGTCGAATGGGCGCTGAAGAAGGCCGCACTGTGGGGAGAGGTCAAGGACAAGCTGGCCCAGAACGGCTCCAGCCTTTCGGGCGGCCAGCAGCAGCGCCTGTGCATCGCACGTGGCATCGCGATCAAGCCCGAGGTGCTGCTGCTCGATGAACCCTGCTCCGCGCTCGACCCCATCTCCACCGGCAAGATCGAGGAGTTGATCCACGAACTCAAGGCCGACTACACGGTGATGATCGTGACCCACAACATGCAGCAGGCGGCACGCTGCAGCGACTACACGGCCTACATGTACCTGGGCGACCTGGTCGAGTTCGGGCCGACTTCGGAACTGTTCATGAAGCCGAAAAAGCGCGACACCGAGGACTACATCACCGGCCGTTTCGGCTGATCAGGCGGGCAGCACAATGACTGACAAGCACCTTTCCACGCAGTTCGACGCTGAGCTCGGCCGCATCTCCAACCGCGTGCTGGAGATGGGCGGCCTGGTCGAGTCGCAGGTCACGCAAGGCCTGTATGCGCTGACGACCTTCAGCCTGGAAACCGCGATCCAGGTGCTGCAGCACGAGGATCGGGTGAACCAGATGGAGGTCGAGATCGACCGCGACCTGTCGGCCATCATCGCCCGCCGCCAGCCCACCGCGCGCGACCTGCGCCTTCTGATCGCCATCAGCAAGACCATCGCCAACCTCGAGCGCGTCGGCGATGAGGCGGCACGCATCGCACGCACGGTGCAGCGCCTGATCAACGCCGGTTTGTCCAGCCGCATGCGCCTGCCGGTGGCCGACCTGCAGTACGAGGCCGACCTCGCCATCGCCCAGTTGCGCAAGTCGCTGGACGCCTTTGCGCGCCTGGACGCCGTCAAGGCGCTGGAGGTGCTGAAGGAAGACAACCAGATCGACGAGGAGTTCGACGGCCTGCTGCGCAAGCTGATCACCTACATGATGGAAGACCCACGCACCATTTCGGCGTCCATCGACCTGGTGTTTGTGGCCAAGGCGATCGAACGCGTGGGCGACCATGCGAAGAACCTGGCCGAGGCGGTCATCTATGTCGTCAAGGGCACCGATGTCCGACACACCTCGGTGGAAGATGTCGAGAACGTGGTTCGCTAGGCAGTGGAGCAGATATGAGCAGCGTGCTGGTGGTCGAGGATGAAGGCGCGATCGCGGAGTTGATCTCCATCAATCTGCGTCATGCGGGTTATGAGGTCACGGTTGCGAGCACCGCGGCGCAGGCCCAGGCGGAGGTGGATCGTGTGCTGCCCGACCTGGTGCTGCTGGACTGGATGCTGCCCGGACAGAGCGGTGTGCAGTTGGCGCGACAGTGGCGTGCCCAGGCTCGCACGCGCGAACTGCCGCTGATCATGCTGACCGCGCGCAGCGAGGAGTCCGACAAGATCGTCGGGCTGGACGCCGGCGCCGACGACTACCTGACCAAGCCGTTCTCGACCAAGGAATTGCTGGCGCGCATCCGATCCGTGCTGCGGCGCAAGGCGCCCGAGGCCCTGGATACTGCGGTCGAGGTGAACGGACTGCGGCTGGATCCGTCCACGCGCCGCGTCACCCGTCGCGTCGACGACGAGTTGCGCGAGGTCAAGATCGGACCGACCGAGTTCCGCCTGCTGCACTTCCTGATGACGCACCCCGAGCGTGTGCACAGCCGTGCACAACTGCTGGACCGGGTCTGGGGCGACCATGTCTTCATCGAGGAGCGCACGGTGGACGTGCACGTCAAGCGCCTGCGCGAGGCGCTGACGCCGGTGAAGTGCGCGACCCTGGTGGAGACGGTGCGCGGCGCGGGTTACCGACTGACCGCGCAAGCGCACACCCTCCCGGCCTGAGACATGCCGCCGCGGCAGGTGCCTCTGGCCATGCAGTGAGCCGGCCGATGACTGCGGTGCTGGCGGCGCTGCTGGGGGCATGGCTCGGCTGGCTGGCGGGCCTGGTTCTGGGCAGCAGCTACTTTCTGGAGGCCATCGGGGCAGCCGTGGCCGTGGGCCTGGTGATGGCGGTGGACGGGTCGCGCCAAGGCCGACTGATGGCGTGGCTGCGCGAGCCACGTGAACAGTCGGCGCCGCTGCTGAGCGGCGAATGGGGCGAGATCGCCTATCGCATGGACCGCGCCTTGCGCCAGGCGGACGAGGATCTTGCCGGCGAGAGCAGCCGTCTGGAGGAGTTCCTGTCGGCGATCGAGGCCTCGCCCAACGGCGTGATGCTGCTGGAGCGCTCGGACCTGATCGTCTGGTGCAACGCCGCCGCTGCCGAGCACTTCGGGCTCGACCGCCAGCGAGACCATCGCCAGCGCGTGACCAATCTGGTGCGAGCACCGGCCTTCGTCGCCGCCTTCCAGGGACTGCCCCAGGCCGGGCCGGTGGTGTTTCCGGGGCCGGGCGGTCAGCGCACCTTGTCAGTCATCTCGCGGTCGTATGGCCAGGGCATGCGTCTGATGCTGTCGCAGGACATCACCGAACGCGAAAGCACCGACGCCATGCGGCGCGACTTCGTCGCGAACGTTTCGCACGAGATCCGCTCACCGCTGACGGTGCTGGCCGGCTTCGTGGAGACCATGGCCCACCTGCCCTTGACCGAGGCCGAACGTCAGCGGGTGCTGGTTCTGATGGCCCAGCAGACCGACCGCATGCAGGCGCTGGTGGCCGACCTGCTGACCCTGGCGCAGCTCGAAGGCAACCCGCGCCCGGCGGGCGACCGCTGGAACCCCGTGCAAGACCTGATGCAGCGTGCACGCACCGATGCCGCTGCGTTGTCGGCAGGGCGCCATGCGCTGCAGGTGGAAGGCGGTGAGGGGGCGGAGATCGCGGGCGACCCGGGCGAGTTGCTCAGCGCCGTCGGCAACCTCGTCAACAACGCCGTGCGCTACACCCCGGAGGGCGGACGCATTTCAGTTCACTGGCGCTGGCAGGACGATGGCGGGGCGGTGTTGGAGGTGGCTGATACCGGCGCCGGCATCGCACGCGAACACCTGCCGCGGCTGACGGAGCGTTTTTACCGCGTCGATGGCAGTCGTTCACGCGACACCGGCGGCACCGGGCTCGGCCTGTCGATCGTCAAGCACGTGGTGCAGCGCCATGGCGGTGAGATCGACATCCAGAGCGAGCCGGGCAAGGGCTCGCAGTTCCGGCTGGTGTTTCCGCCCGCGCGGGTGCGCCGGGAGGTGGCGCCGACGCCTTCGCCGGCCGAGGTGCAGGCGCAGGGTTGAGTTGCTGAAGCGCTTCAACCGCCGTTGCGGCGGTAGACCCAGGTGATCTCGTCGCGCTCGGCCGGCCGGATCACCCGGGCCTGGAGGGCCCAGCCGGCAGGAACCTCGGGCTGCCTCGCACCCCGCCTCACCACCAACAAGAAGGCACACGAAGCCTCCGCGCCCGATGCCGCACCTGACTGTGCGTCCACCCGCCAGCCCCCGAAGTACTCCAGCGCCGCCACGTTCGCCGGTGCCAGGTTCGGCGTCAGCACGCAGGCCCCGGGCGGCACCTGCTCGGCCACCAGCGCCACCCAGGGCCGCGGGCTGCGG
>Ga0105046_10018024_pt1 | contig 10767 bp, 9 predicted proteins | sample MAT03_FD_78385 | JGI IMG/M metagenome (GOLD analysis project Ga0105046, IMG submission 78385) | Freshwater microbial communities from Lake Fryxell liftoff mats and glacier meltwater in Antarctica - MAT-03 (megahit assembly) | ecosystem: Environmental > Aquatic > Freshwater > Ice > Liftoff...
CCACTCGGTGGGGAGAGGTCGATCCGAGCCGTAGGCGAGGAGGGGGTGAGGGGGATGTCAAAAGTGACGGGCAACGGATCACGTCTTCCGCCCTGCCAAAAACAATTGCCACCCCCGTTCCCACGGGTCTGGCAAAAGTTTCTGGCAGGGCGGAAGACCTCACCCCCCGGCCCCCTCTCTGTCCCGGAGAGGGGGGTGTTCATGTTCAATAGGGGAACGTTGCCGATCATCCGAGTTTCGGGCTTGGTTCTCCTGATACACGAACCCGCCAAGTGTGTCCCAAACTGTGGAGGAGGAGCCAGTCTTTCCACCTCCCCTCGTTGAGGGGAGGTCGGTTGCGAAGCAACCGGGAGGGGAGATTTCCTCTCCCCGCGGGCAACTGAAGACTCCCCTCCCGCCGCTGGCGCGGCGACCTCCCCTCGACGAGGGGAGGTGGGTTGCGTCCCCCACTCGGCAAATGGGACAACTTTAGTGGGTTCATGTATGAGTGGCTCACGTACGGCGTGCGGTACGCCTTTCACCGAGACGAGTTGAACACCCCCTCTCCGGGACGGAGAGGGGGCCGGGGGGTGAGGTCTTCGCCAAACTCCGGAGCTGCCAGAACTTCCGACCGCCAGAAAGTTTTGCCAGACCCGTTCCCACCCCGTCCCGCGTGGCCCCTCGCCCCGGCCACCGCCACCGGCTACAATCCGGGTGCGCGGAACACGTCCCCTTCGCCCGCCGCGCGACTCGTCCGGACGCCCGCATGTCCTCGTCCCCGCTGCCGTTGGCCGCGCCTCACCGCGATCTCGCGCGGACTCGTCGGCTGCTCCGCAACCCGAACGCGGGGCCGGAGGAGCCGGACACCACCGATTACGAGTTGTCCGCGTCCGCCGCCCAACCGCTCATCCGCTTCCGCGACAGCGACGCCCCGGCCACGCCCCGCACCCTGGACCCGGCCGCCGTCCGCCAGTTCCACGAGCGGCTGCGGCTGTGCTGCCTGATCGCCGCCGCCCCGTTCGTCTTCTTCCTGGTGTGCGGGCTGACCGACATCATCGAGTTGTTCGGCCGGGAGACGGTCGGCGTCACCGGCGTGGTCTTGAGTGGGGTGGTGTTGCTCGCCCTCGCCGGCATCGCCGCTGCGCTGTTCGCACTGCCCACGCTGACTCAGCCGACGCTGCGGGTGATCGAGGTGCTGGTGTTCGGCATGATGTCGCTGTTCTTCGCGTACCTCCAGTTCACCGTCCTGACCGGGATGCCGGCGGCGGCGGCGTCCGCCGTCGGCACCCGGCACATGCAAGCCGCGGTGTTGGCGGCGGCCGCCATCGCCCACTTCAACTGGTTCGCGCTGATCGTGTTTCATGCCGTGCTGGTGCCGAACACGCTGGCCCGCGGTGTGGCCATCACCGTCGCGATGGTGGTGGTGGCGCTGGCCATCGACGCCTTCGCCGCCATCGTCCATTTGCCCGCCGGGCAGGTGTCGCCGGGGCTGTTCGCCATCGCCGCCACCATGCTCGGCGTCGGGGCCGGGCTGGCCATCTTCGGCACCGCCAAGACGGTCGCCCTCGAACGGGAGGTGCGGACCGCGCGGGAGGCGGTGCGGGAACTCGGCCAGTACCGCCTGCGGAAGAAGCTCGGGTCCGGCGGCATGGGCGAGGTGTACTTGGCCGAACACCGGTTGCTCAAGCGGCCGTGCGCGGTCAAGCGGATTCACGCCAAGTACCTGAACAACCCCGACCAACTGAAGCGGTTTGAAAGGGAGGTGCAGGCCACGGCCCGGCTGCGGCACCCGAACACGGTCGAGATCTACGATTACGGCGTGGCCGACGACGGCACCTTCTATTACGTCATGGAGTTCCTGCCGGGGGTCAGCCTGGAGGAGCTGGTCGGGCGGTTCGGCCCGCAGCCGGCGGAGCGGGTGGTTCACATCCTGCGGCAGGTGTGCGGGGCGCTCCGCGAGGCGCACCGGCACGGCCTCGTCCACCGCGACATCAAGCCGAGCAACATCCTGTTGTTCGCCGACGGCACCCCGCACGACCACGTCAAACTGGTGGACTTTGGCCTCGTTCACTCCCTTTGGGAAGAGGAACCGGGCGGCAAAATCACCCGCGAGGGGCTGATCGTCGGCACCCCGGAGTACATGTCTCCGGAGCAGGCGAGCGGCGGCACCCTGGACGGGCGGAGCGACCTGTTCAGCCTTGGGAGCGTGGCGTACTACCTACTCACCGGGCGGGAGGCGTTCCACCGGGAGAACGCCATGAAGACGCTCATGGCCGTCGTCACCGACACCCCCGCGCCGGTGGTGGAGGCCAACCCGCACGCCCCGGCCGACGTGCTCGGGGTGCTGATCCGCTGTCTGGCGAAAGACTCGAATGAACGGTACGCGACGGCGGCCGATTTGGACGCGGCGCTGGCCGCGTGCGGGTGCGCGGCCCTGTGGACGGAGGCGCGAGCCGCCGACTGGTGGGCCGTCCACCCGGCCGCCCTGCCCGGCACCGGCACGGACTTGGACACCCTGCCGCTACGGGAGTGAAACTGTAGGGTAGGTTCATCACCGCTCGCCGTAGTTTGGGAGGCCTTCGAGAATGGCAAAGTCCAAGACGAAGCAGGCCCCTGAGCCTGCTGACGCCGAGCCACGAATCGAATCGATCCCGTTGTCGCAGCTCCACTTCGACCGCCACAACGCACGATTCGGAGACCTCCAAACGGGGAAAGACGACACGGAAATTCTCGATCGAATCGTGGCCTTATTCGGCGTGGAAGACGTCATCAGCTCGTTGGCTGAAAACGGCTACATGCCCACGGAACCCCTCGTGGGCATCCGCGAGGCGGGAGACAGCATCCGAATACTCGAAGGGAATCGACGCCTCGCCGCGTTGCTCATTCTCGCCGACGATCCCCGCGCGAAGAATCAGCAGCGCTGGCGCGATTCCACCCCGCTGGCCGACGGTGCCGTGATCGACCCGGTGCCGGTAGTCGTGTACAACGAGGCGACCCAGCCCTCGAAACTGCTGCCATACCTCGGCGCACGGCATATCCTGGGGTCAAAGGCTTGGGACTCTTACGCAAAGGCAGCGTGGGTCGCCAAGATGCTCGACGACAATCCGTCACTCGAACTCGCCAACATGGAGAGGATGACGGGCGACAGTCGGGGCACCATCGCAAGGCTGCTCAAAGGGTATTACCTGATGCGGCAACTGGCCGACCAAGGGAGGTACGATCCAAAGGAGTCATACCACAAGGGGCGGGGCAGTTCGTCTCAGTTGCCGTTCTCCTGGGTTTACAACGCCCTCGGCTACAAATCCGTCCAGAAATGGATGGGAATGGAGGGTGATGGGATCGGTCCCGACCCAGTTCCCATCAAGAAAATCCCTCAGGCGATTGAACTGTTCGTTTTCCTGTTCGGTCGGAAATCGACCGAGCGGCAACCGGCGATACCGGAATCCCGATTCCTGTCCGAACTGGCTGAATGCCTCGACGACCTAAACAAAGTGAGTCAACTCCGGAACGGCAAGCCGGCGGCGGATGTGATATGGGCTTCGCGAGAACCGCTCTCTCGCACACTCGAATCGTTGAACTCGGCGATATCCGCGCTTGAGCAGGCGCTGACGGCGCTGGCGGAGTTGTCTCAGGATCAAGTCGAGATGGTAGAGAAACCGGCCAAACGTGCGCGGAAATTGGCCGTGAACATCGTGAAACTGACTGTGCAAAAATCAGAGGAGGATGATGGCGATGATTAACTCTGCTCGACAGACATTTCATAAGACGGCCCAAAAAGCTGCCACGGATGCGGACCAGGCGGAGGTAGTTGCCGTCCGCAACGGGTTAGCCCGCGTCGGAGATGGGTTGACCGATGAACGACTGGCAGGGGTGCCGATGGCTGAAGAGAGCGAGATCCCGCACAACCCAGAGGGCAATGAGGAATGGCTAGATGATGATGCCATCGCCGAGGTCGCAACGGCAGGCGTTGCGGACGAACTCCTTCGTCGCGCGCATTTGCTCGACGCACATTATCCATTCGACCTCGATCCAAACGGTTGTGTCCTGACATATGCACCGGGGAAATCCGTTAGTAAGGCATACGAATTCTGCCTCGCGCTTTGCGAAACGCAGAACAATCTCACGGCACACCCGTGGTGTCGGGCCGTCCGTGAATTCGAACGACTCGTGGGGCGCGCCCTTTCGGGCCACTTCGGAGTAGGGACCGAGTGGTATCGGCTTGGCGTTCAAAGCGAACCGGAAGACCACCGGCCGGGCAAACTTAGCGATGCGATCCGGGAACTCGGCAAGCGGACACGCGGAGAGTGGGAGTTCACGCCACGGACTGGAGCTGACGCACAAGCCGAGCAAGGAGATGGCGGCATCGATGTCGTGGTTTGGAAATCGTTTGGGGCAAAGGACGAGAGGATCGGAATGCCGTTCGTTTTAGCGCAATGTGGTTGTGGCGAGGAAGGGTTGCGTGAGGAGAAGTGGGGTAGCCTACAGGTCAGGAAGTTTCAGGACAGATTCAGCGTTCTTATATCGTCGGCCGGTGTTCTGAGGTGTTTCGCATTCCCCCATCAATTACCCCATCGGGCGAAGTGGCGAGAGGCTGTTTCGGCCGGGGGCATAGTCCTGGACCGCATCCGGCTGACGTGGATGGCCGAAACGTACCTAAATGGGCTGGAGGAACAAGTCCGCCTTCAGCCGCACATCGACAACCTCAACACCCCACCCGTTCGCCACAAGAAGAAATCCGCTACCCCCCCAGCGAAGCCAGCAGCGAAGACGCGACGGCCTTAGCCAAGAGCGGCGGGACGGCGTTCCCCACCTGAGTGAACTGGCTCGTCTTCGACCCCGTGAAGCGGAACCAATCGGGGAACGATTGCAGTCGGGCGGCTTCCCGCACCGTCAGGCGGCGGCGCGTGCCGTTGGGCAGTTTCAGCCGGATCATATCCCCCGTCGCGCCGGCGATGTTGCGACACGTGAGCGTCCGCGCCGGGGCGTCCGGGTCCAGGTCGCGCGGGTTCTTGCACTGACACTGCACCTCGTAACTCCGCACGTACTTCCACATCTTCGACGTCACGAGGCCGGCACCGACAGGGATGCGACGGACCATCGAGCCGAGCGCGTCGCGCACCGTGTGCGGCGTGATGAATCGCTGCGACGGTGTTGGGAAGTCGAACGGGCTTCGCGTTGCCACCAGGAACAGTCGGCGACGGTTCTGGGGGACACCGAAATCCGCCGCGTTCAGCACGTCGACCCTCACACGATAGTCCAGCCGCCGAAGCTTCCGGATGAACCCCGCGAGGTAGTCCCCATGTTCACGTTGTAGTGCCGGGACGTTCTCAAGTACCGCCGCCGCCGGTCGGAGCCGTTTCACAGCGGCGAGGAATGTGGGAAAGCCGTCTCGCGTGTCCGCCGCGCCCGCCTTCTTGCCCGACATGGAGAACGGCTGGCAAGGTGGGCCGGCGACGAGGACATCGGCGGCGACAATGTCCGCGTCGGGAGTCAGGATGACTTCGCGACAGTGCCCGCCGAGGTTGGTCCGGTACGTCGCGCACGCATACGGATTCATCTCGTAGCCGGCGGTGCGGAAACCGGCGGCGGCGAATCCCAGCCCCAACCCCCCGCAGCCGGCGAAAAGCTCGACGGCCAAGGGGCCGGACGCTTTCGCCGGAAGGGACAGTTCGCGGTCCAATAGCTGGCGATAGGGGAGGCTACTCATCAGGGCAAGGATACGACGCGCCGCCGGCCGTGTCGCGCCTCGACCGCGAAGAATTCCCGGCTCCGTCCGCGACGAACACCTCCCACCCGCAGGGTTTGCCACATCACCTGTCGGGCTTCGAACTCGGATCCGCCGTAGGTCGTCATTTCCCGCACGTCCGTAGGCCGGCGAGCCGCCGACTGGTGGGCCGTCCACCCGGCCGCCCTGCCCGGCACCGGCACGGACTTGGACACCCTGCCGCTACGGGAGTGATCGCCCGTTACGGCATCGTTACACCCCTCCGGGTAAGATGCCCGCATGGTCGCGGCCTCTCCGCCGATCACATCCACCCCGGAGGACTCCCATGATCCGCTTCACTCGCGCCGCCCTGGTCGCGGCCGCCCTCGCCGTCACCGGCACCGCCGTCCGCGCCGACAACCCGACCCCCGGTCGCCCCGTCGATCTGGTCCTCTGCCTGGACACCTCGAACAGCATGGACGGGCTGATCGAATCGGCCAAGCTGAAACTGTGGGACGTGGTGAACGAACTGGCCAAGGTGAAGCCCACCCCGGTGCTACGGGTCGGCCTGTACCAGTACGGCAACGACAACATCCCCGCCGCCACCGGCTGGGTTCAAAAGGAAATCGACCTGACGACCGACCTGGATGCCGTGTATGCCAAACTGAACGGCCTGAAGACCCGCGGCGGCACCGAGTTCGTCGCCCGCGTCACGAAGACCGCCTTGAACGACCTGAAGTGGTCCGACGACGGCAAGGCGCTCAAGCTGATCTTCGTCTGCGGGAACGAGTCGGCCAACCAGGATAAAGAAGTGCCGCTCGCCGGCGTGGCCAAGCTGGCCAAGGAGAAGGGCGTCATCGTCAACACCATCTACTGCGGCCCGGCCAACAACCCGGAGGCCGGCGGGTGGAAGGAGTTCGCCGTCCTGGGCGGCGGGCGGTACGGCAACATCGACCAAAACAAGTCGGCCGCGCAGCAGGTGGTCGCCACCCCGTTCGACAAGGAGTTGGGCACCCTCAGCGGGAAGTTGAACCAGACGTACCTGTTCTACGGGAAGGACGCGGCCGAGAAGAAGCAGAACCAGGTCGCCCAGGACGCCAACGCCGCCAAGGCCGCGCCCGGTGCCGCCGCCGCGCGAGCCACCACGAAAGCCGGGGCGCTGTACCGCAACGAGACCGACCTGCTCGACCGGATGAAGGCGGACAAGTCCTTCAAACTGAAAGAAGTGGCCGAGGCCGAGTTGCCGGAGGAGTTGAAGAAACTCAAGCCCGACGAGCGGGAAGGGTACCTGAAGAAGAAGGCCGAAGAGCGAGCGGCGGTGCAGGAGCAGATCGTCGCGCTGTCGGCGAAGCGGTCCGCGTTCATCGCCGAGGAACTGAAGAAGAAGCCGAAGAGCGAGGCCGACAAGGCGTTCGACGAATCCCTCCGCGCCACCATCCGCGCGCAGGCCAAGGAGAAGGGCTTCCAGGTGCCGGCGGAGAAGAAATGAAAGTCTGAACAAAGAAGACTAACCACAGAGACACAGAGAAGAAGGAAGAGAGAGAATTCGGGATCAATAAATTCCTGTCTTGCTCTTCTCCGTGCACCTGTGTCTCTGTGGTTAGTCTTCTTGTTCTCCTGTCTTCTGACTTCTGTCCTCTGTCTTCTGTCTTCTCTTCCTCCCTCCCACACCCACGGTTCTCCCAGGTTCATGCGTTCGCTCGCGGCCGTCGCCCGGTGCGCGACTGTGGGGCCGGGTGCCGCACGCCGAGGCCGCGAACACTATCGCCGTTTCCATTGGTAAATCTGCGGTCGCCGGAACACCTTCTCCCCGCCGGGAGCTGGGAAGAACGGGTCGCCGGACAACTTGACGCGATACTCCCGCGCCGACCAAACCCTCACCCCTTCTCGATTTCGGTCACGAGCGCCCGGATGAACGGCTCGGCGTCGGACACGATGCCGACCGTCTGCGTGCTGCCGCGGTCCATCAACTTCGTCACCGTCGCCGGGCTGATGTCCACGCACGCCACCTTCACCCACGCCGGCAACAGGTTGCCGACGGCGATGGAGTGCAGCGTCGTCGCCACCATCAAGCAGAAGCCGGTGCCGGGGATATGCGCCCGCATTTCGGTTTGCGCCGCGAGGATGTCGGTAATCACTTCCGGCAGCGGGCCGTCGTCGCGAATGCTGCCGCACAACACGAATGGGATGTTATGCTTGACGCATTCATACATGATGCCGGACTTCAATATACCCGCCGCGACAGCCTGCTTAATACCACCCAATCGCCGAATGGTGTTGATCGTTCGCAGGTGATGCTCGTGCCCCTCGTCGGTCGGCAACCCGTGGTCGAGCGACACGCCCAGGCTGGTGCCGTACAGCGCCTGTTCGATGTCGTGGGTGGCGAGTGCGTTCCCGGCAAACAGCACTTGAATGAAGCCGTTGCGGACCATCGACGCCACGAGTTCCGCGCCGCCGGTGTGGACGACCGCCGGCCCCAGCACGGCCATGACCTTTTCGCCCGCCGCCTTGGTCCGCTTCATCGCCGCCGCGATCTCCCGCACGCTGACCGCCTTCGGCCGCTCGCTGCTGACCGGGCTGGCCATGAACTCGAACAGGTTGTGCTTGCGGGCCTCGGCCTCCGGCGGGAAGACCCGCGTGCCGGCCCGTCCGACGAGGATGCGGTCGCCCGCCCGCACGCCGGTCATGGGCACGCACCGGGCCGCCTTGCCGTCGGCATCGACGAGGATGCCGCAGTCCATCTCCTGATCCTCCACGTCCACCCACTCGCCGCTGAGCCGCACCTGGGTGCGGAAGTTGGTGCTGCAATAGAAGCCGTCCGGGAACGCGCCGGGGATGTCGGCCGGACTCGTCGCGCAGTCCTTCGGGTCGGCGGAGACGGCCCCGTGTGGGTGAATCTCGGCGATGATGCCGTCCAGTTGAGCCGGGGTGTCGGCCGTCACCTGGATGCGGACGCTGCTGGGGTCGTCCTGCTTCTCGCCGAGGTCGAATTGCTCGATGTGGTAGCGACCGCCCCGCGACAGGATGGCGTCCAGCACCTTCGGCAGGAGAAGGGAATCGATGATGTGCCCGGTCATGACGACGTGTTCGACGACCGGGCGGGTCGGTGCGGCCATTGGGGGAAACCTCCTGGGGACGACACCACTTACGATACGGGAGCCGCCCCAGTGATGGGGCGGGTTCCGAATCACCCGCCCCATCACTGGAGCGGCTCGCCTTCTCACTTCTTCAGCTTCTCGGCGGCCTTCGTCAACTCGGCGACCGAGTGGCGGTCCTTGTACCCGTCCACGAACAGCTTCGCCTTGATGACTCCGTCGGTGCCGACCAGCACGGTACCGGGGTACGGCACGCCGTCCAGGTTCACCTTGCCGAACGACTTGCCGGCCGTCTCCTTGTTCCGCAGGGCGTAGGCGGCGATGGCCTTGCTGTCCGGGTCGGACAGCAGCGGGAACGTGATCGTCTGGGCGTCGGCGAACCCCTTTAACACGGCCACCGAGTCGTAACTGACGCCGACCACCTTCACCCCGGCGGCTTCGATCTTCTTCAGGTCGCGCTGCAACTGAACCAGTTGCTTTTTGCAATACGGTCACCAACTCGCCGAGCGGTAGAAGACCAGCGCGACCGGCCCGTCCTTGAGCAGCCCGGCCAGCGTGTGTTCCGTCCCGGCCTGGTCCTTCAGCTTGAACTCCGGGGCCTTCTCCCCCACCTTCCGGCCCGTCTTCTCGGCCGGGGCCGGATCGGCGGCGACCGCCCCGACCGCGGCGCACAGGGCGACCGCCACCGCGAGAATCCGGTTCATGAAATGAACTCCGTACGAACTGAAACCGGAACCGTTCCGGCCGTGGCATGATAGGCACCGCGGCGTCATACCGGATGAGGTTGTTTCGTGATGGTTCTGATGTCCCTCCCACCCGCTCCTCGCCTTCGGCTCGGATCGACCTCCCCCACGAGGGGGGAGGTGGGGCGTGATTGGTGTAAATCCCTTGTCCGATCAGGGAAAAGGCCCCACCTCCCCCCTCGTGGGGGAGGTCGGCGCGGTGAGCGGAGCGAACCCGACGGGTGGGGGGGGACTCTTCCCACTTCGGTATCACTCCGCCTTCAACTTGTCGCCGAAGACGGCGCGGAGTTTGTCCAGCTTCGGCGCGATGATCGTGCGGCAGTAGCCCCCCTTCCGGTTGCGGTTGAAGTAATCCTGATGTTCGCCCTCGGCCGGGTAGAAGGCGGTGAACGGCACCACTTCCGTGACGACCGGTTTGGCGAACACCTTCGCCGCGTCGATCTTCGCCTTGTACGTCTCGGCGAGTTTCTTCTGCCGGTCGGTGTGGGTGAAGACCACCGAGCGGTATTGCGGGCCGTCGTCGTTGCCCTGCCGGTCCTTCGTGGTCGGGTCGTGCGACCGCCAGAACACCTCCAGCAGCTCCGGGTACGAGATCACGGCCGGGTCGAACGTCACTCGCACCACCTCGGCGTGGCCGCTGGTGCCACTGCAAACGTCGAAATACGACGGGTCCGGGACGTGGCCGCCGCTGTACCCGCTCTCGACTTTCGACACGCCTTTGAGTTGTTGAAATACGGCCTCGGTACACCAGAAGCAGCCGGAGCCGAACGTCGCCGACTCGGTGCCGCCGGGGTTCGGCCTGGCGTCCGCGACTTCCTTCGCGTCGAGTTGCGGGAACGTCGCGGGCGGGGTGAATTCGGGCTTGGCCGAACAGCCGGCGAGCAACAGCAGGGCGGGGAGAAAGACGAAGTTCCGCATGACGACTCCGGTTCGCGAATGGGGCGACGATATTTTAGACGCCCGCCGGTGCCCCGCGGTGACATCCTTTGCCTACAACGACTGCCGCACCCCTTGCGGAGTCCCGGTCATGCGCGCGTCCTTTTCCCTGCTGTTCGCACTTCTCACATCGCCGATCCGGGCCGACGAACTCACCCCGTTGCGGTACAGCCACCCCGGCCTGACGGTCGATCTCGGCGTCGGGCTGTGGGCGTGGCCGGTGCCGTGCGACGCGGACGGCGACGGCGATTTTGACCTGATCGTGTCGTGCCCGGACAAGCCGTCGAATGGGGTGTGGCTGTTCGAGAAC
>Ga0105046_10018025_pt1 | contig 10767 bp, 11 predicted proteins | sample MAT03_FD_78385 | JGI IMG/M metagenome (GOLD analysis project Ga0105046, IMG submission 78385) | Freshwater microbial communities from Lake Fryxell liftoff mats and glacier meltwater in Antarctica - MAT-03 (megahit assembly) | ecosystem: Environmental > Aquatic > Freshwater > Ice > Liftoff...
AAAGTGATGTGTGGAACTACCGGACCGAGATCAGAAACAGAAACTGGATGAAGCCAGGGAAAGAACTGCCTTCATCATTAAAAGTGTTGGTAGAAGCATGGATAGAGGCACACGAACAAGAACTGCTAGAGCAATGGGAAAACGCAAGGAACCGGCGTCCTGTTTCAATTGTGGGGTGAACGATGATGAGATGGGAAGAATGGTCTGAACTAGCCAACGATGAAACTCTTTGGCGCGAGCATAGGGAAAGAGGTTTGCTTAAAGCTGAATACCTGCACGATTATATCCTGCGACTTTGGTTTGAAGATGATTTGGATGTTTCCATTTATGAGTTAGATTTTTATCCCCTAGTCATTGAAGAAAACCCTGGTGAAGCACTTTTGCCCTTACGTGACAAAGAGCGCTTTCGGCTTGTTAAAGGCGACTATGCTTTAGTATGGCTCAATCCTGATACCGGTGCATACGATGAAAAGGCAATTGACATTGCCCCAGAATGTATTCGATTTTTCGCAGAAAAGTATGGTAAAAGTGTCATTGCCCGCAGACATCCCTTGGTAAAGTATAGGCAACAGGATGTCGTAGGATAGACCCGAAGGGATAATCAATCGATACAAGGTTGCTTGACGCCAGCGCCCACACTTTGTATACTTAAACACCGTAGCAAAAACCTAAATGGTTTATAGTTAATTTGTTGTGCTATTTTGAATCAAATTTTGCAGCCGAATTTTCACACCGATCCTAAGGAGGACAGACTATGGCTTTTACATTACCACCCCTACCCTATGCAAACGATGCCCTGGAACCCAGCATTGACGCGCGCACGATGGAAATCCACCATGACAAGCACCACAACACCTATGTGACCAACCTGAATGCGGCACTGACTGGCACCGAATGGGAAAGCAAGAGCATCGAAGAAATTCTGCGCAACATCGGCCAAGTACCGGCGGACAAGAAAACCGCTGTGCAAAACAATGGTGGTGGCCACCACAACCACACGCTTTTCTGGAACATTATGGGGCCCAATGGTGGCGGCGAGCCAACTGGTACACTAGCCGACGCCATTAACCAAAAGTTTGGCAGCTTTGCCGCCCTAAAAGAGACGATCAACAAGAATGGCGCTGGCCGTTTTGGCAGTGGTTGGTCTTGGCTGGTGGTCAAGGCGGATGGCAGCTTGGATGCTTATAGCACCGCGAACCAAGACAGCCCATTGATGCAAGGCGATACGCCCATCTTGGGTGTCGATGTTTGGGAACACGCCTACTACCTGAATTACCAGAATCGCCGCCCAGATTATCTGAGCGCTTGGTGGAACACGGTCAATTGGGATGCCGTGGCCGCCAATTACGCCGCTGCGCAGTAAGACAGTTCACAGAGAACGCAGAGAACACACAGAGAACACACAGAGAGCACAGAGCTTAATGCAGCTTCTTTAAAGCGAGAGACCCTAGCGCATTCATAATGCGCTAGGGTCTCTCGCTTTTCTCTGCGTTCTCTGTGCAAAACTCTGTGTGCTCTGTGAACTGACTTTATTGGCGTTGGCGCGGATCTAATGCATCGCGCAGCCCATCGCCCATAAAGTTAATGCTGAGAATGGTCAGCGAGATCAGCAGCCCAGGCCAGAGCGATACCCACGGGTTGCTTGTAAAATAATCTTTGCCTTCAAAAAGCAACCGTCCCCAGGTCGGCACGTCAGACGGGAAACCCAAACCGAGGAAGGAGAGCACCGATTCCGTCAGGATCGCGCTGGCCACTTCTAGAGTGCCAGCCACAATAATCGGGCTTAGCACATTGGGCAAAATGTGCCGGCGCATGATGCTGCCCTGGCGGGCGCCCACATTAACGGCGGCTTCGACAAACTCTTTGCGCTTGAGCGACAAAACCGAGCCGCGTACAATGCGCGCGGTTGGCATCCAGCCCAAAATCCCAATCACAAAAACAACGAGCAGAAAAATACCCAATTCTGTGCCGAACCATTTACGTAGCGCTTCGCGGAACAATAAAATAATCACGAGCAGTAGCGGCACTTGCGGCAACGCCAACATCATGTCGGTAAAACGCATCAAAGGCCCATCGAGCCAGTCGACAAAACCAGAGAGGAGACCAACGGTTGCGCCAACCGTGATCGCTAATAACATGGCCACCAAACCGACAGCTAGCGAAATACGACCACCGGAAATGTTGCGGGCCAGGGTGTCGCGCCCCAGATCATCCGTGCCAAAAGGATGAGCGGCCGAGGGTATGGCCTCGGCGGAAGGAATATCGATATGTTTGGGGTTTATAGGGTAGAGGGAAGGGCCAATCAAAATGAATAGGATTAACCCGATCAACACAACAAGGCCAAACATAGCCAGCCGATTGCGGCGAAACTGCACCCAAGCATCGCCCCATAACGTACGATGTTTTTTAGTGGCTTTGGTGGTTAGTTGGAGAGTCGTTGGCGCCACGGACCCGGTTATTGCGCTCATGCATTGCCTCAACTGGTTTTAACTATAGACCAAGGACGGTGACAGACAAATAAATAAGGTTTGTATGACGTGTTGCGTATTGCGTAGGCTATCGTCCTTCGTCGTCTTAACTATAACTGATACGTGGATCGAGAAAGCCATATAAAACATCGGCAAGGACGTTAAAAAAGACGACCAGTACGGCAAAAATAAAGACCGTTGTTTGCACGACGGGGATATCGGTACTTTGAATGGCGAGAATCAACAATGCCCCCAGCCCGTTGACCCGAAAAATCTGCTCAGTGACAATCGCGCCAGCAAAAATTTGGGGGATGCCCAGAGCGATTAACGTGGCCACAGGAATTAGGCTGTTGCGCAGTACATGGCGCAGCACCACCAGACGTTCGCGCAACCCTTTGGCGCGTGCAGTGCGCACATAGTCTAGTTTCAAATTATCCAGCATCGACGAACGCGTAAAACGGCTGAGGGTTGCGGTCTGAAAAAAAGTCAACACGCCAACCGGCATTGCCATCTGCTTGAGTTGTTTGACAAGGCTGTTCCAATCGGTCACCTTAAGCGTCGTATCATAAATAGTGGGAAACCAGCCCAAATAAACACCAAAGACAAGGATAACCATCAGGCCCGTAAAAAAAGTGGGCAGCGAAAAGCCAATTACAGATAAAACGGTGCCAAGCTGATCAAAGATGGAGTTCTGGCGCACAGCGGAAAGGACACCAATCGACACGGCGACGAGCACCGAGAGCAGATAAGCCAAACCGACTACCCATAGCGTCTGGGGAATGCGCTCCACAATCAAATCTACCACCGGTTTACCGCGGCTGGTCCAGGAGGTAATCCGCAAACGATTTTCCGAATCGCCGATCTGGATGCCAAAAGCCTTTTCGACGGCGTTGAGTGGCTCATTGACAAAAAACTGGCGCATCCAGAGCACATATTTGACTAAGAAAGGTTTGTTAAGCCCCATTGCTTCTTCAATCTTGGCACGCACAACGGGTGGCACCGTCAAGGGCAGATTGGCCGTCGGACTGCCCGGCGCCAGATCGAGCAAGGCGAAGATGACAAAGCTAATAAAAATAAGCGTGGGGATGGCGGTTAGCAGGCGGCGGATTAAATAGGTGCCCATGATTTTCTCACTCGGTTCAAGGTCATACTTAGACTGCAACGTGCCCGGCACTTCACGCCTAAAGCGAGCCGCAAGAAAGTCTTATCACCCGCGGCAACGTGAAAGTGCCGGGCACGTTAGACCCACGGGTAGTAGAATGGCCTACGGCTAAAGCACCGTAGGCCATTCTATCGCTTACATCAAACGTTTACTCGCGCACGCGGAACCAATCTTCAATGTTCCATTCCTCAGTGTCCCAACCGTTGATTTCGACGCCACCCAATGAATTGACGTAGGCCGAAACCGAGGCACGGAAGACCAACGGGATGTTCACATAATTCTGTGCCAGCATGTCGTTCAACTCGACAGCGATAGCCGCCCGATCGGCAGGATCGACCGCGGCCGACAACTCGGCATACTTAGCGTCGTATTCGGGACTGCACCAGCGTTCGGTGTTGTTGCCTAGCCAGTCATTGGCCGAACTAGCAATGTTACTCTGACCATCTGCGGTTTTGCACAGCCAGCCAGCCAGATAATTCTGCGGATCTGGGTTAGATGGGCCATTGGTAAACATCTGCACATCGGCATAGAATTTGCCCAAAATGTCGGGGCTGGATGGGTCACCACTAAAGTAGACGCCGGCATCGATGTTCTTCAACTCGGCAGCCACCCCAATCTCGGCCCACCATTGTTGCACCAAAGCCTGATTTTTCTGACGTACTGAATTGGTGGAAGTTTGGTAGAGCAAGTTCAGGGCATAGCCATCCTTCTCGCGCACGCCGTCACCGTCACTATCCACCCAGCCGGCGCCTTCTAACAAGGCTTTCGCACCTTCAATGTCCTGCGTCAAGCAAGCATCGTTATTGGTGGAAACCACGGCCGGGGGACCCGGGAGAATGTTACAGGTTGGCACGCCGCCGGCGCCGTAGACCTGTTCCACGATAACGGCTCGGTCAATCGCCATCGACAACGCCTGGCGGACAGCTGGGTCGGTCAAGGCTGGATGTGGATTGGGGGCATCTTCTGACCATTCGGAACGCAGGTCGCCCAATTCCGAATTGGCATCGGTAAAGTTGATCAGAATGCGCTCGACGTTACCGGCAAAAGCACTAGCAACCACCCCTTTGCCTTTTTCGGCCATCGGGTTCAAAATGCCCGGCTCGACCTGCAAGTTCCAGCCATAGTCAGCTTCACCCGTCTCTAACACGGCGCGCGCGGCCGATGCAGCATCGCCGCCACCCTTCATCACAACTTCAGCAAAGTGCGGCTTGTCCGCCACGCGGTAATTCTCATTGGCGGCAAAGACAACCACATCATTGGCGCGGAATTCCTGGACTTTGAAAGGGCCAGTGCCAATTGTCATCGTATTTTGCTCGGCACAACCCTGTGCGGCGGCGCCAAGACAGTCGGCAAATTGTGCTTTTTGGATCACAGGCGCCAATTGACCAGCAAATGCGTCATAAGGGAAAGGCTTGGGGCCGTCGAACGTAATCTTAACCGTCAACGGATCTACGGCTTCGACATTGGTAACGCCTGTATACGAAGTGGCAGAGCTACAGCCGGAAGCTTCGTCCGTGCAATATTCCCAAGTGAAGACTACATCATCAGCCGTAAACGGGGTACCATCGGACCAGAGCACATCTGGCAACAGATTGTAGGTAATGGTGGTCAAGTCTTCCGAGATGCCGCCATTTTCCAACGTTGGCACTTCGGTTGCCAACACAGGGCGCAGGACACCATCAGGTTGAAACTCGATTAGGGGTTCTACGACTAACGAAGCCGCGTGGAAATCTTTGGTGCCGCTGGAGAGATAGGGGTTGATGATTGAAACCGCCTGCCAGTAGAGCAGGGTCAGCGTGCCGTCCGTCGCGCGGCCTGGTTCGGCCGGTAAATCTGAGGCGGCCGGCGCGTCAGCCGCGGGAGCTTCAGCCGCCGGTTCCGAGCCGGTGGGGGCTGCTGCCGGCACACAAGCGGTTGCAGCCATCGACAGCGCAACCAGCAAGCCGATCAGGTGAAATATTCTGAGTTGCCTCAGTTTACTCATTGGGTTTCTCCTTTTTTTTGCGTGTTATGAAAGTGAAATAGAGTGGAAGTAATTAATAATGGTAGGTAATACCTGCTCTGATTGTGTTTTGGCTGCGAGCAATGATGCCAGAAGGCGATCAAAGCGATCAGGCAGACGAACAAATCAGCGTACATCCGGCCGATTAATCTAGGCAAGGCAACGATGGGAGTTCTTACTATCTTCTTACAACCAGAGGCCGCCCCATCTTATCTGGTTTTAACTGGTCTGTCAATAAGCGGATTGCACAAATTTTTAGCAAGCGTAATGGGCGTTCTAGATGACTTTATTGCTTAAGGCCTGTGATTGCTTACTATCTGTGCTGGCACTTCAGTGAGTTATAACGGGGGTTACTTACTCAGATATGCCCAACCTATGTCGAAATCTAGCCAATCGATTTATTTGGTTGAAGGACGAATGCTAGAAGAACGAAATACAAATTGGATGCGGATTGGAAAAAGTGTATCACGAGCACCGCAAAGAGTCAAAGCGGCCAATAATCAGGATCAATTTCTATCTACCTAATAAGACAATCAAACAGGCAACAATCTTTCCTACCTATAGCTACACTTGACAAAGACATCTGACCCCTGGGAGCGCCAGCATCCTTGCTGGCCGCTGCCAGATCTGGCAGCCAGCAAGGATGCTGGCGCTCCCAGGGCTAGCGAGCTCGTTCAACAGCGGGCAAGCGCTCCAGCGCGGTTGTCACCTTGGGCGGTATTTGTGAGCAATGTTCACGGAGGAATGCCAATATCTGCTGGGAGCCGATCCCTTCTTCAGTGGCGCGTTTTAAGCTACGTTGGTTCATCTGATAAACATAGTTGGGATAACTAGCTTGCCACTGAGCAAAACGCTCCACCCGGAAACGATCTGCCAGCGGCACGCCGGGCGATAGGGTAAGGGTAAAATCTTCACCCACGGCAATGGTGCGCCGTAGTTGTTCATGCGGTTGGGGTACATCATGTCCCAGCCAACCAGCCCCCCATTGGCTCAGCGAAATCAATAAATCGTCCCCGGCCGAAGGTTCTGCCAGATCAAGCGCGCAGAGCCAATGCAGCGGACCGCTGATCAAGAAGCGGATCAACGCACCTTCCACATCATCCCAGTGCTCGAAACCTTTTAGAAATTCCTGCGTAATCGTACTACGAATGTACCAGGTGGCATAGTCGCCGGTTGGGCGTTGAAAATCGGGTTCATTCTCTTTAATAATGCGTAATAGATCATGACGGCTGTACCAAGCGCCAGCTTGCAGTTTGGCAAAAATGCCTAGCAATGTCTCACGTGTCTGGCGTGGATCATTTTTCCAATTATCCATATTGGTGCATTCAAGACCAGGCGTGTGGCAAAGATCATTCCAATCGGGTGAATTGCGCCAGGCTTCCCAAAGCGCCAAGCGCTGTTCGGTACGCGTTTTATCGAGAAAGAGGCGCACACGGTTGCCCGTTAATTGGACGGTTTCGCCTTCACCACGCCGTAGCCAACCCAAGCGATTGGCCAGATGGAGCAGCAAGGCTAGTCGCGTGTTAAGCTCGGGGATATCACTGCTAAAGGGCATTTGTAAACGCTGTACAAAACGGTCAACATCTTCAGGATTGGGACCTTTGCTGGTGATCCGGAGTTTTTCGGTGTGTAAAAAGCCAAGCAACGCACCGATATCATCGAGAAAGCTATCATCAGCGGCCAATGTACGGGCGGCAGGTGGCGGCGGTACGGGTTGAATCGCTAATCCGCTTGCCAGCGCTGGGTTTTGAGGATGGGGCAACCAGGGTGTAACATCATTCGGCAGGTAAATAATCGTGTGGGCATTTTTACCAGCGCCCTTAAAGCCGCGCCCGATCAGACCATAATAGTAGAGCAGTTCGGAGACACTCTCGGGATAGAGCCAGGGCGATTCGCGTTCCAACTTGGCCGGTCCCATCTGACGGATGCTACCAAATTCGCGGCTAAATTGCGCTTCTACGATCTCGCCACCTTCCTTCAACAGCGTCTCGACGGCCAATTTGGCATTCTCCGCCATGTCCGTTACTTCCTGGTAAGCAAACTGGACAGAAGTTGGATCGGTGATCTGAGCAGCCAATAGATCAATGGCTTGCTCACGTGTTTCTGCATCCAAAGTGGCGCCGCGCAATTCGGCGAGTACTTGCAGCAATACATCTGGGTATTCCAACAGCATTTGGGAAGTGGTAGGCATAATGGGAAGAAGTCGTGATTCAGATGATGATTACTTGGCTGTCTGGTATTATTGTAACAAATTGGGCAAAAAAAAGACAGTCATCACATCGAGAAACGGCACAGAGAAGAATTGTTGATAATAGAAACTGAGTCGAAACTAAATAGGAGCCGGAAACCATAGCCGTTTTCCTTTCGTTCTACAAAGACTTAGGCTTATGGTCATTACGCCTTTCTAGGCACCGCTCAATTGCATAATAACAAAATACAGCAAAAGGATTGTTGTCAACGCTTCAAAATTTCGCTATACTAAAGCCATATCATCCATAAGGAGAAACTTTCATGACGCAAAATTCATCTAAACCATCTGGCGGCTGGAACATGACCAGCCTGATGAACGATTTGGCAACCGCTTGGCGGTTGGTGAAGGACCCACGTGTACCTGGCATTCTCAAACTGATCTTGCCGGTAGCAGGTCTGCTTTACCTGATTTCACCGCTCGATCTACTACCTGGCCCCATAGACGATATTGCGGTGCTCTTTGTCGCCTTACGCTTATTTTTGCAGATGGCGCCCAGTGCAGCCGTGAACGATGCCCGCGGTACAACAGGCAATCAGCCAAGCCGTAATGACGACGATGCCATCGACACCACCTGGCGGGTGGTGGATGATAAATAATTAATTGTGAATAATTAATAATTCATTGTGAATGAGCAAAAGATCGCCAAGCCGATGCTGTCATTAAGCCTTAATTATTAATTATTCACAATTCACAATTCCACTTGTGAATTAGCATGAACGAGCGCCCTGCTGTACGCATGGATACAACCGAGCCGGCCTATAGCTTTGCCGAAGTGGCGCACCATTTGCAAGTGGCGCCAGAGACCCTGCGCCACTGGAACACGCGCTTTGCTCGCTTTCTCGTCTCCGATGTGGCAGTTGATGAACCGCGCTATAGTAGCGCCGATGTAGCTGCGCTCATCACTGTACAAAAACTGCTAGAGCAAGGGTTTGATGATGCAGCCGTTAGTGAGCAATTGACACCCAAACGGCTGGAGATCGCCAAGGTTGCCCCGATCAATCTGACACCAGACCAACGTCGTCTCTTAAAAGAAGAGGCGACAGCGCTATTGCCCCATGTCGTCAGCGACATGCTCAGTACGATTGCGAATAGTCAGCAGACTGTTCTCAACAGCCAGAGCACCATGCGCGAGATGGTGGGTGTCGTTGTCCAAGACAATTTTAATCTGAAGGATGAAAATCGCAAATTGCGCGATCGCATGCTAGAGACGGAGCGCGCACTAGCCGAGTATCAGCGCCGCGAAGAGACGCGCAAAGAACGCATGGAGAGCCGCATGCGCGCGCTGGAGAGTACAGTGAGTGCACTGCAGCAGCAGGTGGTGCAATTAATCCAACTGCAACGTCAAAAAAGACGTGGATGGTTTGGGTGACCGGCTTTAAAGTGATCAGTCATTCAGCATAGACCCGTGACGGTGGATAGCTATGATGACCAACAGCTAACCGACCACTGAAACGTAGTGGATAGACGGAGTTCAAAGGGAATGATAGACAATGGGTAAAATTTCAAACTTTGTGATTGGCGCCGTATTGGGTACAGCGGTCGGCGTCGTCATCAACTATCTGTTTGGTCCGGCGCGCGACACGCAATTTAATGCCCAGTATCGTTCGCGCTGGGATCAAGCGCTCGAAGATGGCAAACAGGCGGCCGACGAACGCGAAGCCGAGTTGCGTCGTCAGTTTCTAGAGGCGAAGCATCAACAGGGGTAATGAATAGTAATTGGTAATTAATGCCTGGTCTCCAATGATAGCTAAACAATATTTACGCGCTACTTACCCTTTAGCAATTACTACTTCTGACACTGAGGACAGAAATGTGTACTACGCTGGCCTAGCACGATCCGTTCGACGGGATGGGCGCAATGAATACAGGCCTTGCCAGTGCGTTGATAGACCTTATGCTCATCTTGAAATCCACCCGGTTCGCCGGTCGGCCGCAGATAATTTTGGACGCGGCTGGAGCCCAAACTGCTGCCATTGAGTTGAATGGCCCGTTGCAAAACCGCACGAATGGCAGCATGCAACCTGGTTAACTCTTCATAGCTCAAATCTCCCCCGGCGCGTGCAGGATGAATCCCAGCCGCAAAGAGCGATTCATCGGCATAGATATTCCCCACACCCGCGACAATCGACTGATCGAGCAGCAGCGTTTTAATGCTTGCTTTACGGCGCGCCACTCGTTCGGCAAAGCCTGTAACGGTGAATCCTGGGCCCAATGGTTCGGGGCCTAATTTTTGTACGACACCTTCCGACGACGGAATCAACCAGATGCGACCAAATTTGCGCGAATCTTGAAAGTGCAACCGCCGGCCATCATCTAACTCCATCACGACATGCGTATGTTTGTCTGGCACAACATCCGCCGCTTGCACATATAGATGGCCCGTCATGCGCAAATGGACAACCAAGGTATCGCCACTTGCGAAACCCAAAAGCATATACTTGCCCCGTCGGTCAAAGGTTGTAAAGCGTTGCCCGACAACGGCATGCACAAATGCAACCGCATCTGGCGTGGCAATGGTGCGTGGCCAGGTGACCTGCGCAGCAACAACCTGCCGCCCAAGCAGCAAAGGTTCTAATTCGCGGACATAGGTTTCAACTTCGGGTAATTCAGGCATAAATCAGGTCACAATCTAGCGGGTCGCTGGGCTTGTCGAGCGACTTCGCCACCAAAGCACGCCCAAAAAGAGGGCGGCCAAAGCGCTCGCAAACTGAAAATTTCGCAACAAAGATATGGGGTCAGTATTGACGCTATTAGCGCCTGGTTGGTAGCGTGCGCCGTTAGATTTATTCGTCGGCACGGCTGTTGCATTTGATGTGGGCTGGATTGCCGCCTCTGCTATCGGTGCGCTATAAAAAAGAGTCTCGCTTACAGCATCCGTCTCACT
>Ga0105046_10018028_pt1 | contig 10766 bp, 15 predicted proteins | sample MAT03_FD_78385 | JGI IMG/M metagenome (GOLD analysis project Ga0105046, IMG submission 78385) | Freshwater microbial communities from Lake Fryxell liftoff mats and glacier meltwater in Antarctica - MAT-03 (megahit assembly) | ecosystem: Environmental > Aquatic > Freshwater > Ice > Liftoff...
CAAATCGAAGGCGGCGGGCGACGTGATCATGTTGGGGCCGCACGGCGATGAGCTGCTGCGCGCGATCGGGCGAGAGCCGTCGGCGCGCGGTACGATCGCGGTCGGTGATCTGCCTGCGGCGATCGCAGCGATCCAAGCGGCCGTCGAGCGCAGCGGGAAGGCGTCCGATCAGGAGGCCGCTGGTGCGCGTGATCGGAACGAAGAGCGCGCTGAACCTGCGAGCGTCACGCTGCGACAGCGCGCCTGGCCGTTGCTCGACCTGATGGAGCGCGCCCACGCCGCCGGCGCGAGGGTGGTCTGGGGTATCTGAACGGGGCGGCAGCGGTCGAACGACCGGCTGCTACCGCCCCGTAACAGCGTTCGCGAGGAACTAGTCCGTTGTGACCCCGTCGATATGGAACGGCTTGCCGTTTACCTCGACATGACTGTGCAGCGGCACCTGCTGAGTGATCAGGCCTTCGGCAAAACAGCCGGCCTTGGCGTTCCTGATCAGATGCGCCAGCTTTTCAGTCGGTTCATCGCTATCGAGCTTCAGGTGGGTGGTGACGTTTTCCCATTTATTGAACACGGTGCCTTTGAGCACCGAACCGCCGAGGTGCTTGCGAAAGGAGACTCGGCATTTGGCCTCGCTGACCTTCAACTTCATCATGTGCGCGTACCGCGCAACCTGGGTGAGCAGTCAGAATCCGATCGACATTGCCAGGTAGTTCATCGGCGACGGATAACGGTCGGTGCCGCCGATCCGCGCGCCCTCGTCCGAGAAGACCTCGAACTTCTCGGCGATGCCGCGCTTGAGTTGTGCTTCACCGAGAACGAACTCGGTGAAGACATCGTTGCCGTTGGTGACTCCGGCTGCCGGGAGCTCCGGCTTGTCGATGATTCTCTCCCCCGGAACCGACGACAGGTCATCATTGCCCAGTGGCTTGTCCATGCGCTTCACCTCCCCTTGTTGGGACTGCGGTCGCTGCGCGCGGGACGCACGCAGTTGCAGTCATTGTAGCCAGAGTTTGCCGCACCTTGCGGCTGCGGCACGGCGCGGCCGCGCGTCCGGTGCGCTCAATCTATCGTCGCCTTCGAATCGCGCGCAACCGCCTTCCAGACCTCGATATTGTGCGCGATGAACGCGGCGAACTGTTCTGGCGTGCTGCCGACGATCTTGCCGCCCTCGGCCGCGAATCGTTCCTTCAGGTCGGGCAGGCGGATCACCTTCGCCAGGTCTGCATGCAGCTTGCGGACGTTCGCCGGCGCCGCGCCGGCAGCCAGGAACACGCCGTACCAGGTGTTGACCACGAAAACCTTCATTCCGGATTCCGCGACGGTCGGCACGTCCGGGACCGCCGCCGAACGCCGCCGAACGCCGCGCGCCAGTGGTCGCGATCGCGCGCAGGCGGCCGTTCTTCGCGAACGCGAGCGATCCCTGACCGCCATCCGGGCGGCCAGGGATGAATTGCACGTTCAACCTCAGCGTCTTGAATTCAAGACGCGCGCTCAAGACCAACGAGACGCATCTTGCAAGAGCCGCTCACACCCTCAGGCCGATTCGCCCGCCGCGTCCGAATGGTTACTGCGAGGCGTAAATAAAATGTTGGTCACCCCTGTAACCAGACGGGCGATATCTGCGAATTAACACATAGCGCTACATGAGCCTTGCGCCCCGAGCAATTGCAGTGGCCGGTACAGCTGAACATTGCCCATGTCACAGGAACGCCACGAAGATTGCAAACCCATTGGCTTTGGACGCCTTGCAGCCGCCGAGACGTTGTCGCACTCCCTGGAGGTCCAGCCTTTCTAGGCTGCTGCGCTGGCCGAGGCCGAAAAGGAAAACCAACCGGTGGCGTTGCTCTTCCATGCTGCCTGGTGTCCAACCTTCCGCGCGCAGGACGAATTCGTGCAGACTTTGAAGACCGAGAATCTCCTCTACCTGACCATCCCGAAGTTCAACTACGACACAAAACATGACCTCAAGCGTCGCTTCAACGTCGATTCGCAGTCGCCACTGATCGCCGTGTACGGGCAGAAGGGCTATTCGTACAAGAGAGCATTTTAAATGCCTATCCTCCGCGGCGGAGACGCCGGCGAAGCATCGTCTCCCGTGCATTCGCCGGCCCCGGCGCCTTGCAGCGGATTGGAATCTGCCCATAGTCCTTACCATGGTTGCAGGCTTGCATCCGCTGCATCTGCGCCGCCGTACAAGGGTGTTTGGGCGCTTTGTTCTACTTGACCTTCACGAGCCGACTTTGCGTTTGAATTGGCCATTCTGCCATTCGTAGACAGCGCCGATGAAATGCCAGGACTGTTCGATGCCGCCGTAGCGGTAAAGGCCATCGCCGCTGACTGGGTTTGTCTCGAACGATGCAATGCCGGCGGGGATCCGCTCTCGGGGCGGCGAGGCAACCCGTCGAAGTTCCGAGATTGCGTCGACGCCGCGCACTCCTGCTTCAGGGTCGTGGAACCATGAGGCGGAGGACAATCCGGGTGCGGCAAAAGCGGCGAAGGCCAGCGAGATGATGACGAGTTTTCTGGAGATCATGATGTACATCCTTTCCTTTGGTTATGTTCCGCGACCCTTTGTCGCAGTCATGCCGATTGGCATGAGGGGAAGTGTAGGTAGCCACCTCCCACAGAACCCGAACAGGCGTATTACGATTCGGCAATGTTCGGCAGAGGCTCAGCGGGTGTTTGTTCGATGAAGCTCCTGGTGATAGAAGACGAGGTGAAGCTGGCCGGATACCTGGCCAAGGGCCTTAGCGAAGCAGGCTTCGTGGTCGACCTCGCACACGACGGCATCGACGGCCTGCACATGGCGATGGAAGGGCATTACGACCTGCTGCTGCTCGACGGCATGCTGCCGGGCATCGACGGGCTGGGGGTGCTGGCGGCACTTCGCCGGACGAAGGCCACCCCGGTGCTGATGCTCACCGCGCGGGGCAAGATCGAAGACCGCGTGACGGGGCTGCAGGCCGGCGCCGATGACTACCTGGTCAAGCCGTTCGCGTTCTCCGAGCTCACCGCGCGCATCCACAGCCTGCTGCGCCGCTCGGGAGCAACCACGGCCCAGCGCAGTGATTCGTCGACACTGCGCCTGGGCAGCCTCGAAGTGGACATGCTCCGTCGCCGGGCGGTCCGTGGAGGGGGGCGGCTCGACCTGACGGCACGGGAATTCACACTGCTGACCGTGTTTCTCGCACGTTCTGGTGAAGTGCTGTCGCGTACCCAGTTGGCCGAGCAGGTCTGGGACATGAACTTCGACAGCGGGACCAATGTCGTCGATGTGGCGGTACGGCGGCTGCGCAGCAAGATCGACGACCCGTTCGAGCATCCCCTGCTGCACACGGTGCGGGGCATGGGCTACGTACTGGAAGAGCGGGCCGAGGTGCACACGCCATGACGGTGGCCTGCAACGGCGGATCCCTCAGCCGGCGCCTGTTCGTGATGCTGGCCGTGCAGATGGCAGCCTGTGCTACGGTGCTGTCCCTGGTCGTCTACGGCATCACCATGGCGGGCCTCGAGAAGCGCCAGGACCGGCTGTTCGGAGAGAAGTGGTTGATGCTGCAGCGCCTGGTCGCGGATGCCGAGGTGGGCAACGACCCGAAGGCAATTCGGGCGCAGCTCGACCATGCATTCCGCGGCTACCTGAGCTTGTCACTCGACCTGCAGACCACACGCGGGGAAATGTTCTATCGGAAGGCGGCTGAGCTGACCGACTCTGGCAGGTCGCGACAGATGGAATGGACGTTTCCGGCGCGCGATGCACAGTCACCTGGCACGCGCGCGGTGCTCGCGATGGATGTGTCCGCTGACGATGTGCTGCTGCACGACCTGGCAGTGACGCTGGTGGTGTCGAGCATCGCAGGGGTGGTGCTGATCGCGCTGGCAGGGCTGCTGCTGGTGCGGCTGGGCCTGGCCCCGCTGCGCTCCCTGGTCGATCAGACCCGTCAACTGACGCCGGAGACACTGGGTCGCCGGCTCGAATGCACCGGGCAGCCCGAAGAGCTTCAGCCGCTGGTCGAGCAGTTCAACCAAATGCTGGCGCGACTTGAAGCGGCTTACGAACAGATCAGGGCATTCAACGCCGATGTCGCGCACGAACTGCGCACGCCGCTGGCCACGCTGATCGTGAGCAGCGAGCTCGCGCTGCGCGGTCCAAAGGGCAGCGGCGAGTTGCATGACGCCCTGGCGTCGAACCTCGAAGAACTCAACCGCATGGCGGCCATCGTTAACGACATGCTTTTCCTGTCGCATGCCGACCGCGGCGATCGTGCGCGCAGGCAGCATGTCGCCAGCCTGGCCACACTGGCCGCCGAGGTGGTCGCGTTCCATGAACCTGCGCTGAACGAGGCGGCGCTGCGCTGCGAGGTTGTGGGCGATGCGCACGGGCAGTTCGATGCGCCCCTGCTGCGCCGGGCGCTGTCGAACCTGCTCGGCAACGCCACCCGCTTCGCGCGGCACGGCAGCGTGGTGAGGATCGAAATCGCCACCGCGCCGGAGACGCCCGGACGCGTTAGCGTCGCTGTCGCAAACGAAGGCGAGACGGTGGACCCGGCTTTCCTTCCCCGGTTGTTCGACCGCTTCTACCAGGCCGGACCGACGCGAGGCAGCGCCGGGCTCAATCACGGCCTTGGCCTGGCGATTGTCGCGGCGATCGCCCGCATGCACGACGGTCGGCCGTTCGCGACGTCGCAACGGGGAACCACACGGATAGGCATCGACAGCGCGCTAGCGAGCTGATTCGCGGGCGGGTCGGAAGGGATGCCGGCACCCATAGTCTTTCCAGGAAAGCTGATTAACCGCATCGACCTTCACAACCACGTGATCTCGCAGGGCCTGATCGACGCCGTCCTGGCCGATCAAGCGACGTTCGAGACTCGGATCGAAAGCGAGGGCGACAAGCGCCGCGTGGTGCGCAAAAAGAATAGCTTTGCGCTGGTGCCCGAATACTACGACGCCGATGCCAAGGTCGAGGCGATGGAGAAGAAGGGCATCGATATCTCGATGATCTCGGCTGCGCCGCCGGCGTTCTACTACGGGACGAAGCCGGAGATCGGCCTGAAGACCGCCGGCCTGCACAACGACGGCATCGACGCGATGGTGGCGAAGCGCCCCGACCTTGCGGGCGACAATTACCTTGAACACCGTGGGTCAAGGAGTGGCTGGCCAAGCACCCGCGTATCCATGTTCATTTCACGCCGACCTGACGATGCTCTTCGCCGACTCCACCGTTGGCAACCGAACGTAGATTCTTCGCACGCCTGTCCTCCATCTCGTGCGACCCGGCAAGGGCATCACATCATCCGTATCCGGCGATTCACGCGTGTCAACGCCGCGCGCGCGAGAATGGAATCAATGGCAGTACGCGAGCCGGGTAGCCGGAGGCGAGGTGCAGATCGATACGCTGCGTGGCGGGACGCTGCCCTATATCGCCTGCGTCTGCGGCGTGCCTGAAGCCGAGCTGCGAGCCCATCTCCGCCGCCTGCACAGGGCGATGACGCGCGCAGCCTGCGCCATTGGTTCGAAGCCACCCGCACCGAGCCCGACGCTGGACGGCGAGCCATCGAAGCCCTGATCCTGGAGCGCAACAAGGTCACGCCGGACAGGCCGCCGTGACCACCTTCGCTGAACTGCTGCTGAGCGCGCTGCTTGAACCATGGGGCCCTATTGCTGGGCACTTGCTGTGGCGCTACCGGCTGCGCATCGGCAGGCAGCTGAATTCGAGCCCACACAAATTCGAGCCCACACTTCGAGCCTACACTGTAGCCAGATCAGCCTCGATCGGTTACCTATAGAACGGTGGTCCGGCCCTTGGAGTGACTCGCTAACCGTCGACCTTGATGCCAGCTTCCTTCACCAGGCGCGCATACTTCGCTACCTCGGACTTCACGAAGTCGGCAAACTGCTGCTGCGTGCTGCCGACCGGATGGAAATCGCGCGCCGCGAGCGTCTTGCGTACTTCCGGCAGCTCAAGGACTTCGACGATCTCCCGATTCAGCCGATCAACGATCGGAAGCGGCGTCTTCGCCGGGGCCCAAGCGCCGAACCAGGACACCACCTCGAAGTCCTTCACGCCCGCCTCGCTGATCGTCGGCAGATCAGGTGCCAGCGCCGAACGCGTCCGCATGCTCACCGCCAGCGGTCGCAACCGTCCGGCAGCGACGAGTCCCATTGAGTAAGGGATGCCCGCGAACACCATTTGCACCTGTCCGCCTACTACATCCTGGACCGCGGCCGGGGACGTCTTGTAGGCAATATGCCGGAGCTTCGTGCCGGTGGACATCATGAAGGTTTCGGCGGCGATCTGCGCTATGCTGCCGTTGCCGAACGAGGCGTAGTTGAGTTCGCCCGGCCTGGACTTGGCAAGCGCAATGAGCTCGTTCACGTTGTGTGCCGGAAACGCCGGGTTCACGACAAGGACCAACCCGACTGTCGCCAGTTGCGTGATCGGAGTGAAGTCGCGCAGCGTGTCATGTGGAAGTTTGTAAAGACTGGCATTGATCGCCATCGCGATCGACTGCACGAGCAGCGTGTAGCCATCCGGATTAGCCTTGGCGACGATGTCCTGCCCGAGCACGCCATTGGCGCCGGGGCGGTTATCGACCACGTACGGCTGGCCCAGGCGCTCGCTCAGCATGGGCGTAAGCGAGCGAGTGAGCAGGTCGGCTGCGCCACCTGCGCCCATTGCAACGACCACCCTCACTGGTTTGTTGGGGTATTGCTGCGCCGAAGCCGGCCCTGCGGGCACGGCGATACCGATCAACCCGCAGCACAAGGCAGCAAGGCTGGCGTACGAGACCTTCGTCATGTCTTCCTCCATCACGGCGCTTCGACGAGCGCTTTGGATTGCGCAAGCCCTCACGAGGCCTGCTGGCAACAATCAGAATTCCGCAAGCCAGCCCCCGCCGCGCCTGATGCGCCAGCGGCCAGACTGGCTTGCGAGAACCGTACTGCTATACGCGCACAAGTGGGGCGATCATTTCGGCTTCGACCAGGCAGTTACGATATCGAGCGCGTCAGCCGCGGTATATCTGCCCACCGGACCGGTACTGTAGACGCCACCGGCTACCGTGCCGTCAGGGCGGATGATGAACCCGGTTGCGTGCAGGAACTTCTTTTCGGCATCGAAGTAAGCCCCGGTCGACTCGCTGATATCGCTTGAAGAAACTCCGTATCCGACCGGATACGTCAGCTGCAGAGCTTGCACCGTCTGCTGCGCGTGCTCTTCCGCATCGACCGAAATTGCCAGCAGACGTATTCCGGCTGCCTGGAAATCGCCCGCCCTGCTTTGGAAGTCAGCCAACTGCTGACGACAGAACCTTCACCAGTGGCCACGGTAGATCAGCACCACGGACCACTTCCCGGAGAGCACGGCTTTGACCGTCGTCGGGGATGCCCCGGGAAGATGGATCGGGAAATCCGGAAAAAAATCTCCAGCGTCTAACTTTCTGGACTGACTTTGAGCCATCGTTTTCTCCTTGCGCCCTTGAAGCTCTGTTGCGAATGATATGCCACTGCAACAGTGTAATCTCTCGGGAACGCCAATTCCGTGTCTTCGTCTCCAGCGATGCAGGCAGATGATCATCGCGCAAGCGGGCTCGTGGGCATCGTGTCCGATGATTTCGCAACGCGCACCCACGGAACGGCAAGGGCAGGGGACGACCGCAGGTCAGAGGCGGGGCGGTGCTGGCGTCCAAGGTCCCTTTGCGACGCTGGCGGTCGACGTTGTCTGCCAGGTAGCACGGCATCGAAGCCACTATCTCGACCCAGTGCGCCGCCAGAAACTCGGCCAAGCCTTCCTGCCCGCGCTCGTCCAGGATCGTCAGATTGCAGCGATCGATCACTCGCACGCCGCGCGAGCGGGCGGCGACGACCAGGGACCTGAAGTGCCAGTTGAGCTCGGGGCGCCGCCCGTCAGGTCCAGCGTCCGACCATTCAGCTCGGCATCACCACCACCAACTGTCACGTCATCCTGCACCATGCGCGCCTGAAGCTTAGGGGATGCATGGAAAGCGGATGGGGTCGCCCGGGGAGACGGCACATGCTGAACCGCGATGAAGCCGCGGGGCTCTGCTCCGAGGAAATGGAGCGGCCGTTGCGCCTGCGCGAAAAGGTGGCCTTGGCCGCGCATCTGTGGATGTGCACGGAATGCACCAACTACCGCAAGCAGATGAAGTCGCTGCGCGAGGTCGCGCAGGCCTATGCCACAGGGCAAGCGGTCACTTCCGAGGCCGGCGAAGTGCATCCGTCACCCGGTGGTGGCGGTGGGTGATCGCGGTCGAAGGCGGCTAAATCGCAAGGCGAGGGCTCCGCGATCGCTGCCGCCTTCGGCAATGCGGCGGAGCGCTTCGCCGTAGTCACCGTTAGTGCGCGCAGCCGGCCGCCGTTGATCTGGCCCATCACGGTAGGCAGGCTGGGCAGCATCATCGTCTCTGCCCGCTCATCACTTCGAACATTGCCGGACCGCTTCCCTGGTAGGGAACATGCACGACGTCGAGGCCAGCCATGTTGCGCAGCAATTCCATCGACAGGTGGAGGGGGAGATGCCGCTTCCTGCCGACGCATAGTTGAGCTGGCCGGGCCGGCTGCGGGTGAACACGAGCAGTTCGCCCAGCGTGCGCACCGCCTGCGACGAATGCACCACGAGCACGTTCGGCACCGAGGACACCTGTATCACTGCAATGAGGTCGCGCTCACCATTCCGGTCTGAATCCGGCCTGTGCGCACTACCAGCGCAGGAGCCGCGGCCCGACCATCGCGCCCGCTGCCGCCGGAATCAGCATGCCAAGCGTGTACCAGACCACGAGGAACGGTGGTGCCAACTCGGGACAATACAGCAGATAAACCAGCGCCCCGATTGCACCCGCCAGCATGCCAGCCCCTGCGCCGGCCAGGCGCAGCCGTGTCGGTGCCAGTCCCTTCACCGCCCATAGCGTAAGGACGAAGGCCGGCAGTGACAGCAAAGCGATCAGCGAGGGACAGGCGGACCAGCTCGAACCCAGCAGCAGGGCCAGCCGCTGGTCGGCCTGCGCCAGAGTTAGCGCAGACAGCGCCAGCATGGCCATCGCCAGTACCGGCATCGCCAAGGCGATCGCAGGGCGGCCGAGTGCTGCGCCGGGCCGTGACAGGCGCGCTACCGTCCACCAGCCGGCAACGGCAAGTGCGGCGACGAAAGCGAACTTCACCCAGAACATCGGCAACACGGCCGCCTGCGCAAGTGCCGGGTTGATGCCAAGCAGCAAGAGCAGCAGCGGCAGGCCGGCGGCGAACCCCGCAACGGTCGATAAAGCCAGTCGCCAGCGGCCCGCACTCGGATCGACCGGCTCGACGCCCGCAGCCAGTGCAATGATCAGCCGGTCGGTGTTCATCGAGCGCCCCTGATGCGTTGCGCAAGCACGCGCAGGCCGCGAAACACACCGATCTTTACCGCGGACTCCGACAGGCCGGTCCGCTGCGCGGCTTCGCGCACCGAAAGCCCCTGCAGCTTCACGTACTCGATCGGCAGCCGCTGCTTGTCCGGCAACTGCTGCAGAAGCGCCCCGAGGTCGCGTCGTGCTTCCTCAGCGTCCGGTGCGGGATCGGCGAACAGGTCTTCATGGCTTTCATCCAGCGGCTCGTGCAGGGCGTCGCGTCCCGCCCGTGCGCGCAGCAGGTCGACCAGCTTGTAGCGCGCGATCGCGTACAGCCATGCGGTGACTGGCTGCAACGGATCGTAGGTGTGCCGCTTGTTATGCACGGCAAGTAAGGTTTCCTGCACGAGGTCCTCGATGTCGTCCTGCAGGTTGAACAGTCGCCGCCGGTAGAAGCCTCTGAGCAGCGGCGACAGTTCGCGCAGGAATTCGGCATAGGCTACACCGTCGCCACGCTGGGCCGCGATCATAAGCGCCTGCAAGCGCGCTTCACGGGCTGCGTGAACCGACTTCACGGTCTGCCTGGATACGTCAGGTATTCGATTGAAGGGGATTCGCGGTTACACCAAGGCACGAAAAAACTTTCTTTGCATTTACGGGTTGCCGACTGTAACCGGCGCGGCGCGACTCACGAATACGCGATCGGACCCAGGGCAGCACCGCCCGAGGCCAAAACTATAACCCCAGGAGCTTACTCATGAATGACCGCCAGAAACTCGCCACCGTGATCATCGCGCTCGCCTCGCTCGCCTCGGGCGCTGTCCTCGCGCAGGACAAGGGCGCCTCGATCGCGGGCGCGAAGGAAAAGTGTTTCGGCATCTCGCTAGCAGGCAAGAACGACTGCAAAGCTGGCGCCGGCACGAGCTGCGCTGGAACCTCGAAGGTGAACTATCAGGGTAACGCATGGAAGTTTGTCGCCGCGGGCACCTGCACGTCGGTCAAGACGCCGAAGGGCGTCGGCTCGCTGTCGGAAATCTGATTCGTCCCGCCCCGCACGCTGCGCGGCCTGTACCGCCCCCGGTGCAGTCCGCAGCGCCGTGCGGGGCCCTGGACGACCGTCCGAAACCGCGATGACCTCCCTGACTGCATCCCTTGCTTCATCCCTGACCGCCGGCGTCGGGCTCAAGCCCGATCACTATGCCGAAGCCTTGGCCTGCGACGCGCCGGGCTTGTGGTTCGAAGTGCATCCCGAGAACTACATGGTCGACGGCGGCCCGCGCCTGGCCTGGCTGGAACGCATGCGTGCCGAGCGTCCGCTGTCCCTGCATTCGGTTGCTCTGTCGCTCGCCGCGCCCGATGCGCCCGGCACAGACATCCTCGACCGGCTAACCGCACTGGTGCGCCGGTACGACCCCGCACTGGTTTCCG
>Ga0105046_10018030_pt1 | contig 10765 bp, 9 predicted proteins | sample MAT03_FD_78385 | JGI IMG/M metagenome (GOLD analysis project Ga0105046, IMG submission 78385) | Freshwater microbial communities from Lake Fryxell liftoff mats and glacier meltwater in Antarctica - MAT-03 (megahit assembly) | ecosystem: Environmental > Aquatic > Freshwater > Ice > Liftoff...
CAGAAAGAAGGCTGCGACGGTCTGATCACCAGCGCGCGCTGGATCGTGCATCGCATGCCCGCGCACATCCGCACGGTGTGCCTGGAGTTCTTTGGCAACCCGAAAGACGCGGTGCCCAGCATCGTCGAGATCAAGGACTACTTGTTCAGCTTGAAGGAACAAGGCGTGCTGCTTGCGGGCCTTGAACACCTGGACGACCGCTACCTGCGCGCCGTTGGCTATGCCACAAAGAGCAAGCGCGGCCTGGCCGCCGTCGGCGGTGCCACCAACCACGGCTTGCCGAAGATGGTGCTGTTGGGCGACATCGTCGGTGACGACGAAAACGCCGTGGCGCGCGCCACCAGCGAAGTCGTGCGCATTGCGAATTCACGCGGCGGTGAGGGTTTCACCGCCGTCAGCGCCGACGCACGCAAGAAGTTCTGGCTCGACCGCAAGCGCACCGCCGCCATCGCCAAGCACACGAACGCCTTCAAGGTGAACGAAGACGTGGTCATTCCGCTGCCGCGCATGGGTGAGTACACCGAGGGCATCGAACGCATCAACATCGAGCTCAGCCTGCGCAACAAACTGGACCTGGTTGACGCACTGCAAACCTTCTTCCAACGCGGCAACCTGCCGCTGGGCAAAAGCGACGACGCCGGCGACATCCCAAGCGCAGAACTGCTGGGCGACCGGGTACAGCAGGCGCTGATCCTGCTGGCCGAAGTGCGTTCGCTTTGGCAGCACTGGCTGACGAACCTGGACGTGGTGCAAACCGCCGAAGGCCCCGGCCAGGGCGAAACCTGCTTCGCCATGCTGCAAGACTGGCGTTGGCGCGCCAGTTGGAAGGCGCAGGTCTTGAAGCCTTTCCAGGCGCTGTTCGCCGGGGGTGCCTTCGCGCCGCTGCTGGATGCGTGCAGGCAGATCCACAAAGACGTGTTGCGCGGCCGGGTCTGGGCGGCGCTGCACATGCACGCTGGCGACGGCAATGTGCACACCAACATCCCCGTCAACAGCGACAACTACGCCATGCTGCAAACGGCCCATGAAGCCGTCGCCCGCATCATGGCGCTGGCGCGCCACCTGGGTGGCGTCATCAGCGGCGAACACGGCATCGGCATCACCAAGCTGAAGTTTTTAACCGACGAAGAACTCGCCAGCTTCGCCGACTACAAACGCCGGGTGGACCCCGAAGGCCGCTTCAACAAGGGCAAGCTGCTGAAGGCACCGATGTCGGACAGCTATGCAGCCGACCTGAGTGCAGCCTACACACCCAGTTTCGGGTTGATGGGGCACGAGTCGCTCATCATGCAGCAAAGCGACATCGGCGCGATCAGCGACAGCATCAAGGACTGCCTGCGCTGCGGCAAGTGCAAGCCGGTCTGCGCCACGCACGTGCCGCGCGCCAACCTGCTGTACAGCCCGCGCAACAAAATCCTGGCGACCTCGCTTCTGATCGAGGCCTTCCTGTACGAAGAGCAAACCCGGCGCGGTGTCAGTGTCAAACACTGGGAAGACTTTGAAGACGTGGCCGACCACTGCACCGTCTGCCACAAGTGCGAGAGCCCGTGCCCGGTGAAGATCGACTTCGGCGACGTCACCATGGCCATGCGCAACCTGCTGCGCAAGATGGGAAAGAAGAGTTTCCGACCCGGCAACGCCGCCGCCATGTTGTTTCTGAATGCCACGAACCCGCAGACCATCAAGTTCATGCGCATGGGCATGGTCGACGTCGGCTTCAAGGTTCAGCGCTTTCTGAATGGTTTGATGAAACCGGCAGCGAAAAAGCAGACCAGCGCGCCGCCAGCGACGCTGGGGGCGGCGCCGATGAAGGAACAGATCATCCACTTCATCAACAAGAAGATGCCGGGTGGCCTGCCGAAGAAGACGGCACGCGCGCTGCTGGACATCGAGGACAAGGACTACGTTCCGATCATCCGCAACCCGCAGGCGACCACGGCAGAGACCGAGGCCGTCTTCTACTTCCCGGGTTGCGGCTCTGAGCGCTTGTTCAGCCAAGTGGGCCTGGCCACACAGGCCATGCTGTGGCACGCCGGCGTGCAAACCGTGCTGCCGCCCGGCTACCTGTGTTGCGGTTATCCGCAGCGCGGCAGCGGGCAAGCCGACAAAGCCGAGAAGATCATCACCGACAACCGGGTGCTGTTCCACCGTGTGGCCAACACGCTGAACTATCTCGACATCAAGACTGTGGTGGTCAGTTGCGGCACCTGTTACGACCAACTGCAGGGCTACAAGTTCGAAGACATCTTCCCCGGCTGCCGCATCGTGGACATCCACGAATACCTGCTGGAAAAGGGCATCAAGCTCGACGCCACGCAAGCCGCCGGCTACCTGTATCACGACCCCTGCCACAGCCCCATGAAGCTGCAAGACCCGATGAAGACGGTGAAGGCGCTGGTCGGTCCGAACGTGCTGAAAAGCGAACGCTGCTGTGGCGAGAGTGGCACGCTCGGCGTGACACGGCCCGACATCAGCACGCAGGTGCGCTTCCGCAAGGAAGAGGAAATTCGATCGGATGAGCAGGCGCTGCGTCAGCTGATGGCGGCCACGCCCGGGCTCAGCACAGCGGCGCAGGCCAATGTGAAGATCTTGACCAGCTGCCCGAGCTGCCTGCAGGGCTTGAAGCGCTTCGAAGGCGATCTGAACAGCGGCCTGCTGGAGGCCGATTACATCGTCGTCGAGATGGCGCGCTTGATGCTGGGTGAGAACTGGATGCCCGACTACGTGGCCAAGGCCAACGCCGGCGGCATCGAGCGGGTTCTGGTGTGATGCGCGCCCACTGGTTTGCGGGGGGTGACGCCCGTTTTGCGATGTGCCACATTTCGCGACAGCTTCGCGAAAGTTCAGCGATCAAGCCGCGTCAAAAGTTTTGTTGCGTCAAGCCGAACAAGGATCGCCCATGAAATTGCACCACGTTGTTCTCGCCGTTTCGCTGGCAACCAGTGCGTTTGCTGCGTCGGCGACCACTTTTGCGATCGGTACCTTGCCTATTGCGCCGCTGGTTTATTCCAACACGAAGGCGGTGACAGGTGCTTTTGAGGATCTCTACACATTCATGTTCCCGGCTTCGGGTGCCACGGCGTCTGGTTCGGCGGTCAGCATCAACATCGACCCCATTCTCAGCATCACGAACATTCAGGTTTCGCTGTTCACCAACGCCAACAGCTTCGTCGCTTCCGGCCCGGTTGGCAATTCGTCTGTGGTGTTCAACACGGCCTTGATTCCCGGTAATTCCTACTACTACAAGCTCACCGGCACGGCCACGGGCACTGGCGGCGGTACCTATTCTTTCCTGGCATCGGCCGCGCCGGTGCCCGAGCCGGCTACCTACGCGCTGATGGCGATGGGCGTGGGTGTCATCGGCTTTCTGGCCAACCGTCGGCGCAAGGTTCAGACTGAGGCCTGAGATGGCCGCAGTTCCACAGGGGTTCTACACCCCTGAAGTGCACAGGGCAGTACGGCGTACTGCCCTTGTTTTTTTGTCGGGCGATACACTGCCAACCCAATTACCGCAGGCATCTCCAAGCTTATGGCTGGCCTCAATCCAGATTCCCCGCAGCCCACTGCGCTGACCGTGCATCAGTCTTCTCGCGTGCTGGAAGTGGGGTTCGATGACGGTGCGCACTTCCGCATCCCCTTTGAGTTGATGCGCGTGTATTCGCCTTCGGCCGAAGTGCAGGGCCACGGGCCGGGTCAAGAAATTCTGCAGACGGGCAAGCGCGAAGTGGGTGTCGTCGACATCGCCAGCGTTGGGCTCTATGCCGTCAAACCGGTTTTTTCGGACGGCCACGAAAGCGGCATCTTTTCCTGGGACCTGCTCTACAAGCTGGGTGCCGAGCAGGATGCGCTGTGGCAGCGTTACGAGCAGCGCCTGAAAGAAGCCGGCGTCGACCGCGATGCCCCGATGAACCAAGGCGGCGGCAGCGCCTGCAGCACCCGCTGACATCCCCATCCATGGCCCAGACACACTTCGGCTTTCAAAACGTCGACGACGCCGACAAGGCACGCCGCGTGCGCGGGGTCTTCGATTCGGTTGCCAGCAATTACGACGTCATGAACGACGTGCTGTCGATGGGCCTGCACCGCGCCTGGAAGGCTTACACCGTGGCCGTGGCTGCCGTACAGCCGGGCATGAAGGTGCTGGACATTGCAGGCGGCACCGGCGACTTGGCGCGTGCATTTGCCGAGAGAGCCGGGCCCAGTGGGAAGGTGGTGTTGACTGACATCAACGAGGCGATGCTGCGTGTGGGCCGCGACCGCCTGCTCGATGGTGGTGTGCTGCTGCCGACAGCCGCCTGCGACGCCGAACACCTGCCATTTGCCGATGGTGCGTTCGACCTGGTCAGCGTGGCCTTCGGGCTGCGCAACATGACCCACAAAGACGCCGCACTGGCCGAAATGTGCCGCGTGCTGCGCCCGGGCGGCCGCCTGATGGTGCTGGAGTTTTCCAAGCCCGCGGCGGCCCTGCAGAAGCCTTACGACTTCTATTCGTTCCACTTGATGCCGATGCTGGGCAAGCTGATCGCGAACGACGCCGAAAGCTACCGGTATCTGGCCGAAAGCATCCGCATGCACCCGGACCAAGCCACGCTGAAGTCCATGATGAAGTCCGCAGGTTTTGGTCACGTAGATGTGCACAGCCTGGCCGCGGGCATCGTGGCCTTGCACGTAGGCGTGAAGTGCTGAAGCGCCCGCGCCGCCTGCGGCTGGCCAGTCCGGCTGACTGGTGGCGAAGCAGGGCGGCTGGGCTGAAAAAGGGCAAACGGGTCAGCCCTTTGGCCCCGTCTGCCGATGTCGAAGAACTGCTGCGCTTGGCCTGCCTGAGTTTCGTGGCCTTGCAGGCAGCCTGGGACCGCGCTGACCTGCCGGCTTTGTCGGCTTTTGCGACGGGCCCCCTGCTGGTCGACCTGCAAGACCAACTGGCTGTCCGTGGCAGCCAGAGCAACCACACCGAAGTGGTGCAACTCGACGCGCGCCTCTTGTCTTGGGACGAACTGCACGAAGCGTTTGTCGCAAGCGTGGAGTTCAGCGGCCTGATCCGCGAGCAAGTCGGCCAAGCCGCCTCGCCTTTTCGCGAACTGTGGTTGCTGGCACGCGTGAAGTCTGCTGGCCGCGACTGGAAACTGGCGCGCGTGCAATCTTTGTCGTGAGGCAGGCGGCGACGGACTGTCGGCAAGAGTCTGTCACTGCCCGGTCGCAACACTCTTTCGCTTTTTTCATGCGCATGCCATATCCATGCGTTCCACTGCGCAGGTTGGCACGGGTTGCCTCGATCCATCGCTGGGTGAACCACCTTGCCTTGGGGGGTGCAAGGGGTGGTCAGCAAAAAGTCAGGGGGTACACTCGATTGGACGTTCAGAGTGGCCCCTTCGAGCCTGTCAACGGCACCGAATTGCGAGGCTTCCTGCATCTTGAAATCGCCCGGCCTGATGAGAGCCGCTCAAGGACTGAGACCATGTATTCGACGATGAACCACGTATCCAAGAAGTCCCGCCGTGCCGTTTGGCCGCTGGCGATTTTGGCAACTGCCGTGTTGTTGGTGGGTTGCGGCGAGAAGAAGGACAAGGCCGTCAGCCAGACCGCTGCCAAGGTCAACAAGGACGAAATCACGGTCCATCAGATCAATTTCGTGCTGCAGCAGCAGCGCGGCCTGCGCCCCGAGCAAACCGACGCCGCCAGCCGCCAGATCCTCGAGCGCCTGATCGACCAGCAACTCGCGCTGCAAAAGGGCGACGACATGAAGCTGGACCGCGACCCGCGTGTCGTACAGCAACTGGAAGCGGCGCGCCGCGAAATTCTTGCCCGGGCTTACCTTGAAAAGGTCGGTGAGTCGGCCCTGAAGCCCACCCCCGAAGAGATCAAGAAGTACTACGCCGAAAAGCCCGCCCTGTTCAGCGAGCGCCGCGTTTACAACATCCAGGAAATCGCTATCGAGGCCAAGCCCGGGCAAATTCCTGACCTGCGCGACAAGTTGGCAGCCAGCAAGGACATCAATGCCTTTCTGGAGTTCCTGAAGGCCAACGACATTCGCTTCGCCGGCAATCAAGCCGTCCGCGCCGCCGAGCAATTGCCGCTGACCAGCCTGGACGCCTTCGCGAAGATGAAAGACGGCCAGGCCATGATGGTGCCTGCCGCCAACGGCGTGCAAGTGGTGCTGCTGGCCGGCTCGCGCAGCCAGCCCGTTTCAGAAGAGCAGGCCCGCCCCGCCATCGAGGCCTACCTGCTGAACGAACGCAAGCGCAAGCTGCTGGAAGACGACATCAAGGCGCTGCGTACGGCGGCCAAGGTTCAGTACGTTGGGAAGTTTGCGGAGGCGGCTTCGGCCGCGGGTGCGGTTGGTGGGGCTGCGCCCGTTGTGCCGGGGCCCGCTGCCGCGCCCGCAGTGCCACCGACGGCCGCGCCCTCGGCCAGCGGCGGTTTGAGCACGAATGACATCTCCAAGGGAATGGGACTGAAATGATCGTGAAGCTGCTTTCGCGCACGTCGCCATGGCTCGTCGCCGTGGCCTTGATGTGCGGCATGGCTGTCGCGCGTGCTCAAGTGCCTACGGGTCCGGTCCGTCCGGCCGTGGCAACGCCTGTGTCTGTGGCTGTGGCGGTGGCCAATGAATACCGACTGGGTTCGGGTGACGTGGTTCGCATCTCGGTTTTCCAGAACGCCGACCTGACTTTGGAAGGCCGAATCAGTGAACTCGGCGTGGTCTCGTATCCGCTGCTCGGCAATGTGCGCTTGGGTGGCCAGACCGTGACGGCTGCCGAGAAGCTCATTGCCGACGGTCTGCGCAACGGCAACTTCGTCAAGCAGCCGCAAGTGACGCTGGTGGTGTTGCAGGTGCGCGGCAACCAGGCCAGTGTTTTGGGTCAGGTGAACCGCCCCGGACGGTACCCGCTGGAAGTGGCCGACTTGCGCCTGTCTGACTTGCTGGCCTACGCTGGCGGCATAGGCCCTGGCGGCACCGACATCGTCGTGGTCTCAGGTGTGCGCGAAGGCAAGCCTTACCGCCATGAAGTCGATTTGCCCATGCTGTTCGCCTCCAGTGGCCGAGACAAGGACATCTACATCCTCAATGGCGACACGATCTTTGTGGATCGTCAGCAGTTGGTCTACATCTATGGCGAAGTTCAACGCCCCGGCCCAATGCGGCTGGAACGCGACATGACGCTGCTGCAGGTGCTGGCCGCTGGCGGTGGTTTGAATCAGCGCGGCACGGCCAAGGGCATCGTCGTGCATCGCAAGGACACCGAAGGCGGTATCAAGCTCGTGCAGCCCACCATGACCGACAAGATGCGCGACGGCGATGTCGTCTTCATCAAGGAAAGCTTGTTCTGAGGACGCGATGCAATGACATTCGGACAATTTCTTTCAATCTTGCGGGCCCGCTGGTTGGTGGCCCTGCTGGTGGTAATGCTCACGGTTGGCATGACGCTGGCCATCAGTTTGTTGTTGCCCAAGCAATACCGCGCCATTGCCAGCGTCGTGGCCGAAACGAAGCCAGATCCTGTTTCTGCTGTCGTCTTTGGCATGGCGACCTCGCCGGCCTTCATCGCCACGCAGGTGGACATCATCCAGAGCGATCGCGTTGCGCAGCGTGTGGTGCGGAATCTAAAGTTGAACGAGAACCCGCAGGTTCGCGAGCAATGGAAAGACGAAACCAAGGGCGAAGGCAGTATCGAAAATTGGCTGGGCACAGTTTTTCAGCGCCAGATGGATGTGGTGCCGTCAAGGGAAAGCAACGTGATCTCGGTCAGCTATCGCGCACCCGACCCGCGCTTTGCTGCTGCGCTGGCCAACGCGTTCGTGCAGGCCTACATCGACACCAGTCTTGAGCTTCGCGTCGGCCCGGCACGTCAGTACTCGACCTTCTTCGAGTCCCGCGCCAAGGAGTCGCGTGAGGCACTGGAAACGATGCAGAGCCGCCTGTCCTCGTACCAAAAGGACAATGGAATCATCGCCTCAGATGAGCGACTGGACATCGAGAACTCGCGCTTGAACGAACTGTCGTCGCAGTTGACAGCCTTGCAAGCGCTGGCAGCCGAGTCGAGCAGCCGCCAAACGCAGGCACAGGGCGCACAGGGCGATCGCATCGGCGAAGTGCTGAACAACCCGCTGGTGCTTGGCATCAAGTCAGACATCAGCCGCGGTGAAGCACGCCTGCAGGAGTTGTCCACGCGGCTGGGCGAAGCGCACCCACTCGTGCAGGAAAGCAAGGCCAATCTTGCCGAGTTGCGTACGCGGCTGGAAACGGAAACCCGCAAAGTTACGGGCAGCCTCGGGCTTGTGAACAACGTGAACCGCCAGCGTGAATCCGATGTGCGCGTTTCGTTGGAAGCGCAGCGCCAGAAGGTGCTGAAGCTCAAAGCCGTTCGCGACGAAGGTCTCGTCATCATGCGTGATGTCGACAACGCGCAGCGCTCTTACGACGCCGTACTTCAACGCCTGACCGCTACCAACCTGGAAGGCCAGACCAACCAGAGCAACGTCAGCTTGCTGACGCTGGCTGAACCGCCGCTGAAGCCGGCCTCTCCGCGCGTTCTTTTGAACACGATCCTTGCTGCCTTCGGCGGCATCCTGCTTGCCGTTGGAGCAACCTTGGTGCTGGAGTTGCGCGATCGGCGTGTGCGCAATATCGACGACTTGGTCGCAGCACTGGGGCTGCCCGTTCTGGTCACGCTGCCCAAGCCGAATGCCCGGTCGGCACGCAGCGGCAAGAACGGCTCGCTCATGCAGCAACGACTGCTGGCACCGCTACCCCAGCCTGGCAAGGTGTCCTGATGGCCAAGTTTCGTGATTCCACATTCGGCCCGACGCTCGTTGAGAGCAACGAACTCAACCAACCCCTGCCTTCAATAGACTCGACCAAAGGCGAAAATTCAGTTCTCGATCGCAGCATCGGCGACATCATTGCCGAGTTGCGAAACCTGACCGCCGACCAAGTCGCCAAGGTCTTGCAGTTTCAGATCGCAAATGGCGGGCGGTTTGGTGAAGCAGCGGTGTCCTTGGGTCTTGCGACAAAAGATGATGTGCTGTTCGCACTTTCGCAGCAATTTCACTACCCCTATGCGCCCGAGGAAAAGCGCAAATGCGGCCCTGAGCTGGTTGCGCTGAACGAGCCTTTCTCGCCACGTGCAGAGAGCTTCCGCGCCTTGCGCAGCCAACTCCTGATGCGGCTGTTTACCGAAGCCACTGCACACCCTGCGCTGGCAGTCATCAGTGCTGACGCCGGTGACGGCAAGACTTACTGCGCAACCAATCTGGCGGTAACGCTGGCGCAGCTTGGGGGCAAGACGCTGCTGGTCGATGCAGACATGCGCTACCCCCGCGTGCATGAAGTTTTCGGCATCGAGAACCACGTGGGCTTGTCCGGTATCTTGTCCGGCCGAACCGACAAACAGGTCATCCAGCAGGTGTCTGGAATCCCCAGTCTGTTTGTGCTGCCAGTTGGAACCACGCCGCCGAATCCCTTGGAACTGGTTGAGCGCCCGGCGTTCGGCTTGTTGATGCGCGAACTGTCAGGCAAGTTCGATCACGTCATTGTGGACACGCCGGCGGCATCGCTGGGTGCCGATGCGGCCGTGATTGCTGCGAAGTGCGGCGCAGCGCTGCTGGTGGCGCGCCGCGATGCTTCGCGCACCGATGATCTGCGCGAGTTGCTGGCTTCCTTGCAGGGTGCGCCAGTGACCATGGCAGGCGTCGTGTTCAATCAGTTCTGAATCTGGCTAAACGAATGTCCAGCGTGCTGCCCCGCCCTGCCGACGCAGGTCCGTCACTCAACAACAAGCTTGCCTTGGGTGCGCTGGCACTGGGCTTTCTGCTCTTGTTGGTGCCCACTGTGATGGACCTGTTCAAACAGGTCTGGCAGACAGACGAGCAAGGACACGGCCCGATCATCGGTGCGGTCAGCCTGTGGCTGATGTGGCGCAGTCGCCAGCGCGTGATCGACGCGCCTTACGAACCGGCCACTGTCCTGGGGGGCTTGCTGTTCCTGGTCGGCGTGCTGATGTTTGGCCTGGGCCGTTCCCAACAGATCATTCAAGGCGAAGTGGTTGGCATTCTGGCGGTTGCCATCGCCATGGTTCTGCTGCTGCGCGGCCCAAAAGCGTTGCGCATTTGGGGCTTCCCTTTTTTCTTCCTGATCTTTCTGGTGCCCCTGCCTGGCGTGCTGGTTCAGGCCATGACCATACCGCTGAAGACGGCGGTTTCTTATGTCGCCGAATTCCTGATTTATCACGCTGGCTATCCCGTGGCGCGCACCGGCGTCATCTTGAGTGTCGGCCAGTACCAGTTGCTGGTGGCCGATGCCTGCTCTGGCCTGAACTCGATTTTTACGCTCGAGGCCTTGGGCCTGCTGTATGCCAACCTGATGGGTTACACCAGCAAATTGCGCAACGTGCTGCTGGCCATTTTGGTGGTGCCGATTGCCTTCGCGGCCAACGTCATACGTCTCTTGATCCTCATTCTCGTCACCTACTACTTTGGTGACGAAGCGGGTCAAGGCTTCGTTCACACCTTTGCAGGCATGGTGCTGTTTGGGGTGGGCTTGGCGATGATATTGGCCACAGACGGCATCCTGGGCCGCGTTTTGGCGCAAGACCACGGAAGCCGTAAGTCATCATGAACCTGCAGCCACTCGCGCAAGTTAGCCGCGGCACGTCACCGCTGCCCATGGCGCGTGTAATCGTCATGGTGTTGGTCATGGTCTTGGCGGCTGCGGCAGGTGAATTCTTGCGGCCCAGTTACAGGCTGGCAGAACACAAACCGCGCATCG
>Ga0105046_10018032_pt1 | contig 10764 bp, 9 predicted proteins | sample MAT03_FD_78385 | JGI IMG/M metagenome (GOLD analysis project Ga0105046, IMG submission 78385) | Freshwater microbial communities from Lake Fryxell liftoff mats and glacier meltwater in Antarctica - MAT-03 (megahit assembly) | ecosystem: Environmental > Aquatic > Freshwater > Ice > Liftoff...
AAACGCAGTCGTTGTTGGAAGCTCGTGGACTTCACGTCGTGCCTGTCGATCTTTCGGAACTGGCGAAAGCCGAGGCGGGCGTGACTTGCTGCTGCATCCTGGTTCCTCCCCTGTCGCGGTAGTCGCCTCACCATAAAACACTCTCGTCCCTCCTCCCTCCTCACGTTGGAACCCCCTCTGATGCCGGCCCCGGAAGTTCAGGCAGTGAAGGAAATCGCTGCCGCCTACGAACGCATGGCCGAGCAAATCGGCAAGGTCATCATCGGACAGCACCAGGTTGTCGAAGAGCTGATCATGGCCATGTTCAGCCGGGGACATTGCCTGCTCGTTGGTGTGCCGGGATTGGCGAAAACGCTGCTCATCAGCACCGTCGCTCGCATCCTGAACCTTTCGTTCAAACGAATTCAGTTCACTCCGGATTTAATGCCCTCGGACATCACCGGGACGGACATTCTTCAGGACGATCCGGAAACGGGCCGACGCAAGTTCGCGTTTCTTCCGGGGCCAATCTTCGCGAACATGATCCTAGCTGACGAAATCAACCGCACGCCGCCGAAGACGCAGGCGGCCCTGTTGGAAGCGATGCAGGAGCACCACGTGACGGCCGGCGGCACGACCTACAAGTTGCCTGAACCGTTCTTCGTGTTGGCCACGCAAAATCCGATCGAGCAGGAGGGGACCTACCCGTTGCCCGAAGCGCAGCAGGATCGCTTCATGTTCAATATTCGCGTCGAATATCCCACGCGCACCGAAGAAATTCAGATCGTAAAATCGACGACCTCGAATCAGAAGCCCGAGGTGGAAGCTGTGCTCGACGCCAAGCAAATCTTGCGGCTGCAGGAGGCCGTCCGGCAGGTCGTGGTGGCCGACCATGTATTCTCTTATGCGGCGGATTTGGTTCGAGCGACACGGCCCAAGGAACCCGGCGTGCCGAAATGGATCCCGGAACTGATCGCCTGGGGTGCGGGACCACGAGCGAGCCAGTATTTGATTCTCGGCGGAAAAGCCAAAGCCGTGCTGCACGGCCGGCTGCACGTCACGACTGAAGACATTCGGGAAGTCGCCTTCCCGGTTCTGCGCCACCGATTGATGACCACGTTCAACGCGGATGCCGAAGGGATCACGACGGACGAGGTGATTCGCCGGCTAATTCAAGCGGTTCCGCCGCCTCAAGAGGAATCCGCCGCCCGTGTCCGCCGCGGTTAGCCTGTGCAGGGTCCGCTTCGGCACAAGTTTTGCAATCTTTTCGGGAGGACTCCTTCCCGGATTAACCTTGCATGAATCGCCCAATCACCGCGGAATCGAACAAGATCCACCCGCATGGCTTGCTTTTTACAAACGACGCGAGTCCCGGCTTCAAGCGTGAACGTCGCGGTAAAACGTTTCGCTATCTCAATGTAAAAGGGGCTGTCGTTCGAGATGCAGCCACCCTTGAGCAAATTCACAGCCTTGTGATTCCCCCCGCATGGACCGACGTGTGGATCTGTGCCCGTGCAAATGGGCACATTCAAGCGATTGGCCGAGATCAGAGGGGCCGCAAGCAATATCGCTATCACACGAGTTACCGTGCCGCTCAGGATCAGGCGAAGTTCGATCGGATGATTGCATTTGCCAAAGTCCTGCCGAAGGTTCGCCGAGCAATCGATCGGGACATGTCGCGGCGAGGCTTACCTCTTCGCAAGGTATTAGCAGCCGTGATTCGTCTGCTGGAAACCAGCCTCATCCGCGTCGGCAATGACGAATACGCCCGCAGCAATGGCTCGTTCGGTCTCACGACTCTTCGAGATCGGCACGTCGAGGTTGAAAGCGGCGTCATTCAATTTCAGTTTCGCGGCAAGAGCGGAATCACTCACGAGATCGATGTGAAAGATCGGCGACTTGCTCGCATTGTGAAAGAGTGTCAGGAACTCCCGGGGCAGGAATTATTTCAGTACGTGGATGAAACGGGAAACGTTCGTGATATTGGCTCGGCGGATGTCAATGACTATCTACGCGAAGTCACTGGCGACGATTTCACTGCCAAGGACTTTCGAACTTGGGCCGGCACCGTTCTGGCGGCACTGGCACTCAAAGAAGTCGAGGCGTTTGATTCTCAGGCCCAAGCGAAGCGCAACGTAATGGCTGCGATTCGCCGGGTAGCGGAGAAGCTCGGCAACACTCCCGCTGTGTGTCGAAAATGCTACGTCCACCCTCGTGTGATCGATTCCTATTTGCAAGGAACCATGTTGGACGCCATGCGCCGACGGACGGCAGATGCAATGGCTCATATCGGTCGACTCGAACCAGAGGAGGCGGCCGTACTCGCCCTGCTGAGCCGACGGCTTGCAAAGGAAAGCTCGCCTACGAAGCTGAAGCGATAAGTGCCAGCTCGAAAGCTACGTGGCCGACGCATGTTCTTCTGCCCGGATCGCCTCGCGTTCCGTCACGTCGTATTCGTCGAGCACTGAACTGTCGATAAATGTGCCATCGCTGAACCCTTCACTTTCGGCACCCAGCACGTCCACGACTGATGAGGAATTCGAATCTCTCGGAGAATCGACGATACCCTCCACTTCCACGGCCGACTCCTGATAGTCGGGATACTTCAGCAGTGCTTCGTGCAATTCCCGCAGCCGGTAATGGGGCACGCTCGCGAACAAGTGATGGGGGAGATGGTAATCCTGCCCCACGGGCAGCAGGAAAAAATTCATTGTCGCCGGACCGAGGAAAACACGAGTGTTGGTGAGCTTGCCGCGGCCGCCATTGCCATGTTGGACGAATTGCCGCAACAACACGTAGAACGGAAACACCGTGAGCAACGGCAACGCCCACAATGCCGACCAGTACCACATGATCGGCCGGCCCGTCAGCACGCTTGCCCAGGCCAGCCCGTGGAACAGGAGGAAGTAGCACGTGAAGCGTTGCAGCGTGGTCGCCTTCAGGCTCATGTCCGGCTTCACTCGGCTGCGATGATAGAAGCGTTCCGGCAACAAGCCGAAGAAGAGCATCGCCGTGGCCCACACGGCTCCGGGCACGATCGCGAGCAACATCTCATCGCCCTTGTAGACGAGCGCGAGATTCAGAAAAAACTGCCCGACCACGCACAGCGCTCCGAGTCGTTTCGGCCAGGACGGAGCAGGGTTTTCGCTAGTGCGATAGACATCGCGGCTGCTGCTGAACGAGTTGGCCTGGATGCGAACGCGCAGGAAGCCGAACATCCGTATCGGCGACAGAATGCGAAGCACATAGCCCAACACTTGTCGTGGACGAAGCGGGCCCTTTGGCCAGGTGTCCGTTTCGATCATCTGCATGACGTTTGGGTCGCGGTCCGGGTCGTTCACGAACTGATGGTGGGCGAGATGCTGTAGGCGATACATGTAAGTGGTCGTGAAAATCGGATACATGCACAGCCAATCGGAAGCCAACTCGTTCAACCAGCGATTGCGAAACAGCGTCCGATGCGAACCTTCGTGTCCCAACACGCCGAGATGATGCTGCCCGGCCCCGACGAACAAGGCCGACGTCAGCACGACAGGAATCGCCCAGCCCCAGCCGACTCCCGATTGCAAGATCCATTCGATCCCAAGGAACGCGGCCGTTAGGACAACGGCCAGAGTCAGCCAGGAACGCAGAATGTAGAACCAGTTGGTCCAGTTATTCGTCTGCCGAATGTCCTGCAACAGATGTCGAAAGGAAGAATCGCGAAGAAAGGGGCTGGTTTCTGAAGACATTGCCGAATCCTGGCGGTTAGTAAATTCCGGATAGTGCGTTAAGTTGGAGTCGCGACTTTAGCCGGCTAAAGCCGGGACTTCAACTTCAGACACTACCAACTTCCGAGTGCGTTGCAGGATAACGGAAAAAAGAAATGTTGTGGAGTCCAAACCCGCAAGAACCTTGAGGCGCCCAACAACAGTTCAAAAATCGTTACAGAGCCGCGCACGCAGCGCAGCGGAGTAAGCGGTTTAGCATCTCGCGGGTTTATCCGCTTACTTCGCTGCGCTGCGTGCGCGGCTCTGATGGGCTTTTTTGAGGAACATCAGGCTTCCCCAAACCGCAAAAAAATTGGGAGGCCAAATTACCCGCAATAACAACTCGCACTCAGTGGAACTCTTCTTCCGTCACTTCGCGTGAAGGCCAATCGACCCAAATGAGCCGCTTGAAGTGATAGTCGCCGCCGACGTTTATGCCGTGCATCGGGCCCACGTCGCATCGACGGGCGTTGTGGGTGTGTCCGCAAAACACAAATGGTATTCGCGCGGCTCGCTGCGTCAGCTCGGCTTCAAGCCGAGTGTTGCCCGAAAATGCCCGCCAAAGAAGAGCATCCAACGGCGGCGGCTCCCGGGCGGGATAAAGCAGGCCTCGCACCGGCGGATGATGCACGACGACGAAGGCATTGCTCACGCGTTCGAGAGCGGAGTCGAGATCGGCCACGAGCTTGGTAACAACGCGGTCGGTGAAGGTAACGTCGTTCAACGTCCAGCGGACGAAGTTCGCGTCGTTGTGCATGCCGCGCACAAATCGCTTGGTCGCCAGCCGCTCTTCCCAATCAGGCGTGGCTTCACGAAGCAAATCGTTATCCCAGGTGTAGTCATACCAGTTCATGCAGCCGACGATCGCCAAGTCGGCATCCGGAAACAGAAGCAGTTCCTGATCGAGATAAACGAAACCGTGTGCCTTGCAGATGCCCGGTAATACCCTTTCGTACCGGTCGAGAGAGTCGCCATTCGAGTCGCCGGTCCGGACCCAAACGTCGTGATTCCCCGGTACAGCAGCCTTCTTGCAAGGCAAGCGGTCGAAAAGTTCGAGACATCGTTCAAAATCGTCGCTGGCACCAATGTCGCCCGCCAAAATTAACAGGTCGGGTGGTTGTTCGGCAAGCCGAGCCGCAAGTTGCAGGTTCGCACGATGACCCGCAGTGTGCCGAGTGCCGTAATGGAGGTCCGCGGTGACTGCGATTCGAAGTGATTGGGGAGTCATTCCCTTGGTACTCATCAACCGGATTACTGGGGAGGGCGGATTTCCGATCGATGTCAGCTGTAGGATGGGCCTCCCGGCCTGTCCTACGGCTGTTTGACAGGCCAGAAAGCTATGCCACTAGCCAATGACGGAGGTCAACATCTGAGCAAGCTCGGCCTCGCCACGCAATCCCGTAACGGACTGCACTGGCGTCGCACTTCCCTTGAACACGAGCAAGCGAGGAATGCTGTTGATACCGTATTGAGCGGCGAGATCGCTGTTCTCGTCGACGTTGACTTTGCCGACCTTGACTTGCCCGGCAAACTTGTCGGCGAGCTTATCCACAATTGGGGAAAGCGAGCGACAGGGGCCGCACCACGGAGCCCAAAAATCCACGAGCACGGGGATCTTGCTATCGACCACTTCGGCTTGCCAATTATCCGATCCAAATTCAACAACGTTCGTGCTGGCCATTGAAAACTCCTTGAAAAAGCCGATCTCGGGCGTTCTTGTCCAAGAGTCGGTTGTATGTATCGGCCTATCGTTTGGATACTTCGTAACGAACATTCGATGCGCGGAGAATGTCAGTAGATTCAACCGTTCTTGACTCGGGTGCTTGTCAGCACTAAAAATCATCGAGTTGGCCCTGTCGTCTAGCGGTTAGGACACAGCCCTTTCAAGGCTGCGACACGGGTTCGATTCCCGTCAGGGTCATTTGTGTTCCAAGTTTCCCTTTCAAGTTTCAAGTTTCACGACTTGTCACTGGAAAGGGAAACTTGGAACTGTTCGTTTGGAGAACATCGTGAACAACATTCCGTGGTGGGTTTACGTAATTTTGGCCGGCCTCGCCTGGGGCACCTATGTCCCCATCATTTTCTACGGTGGCCAGGAACTCGCGGTGAAAACCAGCCCCCTGGGCGGCCGGTTGGCGTCCATTTTATGCGTGGGCGTGGCGTATTTCTTTCTTGCAGTTATTGTGCCAGTCGTCATGATGAGCATCCGCGATGATGCGACGCCGGAATGGAAGACGAACGGACTGGTCTTTAGCGGCTTGGCCGGGGTTGCCGGTGCAGTCGGCGCGATTTGCGTGATCTTCGCCAGCAAAGCAGCCGTTGATGCCGCCCGTGCGGAAGGGGCGACGACGCCCCAAGAGTTAGCTGCCTATCGCATGTACATCGCCCCGCTTATTTTTGCCTTGGCTCCCGCGATCAACACGTTACTCAGCCTCATTTGGCACCCAAAGCCGGGCGATCCTTGGCACTTCGATTTCCATATGCCGGGCTGGAAGCTCCCCTTGGGAATTGTGTTTGTGGCACTTGGGACGTTCCTCGTGTTGATGTCGAAGGAAGAGATGGAAGCGAGCAAAGGCCCGCCACAGAAGCCGCCCGAAGTGCAGCCTGCACCGTAGTTAAAAAGTACCAGCGAGAATCGCATGCGATTCCTCGCTGACGCTTCGGTTTCCTGTGGAGGGGCCCTACTTCACGCCGGCCTGATCCGCGAACCAACTCACCAGCGGAGTCGTGGGTTTGGTCGCTTGTTGTGCGCCCCAGACGCTGTGAAGCATTTCGTAAGCCATGATCCCGCCGATGAACATGATGAAAACCGTCGGAGCCATGAGCACGGCCGGCAACGCACCCCACTTGGGTGGCGGAGCGTAAGACGTCGGGCCTTCCTCGGCCGCTTCGCCCACTTCGTACTCATCGTCGTCGTCGCCGCTCACGCCCGTTAATGCCGCTCCAACCGAATCGTCGTCATCGTCATCGCCGAGCAGAATTCCTTCTCCATCTTCGTCGTCATCGTCGACGGGCTTCTTCTTCTTTTTCTTCTTACCCTTCGCGCGACGAGCTTCGACTTCCTCGTCGTCCAGTGCCACGACTTCGGACTTGCTCTCATCGTCTTCGGCAGCGGCATCATCCTCGTCGATCGCGAGATCGAAGTCGGAACTTTCGAGATCCGTGTCGGCCTCGTCCAGCGCAACCGCTTCCGATGCGGAGTCGTCTTCCAGGGCGGGAATCTCGAAGTCCGTTGCCTCGAAAATGTCGCCCTTTTTGCCCTTGCCGGAACTTCCCGAGTCGAGGGCGAGATCGCTGGGTTCCTCCAAGGTCAACTCGAATTCGCTATCCGAGTCCGCTTCCATCTTTTTGCTGGAGCCATGCTTCTTCTTGCTCGACATCCCCGAGCCAGGCGCATCCAGGCTCAATTCAAAGTCAATTTCATCGTCGTCATCAACGGGAACAGGAGTTTTCTTCCGCTTCTTTTCAAGCGAAACACCACTGTCCGCAGGCCGGTTGAGATTGATGCCACTCTGGCCAGACTTGTTCTTCCGCGAGGCTGGCATGTCGCCCAGCGAGACTTCCTCGCTCGAATCGGGCGTGACCGACAATTCAAATTCATCGCTATCGGGTTCCAGAGAAAGCTCGAATTCACTGGAAGAATCGTCGGCGGTGGGTTTCGGTGCGGATTTCTGCTTGCCGGAATCTCCCGACTTGAGCTTCGCCGCAGAGAGCTTGCCCGACTTTCCGCTCAGCTTGCCGCTGCCACCCGCGGAAGGAAGATCGAATTCATCCGTGAGGATCGACTCATCGTCGTCGCTCGGGCGGTAGGGTTTCTTGGTCGCCTTTTCGAGCCGCACGTCGCTATCCGACTTGGATTTGAGGTTGCGACTACTTTTGGAAGAAGACGGTTCTTCCGGAGCCAGCATGAACATCTCGTCCGAATCGTCCAGCTTCAGCGGTGCGTCGTCGTCTCGTCGCGCAGCTTTTTTCTTTGGGGCAGGTGTTTTGGGGGTGTCGTCTGCCAAGCCAATATCGCCCGGTAAATCCAGTTCGGAAGAATCCGCGAGCGGCAGTTCCTCGGACGAACCAAGGCCGATCGAGCGTGCCAGTTCGTCGATCTCGTTCGACCGGAAGCGGAGAGTGGTCCCGTCGCGGAAAGAGCGGACCTGCGTCCACTCAGTCCGAATGCGGCGTTTGAACTCCTCCAGGGAGAGGTTCAATTTGTCAGCAGCTTCTTCGAGTGTATAAGTCTGCGCCATGACGTATCCTCACGCGATCTGCGTGGCGGCTAGAACGGTCGGGGAACCACGGCTCAAACTCCCGGATGAGCCGATCATAAACTTGATTCTAAACGTTCCCGAAATCATTACAAGCGAAACCGGCAGGGTAAAGTAGGAAGACCGGTCGGAGGCTGCCGGTTGTTTCGGTTATATCGGCAGAGGACAGAGAACAGAAGACAGAGAACAGAAGGCAGAGAACAGAAGGCAGAGGACAAAGAACAGAAGACGGAAGACGGAAAACAGAGAACAGAAGGCAAAGCAGAAGTCAGAGAGCAGAAGACAGGGCGTAATTATTCGCACTTTAATAAAAACGGCGACGGGTTTTTTAGCATTGCTCCTAGCATTCGTCTGACTTCGTCGTTGAGTGAGACGAGTTCTTGATGAGCCTCGACGGTTATATATCCACAATCCTTTGCATAGTCTAACGACGAATCCGTTTCATTCGCTTCCCCGTCGCAGTCGGTCAACTTACTAACGAATGCATTAACATAGCGACGCTTGGCCCAGGCTTCTCTCAGGTTGAGCGTCACAGAACGAGATGAACGGCGAATCTGGCTCACGAGTGCATATCTCTCTTCCTTGGGGAACTGAATGGTTACTCTGAAGATCGACATGGCAAGCGAATACGCCTTCTGATAGACGATCAAGTCTTTCGCGGACTGCATGAGCATGCTAAAACTCCCCTGAATTGCGTCTACAACCTTCTGCCGCAAGTGTCTTTCCTGTCTTCTGTCTTTCCTGTCTTCTGTCCTTTGTCTTTCCTGTCTTCTGTCTTTCCTGTCTTCTGTCTTTCCTGTCCTCTAGTTCCAGGATGCTGCTTCCTCTCCATCGATTCGCAGGGTTAGGCACTTCGAACTGCCGCCGGCTTTGAGAAATTCATCGAGTTCGACCTCGATTGATCGATAGCCACGCTGGTTCAGTTTTTCGGCCAACCTTGGGCATTGGCTGTTGTGAACGACGGTCTTGCCGATGACAACTGCATTGCAGCCGAAGCGGAATGCCTCGGGTTCATCGACGGGGATCAGCGTTTCAACGTGGGCTTCCAGGACGCGCCGGCCATAATCATCAAACGCGTCGGGGAAATAGATGGCCTCGCTTGCCGAGAGCGGGCAGAAGCAAGTATCGAGGTGATAGAAACGCGGATTCACCAACTCCAACGGAAGCACGCGAACGCCCGTTTGCTGCGCGACCCATTGATGGGCATGCACGTCCGAGCGAGTGCGATACCCGGCGAAAAGAGCCTGGCCGCAAAACAGGGCGTCGCCTGCCCCTTCGTGGTACATACTCTCCGGAAGATGAACGACCTGGAACCCGTGTTCCTCGAACCAGGCATCGAAGTAAGGCGATTCCTTCGCGCGCACCTCGTGCATGAACCGCGACGAGAAGAATCGTTCGCGGAACATGAGCCCGGCATTGGCGGTGAACACGAGATCGGGCAACCCCGGTTGAGGCTGCATTTCCTCGATCGTGGCACCAAGCCCCTGAAGCGTTTCGCGTAAAGTGCGCCACTGGTGCCAGGCGACATCGCGAACGCTGGCCAGGGTCCGCTTCATCCACGGATTGATCTCATATTCAATTCCATAGTGATCGGGCGGGCACATCAGAATTCGCGGTGAATTACGCATAGCTCCGATTGTAGCCGCCTTCGCCGAAACACGGGAGAGCCATCGGGTGTTCTCAGCGCCCGTTCGACCTACAATTCCTTCGTCGAGCCTTCCCGTCGAGGTTGCCATGCCGAGCTATTTTCCCTGCCCGAACACGCAATGCACCTATCAGTTCGACGCGGACATTCTTCCGCCCTCGGCCATGGTGACATGTCCACTTTGCCGCACGCGTTTTCCCTATCGCGCACAGCAGCCCATCCCGTCCGCGATGCCGGCGGGAAATGACCCGGTGGCAGATCAACGACCGTCTAGCCCGCGCGTCTTGAACATTCGCGAGGTGCCGAAGGGGGGCAGCATATTTATCACGATACTTTGGGTGGTGGGTTTCTGCGTGGTGCTGGGGGGAATCGTGGCCATGCTGGCTTCGCGTGGCCGCGTGAAGACGAATAATCCGACTGATGCGGCCGACCAAACCTTCAACATCAAGGTCGAACCATTTCCGCTCCCTTGGGAGTCCGATGTTGGAGCCCAAAAGCCCGTCGATGGAAATGTTCTCGGCCGCAAACGCACGGGGCCAGACGCCTGGATTGCCGTTGCCGCCAGGGATTGGAAAGACCGCGAACCCCGAGCAAGCGAACTTGAAGAGATGATGCGCACCCGTTTGAAGGATGCCTTTGCCAGCTTGGAGGTCGAGCCAATCGAAGGTGAAACCTGGGCCGGCCACCCGGCCACTGCCGTGCGTTTTTCGGGCAACATGGATGAAGGCCAAATGCGGGGCGAGGCATATTCCATCTTCCACAAGGGCATTGGCTACGTGTACTTTACCTGGGCTGCCGAAGGGAGCTGGGCCAGCGTTAAGGACGAGGCACCGAGCCTGCGTGAAAAAATCAAGCCTGCTGGGTTTCGCGATGGTTGGACCGCCAAGCGGACGAACACGGCCACACACATTCCGGAGGGGGCGGAATATCAAGTCGAGGATATGGATGAAGCCTGGTCTCGCGGCAAACCGGCCGAGGAGGGAAAGGCCCCCAAGAAGACGGACTACATTGTTGACAACGTCAAGGAATTCGACCGCAATGCATCGATGGTGTTTCGAGCACGCTACCAAATCAAAGAACGTGGCGACGCCCGAAGACCAGCCGAGGCACTGGCGATGGTGCTCGAATTGCC
>Ga0105046_10018037_pt1 | contig 10762 bp, 11 predicted proteins | sample MAT03_FD_78385 | JGI IMG/M metagenome (GOLD analysis project Ga0105046, IMG submission 78385) | Freshwater microbial communities from Lake Fryxell liftoff mats and glacier meltwater in Antarctica - MAT-03 (megahit assembly) | ecosystem: Environmental > Aquatic > Freshwater > Ice > Liftoff...
GAATCCGCGGCCAGGAATGGACTATAACTCGGTTTTCTGCCTTCCCGTGGCGTCGTGGCGTCGTGGCGGTTCAATTCATTCGCCTTAGCTTAACAGCATTGGGCGAAGCCCCTGAGCAGTTACTCCGCTGTTTTATTCGCGTTTCAGATCGACTGCTCGTCACCGTCGCCGAAGTAGCTCAGGCGGTAGAGATCAGGACGACGATCGACCCAGGTGCGCACTGTGCCGCCTACACGGCTGCGGCGGATGAGGCCGAGGTCGAGGTCCTGGACGATCATGGTTTCGATCCCGGGTTCGGCTTCGCAGGCGATGCCATCGCGCGGGAATGCCAAGTCGCTGGGCGTCAGCACGCAGGATTGTGCGTAGTGCTGATCGCTGCCGGGAACACCGACCAGATGGCCGACTGCGCCGGCGAGCACGCAGTAGGTGTTGTCTTCAATACAACGCGCCGCGGCGCAGGTGCGCACGCGTAGGTAACCAGAGCGCAGATCAGTGTTGAACGGCACGAAGATCACATCCGCACCTTTCGCCGTGGCGATGCGCGCGAGTTCCGGGAACTCGATGTCGTAACAGATCAGGATGGCGATGCGGCCCTTGGCGGTGTCGAAGACCTCGACGCGGTTGCCGGGTTCGACCTGCCAGCTGTCTTTCTCGCTCGGCGTGATGTGCAGCTTGGCCTGACGCGCGATGCTGCCGTCACGCCGCACCAAGTGCGCGATGTTGAGCAGGCGGCCTTCATGCCAGGTCAGATGGGAACCGACGATGATGTCGATCTGATGGGTGGTGGCCATGTTCTGAAATGCCTGGAGCAACGCTGGCGTAGCCTGCTCAACGCGTTGAGCGATGGAGGCACCAGTCATGCGTGGCAGCAGCGGGTTGGTGAACAACTCCGGGAACAACAAAACGTCGACCGCGTATCCGGCAGCCGCAGCGACGAAATAGTCACAACGCGCCACGAATTCGAGGACCGTCGCAACCGATCTCATATCAAACTGGACGGCAGCGACGCGCATGGTGTCAGTCATGGGTCGCAGCGTTCAGCGCAGGTAGAGGAGGTCAACGTCCGCGGGTAGATTCTGCCGCAGGCCGTCACCCCGTTGACGACGCACCGTCGGCAAGTTTGCCATACGCCGCGATCACCGCCTGCGCCGATGGCCAGCCATTCCAGTCACCGACCGTCTGCCCGAGATCGCTCCACGGCCGCGTGCGTCCCGGTTCGGTGAGGCCGAAGATGCCGAGCACCGGCACACCCACCGCCGCCGCGAGGTGCATCGGACCGGAGTCGTTGGCGACCACCCTCTGTGCACGACTGAGTACCGCCGCATAGGCACCGAGTCCCAATCCAGGCAACAACGTCGCGCCGGGCAGGGCCGCAGCGGTGGCGTCGTCTTCGCCGGGGCCTGGGCAGGCGACCACCCGGATGCCCTGTTCGATCAGGCCACGACATAGCAACGGGAACGATGGCCATTGTTTGGAACGCCCACCGATGGTGCCGACCGCGAGCGGGCACAACACCACGAACGATCCGCTGACGCCGGCTTTCGTCAGCGCGGCCTCTGCCGTTAGACGGTGCGATTCCGTGAGCGGCAGCGGCACGTGCGGGATCATCACCGGCGCGGACAGGCCATGACGTTCCAACACCGCGACCGCCAGACGCCAGAAGGAATCGACTTCGTGGATGCGCTCAACGCGCGGCAGGCCTTGGCCAAGAAACGGGCTACGGAATTCCTTGCGGTAGCCGGTGGCACGGATGCCGCCCCACCACATCTGCAAGGCACTGCCGAAGGAATTGGTCAGCAACATCCCATCGCGGCATCCGGTCGCACGCCACGCCGCGGCGGTGGCGCCCAGGCCCTTGGGCAATTTGCCGACGGTGATCGGCATGCCCGCCAGCAAATCCGCCGCCCAACCTTTGCCGAGTGCATGGATGGTGAAGCCGTTGCGCACCAACAGGTCGAGCGCCGGCAACGCCATACACACGTCGCCGACCCAGTTGGGCAGACGGACTGCGAGTAGGTGAGATTGAGTTGTCATTGCAGGAGTGGTCACAGCAGGGCTCATGCGCGGTCGGCGCGTAGGATGCCGGCGAGTTCGTCGAGGGGAATGGCCCCCTCGCAGCGCAAGAAACGCGCACCGGTCGCCTGGCACATGCCGCCGTCCTCGCGTTCGCTGTCGCCCAGGTGCAGGATCTGCGCCGGCGTCACGTCGATCACGCGACAGGCGGTGAGCAATGGCAACGGATCCGGTTTCGCCCGGCCGACCGATGCACTGGTGACCACCGTGCAAAACGGCCCCAAGTAGAGCTCGTTCAACACCTGCAGCAGACGGTTGTCGAAGTTCGACACTACCGCTATCGGCAGGTTCAGGTCACCGATCAGGGTCAGCGCGTCGCGCACCCCTGGGAGCACACGCCAGCGTTTCGCGGTGGCGAAGGTGTCGTACAGTTCACAGGCGATCTCGAACGGCAGCGGCTCACCGAAGGTGTCGTCGATCACCGCCTGCCAGAAACGCCGCGCGTCTTTTTCATCGGCACCATAGGGCACAGCCCAACGCGCTTGCACCGCCTTGAATGCTGGCAGAAACGCGCGCTCCAATTCACCGGCGTCACGTTCCAATCCGAAAGCGGTGGCGACCTCGGCGTACACCGCGCCAACCGACGGATGCGGAGCGATCAGCGTGCCGGCCGCGTCGAAGGTGACCGCGCGGATCACAGTCCCAGCACGTGGTCCATGGTGTAGCGTCCGGTTTTGGCTTTCCCGATGAAGGCCGCAGCGCGCAACGCGCCTTTGACGAAGATGTCGCGGCTGTGCGCGACGTGCGACAACATGATGCGTTCGCCATTGCCGACGAAGTAAACCGTATGGTCGCCGACCACGTCGCCCATACGCAGGGCGTGGACGCCGATCTCACCCTTCGGGCGGGCGCCGGTTTGGCCCTGACGTCCGTACTGCAAATCCGTCCGACTGCGATGGGTCGCGGCGCAGATGGCATCGGTGATACCGAAGGCGGTGCCCGAGGGCGCGTCGACTTTCTGGTTGTGGTGCGCCTCGACCACTTCGATGTCGTAGTCCAGGCCGAGCGTGCGGGCGATCTGTGCCGCGAGGCGGAAGACTACGTTGACGCCGACGCTCATGTTCGGGGCGTAGAGCACCGCGGCGCTCTTGGCCACCGCGCTGATGCCTTCTTCGAGTTCCATCGGTGAAATGCCGGTGGTGCCACTGACCAAGTTCATGCCGTGCGCCGCGCAATGCGCGGTCAGGCCCTTCCAGGAGCTGTGGTTACTGAAGTCGATGACCACCGCGCCCTTCTCGATTGGCATTTCGACCAACAGCGGCGCATCGCTGGGAATGTCGAGGTCGCGCAGGCGACCGACGACCTTGTCGACACCGGCGACGATGCGCAGATTCGGATCCTCCGACGCCAGGGTCAGGATGCGCGCACCCATTCGCCCGGCAGCGCCATGGACGATGATGGGCACCGGTTGGGTGGAGGTCTGGACGGTGAAACGGTTGGATGCGTGGTTGGCCATATGGGCGGGGATGATGATATGGAGGTGCGTACTGGCCAGTGGGGAAGGCGATCGGACGGGCTACCGGGGACAGGCTACGGGCCACCGGTACCGCGATTCAGAACCGGTGGCCCGTAGCCTATCCCCGGTGGTCTCGCGCCTGAGCAATTGACCACGCTGATCCACCACCCATGACTCCGCCTCGCCAAGACGAAGGAGCGACGATGGACTGGGTTCCCTGGGTAATGCTGCCGGTTGTCGGCGGCGCGATCGGTTGGGCCACCAACTTGGTGGCGATCAAGATGTTGTTCCATCCACGCAAGCCCACCTGGGGTCTGCAGGGGCTGTTGCCACGGCGGCAAAAAGAACTGGCCGCCAGCGTCGGCGACGTGGTGGGCAACGAACTGGTGCCGACGGATGAGCTGCTCAAAGGCCTCGACGGCCTCGACCTCACGCCGCACCTGGGCGAGCTGCTCGATCAGGCGATCTCGGCCAAGCTGGAAGATATTCGCAAGATCCCGTTGATCGGTTCCTTCGTCACGCAGGAACGTATCGCCGGCATCCGCGACTCAGTGCTGCGTCAGCTCGTCGATAAGCAACCGGTGCTGATCGCGCGCTTCAAAGAGATCCTCAAAGAGAAGATCGACATCGGCAAGATCGCGCGGGAAAAACTCGCGGCGTTCGATCTCGATCGTCTGGAGCGCATCGTCAATCAGGTCGCCAGCCGCGAGTTCCGCGCGATCGAATGGTGGGGACTGATCCTCGGCTTCCTGATCGGCGTAGCACAGGCCGGGGTCATGGCGTTGTTGTAGCGAGATTTGCGCCGGAGCGGCGACACCGGCTACGCCGGCGTGTTTCGCTATGCGAAACCAAATCCCGTCCCCGCTCGCGCGCGCAGGCGCGCTCGGGGGATTGTTGTTCGCGGGACGCTGTCCCGCTACGCCCTGTCAGGGCCCCAACCGGCCCTGAACCCGTAACGATCCTTTTCTCGGACCTTAGTTGATCGCGTGCTCAACCACAGCGCGATCAGCGAAAGTTCAAGAATCCAGCACCTGTCTGATCGCCCGCGCCAGTCCATCCGGGTTGAACGGCTTCTGCAAAAAGTTGATCCCCGGTTCGAGCACCCCGTGGTGGACGATCGCTCTGTCGGTGTAGCCCGACATGTAGAGCACCTTCATGCGATTGCACAGCGGTTGCAGGCTGGCGGCGATCTCGCGGCCGCTCATCTGCGGCATCACTACATCGGTCAGCAGCAGGTCGATTTTGCCATCGAGTTTTTTCGCCAGGCCGAAGGCTTCGATCCAGTTGTGCGCCGCGTACACGTGGTAGCCCTGGACCTCCAGCACCTGCACCACTAGCGAGCGCACGTCGTCCTCGTCTTCGACCACCAGCACCACCTCGCTGCCGCCGCCGACCGGGACTTCCTTGATGGCGGGCGATGGCTGATCCTTGGCGACCGGCAAGTGGACCAGGAAAGTCGCGCCCTTCCCAGGTGCGCTGTCGATGGTGATGAAACCGTCGGCGTGCGTGACGATGCCGTAGACCGTCGCCAGGCCCATGCCGTTGCCCTGTGGGCGGGTGGTAAAGAACGGTTCGAAGACCCGCGCCTGCGTCGCCTCGTCCATGCCTTCACCGCTGTCGCTGACCGACAGGCGTACGTAGTGGCCGGTGCGCACATCAAGGCGACCGCGCACCTGCTGGGCGGTGAAACCAACGTTTTCCGTACGGATGGTCAATCGCCCACCTTGTGGCATGGCATCGCAGGCGTTTATCACCAGGTTGAGCACCACCTGTTCGATCTGCGCGGGATTGGCCAGCACCGGACGCAGATCGCTGGCGAGCATGAAGGTCACCTCGACCCCCTCACCGGTCAGGCTGCGCAGCATCTTGTCCATATCGGTGATGGTGGCTGACAGATCGACCGGTTGCGCCGGACCGATCTCCTTGCGGCTGAACGAAAGTAACTGACGCACGAGTTTCGCGGCCCGTTCACCGGTCTGATGGATGATGTCAGCTTCGCGCCACAGCGGATTTTCCGGCTGCAGCTTGGATAGAATACGGTGGCTGCGGCCATTGATGACGGTCAGCAGGTTGTTGAAGTCATGCGCCACACCGCCGGCGAGTTTGCCGATAGCGTCCATCTTCTGCACCTGCGCGAGTTGGCGTTCGAGTTCACGCCGCGCGCTGACGTCCTCGAAGAACACCAGCAGCATGGCATCCTGCCCCTCGACCTGCGAGGCCACCATCGACGCGCTGAGCACGCGGCGATGACCGCCATCGGCGAGCGATACTTCGACACTGCGTTGCGGTTCGCCCGCCCAGGCACGCCGGCTGAGTTCAGCAAAGGTCGCGGCGAACACCGGATCGGCAAAGGCGGGCTCCACCGGCACCGACACGGTGGTGGACCAGCCGAGCATCACCGCCGCTGCCGGATTCACCAACTGCACACCGCCCTCGCGGTCGAGCACAAGCTGCCCGATCGGGGATGCATTCACCAGGGTTCGCAAACGATCCATCATCGGTCGGGTCCTTCCGTGGACCAGGGTACCACAAAAATCAGGTCTGATGCGGAGTTGTATACTGACGGGTAGAGCGTCTGGCGTCTCTGGTCAAACGGCAAACGAGTGGGCGCAGAAGGTTAGGGGAGCGTCACCCGCTGCGGACCACCTCGCCGTTGGCTCGCATCGCCGAGCTGTCCGCAGGCTGCCATGACCTCGTCACCCTTGGTCCGGCGGACGCGCACCGGCACGCCGACGGCCAACAGCTGGGCACGGATGGCGTCGGTACGCTCACCGGTGGAAGGCCGTTCCGGCCGGCTGGGGATGGGGTTGAACGGGATCAGGTTGACCAGCACCGGCAGGCCGCGGCACCAGTCGACCAGGCGCGCGATCTGCGCCTCGGCGTCGTTGACCCCGTCCATCAGCACGTAGCTGACCAGGATGCGCCGGTCACGTCCCAGCGGATGGGCGAGCAGCGCGGCCTTGAGCGCAGCGAGGTCGTGGACGCGGTTGACCGGCATCAGCTCGCTGCGCAGCGCGTCGTCCGCCGCGGTCAGGCTCACCGCCAGATTGACGCGCGTCAGGCTGAGCTCGGCGAAGCGCGACAACTGATCAATGCGCCCGACGGTGGAGATGGTGATGTGCCGCTGTGCCAGGCCGAGTCCGTTGATGTCGCTGAGCACCCGCACCGCCTGCGCCACCGCGTCGAGGTTGTCGAGCGGCTCGCCCATGCCCATGAACACCACGTTGCGCGGTTTCACGCCGGCGACCTGCGCGGCGATCAGCACCTGCGCCACGATCTCGGCCGCGCTCAGGTGACGGATCAGGCCCATGGTCGCGGTGTGGCAAAAACGACAGCCCATCTTGCAGCCGACCTGCGACGACACGCACACCGTCGCATGACCGCCGTCTTCGCGGCCGCCACCCATCGGGATGAGTACGGTTTCGATCTCGCGTCCGTCGTGTAGGCGACAGATGATCTTGCGCGTGGTGCCGATCGCAGGGTCGTGTGCCGAACGTTCCGTCACCACCTGCGGCAGACGGACCGCGCCAAGATGATCGACCAGACGGGCGATTACGCCTGGGCAAGTCTGCTCCGCCTCCTGCCACGTCGGCTCCATCGCCGGATCACAGCAACCGGTAGCCATCAGCTGACGGTAGAGCGCACGGTGAAAACGCGGGTGATGACCGACGGCGGCGCGCAGACGGGCGCTGAACTCGACGAAGGTCAGGCCGAAGAGTTCACTGGTTGTCGCGACCACATCCATCGGCGGCGCAGCCTAGGGCGTCCGCCCGCGAGGGAACCCCTAGTGCTTTGGCAAAGCGAAAATGCAGGTTGCCAGTTTAAGGGACTACAGGCTACAGGCTACAGGCTACAGACCACAGGATCGTGCTGCGACGTCGTGTGCTAACCGGTGGCCTGTAGCCTGTAGCCTGTAGCCTGTAGCCTGTAGTCCATCACATCGGAAGCCGGCGTGATTGATCTGACCGAGCACTAGCTAGGAACGTGTTTCCCGCAGCCCACGCAGCCAATTCGCCAAACTCGGATTCACTCCACGATCATCCGCATGTTTGCGCACCACCAGATCACCACCCGCAGCGATGATCGCAGCACTGCCGCTGGCGACGCTGGAATACCCAATGATCACCGGACGCGAGCGGACCTCGGCCTGACGCAGCGCGGTGGTGATGTGGTCGCCGCGTTCTCCCACCAGGAAAAAATCCATCAGCACCGCATCCGGCGCGCGGCCACCCTGCGCTTCGATGTCGGCGAACGCCTCCACCGCCTCGACGCCGGTGTAGAACCGTTCGAGTCGGACCCACGGCAGGGCCGCGACGGTGGCGATTGCCGCCTGATGGTTGGATTCACCATCGTCGATCAACCACAGGAGGAAATCACGCGCGGCCATGGTGTTCGATAACCGAAGTCCGGATATCCGGAAGCCCGGAGGTCCGGAAGTCCGGGGCCGCGAATCACCCTACTTCCGGACCTTCCTACTTCCGGACTTCCGGACTCCCGAACCAGTTCTACAACGCCCGACGTGGTTCCACTCAATCCCTTCACCTACATCCGCCCGCGCCACACCGCGCTGGGAGCGATGGTCCTCACCGGTCGCCTGGTGGTCTCCGGGATCAACGCCGCCGGCGAACTGGGCCGGCTGCTGGCAGCGGTGATCCGCGCGCTGTGGAAGACCCCGCAACGGCGCGAGGTGATCGTCACCCAGCTCTACCACATCGGCTACCTTAGCCTGCCAGTGGTGATCATCAGCGGCGTCGCCATCGGTCTGGTGATGGGGGTGCAGGGCTACGCCACGCTCATCAAGTTCAACGCCGAGGTGATGTCCGGCCCGCTGGTGAACTACGCGCTCGTCAGCCAGCTCGCGCCGATCTTCACCGCCTTGATGGTGTCTGGTCGTGTCGGTTCGAACATGGCGGCCGAGATCGGCACCATGAAGGTGACCGAACAACTCGACGCCCTGCGCGTCATGGGCACCGATCCGATCGCCTACCTGGTGGCGCCGCGGTTCCTCGCCTGCGTCTTGCTTCTGCCGGTGCTCACCGCCATCGCCTGTCTTGCTGGCATGCTCGCGGCAAAGATCCTGGTGGTAGACATCTGGGGCGTCGACGGCGGTGCGTATTGGCATCAGACCAAAAACTTCATGAAGAGCTGGGACACCTTCGTCGGCCTGAGCAAAACGCTGGTGTTCGGCGGCATCGTCTGCCTGGTCGCCTGTCGCGCGGGACTGATGACCAGCGGCGGTGCTACCGGCGTCGGCCAGGCCTGCACTCGCGGCGTGGTCCAGGGCAGCATCCTGTGCATGATCGCCAACTTCATCATGACGCTGCTGTTCAACAAAATCTGGTCGATGATGAACGCGCAATGATCAGCCTGCTACGCGCGCGCGCATCCGATCGATCACTTCGTTGTCACCACTGCGCGTGAGTTCCATGCGCCGCGTCACCATCGTCGGCGGCGGCATCATCGGCTTATCCTGCGCGTGGCGCCTAGCCCGTGACGGTTGGCGCGTGACGTTACTCGACGGCGCGCCAGAAGCGCGCGAAGCGAGCTGGGCCGCCGCCGGCATGCTGGCGCCACACCACGAGGCCCACGGTCCAGGCCCGCTCTGGCGGCTCGGCATTGATAGTCTCGCGCGCTGGCCGGGATTCGTCGAAGACCTTGGCATCGCACCAACCGCGGTCGACTTGCATCTGGTGGGCGGACTGTTGCCGGTGCTCAGCGACGCCGACGCCACCGAAGTCGCCGCGCGCCAAGAGTTCCTCACCACCCACGGCGTCGCCGCGCGCTGGCTCGACCCGGCGGAACTACGGCGGCACGAACCCGCCATCACCGCCGACTGCAGCGGTGCGTTGCTGCTCCCGGGCGGACAGGTGAATCCGCGTCTGGTATGCCTGCGTCTGCAGACCGCCGCGAGCGCAGCCGGCGCGAACATCCGCTACCACACACCGGTCACCGCCATCAGTGCCAACGCCGCCAACGCCGCCAACGGCAACAGCAGCGTGACCATCGCTGACGGCGAGGTCATCCCAGGCGATGAGGTCATCCTCGCCAGCGGTGCGTGGACGCCTGGGCTCGCCGCGCTCGCCGGCGTCGACCTACCAGGTGAACCAGTGAAGGGACAGATGCTGCGTCTGCGCGCCGCGGACGGTTTGCTCAGCCACTTCGTCCACTGCCAACACGCCTACCTCGTCCCGCGCGCCGGCCTCGGCCTTGTGGTTGGGGCGACCATGGTCACCGCTGGCTTTGATAAGACCGACGACCCCGGAGCCATCGAACGCCTCGCCGCTGGCGCCAGGCGTTTGGTGCCCGCGTTGGCGGACGCACCCATCGTCGAACACTGGACCGGCCTGCGTCCGCGCATCGCTCACGGCATGCCGGTGATTACCCGCGTCCGTCCTGGGCTGATCGTCGCGACTGGCCACTTCCGCAATGGTGTACTGCTTGCACCAATCACCGCAGAACTGGTGCGGTGTATCGCATCCAACCAGCTATCCCCATGCGATTTAGCACCTTTTTCTTGTCCCAGGTGAACCGCGGTTTGAATGCCGCGCTCTGCGGAAGCCGGGGCAGGCCGATTTGCCCGCATGGCATTCGTAGGTTAGACTCTCAACGAGTCCCTCGCAGCAAGGCAGGTTCATGTCGGATATCCTGATCGTCGAAGACAACCCGGTGAACCAGAAGCTCATCGCGTTCCTACTCGCCCGCGCCGGCTACACCTATGAGGTGGCCGAGAATGGCGCTGAGGCGTTGCGGCGTCTGGACCAGAGCCAGTTCAAGCTGGTGCTGATGGACATGATGATGCCGGTGATGAACGGCTACGACGCCACCAAGGCCATCCGCGCCAATCCCAAATTGAAGAATCTGCCGGTGATCGCTCTGACCGCCAACGCCATGAAGGGCGAAGACGAGAAATGCCGCGCCGCCGGCTGCAGCGACTACCTAGCGAAGCCGTATTCGAAGGACCAGATCCTCAACGCGATCTCGATCCTGATCAAAAAAAGCCAAGCGGAACCGGGTCCGGCCTGAGTTTCCCCTGGGACCACCGGTATCCAGCCGGCGCTCCCGTCAGCCCACCAAGCATCGACGCCGAACAGGACCAACCCAATCCCTGGGGTTGTGCCTTTTCCCGTACCCGATAAACACCCCACCCGCATCCGTGCGCGCTCGTAGCTCAGTTGGTAGAGCAACAGACTTTTAATCTGTGGGTCCTGGGTTCGAATCCCAGCGAGCGCACCA